>Ga0210410_10000365_pt1 | contig 53600 bp, 48 predicted proteins | sample IncBWC4MmetaG_FD_161058 | JGI IMG/M metagenome (GOLD analysis project Ga0210410, IMG submission 161058) | Forest soil microbial communities from Barre Woods Harvard Forest LTER site, Petersham, Massachusetts, United States - Inc-BW-C-4-M | ecosystem: Environmental > Terrestrial > Soil >...
GGCGCGCGAAGACTTGACGTGGCCATCGGATGCGATGACGACTTCGATTTTGACCTTGCCAGTTATGTTCATCCGGCGAGCGAGCTCCGGAATGGCCGGCGTGACTTTTGATTTAACTTTGCGCTTGCCCTCTTCAACGCTGGTTTGTTGAGCGAACGACAGCGAGACAACGAACAGAGCCGCGGCAGCGGCTGCGAGCATTTTCTTGCTCCAAGTGAATGCCATTTGAGCCACACCCTCCTCAGGTGGGAAAGTACCCCACGAGGGAGAAGGCAAGTCCGATGCCATCATGCGGGTGGAAATAGAGAGTCGAGAAAAATTGCGCGTCAGTTCATTAACTGCTTTTGATTTAGAAGATTAGAGAGAATGGAGAATTTCAAGCACGGACACGTCTGCGGCGGAAATGTCTCATCGCGGCTGAGGAATCAAGCACTGGGTCTCACGCTGAGACGTGGAGGAGAGAACGCCGGTTTGGCAAGGTAACGAATGCGTGTCAAGGGGAGGAAGTTCCATTGACTCAGAATGAGATGGCTGAGTAGCGTGGAAGCGCGTGGTTTCTTAATTTGAGACGCGCAAAGCCCCTGAGCCCCTTATGCGTGAACCGAAGAGCATCTCTGCGCGCCGCCCTGCGGCTGCTACTGGCCGGAAGAACTCCAGCAGGCCGAAGCACGACTACTCCAAAGAATTGATGGAACTGGTGGTGGAAGCCGCGAATTCGCGGGTGCTGCCGGAATTTCTGCGTGGGTTCGCCGAGCGCACCGCGGAGATGCTGGATGCGGAGTGGGCCGGAGTGGGCGAAATTGTGGGAAGCCGCGTGGAGATTTACGCGCGGGTGACGGATTTTCCCGCAAACGAAAAAGAACGCGAGTGGCTGGTGCAGGGCCTGCGGCGGAGAAGGCCCGGGCTGGAAGTGCTTCCACTGATGCGCACGGGACAGCACATTGTGTTTTGTCCGATTTATGCGAGCGATGCCGAGCTGATGGGCACGCTTTGTATGGTGCGGAAAGCGGTGAGCTTTTCGCGGGCGGAAGAAAAACTGCTGGCGGCTCTGGCTAGCCACGCGGCGCTTTCGATGGAGAAAGTGCGGCGGTTTTCGCAACTGGAGAGGTCGAAGAAGCAGTGGGTCGAGGATATTGACGCGATCAGCGATTACATCGCCGTGCATGACCAGGCGTGGAAGATTGTACGCACGAACCGGTCGCTGGCGACAGAACTTGGGATTCCCCCGGCGGCGCTGGTGGGAGAACCGATCAGCAGCCTGCGGCACATTGCCGAGACGGGGAGCGCGCTTCCCTGCCCCTTCTGCCGGGATACGCGCGAGGCGCGCGAAGAATACATTGCGACCAGCGCGGGGCGGACGTTTCTGGTGTCGACGTCGCGAACTCGCGGCGTGACCGAAGAAGAATCGCGCACGATTCATGTACTGAAAGACATTACGGACCGGCGGGAAGCGGAAAGAAGGTATCGCGAGCTGTTTGACAGCATCCAGGAAGGATTATTTTTTGCAACGCCAGAGGGACAATTTCTGGACGTGAATGATGCGCTGGTGCGAATGCTGGGGTATGAGTCCGCGGAAGAGCTGCTGCGGGCGGACGTGAGCGCGCATCTTTATCCGACGCCGGCGGCGAAGGCGCGACTGGTGAGCGCGATTGCGGAGCGCGGTGCGCTGCGGAATTACGAAGAGACGCTGCGGAAAAAGGATGGCGGGCTGCTGCACACGATGCAGAACATCAGCGCGGTGCGCGACGCCCTGGGGCATGTGGTGCAGATCCGCGGACTGATGCTGGATGTGACGGAACAGAAGATGTTCCAGTCGCAATTGCAGCGGGAGCGCGATTTTAACCAGAAGATCCTGAATACGACGCAGAGCATGATTCTGGTGCTGGATACGGCGGGGCTGATCAGCTACGCAAACCGGCGGTGTTATGAGGCGGGGTATCGAAAGGATGAATTGATCGGGCACCGGCTGGTGGAATGGGTGGAGAGTTCGCACCGCAAGGATTTTGACGCGGCACTGCAGACGACGGCGCACGGGCAGCAGGTGGATAACCTGGAATTGCGCGCGCGACGGGCTGATGGGTCGCTGGGGCATTTTTCGATCAGCTTGAGCCCGATGCGCGACGAAGCAAACCAGGTGAACAGCGTGGTGGTGGTGATGACGGACATCACGGATGCGGCGCTGCTGCAGGCGAAATTGGCGCACGCGGAGAAGATGGCGACGATCGGGCGGCTCGTGTCGGGCGTGGCGCACGAGGTGAACAATCCGCTGGCGGCGATTCTGGGATTCACGGACCTGCTGCTGGAAAATCCGGAGATACCGATCGCGGCGCGCGAAGATTTGCAGATTATTTTGCAGGAGACGCAGCGGACGAAAGAGATCGTTCAGGATTTGCTTAGTTTTGCGCGCCAGCGGCCGACGCAGAAGGAGCCGGTGAACGTCAACGTGGTGTTGCGGCAGACGATCAAGCTGCGCAGCTACGACTTTTCGAGCCATGGCGTGGAAGTGAGCGAGGACTTCGAAGCGAATCTGAGCCCGACGCTGGGAGACGCGCAGCAGTTGCAGCAGGTTTTCCTGAATATTTTGAACAATGCTTATGATGCGATTCAGGAGTCCGGGAATCACGGGCGGATCCGGATTCGCACGCGGCGGGCGGAGGATGATATTGAAGTGGCATTCATGGACAACGGGACGGGAGTTGTGGACCCCGAGCGAATTTTCGATCCGTTCTTTACTACGAAGCAGGCGGGGAAAGGCACGGGGCTTGGGCTGAGCATCTGCTACGGGATCGTGCGCGCGCATGGCGGAGAGATTCTTTGCTGGAATAATGAGGGCGAGAGCGGAAGCACGTTTGTGGTGCGGCTGCCGGCGGCGACGGAAACTTCTTTGGCGGCGGCTGTGAAAGAGGCGGGGCGATGACGGCGACCGCCATGCCACGCGCGGACGCTGCGATCCTGGTGATCGAAGACGAACCGTCAGTGAGCGCGTTCGTACGGGCAGCGCTGGAACGGCGGGGATACAAGGTGGTGCAAGCGTCTTCGGGAGCGGCCGGGTTGCAGCAATTGGAAGAAAGAACGTTCGCGGGAGTGATTTCGGATATTCGCATGCCGGGAAGTATCAACGGAGCGGATGTCCATGAATGGATTCGCCAGAACCGGCCGCAGATGGTGGGCCGGATCATTTTGATCAGCGGAGACACGGCGAACAGCGAGACGCAGCAATTGCTGGCGTCCAGTCCGACTCCCTGTCTCGAGAAACCTTTTCGGGTTCAGAAACTGATTTCGATGGTGGAGAAAACCTTCGGGAAACCATGAGCGACGATCTGAAAATTAAAATACTGGTAGTTGACGACGAGCAGAGCATCCGGAAACTGTGCATGACGATCGGCGGATCACTCGGATTCTTGTGCCAGGAGGCGGAGAGCGCGGAGGCGGCGGCGACGCGGCTGGAAACGGATCCGCCGGACCTGGTGCTGACGGATTTGAAGCTGCCGAATCTGACCGGCGTGGAGCTTTTGAAGCAGATCAAGGCGGTGTTGCCGCGGACGGAAGTGGCCATCATGACGGGGCACGGCTCGATCGAATCCGCCGTGGACGCGATGAAGCTGGGCGCATACGACTATATTGAGAAGCCGTTTCGCGTAGAAAAGATGCGGCTGCTACTGCTGAGGATGGCGGATAAAGTCAGGCTGGTGAATGAGAATGCGTTCCTGAGAGAGAGGGTGAACACGGAAGAGAATCTGGACGGGATCATCGGAAGCTCAGCGGGGATGCAGGATGTGCTGCGGATGATTTCGCGGCTGAAGGATACACGGACGCCGGTGCTGATTTCCGGGGAAAGCGGCACCGGGAAGGAACTGGTGGCTCGGGCGATCCATTTCCGCGGCGCGCTGGCGCAGATGCCGTTCGTGGCCGTGGACTGCGGCGCGCTGGTGCCAACGCTGATGGAAAGCGAAATGTTCGGGTACGAGAAGGGCGCTTTCACGGGCGCGACGAGGACGAAAGCGGGCCTGTTTCAGGCAGCGAACGGCGGAACGATTTTTCTGGATGAGATCGGGGAATTGCCGCTGGAGATGCAAGCCAAATTGCTGCGGGTGCTGCAGGAGAAGGAAGTCCGGCCGGTCGGCAGCAACGACAAGATTACTGTAGATGTGAGGGTGATGGCGGCGACGAATCGCGACTTGGAGTCGGCGTACCGCGCGGGGACTTTCCGGAAAGATCTTTACTTCCGGTTGAACGTGGTGACCGTGCACATTCCCCCCCTGCGCGAGAGGCGCTCGGACATTCCGATGCTGGTACACCATTTTCTGAACCGATACGCGCCGAACGGGCATTTGCAGGTTACCGCCGCGGCTATGAAGAGCTTGCTGCAATATGACTGGCCAGGAAACGTGCGCGAACTCGAAAACTGCATCGCGCGAGCAGTGACGCTGGGCGATCATGAGGTGATGGACGTGAAGGACCTGCCGCCGTCGATTCGAACGGAACAACCGGCGAGCGGCGATGCGGTGGAAGGTTCAGATGCCTCTTCCCTTTCTACGACGGCGCTGGCCGAAATGGAGCGCATGACGATCTTGCGCGTTTTCGAGCAGGCGCATGGTGACAAAGCGCTGGCGGGGAAAATGCTCGGCATTAGCCGCGCGACACTTTACCGGAAGCTGAAGCGGTACAACATTGGATTGCGCGGAGACGAAAAAGAGGAAGAGATGGGAGCCGCAGCAGGAGAGATATAGCGGCGGGGAGTCTCACGGGGAGAGTTGAGTCGATACGAAAAGCTGAGACAAGAACGTTTCAGCGTGAGACATGTGGTTGGGAACGGGAAATCGGGAAAACTTTAAGCCTTCTCCTTTCTTGAAGTTGCAAATCAGAAAAGCCTGAACGTTTTTGGCGCTCGGCGTGCAAATCCCTGCTTGGGACATTGTGTCCGAGTTCGCCTCACACGTGTATCTGCGCGCGAGGGGAACACGGCAGGCGTGAGAGCAGGGTCGAAGTAACGGGGCTGAACCAAGCAATGGCGCTGACTACGGACGAACAGGGATGTGCGGAGCAGTTGGCACGATTTTTTCCGAACCTTCCCGGCGTGCGAATCCCGGTGCGGGTTGCGCCTCTGAGGGCCGGAAGTTCGCCAGCGCGGGTGCAGGAGTCAACAGTCGTGGAGTATGGGTCGGAAGAGTACGCAATTTTTTTGAGCACATTGCCGCTGGAATTCGCGGATCGGGTGCGTATCTCGGGTAACGGAGGGGGGCGTTCAGCAGAGGCCACCGTGATTGCGCTGCAGTATCACGACGGGCGCAAGGCGGTAGCGGTGCGGTTTGCAGAAGGCCGCTGCGAATGGATGAGGCAATCGTGAACAAAACGATAACGACATTGAATTTGCCGGCTCCATCAAAGGCGGACGGCGCAAAGCAGGCGCAGTGGGAGGAATTGCGCTCGGTCTTCCCGATTTACGTGGCGCTTGCGAAGCAACTGCAACTGGAAATTCCTATTCCGCAGAACAAGCGGATTTTGCCGGAGAAGGTTGATCCGGATCTCTTCAGCGAGATTCAGAAGTGGCTGGAGGTGATGGATCAGCAGGTGATGGTGCACCAGTTGCGCCACCTGCTGCAGATGACGACGCTGAACGCGAGCGAAAGCGGCCTGCGAGCCCTGATCATGCGGCACCTGCGGAAGCCCTCAAAGACCACAACGGACCGCGACAAAGTCGATTTCCTGTTAGTGCAATATTTCGCGCTGACGGCGCCGCCGAAGATTTACCACAAGCAGATTGAACTTGCGGACGTAGCAAACGTACTGCGGCCGGTGTTTGGCGAAGTGGACTCGACGCCCTTGCCGTGGTGCGAGCCACTGGAGAACATGATTCACACGCTGCGCGGGTTCAAGAGCCTCCGGGACATGCTGCAGACGAATTTCATCGAGCAGGGACGTCGCGTGAAAGAAACCGCGGGCGGGATGTTTTACGATCCCTCGGCGATGCTGGCGTTCATCCGCTTTAATTTCTTGATGCGCCGGACGCTGATCGAATTGATGCACGCGGACCTGATTTTCATCCGCTCCGGGCTAAACAACCTGCAGCACGCGGGAGGGAAGACGATCGAATGCCACAGCGTGGGTCTCGGGAAAGCAGAGCCGATTGAAAAACTTCAGCAAATGACAGACGAGTGGAAGCAGCCGTTCCAGAAGGAATACACGGAACGCACGGTCAATCAGGCGTTCGAGAAATTGCTGGGATTGCGCGCGGATGTGGAACGCGCGGTGGAGAAAGTGATCGGCAAGTCGCCTGCTGCGCCTGTTGTCCCTGAGGCAGAGGTAGTCAGCAAAAAAGCTCTGTCGGGCGCCCCGGCAGCAGTGCCCTCGTCCAAAACGAAGGATAAACCGGAGGCTGCGGCCGCGAAACAGGCCGAAGGTGGCGGGCCTGCCTTGGATTTCGAGACCTGCATGGAGCAGATCTGGGAGCAACTGATTTCGGCGCCGCCTTCTCGGGGGCGTTCGATGACCACGGTGAAGCTTGGCGCGGTGCGACTGCTGATGTCTTCGTGGGAAGTGGCGGCGTTTGTGAGCGAGGACGGACCAGCGGCGGAAGATCTACGGCGGGCGGTGGTGGCGCGAGCGCTGCTGACGTCGAACCTGGAGCACGCAAAAGAAACGGGAAACGCGACGGGGCTCGATCGGGCATTGACGATCGCGCGGGTGGAAGTGTCGCGCCTGCAGGAGCGAGTGGAAGCAGCAAAGCAGGCGAAGGACACGGAAGCGGCAGTGAATCTGGGAATCAGCACGAAGCGGCTTCTTTCGGCGCTGGACGAAGGCGAGAAGCTTTAGTTTGCTGTTACGAGGCGTGGCAAGCGGGAAAACGGGTCAGGGAGCACGGTTCTTGCGAAATACAAACGTATTGATTCTGACGGACGACGCGGAATTCGCCCGGCTGTTGACGGCCTGCTGGCAAGTGGAGCGGCAGCTTCCGGGAATTTGCGTGGTGACGAGCGAATTCTGGAAAGAAGCGGATACGTCTTCGCCGGACCTGATCGTTGTTGGCCCATTGAAAGACGGAAAACTTGGGGATGTGCTCCGTTCGATGGAGCCGAACACCGCGCTGATTTTGTGCGCGCCCTCGGAAGCGAAAGAACTGGGATTGCTACGCAAGAAATATCCGAAACTGCTGCACGTGCCACTGCGGGAGGATTGGACGCAGGTGGTGCTGCTGCTGGCGGGAGAATCTTTGCGGCGGACCGAAGCGTTGAAGCTCGCGCGGCAGGCGGAGCGCCATGCGGCGCAGTACGCCAACCAGGCGACGCTGGGGCGGTACATGTACGACATGAAGCACAACCTGAATAACGCACTGACTTCGCTGCTGGGGAATGCCGAACTGCTGTTGCTGGAGCCGGGAGGGCTATCGGCCCAGTCCCTGGCGCAGATCAAAACGATTCATACGATGGCGCTGCGGATCAACGAGGTGATGCAGAGATTCTCATCGCTGGCGAGCGAACTGAGAGAGGGTGAGACGCAATCGCAAGTTGAGACGGAAGAAGTGAATTCAGCGCCGATTCCCCGCCGGTAAAGGACCTGCCAGGGCCGATAACTTCCTGTTTTTCAATTAGATAGAAAAACCGAGCACGACCCCTAAGAAGACCACAAAGGTGGCCGCCGACGTGCAATTTTCCGACGTGGAGAACTGTGCGGAGCTAATGCGTGTGCAGAAAAAAGTTCTGATTGTCGACGACTCGCCGGCCCAGGTGAAGTTGATTCAGGGTCTGCTGGAGCCCGAGGGCTACTGGCCCGTGGGGCTGAACGACCCGAGACGGGTGGAAGAGGCCATCGCCATCGAGCGGCCGAGCGTGATTCTGCTCGACGTGGTGATGCCGGAACGCAATGGGTTTCAAGTTTGCCGGGAGCTAAAGAGCAACACGGAATTCAATTCAATTCCGGTGATTCTGGTGACGTCGAAGGATACGGCGAGCGATCGCTATTGGGGCCAGCAGCAGGGAGCGGATGGGTATGTGACCAAGCCGTTCACGCGGGAAGAGCTTTTGCGAGCGGTGCGCCGCTTCGCCTGAGGGAGTTTCGAAGAGCAGAGGCATGAGCGAAGAGTTTCAATTGACGCCGATACCCGCGGATGCGGAGCTGGGCGAACTGCTGGAGGCGATGGAGCCAGGCGTCCAGCGGACGCCGGAATCGCAGTACTGCGTGTTTCGCAGCGGGCGCGAGCGCTTTTGCCTGCCGGTGCTGGATGTGGAAGAGGTGCTGGAATGGCCGCTGGTGACGAAGCTGCCGCTTTCGCCGGCGTACGTGCTGGGAATTTTCAATTTGCGCGGCGCGATTGTGCCGTTGATTGACATCGCGCTGACCGAAGGACGCCGGGCGGGATTGCTGCCCAAGCATGTGGTGGTTGCATCGCTGCGAAGCGACGGAAATCACGATGATATTCACCTGGGAATTGCCGCGGATGAAGTGGTTGGGACTTATTCGGTGAAGGAAGCCGAGGATCTGCTGGAGCAAGCGCCGGAAAACGTGCCGCATTGCGTGGGAATGCTGCGGCATGACGACCGGCTGGCGCTGGTGATCGATTTACGGCGGTTGCTTGAAGTTTATCCGGGACCAGGAATTTGAGGATGACAGGAAAGAGTTTGGGAGGCAGTAATGAAATCGCGACTGAGTAGCACCATCTGGACACTAATCACCTTGAACGGTATCGCCCTGGCCGCGGCAATATGGTTTGCGTTCAGCGCCGGACGCCAGGCGTCGAACGGCGGGTCACCGCTTGAAAGCAGCGGAACGATTGTCGCCATCGTCATCGCGATCGGCATCAGCATCGTGCTGGCGTGGCGGCTTGGAGCGGGGGTTCTTACTCCTGTGAGCGAGCTAGCCTCGTTCTCCGAACGGCTGGCTGCGGGTGACGGCAAGGCGCGGGCGGATGTCGGCACGAACGACGAGTTTGGCTACATCGCCGAGAATTTGAACCGCGCGGTGGCGAAGGTTTCGAAGGCCTCTAGCAACCAGGAGGCGAACGAGTCCCTGCAGCGGAGCATTACGGACCTGTTGGCTGTGATCAACCAAGTGGCGCGCGGCGATTTGGCGTTGCGCGGCAAGGTGACGAACGACGCACTGGGCAATGTGTCCGACTCAATCAACTACATGCTCGACAACTTCACGAAGGTGCTGGAACGCGTGCGCAAGGCGGCTATGGAAGTGGCCGTTTGCTCCAACAATATTTTGCTGGCCGCGGACGAGATGCAGGCCGGCGCGACGCAGCAGGACCAGGAAATTACCAATACCTCGAGCGCCGTGGAAGAGCTTACGGTTTCTATGAAACAAGTGTCCAACAACGCGGAAGCCAGCGCCGAAGCGGCGCGGCGCGCGCTGGATGCCGCGGAACAAGGCAACCGAGCGGTGCGCGACACGCTGGAAGGTATGCAGCGAATTCGCGCTTCGGTGCAGGCGACAGCGAAAAAGATTAAATCACTTGGCGATCGTTCCTTGGAAATTTCGGAAATCATCAACGTGATTAACGACATCACCGAGCAGACCAACTTGCTGGCGTTGAATGCCGCGATTGAGGCGGCCCGCGCGGGTGAAGCTGGCCGAGGATTCGCGGTCGTCGCCGACGAAGTCCGCAAACTGGCGGAACACTCCCGCAGCGCGACGAAAGACATTGCGGCGCTGATCAAAGCCATTCAGGCGGAGACGAACGAAGCCGTGGTGGTGATGGAAGACGGCACGAAGGAAGTGGAAGGCGGCGCGCAGCTTGCCGATCAGGCCGGACGCGCACTGGACGCGATTTCGAGCGTGGTGCGGCAATCGGCGGAATTGGTGCAGGAAATCTCGCTGGCTTCTAAACAGCAGGTGCGTGGAACGGAAGGCGTGGCGCATGCGATGCAGATCATTTCGGGCATTACGCGGCAAACTTCGCAAGGCACGCGCGGAACGGTGGCGACGGTTAGCCAGCTGGTGAAATTGTCTGACCAACTGAATGAGGCCCTGGCACAGTTCCGGGCGAATTCGAAAGCGGCCGCGGCCCTGGAAGAAGCGGACCGGCCAGTCCCGGCAGGAGCGGTGCGTTAGAGGTGGAAGTGACTCCCACGGGTGAACCGGGAAGTGAGTGGGAAGACCATGAGTGAACGCCACGGGGCGGGACACGGTTTGACGGACCACGAACTGAGCGAGATCCGCATGCTGATTGAGGAGCGTACGGGCATTCATTTCGACGAATCGCGGGAGAGATTTCTCTCGACGCGCGTGCGCGAGCATATGCACGAACGCGGGTATACGCGTGTGAGCGAGTTGTTGCGGGCGGTGCGGAAGACGAACGTGGAATACGATTCGCTGCTGGAACGCATGTTGACGCAGGAGACTTCGTTTTTCCGGTATCCCGCGGTTTACGAGGCGTTTGAGAAACGCGTTTTGCCGGAGATCCACGTATCGAAGTTCTGGAAGAATCCCCGGACGCTGCGGGTGTGGAGCGCGGGCTGTTCGACGGGCGAAGAGCCTTATTCCATAGCCATTACGATTGCCGATTCCCTTTCGTTTGCGGATGCGTGGAACGTGGAGATTCTGGCGACTGACGTCGGCAAACTCGCACTAAAAAACGCGGAAAAGGGAATTTATTCGGGGCGGAGCCTGGCGGGCGTGAACGAGAAGCAGCTTGCCGCACATTTCACAAAGGTGGAGAACAAGTTCCACGTCAAGCCGCGGCTGAAGAAAATGATTTCGTTTGCGCCGATGAACCTGGCCTCGCCCGTGTATGTGGGCCGGATGGACCTGATTTTCTGCATGAACGTGCTGATCTATTTCACGGAAGAGCGCCGGCGGACGCTTGTGCAGCGGTTTTATGAGGCGCTGGAGCCCGGTGGCTACCTGTTCCTGGGTCATTCGGAATCGATTTCGAAAATGCCGGTAAAGTTTCAGGCGATTGTGCTTGGGGATTGCATTTTGTACCGGAAGCCAACGATGCAGGAACAGCAGAAAGCCGAACTGGTGACGGAGGGACGAGCGTGACGACGCCGGACCGCGAAGCCGTCGAGATGTTCCTCCAGGAAGCGGCGGAGCACCTGCAATATTTGCGGGAGTACGTGAGCGTACTGCAGGAAGTTTCACCGCGTCGGGAAGACCTGGAGCGGCTGTACATTTCGGCGCACACGTTGAGCGGAACTTCGGCGAGCTACGGATTTCCGCGGTTTTCAGAAGTGGCGGCGAAGCTGGCGCATATTTTTCAGTACGCGCTGCAAGCGCCGCTCGGCGACGACCTGCATGGGCCGTTGACGGAATTTCTTTCGGATGGAATTTCGCTGCTGGAAACAAGCCTGCTGGAGATCAGCGACACGGGGCAGGAGAATGTTGAAGACGTTGCGACTTTCAAGGAGCGCTACCGCTTTGCGTTTCCGCCGGAACCTCCACCGCTAAATCTGGGTATGCCCGCGACCACGCCCCTCTCGCGGGCGCCGTCGGATTACCAGGACGAGCCGGAACCGGCGAACGTTGGGCAGACGGGTTCGTATTTCGACGCGCTTCCCGTGGATGACGAAGTACCCGACGAGATCCTTGAGTTTTTCCAGCCGGAAGCCGAAGAACACCTGCAAATTGTAGCGGACTGCCTGCTTTCCCTTGAAGGCAACAACAATTCGGAAGAAATCAACAGGTTGTTCCGCGCGATTCATACGGTCAAGGGTTCCGCAGCGCAGGTTGGTTTGCGGCGGTTAGGCGGAATCGCGCATCGCGTGGAAGATTTGATCGGGCGATTGCGGGATGGAGAGCTTCAACCTTCGCCTTCTGTCGTGGACCTGTGCCTGGAATCGGTGGACGTGCTGAAGAAGACCCTGCACCGCGAATGGACGGATGAGGCGGAATTTCGCGCGGGCGTTGATTCCCTGTTGGGGCGTATCGCAGCCTTGGCGCCGGAGGAAATTGGGGAAGAGACGCCGGCGGTAAGCGTTGCGGAGGCACAAGAAGAGGCGCCGGTTAAAGCAGGGGTGGAACGCGCCGCGCCGAAAGCGCCGCTTACCGCGAAACAAGCAGCGGCGAATAAGTCGGTTCGCATCGCGCTGGGGCGGCTGGATCGCATGATGAACACGGTCGGCGAACTGGTGATCAGCCGCACGAAGATGGTTGGGCGGGTTACGGAACTGGAAAAGCTGATCGATACGCTGGGCTTTTCGAAGGAACGGTTGCACGGGAAGGTGAACGAGTTCCAGGAGAAGTATGAATTCAATCGTATTCGCTCGCAGCTTGCAACCCCATGGGCGAGTTCACAGACGAAAAAACTGTTGACCAACGCCGCGGCCGGTGAAGGTTCCTACCTCGAAGAGTTCAGCGAACTCGAGATGGACCGCTACGACGACTTTAATATTCTTTCGCGGTCGATGACGGAGATTTCGGCCGACGTGAACGAGGTGTTGACGCAACTCGAAGGGTACGTCGGGCGGGTCGAGGGGGATATCGACGAATTTACGAAGCTGGCGCATCACCTGCAGGACGAAATCACTGCGGCGCGCATGGTGCCGATCGGAACACTCTATTCGCTGTTGTCCCGCGCGGTGAGAGACGCCGCGAAATCCGCGAAAAAGCAGGTGGAGCTGGATTTTTCCGGAAGCGAGACGGAACTGGACAACAACATTATCCAGCAGATTTCGGATCCTCTGGTGCACCTGGTGCGCAATTCCGTGGCGCATGGAATTGAGTTGCCGGCGATTCGCGCGGCGCAAGGAAAAGCCGAAGAGGGAAAGGTTTCCCTGCGCGCTTATCATCGCGGCAATCACATTTATATCGAAGTGGAAGACGACGGGCGCGGAATCGACTACGAGCGCGTGAAGCAGAGCGCAATCGAGTGCGGCCTGGTCTCGAACGAGACGGCGGACCGGCTGACGGAACGCGACCTGCGCGAAATGCTGTTCCATCCGGGATTTTCGACGGCGGCGGTGAAGACGGAGCTGGCGGGACGCGGCGTTGGGCTGGACGTGGTGCGCTCCAATTTGAACGCCTTGAACGGCGAAATTGAAGTGAATAGCGTGGCGGGGTCGGGGACGAAGTTCACGCTGAAGGTGCCGTTGACCCTGATTATTTCACCCGCGCTGTTTGTGCGCTGTGGCTCGCACCATTTTGCGTTGCCACTGGCGGTGGTGGAAGAGATCCGGCGGTTGCGTGCGGATGAAATTGAGGACGTCGGCGGAAAATTGCTGACCAAGGTGCGCGACATCGTGACGGAGGTGGTGCGGCTGGATTCGTACCTCGGATTGCCGCCGCTCGAGCCGATCAATGGATATTTCCGCATGGTGGTGGCGAATGCGGGAAATCGCCAGATCGGCGTGGTGGTTGAGGAAGTGCTGGGCAAAGACGAAATCGTTATCAAGAACCTGGGTGAGTATTTGCGGAGGGTGAAGCTATTCCCAGGAACCACGATCGCACCGGATGGCAGCTTGATTCTGTTGATCGATTTGAACCGCATGGTGGCGACGGAGCCGAACGAGCGCCGCGCCGTGCAGGCCAGCGCAAGTGCGGCACGCATCTTTGCGCCTGGCTCGACGGCCGTGGCTCGCGGGACGATTCCTTCGGAAGCGATTGACCGAGTGGATCAGGAACGGGTGGTTGTGATTGTGGACGATTCGATCAGCGTGCGCAAATTTGTCGGCCGCATGCTGGAGAAGAACGGCTACCGGGTAAAACTCGCGGCCGACGGACTGGAAGCGGCGGAACTGGTGGCGCAGCACGGCTGCCACATGGTGATTACCGATCTGGAGATGCCACGGATGACTGGCTACGAATTGATGGCGCAGTTGCGGCAAAGCCCATCGACAAAACGGATACCGGTGATGGTGGTGACTTCGCGCGCGGGCGCGAAGCATCGGGACCGCGCGATGAAAGAAGGCGCGTCTGCGTTTTTGACGAAGCCGGTACAGGAAGACCAGCTGCTGGCCGCGGTCGAACAACTGATCGGAACGGAGGCGGCACGTCCGATCGTGCCGGTCGGATAGACGAGCTATGGCCAGCACCCTTCCCAAAAAGTTTCGCGTGCTCGTCGTGGACGATTCCGCCTTCATGCGCAAGGTGCTGGAAACGATTTTCAATGCCGACGAGCAGCTGGTGGTGATCGGCCACGCGAAAGACGGCCGCGAGGCGATCGCGCTGGCCGAATCGCTGAAGCCAGACGTGATCACGATGGATTTGAACATGCCGCACATGGACGGGCTGCAGGCAACGGCGCAGATCATGACCACCAATCCTCGCCCGATCGTTGTTGTGAGCTCCGAAAGCAAAGAGGGCGCGGCGAGCACTTTGCGGGCGCTGGAACTGGGCGCAATCGATTTTGTGACCAAACCATCGTCGGGAATTGATCTGGACATGCAGAGCGTGAAGGACGATTTGCTGCGGAAGGTGCGCATTGCGTCGAAGGTACGCGTTGTGCGTACTGCGTCCCGGCTGGCGGCGGCGTTGCAAGCTCCGATGAATGGGGGTGCGGCTCCAAAACCTCAATCGCCCGTTACTCGGCCGGCAAATCCCGCGGCGGTTCCTTCGGATATGCGGTTTCCCGTCGTGGTTCTGGCCGCTTCGACCGGCGGGCCGGCGACTGTGATGCGACTGGCGCCGGGATTCACGAAGGATTTTCCGGCGGCGGTGATTCTTGTGCAGCACATGCCGGCGGCGTTCACCACGCAATATGCGCTGCAGTTGGCGGAGTTCACCGGCATTCGCGTTAAAGAAGCGGAGGCGAACGAATCGGTGCAGCCGGGGACATTTTATATTTGCCCGGGTGGCCAGCACCTGCGCGTTTCGCCGACGGGGCGTATGCAACTGGACAGCGCGACGGGAAGGATTGACGGCTACCTGCCAAACATTGACGTGACCATGGAATCGGTGGCGGCGTTCGCCGGTGCAATGAGCATCGGCGTGGTGCTGACGGGGATGGGCAGCGACGGCGCGCGCGGAGCGAAGGCGATCAAGAACGCCGGGGGCTATGTGGTGGCGCAGGACGAAGCAACGTCGGTGATTTTCGGGATGCCGGCCGAGGCGATCAAGAGTGGCGCGGTGGATCAGGTGCTGGGCATCGACGACATTTACTCTTCGATTGAGAGCCGCGTGCTGGGATTGAGCCGGTTGTCACCCACGGGAGTTCGCTGATGCAGTTTGCAGCCACGCACAAAGCGCCGCACGCGCGGACGGAGCAGATCATATTGTTCCGCTGCAGCACGCAGGTATTTGCGATCTCGTCGGCGTCGGTGCAGGAAGTGCGTAGCGTGGACACTCTGGCGGGTTCACCGGTGGAAATAGAGGAGCCGAGCCTTCCGAAGGTGCGGCACATGTTTCGGCGGGGCGAACAAAACCTCTACGTTGTAAATGGGGCGGTGCACTTTGGATTGCGGCCGTCGCCGGCTTCGCTGATTTTTCTGTTGCGCCGGTCGCGGACGGCGCTGCTGATCGACGGAATCGAGAAAATGACGACCATGACGCGGCTGCAGGCGCTGCCGGCGGCGTTTTGCCATGAGGAACGCGTGTGGTATCGCGGGCTGACGGTGCTGGATCAGAGCGTAATCCCTGTGGTGAGTCCAGAAGGATTCTTGACAACGGATGAACTTTTTCTTCTCGATGCGCTGGTCGGCCGGATGGGCCTGCCAGAGTCGACGGCAGTGAGCGAGATGGGCCTGGGCCTATGAGTATGGTGGAGCAATTCGACGCGCGGTCGTGCGTGCTGCTGCGGCTGGGCGAGCGGCGTTTTGCGCTGGCGGCGGAGCAGATTGCGGAACTGGTGGCGCCGAGCCGGGTGTTTCGTTTTGCGCATCGCACGGCAGAGATTGACGGGGTAATTCTACGGCGCGGACGCGTGGTGCCCGTCTGCGACGTGGCGGAGCGGCTCACCGGCAAAAAGCTGACGTCCCGGCGATTTTATCTTGTGGCGACGCAGCGGCGAGGAGCAACGCTCGATTGGGTGGCGCTGCCGGTCAGCGGCGAATGCGAACTGATTACCGCGGATTTGACACCGGCGGGGGAGTCGGACTCGCCCCACGTGGCTGCATGGCTTTCGCATGATGGCGAAGTGATTGAAGTCCTGAACCTGGATGCGCTGATGCCGCTGCCCGCAGCGCTGGCGCAAGGCGGAAGCCCGGAGGCACACGCATGATCGTGCCCGGCAAGCCGGCAAAGATTTTGTTGATTGACAGCAACGTGCTGTTTTCGAAGCGGCTTGGGGATGCGTTGCGCCGGGAAGGATTTGAGGTGACCACCGCGACGCAGGCGGCGTTTGCACTGACGACGCTAGAGTACAACGCGCCTTCGGTGATTGTTTGCGCGACGAATATGCGGGAGATGGGGGCGCTCGAAATCGCCAGGATTATTCACGCCGACCCAAAAAACGCGGCGCTGCCGGTGATTGCGATGGGTGACGGCAGCCAGCGGGCGCTGATGGAATCGTTTCAAGCGGGCTGCGACGACTATATTGACCGGCGCTTGTCGCCCGGCGTGATCGCGAACCACATCAAGAATATCGTGATCAGCAAGCTGGAAGGATTCCAGCCGACACAAATGCTGGGACAGGCGGATACCAGTCTGAGCGGGAATCTGACTCACCATGACCTGACCGGCGTAATGCAGATGTTGGGGCAGGCTCGGCAAACGGGGGCGCTGACGATCAACGCGGGGGAGACCGACGCGGTTTTGTTTTATGACGGCGGGGAGATTACGCACGCGGAGTGTGGATCGCTTTTTGGCGACGAAGCCGTGATTCACATTCTGAAGAGCTGCGTGCGGTGCGGATCGGGCGTTTACAAATTTATTTACGGAGCGGCATCGGCGCAACGAACGGTGCTGCGCTCGGCGACCGACCTGATGCTGGATGCCATGCGCGAATTTGACGAAACGGAGCGAACCGGCTCCGACGAGTTGGCGGACAAGGAGGCCCAATGAGCGACGCGATTGTTCTGCCGGAGGCCGGAGCAGCCGAACCACGGCGAACGCCGACGGTTTACTTCATCGATGACAGCGCGACGATGCGCGAGGTCATCAAGATTGCGTTCCGCCGCGAGAGCATCAACGTGGTGACTTGTGCCGATGCCGCGTCGGCTTTGGCGCAATTTGAAGAAAATCCGCCCGACGTGGTGATCACGGACGTTATCATGCCGGACCAGGACGGATATTCCGTGTGCAGCCAGGTAAAGCAGAATCCGCAGTTCGCGAAAACGCCTGTGATTCTGATGTCCGGCGTAGTGAACAAGAGTGTTGCCGACCGCGCGGTGGCGGTACAGGCGGATGAACTGGTGCGGAAACCGTTTCAGCCGCAGGAATTGATTTCCCGCGTAAAGAATCTGATTGGTCACGGAGCGCCGGCGTTGCAACAGCCGTCGGAACGGCCGATGGCCGTGTCTTCGTTGAGCACTTTGTTTTCTGCCCCGGCGGCAGCCCCGAGGATTGTTCCGCCACCGGCACCCATGCATGCCCCGCCACCTCCGGCAGAAGCACGGCCGGCCGACAACGTCTGGCCGCGGGCGCTGGCCGAAGCGTTCGTGCAGCAAGGCAATGCGGCGGCTGCGCAAACTCCACCGGCGGCTCCGAGCACGGCTCTTCGTGCCGCGGGAACGGCAACCGACATCCAGAAATTGCGCGTAGAGATTTCGCGCCTCGAAATTCTGGTGAAGAAGCTGCAAACCGAGTTGCAGATCGAACGACAGTACAATCAAGCTCTCGAGCTTCACGTGCGTACTCTGACGCAAGTGGATTAGCAGAGCACAATCCCGCGTGAACAATCAACCGCCGACAGCAGGCTGGCCGAGGCTCTGATTGTGGACCGAACCGGTGATGTTGTTCGCGCCCCGAGCTAGAGTTGAAGAACAAGCGAGCAAAACCAGGAGTGAGAACGGCTTCGGCACAGGAAATCCTCTTCCGCCCGGCCGAAGATTTGTCATTCGCTTACCGGCTGGGCCGCCGAAGATGTAGGCTGGCGTAGCGCACGGCCAAACAGGATGCCGGTTTCGACCTCCACAGGCTTTCCGTCGCGAAGAAAAGGTCTGAACCGCCACTGGAACAGGGCATCCGTAATGGCCTTTTCCTGATCAGGAAAAGCGCTGAGAAAATGAATGTGTTTCACCTTGCCCTCTTTATCGATGATGATGCGGACCGGAACGGGATTGAATCTGCGTTCGGCAAAGACTGGATCAACTTTCTCGAGTATGTTTTCGCTGCTCGCGTAGTCCTTGATGCATACCGGGACACCATCCCCACCGCCCCCCAAAATGGGACTAGCCTCGAGCGGCAAGGTCATCTCGTTCATTTCCTGGAGGAGACTCTCCGTGAGCTTGGTGTCGCCGCTGGTGAAGACGAACTGAACCATGTGGCAGCGGATTTGCGTGGTCAGGACGCGCCAATGTAGCTCGGCAACGGGCGAACCGTAGTCAAAACGCAAGAAGGAATGGCCGGCGATGGTAACTGGAGTCGGGGGCTGTTCCACTTTATAGTCTGCGCTCAGATTGTCTTTGGTGTGATCGATCAACTCGAGCGCGTTCCCGGCTTGGGTAAGCGTGAAAAACATATCTTGAGCGGCAATGAGAATGGTCCCTCGGCTTGTCCCTTTGAATCTGTCCGAAGGCCGGATTTGCGCGAGCACGTAGTAGCCACTGTCCGAAGGAGGCGGCCCAGTGTACTTTTCGATCCAGTCCGCGGGCAGAAAGTACGTAAGGCCAAAATATTGGTTGGTATAAACATGGTTGGCCACTCTGCCGCCTTCCGGCACTGGAGAAACGGAATCGCTGGAGCTCGCCCATGCTCCCTTTACCAGGATGACGTCCGGTGGGAGCTTTTTCGGCTCCGGGTTGCTTGAAAAATCGCCCCCGCTCTGAGGGGCACCTCGAACCCCTGCTGCAGCGGCGGCACATAAAAATCGACCTCATCAAATGCATCGGCAAGGAATCGAACAGTTTGGAGAACGTCGACGAGGGAATGATTCATTCTGAGCAGAATGTCTATACCGAATATGCCGATCCCAAGCGGACCGAATGGATTACCAAGATTCAGCCAGCACTGAAGAAACCTAAACTAGAAGTTCTGGTGGAGGCGTGCGGAAAACGGTTGTGTCGTCGGGAAATAATTGAGTTGCGGGCGGGCAGAAAGAAGCCGCATCGCAGGACTCAGCAGCTGCTCGAATCGATTCTCAAGCGACTCGGCTTCCTGTAGAGAGTTGACCAGAGCATAGTTGTTCCGTGGACAATCGGTCCAGTACCCAAGTTACCGGTTACACGACTACACAGGAGCTGGCTCGCCAGGGCGTGAAGGTGTTGTAGGATAAGAAGAAGTTCGACAACCTACAATGGACTACGTAACAGTCTTCGATATTTCGAAACAGCAATTCGAATGGTGGTGGCCTGCTATTGGCCTATTGATTCTTGCCCTCGGCATAGTCTGCATTAAATTTGTTTCGAGATGGCCTAGTCAAAAAAACGCGAAGCTAATTGGCTGGGTCATGGTGGTGTTTGGCCCAATTTTCACAATCGTCGTCTACAACAGTCAAACTTCCATGTGGGCAGACTGGCGAAGTGCATACGACCGAGGAGCATATTCCACTGTCGAAGGTATCGTTCACGACTTCAAGCCGATGCCGTATGAGGGGCATCAGGACGAATGCTTTTGGGTCAAAAATCAAAAGTTTTGCTACTCGGATTACATCGTCCAACCCGGGTTCCGCCAATCCACTTCGCACGGGGGGCCGATTCGCGAAGGGTTACCTGTTCGGATAGCGTATTACGAAGGACAAATTCTTCGCCTAGACGTTAGAGCAGACAGCTTGGCACCGGAGGCTGCGCGGACCGCGAACGCGAAGGCGGAGCAGGCGAAATGGCAAGAAAGGGCTATGAGTGAGCCAAATGTGGACCGCATGCTCTTGGGCTTTTCACTCTTCGCCGTAGTGATTTCCTTCCTTTGGAATCTCGACTGGAGACACTATGTTCGGTATTGGATTAGACGCGACCCTCCGTACTCCGCGCTCTTGGAGCTCGGCTTCCGTGCCTTCTTCCTGCTTTCGTTCGTGGGCGCCGTCGTTCACTTATTCCAGTTAATCAACGAAAGGCGTCGTAGCGTCGGCGATTTCGAGAAAGCTGCCTTGTTCAGTTTAATCTGGATTGGAATCTTTGGCGTTTATGACTTAGTTATGCGTCGGAGGCTACGCGCAAAAAATCGGCCTCCAAGCAGTCGACCGCAGCCAGCCTCCGGTTCGTGAGGTTCAGCGGACGTATAACGCGGAAACCGCCGAAGTTCGTACTGGGAGGAATCTTACCGATTAGACTTATCAGGCACAGAGGACCACGCTTTGATCCTTTTCATTCAACTCGCGCTTGAGGGCACTCTTACTTGGTTTTCGGTGTCCAAATAGGAAGAGAATGTACGGCGGGATGAGATTCTACTGCCCAATTGTTCTCTTGGCTGTGCTCATGGTTGCGCCCGTAAGCGCCCAGAACCCGTCTAAGAGACTTCGCCCAAAACCCATTGAGACCTCTGTATGCGAGATTTTGCGGAATCCATCTGTATTCAACAACAAGCTCGTCAGGATCCGTGGCCAAGTCTCGGTCAGTTTTGAATACTCCCTCCTGGATGACGAAAGATGTTCAGACCACGCTATCTGGTTTGCTCTTGCTGACGGAACAGGTGCGCCAGGGTTGGGTGCGGTGGTGAATGGCAACGGAAAGCCAGGTGGGAAGAACTCAGCGGGGACGCCAGTCCCGCCACTTTTCGTGAAATTAATCCGTGATTCAAATTTCGAGAGGTTTGAGCACTACATGTTGGTGAAGTCAGAAGCAAAACCTTGTTTCAATCCGCCGACACAACCTACTCCAGCGGACTGCGGGGTTGACCGTGTAGCTGCGACTTTCACCGGCCGAATCGATAGCGTCTCCAAGGCAGTGCATGAAGCGCATCTCAAGCGGAAGTTTGGAGAAGGAGCGGATTGGAAAGGATTTGGACACATGGGTATGTTTGACGCCCAATTAGTCGTCGAACAGGTCGAGGATGTGCAAGCTGTGGATTCATTTGAGCGCGACAAGCCTTGAGCACAACTCCAGGTCCTGATTAACGCTGCCCTTACCGTACATGTGGGTACTGGAACCAACATGTCTGGTTTGCCGTGCTTACCAGGAGTTGGCTGACTTTCAGTTCAATTGAAAGGAGACTTGAAAAGATACCCTGACCGCAACAGCATTGCCCCCATCATACGCAGGCTGAAACCGATAAAAAGTCAACGCGTCAAGAGCGAGCTTGTTGAGTTCTGCGCTCAGACCTTTCTCGATTTTGGGGTCGTGGGGTTTGCCGTCTGTGCCAATTACACAACTTACGATCACTTTTCCCTCAGCATGAGCCTTTCGGCTTTCCTCTGTGTAATGAGGGTTAACCATCAGCACAGCCTTCCCGGTTTTCATGCCTGGGCGAAGGGTAACAATTGACGATTCCTTTTCGGTCGAAGGCGAAACGTTCCAAGGCACCCGAGTGCAGCTAAATATGCTTCGGGTGTTTGCAGAACGGAACCAATAATTTTCGCTGCCTGCTCCGGCGGCTGGTCAAAGTCGAAACTGTTTATCGTGAATGAAAAATCATCAAGGTCTGAACACGCGTACGTCTGGCCTCCGGTCGAAGGAGATCCAATGTTTCTCACTCGCAGCCGGAGTGAGGATTTTTCGATTGCAATAGCGATCACCTCTACCGCAAGGTCACATTCTCCTTTTGCGCTGCCGGACGACCCCGTATAGTGTCTGAGAATAAAGTGTTGTCCTTGCAAATGTTGCAGAAATTCTCGCGTGGTCTGTGACGGGCTGAGTGCCATCCCCAAGACTGTGACCAATCCAATTCTTGCCAGAGTTTGCATAGTGGAGTTTTAATGATAGCTGAATTCGACTGACAGCTCCTGATTAACGCGCTGCTATGAACTTAAAGCAGCAGGCCTAGACGTTGACGCAAATGCGGCATTCTAGCTCACCCGCGGCGAATACCATCGCACCAAAATAGTGCAAAGGACCATGGTGAAACAGGGCACTTTTGCTCTAGCCTATCCCCTATCCCAACGGCCAGTTGACGCATTTGGCTGAATTCAGTAGCCTCGGCTGACGTTGGAATTGAGTTGAGTCTGTGCGTTGTTAGGGGAAGGCACGATGAGCGAACCCACTAAGGGCGGAATTTCGAGACGGCAGTTTGCGCGGCGGGCAGCGCTGCTTTCGGCCAGCGCTTCGATTGCTCCTGCGGCGAGCGTGTTTGCGGAGCCTTTGCAGACCCCGCCGGCACAGCAGACTCCCGCGACGCATCCGAATCTTTCACAGGAGAGCCAAGCGGAAGCGGAGGCGCGGTACCAACAGATTTTGAGCCAGTATGGCAGCCGCTTTAGCGCGGAAGAAAAGGCTTCGTTGCGTGAGATGAATCTGGTGACACAGACGAGCCTCGACAAGGTGCGCGCGTTTCCACTTGAGAATGGTGATGCCCCCGCGCTTTATCTGAAACCCCTCGTGGAACGCGAGAAGAAGCCAGTTCAACCGCCGGCAGCCGCGCCGGCGAAGAAATCCTGAGGGAATGACGAATGCTCAGCGAGCAAGTGCTTTACTTATCCGTTGGCGAACTGGCGAAGAAAATTCAATCCAAGCAGATTTCTCCCGTGGAGTTGACGGAAAGCTACCTGGCGCGCAGCGAGGCGCTGAGCCCGAAATTGAACGCGTATGCGCGACTGACGCCGGATCTGGCGCTGGACCAGGCGCACGCCGCGGAGAAGGATATTCAGCGCGGACACTATCGCGGGCCGCTGCACGGGATTCCCTATGCGGCAAAGGATTTACTGGCGGTGAAAGGGATTCCAACAACGTGGGGCGCGAAGCCCTATGCCGACCAGGTGTTTGATTACAACGCGACGGTGATCGAGCACCTGCACAACGTCGGCGCGATTCTGCTGGGTAAGGCGGCGATGATCGAATTGGCCGGCGGGCTTGGCTATGCATACGCTTCGGCTTCGTTGCAGGGCGAGACGAAGAATCCATGGGATATGAAATGCTGGACGTGCGGATCGTCTTCGGGGTCGGGGGCGATTGTCGCGGCGGGATTGGCGGGATTCGCGATTGGGACGGAGACGTGGGGCTCGATTGTGTGCCCTTCGGCGTTTTGCGGCGTGAGCGGATTGCGGCCGACCTACGGGCGGGTGAGCCGGCGCGGAGCCATGGCGCTTTCGTATTCGATGGACAAAATCGGGCCGCTGGCACGGTCGGCGGAGGATTGCACGAACATTTTCGCGGCGATTGCGGGGCACGATCCGCTGGACCGCAGCACGCTGCCGGTGGACAAGGCCGCGTTCACTTATTCACCCGCGGCGGATTTGAAGGGGCGCAGCCTGCGGATCGGCTGGCTGACGAACGCGTGGAAGCAATACGATCCGGGCATCGGAAAAATTGTGGACGCGGCGAAGGTCGCGCTTAAGCACCACAGCCCTTCGCTAAGAGACGCGGCGCTGCCCGAGGGACCGTGGGAGGATGCGGCGACGCTGATTTTGGCGGGTGAAGCGGGATCTGCGTTTTCACAGTTGATTCGTTCCGGCCGAGTGAAGGAACTGATCGATCCCGTGGGGCGGTTGGGCGGCTATGTCAGCCAGAGTGTTTCGGGGGCGGATTACACGACGGCATTGCGGATTCGCGAGATTTTGCAGAAGAAGATGATGGAACTTTTCGATTCCTATGACGTGTTGGCGACGGCTTCGCTGCCCGTGGCGGCGACTCCGTTGAGCTTGAATCTGGTTACGGGGCTTTCGTTTCCCGATCCGCTGGGCGCGATTGGGAATCTTTGCGGGTTGCCGGCGATTTCGGTGCCTTGCGGATTTACGGATAAGAATTTGCCGGTCGGTTTGCAGTTTGTGGGGCGGGCTGGGGATGATGCAGCGGTTTTGCAGGCTGGAAGAATTTTTCAACAGACGACGACTTGGCATAAAAAACATCCCAAAGTGGGTTAACGCGAGGACACAGACATGAATGGTTGTGCAACTGCAACGCGGCTGCGTTTTCTTCCTATTTTCATGAAAAAGCAGATCCCTCACCCCCAGAAGGCGCGGGTTCGGGCTGACATTGTATAGGAACGGCGGCTAGGATTTTTTGCGGGCTTGGAGGATTTCGCGGACGGTGCGCAGGATAGCGCCGCGGCTGAAAGGCTTGGTCAGGAGGCGCACGGAGGGATCTGCGTTGGCCATTTCCGTAGCAGCATGCTCGCTGTAGCCGGACATGAAGACAACCGAGAGACCGGGATGCTCCTGTTGGAGGCGCACGGCCAGTTCCTGGCCGGTCATTCCCGGCATCACCATGTCCGTGACCAGCAGATCGATATTACTGCGATGCTCGGCGGCAATGGAGATGGCTTCCTTGCCGTTTTTAGCTTCGATCACTTTATAACCGCCGGATTCCAGAAATTCGCGCGCAATTTCACGAACGTCCTGTTCGTCCTCGGTCAGCAGTACGGTTTCCGTACCGGCCGGAAGTTCGGCGACAGGCTTCGGAGCGCCGACATGCACTTCCGCCTCGTTGACACGCGGGAGATAGATTTTGAATGAGGTGCCTTTGCCGAGTTCGCTGTAGACCCAGATGAACCCGCCGCTCTGCTTGACGATTCCGTAGACTGTGGCAAGGCCGAGGCCCGTCCCTTTTCCTTTTTCCTTGGTAGTGAAGAACGGCTCGAAGATGTGCACCTGGGTTTCTTCGTCCATGCCGGTGCCGGTGTCTGTGACATCGAGAAGCACGTACGAGCCGGGTTTCATCAGCGGGTGGCTGGCGGTGTAAGACTGATCGAGTTCGCAATTGCGCGTGCCAATCAAAAGTTTGCCCCCGGTGGGCATGGCGTCGCGCGAATTGACGGCCAGATTCATGATGACCTGTTCCATCTGGCTGGCGTCGGCGCGGATGGTGCCGAGTTTCTGGTCGGGGCGCAGTATCAATTCGATGTCTTCGCCAATCAGGCGGGGCAGGAGTTTGCCCATCTCTTCGACAACGGAATTGAGATTGATGATTTGCGGCTGAAGGACCTGCAAGCGGCTGAAGGCGAGCAATTGCCGGGTGAGGGTTGTGGCGCGGTCGGCCGAGCGATCGATCTGCTCGATTTTTCGCGCGATGGAATCTCCGGGACTCAACGCGCCCAGCAGCAATTCCGTGTGTCCTTTGATCACCATTAGCAGATTGTTGAAGTCGTGCGCGACGCCGCCAGCGAGGCGGCCGACAGCTTCCATCTTCTGCGCCTGGCGCAACTGCAGTTCCAGGTGGCGGCGCTCGCTGATGTCCTGGGCGACGACGAGGCGCACGCGCCTGCCGGCGTACACGAGTTCGTGGGAAATCAGCTCTACTTCGAATGTTTTCCCGTCTTTGCCCTGATGCAGCCAGAAGCCGTGCTCTTCTCTATCGGCCTTCATCTGTAATAGATACGTTTCTGCCTTCGCACGCTCGGTCCCCGGGCGAATTTCCAAGATGGACATGCGTTCGAGTTCTTCCTGAGTGTAACCGTACTGGCCGACAGCCGCTTGATTGACGCGGATAAATCGCAGCGTCTCGACGTCGTAAAGCCAAGTGGGAAGCGGATTGTGCTCGAACAAAAGGCTGAGCATAGACTCGCTCTTGCGCAATTCTTCTTCAGCGCGGCGGCGTTCGATGGCGAGGGCGATGTGGCCGCCGACGGAATCGAGGAACTCGAGGTCGCGCTGATCGTACGCGTTTTCGTTCTGATAGTGCTGCACGACGAGAACGCCGATGGTGGCGGTGGGCGTTTTCAACGGGACGCCGAGCCATGCAGGCGAAGGCGAACCGACGAGCTCGACTTCCCCCAGGGCAGCCAGTCGGTCGAAATCCGATTGCGGGATTAAATTGGCTTTTCCGGTGCGGAGGACATAGGCGGTGCAGCTGCGGTCCACTTTTTGCGGCGACGGCGCGACATCGTATTCATCGGCAAAAAATGGAAATTCGAAGACGTTCTGCAAGGGATCATGAAGCGCAACGAAACAGTTTTCCGCGGACAAAATGCGTTTGAGCGCGACGTGAATGCGATTGAGAAGCTGATCAAGGTTGGCGGTCTGGTTCAGCGCGTGAACGATATCGGAGATCACCTGACGCTCGGATTCCATGCGGTGTAGATCCGTGACATCCAGGCCGTGCAGAAGAATGCCCTCGATCGCGGGATCGGAGAGCCGGCTGCGGCAGGTGATTTCGAACCAGCGCCACGAGGCATCACGGCTGCGGAAACGGCAACGGCATGTGAGCGGAGCGCCATTCTGAGCAGCGACCTGTTTCAGATGAGTGCGAACGGGACCAACATCGGCGGAGTGCACCAGCGCGTGAAGGCTGCGGCCGATGAGTTCGTCGGGGCGGTAACCCAAACTGGATTGGAAAGTGGAATTCGCAAACTGCAGAGTGCCGTCCGCGGAGAGAACGGCGATGATTTCCCTGGTGGACTCCAGCAACGACGCAAGTTGTGCGGTCCCGAGAGCGAAACCGGGGTCCGAGACAATTCTCTGGGCCATTTAATTGTCGCTTCATAGCCGGCGTGAACGCAGAATTACCGGCGGGACTTGCGGAAGCCTCCCAAGGATCGACCTAGAACCAGAAAGCGCTTGCTGAAGGTGAACCGTCTTCCCTTTACTGTAACCAAACCCGGGAGTTTCGTATAGCTGATGAGTGGAACGAGTTGCGAAACAATGACTGTACCAAAGGACAGGTGGATTAGGGTGACGAAGTGCGGTGCTGGATGTGTCGTGCTACTCTCCGTAGCCATAAGCTGTTGAAACTGCGCGAGCTGCGCCGCAGGAGGCCGGCTCCTGGAGGACTTCCGCCATGCACGGAATCTGGAAAGACATGTTTGTGGTGACGCTGCCGATCCTGGAAAAGATTCTGCGTCCAGTAATCGTGTACTTCTTTTTGGTGGTGATGCTGCGGCTCTCCGGAAAGCGGGAGTTGGTTCAATTGAATCCGTTCGACCTGGTTGTGCTGCTGACGCTATCGAACACCGTGCAGAACGCGATTATCGGGGATGACAATTCCGTGACGGGAGGGCTGCTGGGCGCCACTTCGCTCCTGGCTGTGAATTACCTGACCGTGCGTTTCCTGTACAAGCACAAGAACCTGGACCAGCTCGTGGAAGGCAAGGCGGATGTTTTGATCGAGAACGGCAAGCTGCGGCCCGAGCATTTGAAAAAAGAGCTGATTACGACGGCGCAACTGGAGGCGGCGGCTCGGAAGCAGGGGTTCGGTTCGCTGAGCGAAGTGGACCAGTGCATCCTAGAGCCGGGAGGGACGCTGTCTTTTATCGGCAAAAAGCCCGACGTGGATGTGTTGCGGCACAAGGAATTGCTGGATCACATTGACCGGCTGAAGGAGGAGCTGGCGTTACTTAGGGGCAATCGCCCGCCTTCGGTTGCCTGAACATTACGGCGAGTGAAAAAACTCAGCGGATTAAAAAGCCACTGAGGCTGATGAAGAAACCGACGACGCCGATGACCATACCTGAATACCAGAAGGCTTTTCTTTTTGTGAGCAGTGTGAGGGAGCAAATGATGAGGGCGATATCCAGAACCACTTCACCGGCATCGAAGCGGTCTTCCCGCCGGGAGACTACGGCGCGCTCGTTTTCAAACTCCTTGGCCTTTTCGCTGATCTGATCTTTGTCCTTCTCGTAGCGTTCGATTTCGTTCTGATATTTCTCGCGCAGCGCTCCCGCTTTTTCTTTTTCCACGGGCGTGAAGACGCCGAGCATGTCAGCTACGCTTTGCATTTCATGGAGGCGGATATTCTTGGCTTGGTAGAACGCCCACTGATCGCTGGCTTGTGTCTGCAGAAGCACCGCTTCGATGCTGGAGCGGTGGCCCATCAGCGTGGCCATGGCCACGAGGACGGCGAGGATCGAGATCGTGATGGCGACGGGCAAGGTCCAGGGCTCCGCGCCGTGATGTTCATGCTCTTCGAGCACTTCGTGCATCGGGATTCCCCCGTTGTTGTGAATTTATGCCGACGGCTGAGCCGCAATGGATTTTAGCACCTCCTGCGCGGCGGCAATGGTGTGGTCGATGTCGGCGGAAGTGTGACAAGCGGAGACAAACGCGGCTTCGAATTGCGAAGGCGCGAGGAAGATGCCGCGATTGAGCATTTCGCGGAAATAGCGGGCATAGAGTTTTGTGTCGGAGCCTTTGGCCCCCGTGTAATTGGTGACGGGATCAGGCGCGAAGAAAATGGTGGAAAGCGAACCGATGCTGTTGACCTGGGCGGGGATTCCTGCGCCAGCGAGGGCGTTGCGCAGGCCGTGGGCTAGCTTTTTGGCTAGGCCGTCGATGCCGCCGTAGAACCCGGGCTTGGCGAGTTCGTTCAGTGTGGCGATCCCGGCGCTCATTGCAAGAGGATTGCCGGCGAGCGTGCCAGCCTGATAGACAGGGCCGAGGGGCGCGACATTGTTCATCAGTTCTGCGCGACCGCCGTACGCGGCAACAGGAACACCGCCGCCGATGATTTTGCCCATGGTGGTCAGATCGCCTTCGACGCCGAGCAGCGTTTGCGCGGAGCCGTTGTGCAGGCGGAAGCCGGTGATAACCTCGTCGATAATGAGCAACGCGCCGTGCGTGCGGGTCAGGTCGCGGAGGCCCTGCAGGAATCCTTCTTTGGGAAGGACTACGCCCATGTTCGCGGCGATCGGTTCGACGATTACCGCTGCGATTTTGTCCTTGTGCTCGAGGAACAATCTTTCCACCGACAAAAGATCATTGTACGGAGCGTTCAGCGTGAGCGCAGCGAGGGCCTCCGGAACACCGGGGCATTCGGCAATGCCGAGCGTGGCGAGGCCGGAGCCGGCTTGCGACAAAAAGCTGTCGGCGTGGCCGTGATAACAGCCTTCAAACTTGATGATGAAATCGCGTTTGGTAACGCCACGCGCCAGGCGAACTGCACTCATGGTGGCTTCAGTGCCACTGGAAACGAAACGGATTTTTTCGATGAAGGGAATGGCTTTGGTGATGAGCGTGGCGAGTTGCAATTCGAGTTCCGTGGTGACCCCGAAGCTTGTGCCGCGCCGCGCTTGTTCGGTGAGGGCTGCGCTGACCGCGGGATGCGCATGACCGAGGAGCATCGCGCCCCAGGAGCAAACGTAATCGAGGAGTTGATTGCCGTCGGCATCGTAAAGATATTGTCCGCTTCCCTTCTCGATGATCAGCGGTTCGCCGCCGACGGAACGAAACGCCCGCACGGGGCTGTTGACGCCGCCGACCAGAACTTTTTCCGCTTTTTCGAATATTTCTCGCGAACGACGCCGTTCGGGTTTGGCTTGCGCTTGTGTCGCACTCATCGGGGCACCTTTTTCAAAAGTCAGGATTTCAGCCAGCGAGCCGCGTCTTTGGCATGGTAGGTCAGGATAATATCGGCGCCGGCGCGCTGAATACTGGTCAGAATTTCGAGGACCACGCGCTTCTCTTCGATCCAGCCCTTTTGGGCGGCGGCTTTGACCATGGCGTATTCGCCGCTGACGTTGTAGGCGCCGACGGGCACATCGAAACGCTCTCGGACGGCACGAATAATGTCGAGATACGGCAGCGCGGGCTTGACCATTACGATGTCGGCGCCTTCTTCGAGATCGAGCGCGACTTCTTTCAAGGCTTCGCGGGCATTGGCGGGATCCATCTGGTAGCTGCGGCGGTCGCCGGACTTCGGCGCGGAGTCGGCGGCCTCGCGGAAAGGGCCGTAAAAGCCGGAGCAGTATTTCGCCGCGTAGGCAAGAATCGGAATGTTTTCAAATTTGTGGCCGTCGAGAAGGGTGCGGATCGCGGCCACGCGGCCATCCATCATGTCTGAGGGCGCCACGACATCGGCGCCGGCGCGCGCATGCGACAAAGCCTGCTGCGCCAGAATTTCCAGCGTCGGATCGTTCTGGATTTCACCGTGCTCCACGACGCCGCAGTGCCCGTGGTCAGTGTACTCGCACAAGCAGACGTCGGTAATCACGAGAAGGTCGAGCTTAGCTTTCTTGATGGCTTCGACCGCTTGTTGCACGACGCCTGTTTTCGCGAGCGAACTTGATCCACGGGCATCTTTGCTTTCGGGCAGGCCGAAAAGAATGATAGCGGGAATGCCCAGCGATTCCACTTCGCGGCATTCTTCGACGATCTCATCAACCGATTGCTGATAGACACCGGGCATGGAGCTGACTTCTTTGCGGACTTTGGCGCCGGGGCAGACAAACATCGGATAGATGAAGCCCGCCGTGGCGAGGCGCGTTTCGCGGACCAGGCCGCGCAGGGCTTCGGTGCGGCGAATGCGGCGGGGACGGTGAACGGGGAAACTCATCCTTGTTTTGCTCCTGCAGGCTGATGGTGGCCTGCCTTTGCGAAATATTCCGCCAGAGTGGCGACAGCGGCGGCCACGCTGGTTTCCGCGGCCACAAGAATTCTGTCGACGCCCGCGGCTCTAAGAGCGTTTTCGCTGACGGGGCCAATTGCGACGAAGATGGATTGGCGGCCGAGATTGCGGAATCGTTGAGCGCCGAGAAGGTCGCGGAGATGATGCACCGCCGAGGGACTGAAAAACAGTATGGCGTCAGCACCATCCCGAAAAAGGGATTCTTGTGTCTCCTCCGAATCCCAAATTGGCGAAACTGTTTTGTAGGCGACGACAGGAGTGACTTGCCAGCCACGGAGATTTAATACTTCGATCAGTTCGGGATTCGCACGATCGCTGCGTGGTAGAAAGACGCGATTTCCTTTTTCCTGGGCGGAGAGTTCTTCCGCTAGTGCAACCCCAGTGTGGATTCGGGAGACGAAATTCACAGGCAAGCCGGCGGCGGTTACCGCTTCTGCGGTCGCTGGTCCCACCGCGGCAATTTTCACCCCGGCGAAAGCCTGGATAAGAGGTAGCTGCAAGGCAGCGCAGCGCTGCTGCACCGCGTGCAAAGCGTTTTGACTGGTGAAAAACACCCAGTCAAAGCGCGTGGAATTCTTGAGGCAGGCATCGATCTCGGCCAGATTGTCCGCGGGCGCGAGGGCGACCAGCGGCAACAAAACCGGTTCGGCACCGGCGTGGCGCAGGGCGTCCACGAGCGATTGGCTTTGCTCCAGCGCGCGCGTCACGACGACGCGCTTCCCTTCCAACGGCTTATGATGCTTTTCACCCACGGGCGCGCTGCACCTCTTCGAGAATACTCCGCGCGCCGCCTTCGGCCAGCACGCGGGCCAGATGTTCACCAAGCTGCGCAGCCTGATCAGGTGGCGCGGTGGCCTTTTTGCGAACGTACAGCGTGCCGTCCACGGAACAGACCACAGCTTCCATCACGAGTTCAGTGCGCTCCATGCGCGCCCAAGCGCCGAGCGGCACCTGGCATCCGCCTTGCAACGCGGAGAGCAGCGCGCGCTCCGCGATGATTGCCGTGCGAGTTTCGTTGTCGTTTAGCTTGGACAAAATCTCGTCGGCATCACGATCACTTACCCGCGACTGGATCGCAATCGCGCCCTGCCCGACGGCTGGCAGGGAAATTTCAGTCGAAAGAGCTTCGGTGATTTTTTGGCCCCAGCCGAGACGATCGAGGCCTGCTTTTGAAAGCACGATGGCGTCGTATTCGCCGCTTTCCACCTTACGCAGGCGAGTGTCCACATTCCCGCGAAGATCGCGCAGATCGAGGTCGGGGCGATAATGGCGGAGTTGCGCCTGGCGCCTCAGACTGCTGGTGCCGACGCGGGCGCCCTGCTTCAGATTCGCGAGCGTAGTTCCGGTGTGCGAAATGAGGCAGTCGCGCACATCATCGCGGCGGCACACCGCAGGAAAGTGCAGCCGGCCCGGCGTTTCGGTCGGAATATCCTTCACGCTGTGCACGGCGAGATCGACGGTTTCCTCGAGCAGCGCTTCTTCAAGTTCCTTGATGAAGATTCCCTTTCCGCCAATCTGCGTCAGGGGAGACTGCTGCATTTTGTCGCCGGTGGTCTTGATGATGATGATTTCGGCTTCGATGCCGGTGAGCCGGAAAAGCTGTTTGCGGACAAATTCCGCCTGCCAGCGGGCCAGAATGCTGCCTCTTGAACCAATACGAAGGGGCTTCACGGTTTCTCCCGGTCGGATAAGTACAAATCACGAATGGCTTCGACGTTCTGAATCTTGCGGCGCAGCTCCTTCTCGGTTCGCAGGCGCTCCGCGGGATGCAGAAGCAGGTGCTCGATCAATTCGTCCATCAGGGCGCCGATTTTTTCGCGGTCTTCTCCGCTGAAGTGGTTCATGCCGGCAAGTCGCTCCCTAAGGAAATGGGCGCGGCGCTGCTTCAGGCTGCCGCGGAGAGTTTCAAGTACGCCCGTAAGCTCAACGCTGGCCTGCCAAGAGATAAATTTCGCCACGTGGTCTTCCACCAGAGATTCCGCCTTGGGGACTTCGCTTTGCCGGGCGTCGCGATTCTGGTTCACGATTTCGGTCAAATCATCCATCGAGTAGAGATAGACGTTATAAATGTCGGCCACAGCGGTGTCAACGTTGCGGGGCATGCCGAGGTCCATCAGGAACAGGGCGCGATTTCCCCGCGAGGCCATGGCGCGCTCGACCATCGGCCGGGTCACTATAAAATCCTGCACACCGACAGCGGAAACGATGATGTCCGGGAACTTCAGCGAAGTATCCCACTCTCCCCATGCGAGTACTTTGCCATCGTACAGCTTGGCAAACTCCTCCGCCTTTTCACGGGAGCGATTCATCAGGTAGAGATTCTTGATTTTGCGGTCGCGCAACTGGGAAATGACCTGCTCGCTGATGGTGCCCGCGCCGAGAACCAGCGCGCTGCGGTCCTGCAGCTTGCCGAAAATGCGTTCGGCGAGTTTCACTCCCGCGGAAGCAACGCCCATCGGCCGGGTGCCGAGTTCCGTTTCCGCGCGAACGCGTTTGCCGATTTCGAGCGCGGCCTGGAACAGACGATTCAGTACCGGGCCGGTGACACGGCCTTCATGTGCGCGCAGGTACGCTTCGCGGACTTGCCCGAGGATTTCCGCTTCACCCAGGAGCATGGATTCGAGGCCGGCGGATACGCGGAAGAGATGGCGCACCGCGTCGTGGTCATAATGATGATAGAGAGAGGGATTCAACTGGTCCGGAAGCAGTTCGTGAAACGTGCTGAGGAAAGAAGAGAGAGCGCCGGCGGATTCGTGATTGGCGTTGGGGTGGACGCCATACACTTCGCTGCGATTGCAGGTGGAAAGCACCAGTGTTTCTTCCAGGATGCCGCGGGATCGAAGCTCTTCCGCAGCCCGCTGCGCCTGCTCGCCGGAAAACGACACCTTTTCGCGCACCTCAACGGGCGCCGTGCGGAAGTTCAGGCCAACGAGGACGATCTCCATGCTGCGCGAAGCGCGCTCCTAGAAATACCGGTGATGCGCTGAAAAATAGAGGTTCACGACCGTAAAGCTGAGCACCACGAGAACAAAATTAAAGACGCACAATTTGGAGGCGCGCGCGCCTCTCCATGCCGTGGTACGCGCCAGCTGGAAATAGGCTGCGTAGAGAAACAGAACCACCAGCGTGACCATGTACTTTGGATCGAAATACCAGTGTTGCCCGGCCTGGCGGTCGACAGCGATGAATCCAAGAGCTGTGCCTACGGCGATGGTGACGAGACCCACAAGGACGCTGGTGTGACTCATGCGCTCGAGGAGTTCGAGCGAAGGGAGGCGCCATACAACATTGCCCACCTTGCGCATCCGCAAAAGGCGCTCTTCCCCGAGAAACATCAGGCTGAGGACGCAGGAGAGTGCGAACCCGGCGTAGGCCAGGATGCTCAATGTGACGTGGAGGGCGAAGACTACACCATGCGGCTCGGTCGGAGGGGCGGGGTGCTCCGGCGCGAAGGTGGCGGCGAGAAAAAAGGCCAGGATGATGGGTACGACGAAGGCGCCGACGGTGCGCTGGCGATGGTAGATTTCAAGGCAGAGGTAGGTCACTGCGAGGAGCCAGCCAAAGAGGGACATCGAGCCCTGCAGGTCGTGGTAGGGGACAGAGTGCATGGCCCGGGCGCGGCCCAGTAGGGCCAGGTAATGGCACGCTAAACCCATAAACATCAATATGGTAGCGAGACGCCCCATAACCTCTTTGCCGGTGTAGAGAAGGCCGATATACACACCCATACTCAGGAGGTAGGCCACCACGGTCAGAATGACAAAGATATGATTCATCGGCTTGGATCCCTGCCGAGTCGAGGCGCCGAGGAAGCGTGCTGATCCTCCGGCCCGCGCGACAGCTCAGATAGCCCAGTATAGCGTAGTCGCAGATATCTGCCATTGACTCTGCATTCCGAAATGCAAAAGAAGTTTACGTTTGGACGCGCAGACGTGCTGGTGACAGGCTGGCGAGCGCGGCGCGCGTTAGAAACTAATCTAGCGGCTCGATCTGCGAATCGACAAATCTTGGCAGTTTTCCAGGTGGAAGCTCGGCCTCTATGGAGAACTGCTCAACGCCACCAATCACTACAACCCCGTCTTCTCCGCTTTTGACGCCGGCCCACCGGGAATCTAATCGTCCTGACTTCTCAGGGTATTCCCATCACTCCCATCGGCATCGCCTTCGATTTTTGAGGCTTAGCAGGCGCTTTTTTTGGCTGTGAAGTATAACCTTTCCTCCAAAGCGGGAAGCTGGCAGATTTGTTATTCTGTGACGGCAGAGCTTATGACAAACGAGACTGCTGTATTGACCCGCAGGGAGCTGTTTCTTCGCGCCGCACGGTGCGAACCCGTTCCGCGGCTGCCCGTGTGGATGATGCGGCAGGCCGGGCGCTATCTGCCCGAATATCGCGAGATTCGCGCAAAACATTCGTTTCTGGAAGTTTGCAAGACGCCGGATTTAGCTGTGGAAGTTTCCATGCAGCCGTTTCGGCGGCTGGGAGTGGACGCGATCATTATTTTTTCGGACATTCTGATTCCCGCCGAGGCGATGGGGCTGCCGCTAGAGCTCGAAGACAAGGGGCCCAATCTTCCCGAGCCGGTCCGAACGGAAGCCGATGTTCGCAAACTGCACATCTTCGATCCGGAAGTGGAGACTGGGTTTCTGATGGAAGCGCTGCGGCGCACGGTGAAACAAGCGGGGCCGGATGTGCCGGTGCTGGGCTTTGCCGCTTCGCCGTGGACGCTGGCGTGTTACATGGTGGAAGGCCGCACGAAAGAAGGCTTCGCGACAGTGAAGAATTTTCTCTACAGCGAGCCGATAGTCTTTCGCGAACTGTTGCACAAAATCGCGCACGTAACGATTCTTTATCTGAAGGCCCAGATTGCCGCCGGCGTTTCCGCTGTGCAGCTTTTTGACACCTGGTGCGGTGAACTGGATCTGACGGATTACACGGAGTTCGTGCTGCCGGCGGTGCAGGAAATCATCTCGGGGCTAGGGAACAAAGTGCCGGTCATCTACTACACCAAGGCTTCGCATCATCTGCTGCCGGCCGTGGTGCGCGCCGGAGCCAACGTGCTGAGCGTGGACTGGCGCATTCCGCTGGCCGAGGTTCGCAAACTGGCTGGGCCGCGCGTGGCGCTGCAGGGAAATCTCGATCCAGCCATTTTGTTTGCGCCCGCAGAGAAAATCCGCCAGGCCACTCTGGACATCGCCGTCGAGCTTTCCGGCCACGGGCACATTTTGAATCTTGGCCACGGGATTTTGCAGCACACCCCCGTGGAAAATGCGCAGTCATTTATTCACACCGGCCAGCAAGCCGCGCTTCAGCAAGCGCAGCCGGCGGTGCAAATGCGCCGTTGAGCGCAGGAGGCAAGCGCCGTGTCGAGCATGAATCCATCGTTGCGGGAGATGCAGGCAGAACTCTCCGTGGGAGAGGAGTTCGTTACCCGCTACAACCGCCCCGGCCCCCGGTACACCAGTTATCCCACAGCTCCGGTGTGGAACGATTCCTACGGCCCGAATGATTTCGAGGCGGCGATGCAAACCGCCGAAGCGAAGCGTAGCCCAGTTTCGCTGTACATGCATCTTCCCTTCTGCGAGAGCCTGTGCCTCTTCTGCGCATGCAACGTGATCATCCGCAAAGATAAGAGCGTCACACCGCCGTACCTGACCATCCTGAAAAAAGAGATCGACCACATCGCAAGCAGGGTTTCGCGTGATCGCCACGTTTCGCAATTCCATTGGGGCGGCGGAACGCCGACTTACCTTTCGCCGGAACAGATCGAAGATTTATTCGTCTACACGCGGGAGCGCTTCAACTTTGCGCCCGACGCGGAAATCGGGATCGAAGTCGATCCACGCGTCACATCCAGCGGTCACCTTGAAACCCTGCGCCGGATGGGATTCAACCGCCTGAGCATGGGCGTTCAGGATTTCAAGGAAGACGTGCAGAAGGCCATCCACCGCGTTCAGCCTTACGAACAGACCCGTGACCTCATTGCAAGTGCGCGGGAACTCGGCTTCGACAGCATCAATGTGGATCTGATTTACGGGTTGCCTCATCAGACCGCGGAAAGCTTTGCGCACACGGTTGAGCAGATTGTCGGCCTCTCACCCGACCGCATCGCAATGTTCAGCTATGCGCACGTGCCGTGGCTGAAGAAACAGCAAGGCTCCTTCGTGGGGCATCTGCCCGAGGGCATGAAGAAGTTCGATATTTTCCGCAGTGGCCTGCTGAATTTTCTGGAAGCGGGATATCTCTACATCGGGATGGACCACTTCGCGAAGGAAAATGACGAACTGGCCGTCTCGCAGCGCAATCGCACGCTGCATCGTAATTTTCAGGGATACACCACCAAGGCGGGCGCGGACCTCTATGGCATGGGTATCACGGCCATCAGCGGCATTCAGGGAACCTACGCGCAAAATCACCGCGATCTGCCCTCGTGGGAAAAGAGCGTTCAGGAGCGGGGCATCGCGACCATGCGCGGCTACCGGCTTTCGCAGGATGACATTATCCGCCGCGAAGTGATCAGCCGCTTGCTGTGCCACACCGTGATCGTGAAAGACGAAATTTCGAAACAGTTCGGCATCCATTTCGACGAATACTTCGCTCCCGAACTCGAACACCTGAAAATGCCACAGGAGGATGGCCTGGTCGTGATCAACGACAAGGAAATCCGCGCCGCTTGGCTGGGGCGCATTTTTATCCGCAACCTGGCGATGGTGTTTGATCCATATCTGGAGAAGCAGCAGTTGGCTGCGCGGCCGCTCTTTTCCAAGACCCTCTAGCCACTGCAGGGGCCACACGCATGTCCGATCGGGTTGAAGCACTGGTTGTGGGCGCGGGAATTTCCGGGCTCGCGACAGCATACGCCTTGCAAAAGGCGGGCATCGCCACGCGCGTGGTGGAGGCGGCGCCTCGTCCCGGCGGCGTGATCCAGTCCATCAAGCGCGACGGTTATCTTGTCGAGTGCGGCCCGCAGAGCTTCAGCGGAAATGGCTCCATCTCTGCCATGTGCCGCGACCTGGGCATTCTGCAGGAGCGTGTTCTCGCGGATCCCAAAGTGCCGCGCTACGTGCTGATTGACGGAAAACTCCGGAATATTCCGATGGGCCCGGGTCTGCTTGCCTCTTCTTTCATGAGCGGCGGCACACGCACCGCGATTCTTCGCGACATTTTTGGCAAAAGCGAGTCGCCGGAGCCGGACGAATCCGTCGCCGGCTTCACCCGCCGTAAATTTTCGGAGACACTTCTCGATCGTCTCGTCGGCCCGTTTGTTTCGGGGATTTACGCTGGCGATCCGGAGAAATTGAGCCTGCGCGCGGCTTTCCCGATTCTGTATGAGGCGGAAAAGGCCGCCGGAAGCGTGACACGGGGCGTCCTCAAGGTGCTGAAGCAGCGCAAAGCTGTGAACGGCACGCAACTGCAAGCGCCAAAAGAGAAGGCCACGCTGCAAACCTTTCGCGAGGGCAACGAGACGCTGATTCACGCCATCGCTGCAAGCTTGGCGGAGCGCTTGACCTGCGGCACGGAAGTTACCCGGGTTGAGGCGCTCGATTGTGGCCAGGAACCCAAGGCTGCCCGTTTTCGCGTGAGCGTGCGGGGACCGAGGGGTGAAGAAACCGTGGATGCCGAGCGGCTGATTCTCTCGGTGCCAACGGAAACGGCCGGCAGGCTGCTGGAGCCGCTGGCTTCGAGCTTCGCGGCGCAACTCAGCGCGATTGTGTATTCGGGTGTTGCGGTGGTTTCGCTTGGCTACCGCAAGGCGGATGTCGAAGATAGCCTGGCGGGTTTCGGTTTTCTCGTACCTCGTTCTTCGGGCCTTAGCATTCTCGGAACGGTCTGGAACTCTTCCCTTTTTCCAGGCCGTGCTCCGCAAGGCCAGGCGCTGCTCACCAGCTTTGTGGGGGGCGCGACCAATCCCGGCGCGATCTGCAAATCACCGGAGCAGCTTGCGGCTCAAGTTCATCGCGAAACGTCTTCGTTGTTGGGTCTGCGCAACGAGCCGGTCTTCAGCAACGTGACAATCTGGCAGCGGGCAATCCCTCAATACAATTTGGGCCACACGGCAAGGATTGCAGCGATTGAATCCCTGCGCGCCCGCTTTCCGGGCCTCTATTTTTCGTCGAATTACCTGAATGGACCCGCCATCGGCACTTGCGTCGAGCACGCGCTGAAGGTCGCCGACGAAGTGCGTGTCAGCTTCGCCAACTAGCCCTTTTTCCTGAGCCGGTGAGCCAAACGAATCTCTCTGCGCTTTGCAGCTTCCCGCCAACGGCGCTTTTCCTCGGCCGTGCGGAGAATCAGCGGCGGCACGGGCCGCGGCTTGCGTGTGAATTCGTCGATCGCGACAAAGGTCACAAACGCTGTGGTCGTCTGCTTGCGCTCGCCGGTCAGCAGGTTTTCCGAAAATACTTCCACGCCAACTTCGAGCGAGGTAGTGAACACGCGGTTCACCTGCGCTTTCAACATCACAATTTCGCCCAAGTTCACGGGGTTCCGGAAATCGATGTAGTCCACTGAAGCTGTCACCATGTAGCTGTTGGCATGCCGGCTAGCGGCCATGGCCGCCACAATATCCACCATGTGCATCACATGCCCGCCGAGCAGCTTGCCGAGAACATTGGTCTGCGCAGGCAGCACCACCTCTGCCATTTCCGATGCCGAAGCGCTGACCGGCTTGCCCTTCACTCTCCACTCATCCATCAACGCAGCTGTCGCCTTGTGCTTTGCCTTCATCGCTCTCCCTTGCGCGGCTCCTTTGGCCGGGTGTCGCCCTACACGTATAATACGCAAGACTCTTATGACCGAACAAAACAAAACCCGCCGGCAGAAACTGGAACAATTTCTCGCCCAGAATCCGAACGACGCGTTTTCGCGGTATGGCATCGCGCTTGAGTGCCTGCGCGAAGACGACATTTCTGGCGCAGAGATGCATTTCAAGACCTTACTGGAAGCAAATCCCGATTACGTTCCGGGTTATCAGATGTACGCGCAGACCCTGGTGCAACATAACCGCGCGGAGGAAGCGAAGGTCCTCCTAAGCAGAGGGATTACGGCGGCTAATCGGCAGGGCAACCAGCATGCCCGCTCCGAAATGGAAGGATTGCTGGCACAACTTGGGTAGCTGGTTCAAGTTTCCGGGCCACCAGCAAGCCTTAAACAAACGCCCCGGAAGAAAATCCCGCACGCATGGCCCGGAAAGAGTTCAGATAACGCACGAAATGCTTTCCCTGTTTTGCCGCTAGCGCCCAAAATGTCGAGTCACCAATGATCTCCAGGCAGACGTCCCACGTCCGGGCACAGTGCTTTGTTAATTCCTCGTGGCGCAGGATTTCCATCCCGTTCGAGCGCAAAAATTCTTCGTAGTGGCCAATCTCCTCCAGACGGACGAACATCCCTCGTTCGATGGGGTTGATGATCTTCCTGACTTCGGCGCGAGAGAGGTTTGGCTTCCTGAACCAATCCGTAAGGGCAAAAATCCCGCCGGGCTTTAGCAGTTTTGTGGCTGAGGCGAAAAACCTTTCCCGGTCGAGATAGTGAGAAATCGATTCCACCTACCAAAGCACATCGAAGGACTTTTCGAAGGTCATGGCCTCTGCGTCCATCAGGCGGAATCGCGCGTTTGCGCGCTCTCTGGCTGCCACCGCATTGGCCATTTCGACCTGCACCTGGGAGATGGTGATGCCGATTGATGTGGCGCCGAATTGTTTGCAGAGGTAGAGACTGCTGGCGCCGAAGCCGCAGCCGACGTCCAGGACTGCCGCGCCGTGGGGAATTTTCGCTAGGCGCGCGAGATGCTCAACGAGCTGCTGGTGCGCCTGCTCTTTGGATTCATCTCCGTGGATCCAGTAGCCGTGATGCAGATGCTCGCCCCACAATTTGTAGTAGTAGGGGCTGACGACATCGTAATGCTCGATGATCTTGTCCTTTGCGTTAGGCAGCGCCATCAGTCGAACATACCCCCAAGTTGGACAGTCTTGGCGAAGCTCCCGGGTAGCCGTATTGTAGTCGGTTCACGTTTCACGGCCAATAGATGCGCCGGTGCGTCCGGCTTGCTGGCCGCCACTATGTCCCAGAGCGCGTCGTGCCAACGCTTTCTTTCATAGAACACCCTCTTCCAAGGTGAGTTCCCTCATGACGGCTCAGCTCTTCGCGCCACGCTGCGAAAGGTACGCGCAGGTGATGCAGAGAAGGCGGACCGATGGAGGTAGTGTGGTACAGGATCTGAGGCTCCTGATTGCCCTTTAGTACCATTGCGCTAAAAGGCCCCGCTGATAGGATTTGGATGTTGGACCCCCCGGCCCAAAGGAGTAGAGGTGGAAGGTACGCAACTCCCCGGCCGAAAAGAACAGCGCATCGCGCTGAAGATGTTTGTGAAACTAAGCAGCCCTGACAATCCGTCGTCGGAAATAGCTCCTACCATTGATATCAGTTGCCACGGCGCCCGGGTTGTGACCAGGAGAAGTTGGCGGCCCGACGAGCAGCTGTCGGTCAGGTCGATCCGCGGAAACTTGTACTCGCGCGCCCGGATTGTTCATTGTCAACCGTACCAGGACAATTCCTTCATAATCGGAATCCAAATGTATTATCCGACCGGCGACTGGACAACGCGTGAGGTCACGAAAAGCACTTGAGGCTGGCCATCTTCAAGCAAGACGCGAAGCGGATCGGATCCACGATTCCGGTGACGACCGCGTTGTAAAGCGACCCCTTCTTACTTACTGGTCGTCGCTGTCCTCTGACCGGTCTCTCGATGCGATCGCGACTCGGATGGGAGAGAATGCCAGCCCGTGCACACCTCGGAATCCTGTCGCAATGGGTGTGACTACACCAGTGTTGAGATCGACTAGGCCAACCTCGTTTACCACATTCGCCGCAGTGTAAATCTCATTCGACGGAAAATACGCCTTGGTGAGGATATAAATCACATTGGCCGTGGTGTCCGTGATGAAAATCGTGCCGGCCGTGGAGGAGACGCCATTCGTCTGCGAGGTGGTGAATATCGTGTCGTTGACCTCGACGGGAGTCCCCCCGAGTGTCAGCGGAACCCTTAGTACCGGATTCTGCGCTTTTGGATCACGCACGATGTAAAGTGAATGATCGCTTCGGTTATCAAGCACAAACTCGCCCGCTGGATCGAGCGTCATCGAGTCGGGATCGCCAATCATGTCGGTCGTCTCCTCCTGATTCGTGACGACGTTCCACACGCTCAGGGGAGCGCCAGGCAGCGTCGGTGTGACCTGTGTGTCGGTCGCCCGCAGCCGGCCGGAAATTCGAACAATCACCGGCGTGGTTGTGTCGACCTGGGATGAAGTGACCACGAATATGTCTTGTGCCGAATCTTTATCATGGTGCGAGTCTCCCCGCGACGTTGGAACAAAGACCAGGTCGTCGAACCCGCCGGTAATCAGAGTCGGGGAGAACCTGTAGATCTTGAAAGCGCCGCTCTCGTGGTCGATGACCGCCAGGGTTGGATTTCCATCCTCGTTTTCGGTTGCCCAGACATCGCCAGTGGCTGGATTGATCTTGAGTCCGTCAAGATGTCCCGGAATGCTGATGTTCTTCAAGACTCTGCCGGTCCCGATATCGTACTCGACCAAGTTGCTGGGGCCACCCTTGCCAGTCGTATCAACACCGTTACCATATCCCACCCAGAGGCGTTTCCCGTCGGCCGAGACCGCCAGATCATCCGGTTGTGTCGCGCCCGCTGGCGGCGTGCCCGGAAACACACTAACCGTATAAGGTGGCATCGCTGTCGCTGACTGCGCCTGAGCGCCTACGGCGCCGACCAGCGCTGCCGCCATCATTGCAGTACCGCCCGCCAAGAGAGTGACGATCCGGAACGATTTCATTTTGGTTCTCCTATCTGAAGCAACAGGGAGGGGACGTGAAAACTTACTGCGGCGGATAGCTGCGGGCATTAATGGGACATTACTGGCTAATTAATTCACAGGGGTCTAGACGAACGGAAGAACCCAACAATGCTGTCCGGCCCGGTTAACTGTACCGTGTGCTGACTGATTTCGAGAGCCCATTTCCCAGATGGTTCTTCTACGCCGCGCCTTGCTATTTCATTGGGTCCATGTTGGTGTTTGTCCTAGTGCGGAAGAAGATTGTGCCCAACACGCCTCCATTGGCCCTGGCTGAAAGAAATGCGAAGCGCTAGCGGCTGCTCGTTCCTTCCGTTTCTTGGGCTACCGGAGTTTAAAGAATGCCGTTCCGAGAGGCTTGCCTGATTCCTCGTGCTCCCCTGTGGCTCACCTTTCTTTCGCGGCTCTGCTATGATGGGTTTCTCTAGCCATGCGGCCAGATCGCATACCGCTGTTTCCTCTGAACGTCGTACTTTTCCCCGGCGAAGAGCTTCCCCTGCACATTTTTGAGCCCCGTTATCGCCGGATGGTGCGCGAGTGCCTGGATGGTCGGTCTCCCTTCGGCATGTTGCTGGCGATGGATGATGGGGTCACTCGGGTCGGCTGCACCGCGGAGATTCTGGAAGTGGTGAAGCGGTATCCGGATGGCCGGATGGACATCATCACTGTCGGCCGTAATCCCTTCCGCATTGTGGAGTTGTTCACCGAAGATCCTCTGCTTGAAGGCCAGGTCGACTACCTGGAAGACCGCGAAGCGCCTCTCGAGGCACATTGCAAACGCAAGCTCATCGAGCAATACGAGACCTGCCACACGCTGCTCTTCAACAGCCTGCCCCGCAACGTGGAAGAAGCGCCGGACGGAGAGCTTTCCTACGCCGTTGCCTCCACCCTGCCCCTTGATTTGCTATGCAAACAGCAGATTCTCGAACTGCGGACCGAGAGCGAACGGCAGGAGAGACTGCTCAGGTACCTCTGCGACTGGGCGCCGCATCTACTCAAAGAGAAGGCAATGCGACAAAGTGCCGGAAGTGACGGGCACGGTTTGAATTAGCAGTACGCGGACTATCGCGCGTGGTCCGCAGACAGGGGCCCCATGACGCCAAGTACCTCCGGACATTCCGCAGGACATCCGAAGCCGCGGACCATCGGCGAATTGAAGCGCATTCCAGATTTTGATTCCCGGTCCGCGAGCGTCTCGGTGAAGAACGAAATCCGCCGCAACCTGCTGCGGGCCATCGAACGCGACGAGCCGCTGTTCCCCGGCGTGCATGGCTACGAAGACACGGTAATCCCGCAGATCGTCAATGCCATGCTTTCGCGCCACAATTTTATTCTGCTGGGCTTGCGCGGCCAGGCCAAGAGCCGGATTCTGCGCGGCATGCTTCAGTTTCTGGACCCGGAAATCCCGGTGATTGCCGGGTGCGAAATCAACGACAATCCGCTCGAACCGATTTGCCGCGGTTGCCGCGAACGCGTTGCCGCCGAGGGCGACAATACCCCGATCAACTGGCTGGCGCGCGACCAGCGCTACGTGGAAAAGCTGGCCACGCCGGACGTGACGATTGCCGACATCATCGGCGATGTGGATCCCATCCGCGCGGCACGCGGTGGCCGCGATCTTTCCGACGAACTAACCATTCACTACGGCCTGCTGCCGCGCGCCAACCGCGGCATCTTTGCGATCAACGAGCTTCCCGACCTTGCCGGAAAAATCCAGGTCGGACTGTTCAACATCATGCAGGAAGGCGACATTCAGATTAAGGGTTACCCGCTGCGGCTGCCGCTGGATGTACTGCTGGTCTTCTCCGCGAATCCCGAGGATTACACGGCGCGCGGCAAGATCATTACGCCGTTGAAAGATCGCATCGGCGCGGAAATTCGCACGCACTATCCGTCAACGGTCGAGGAAGGCATCGCCATCACCACGCAAGAAGCATGGACGGCCCGCGATTCCGGCATCAGCGTCGAAGTGCCCGACTATCTGCGCGAGGTGGTGGAAGAGATTGCGTTTCAGGCACGCGAAGACAAACGCGTGGACCGGCGCTCAGGCGTCAGCCAGAGGCTGCCGATCTCCACACTGGAAAGCCTGGTGAGCAGCACGGAGCAGCACGCCGCGCGGGCCGGGGAACGCCACGCCGTTGCGCGCATCGCCGATCTTTACGCCGCGCTTCCCTCGATTACGGGGAAAATGGAATTGGAGTATGAGGGCGAACTCAAGGGCGCGGAAGTCATCGCTCGCGAGTTGATTCGCACCGCGATCGGCCGCGTGTTTTCGAAATACTTCAGCGAAGTCAGTTTCCAGCCGGTGGTGCAGTGGTTCGAAGCCGGCGGCGAACTGAAGATTCCGGATCTCATTTCCACGGGCCAGCGCTACCAGCAGCTTGCCAAAGTGCAGGGATTGCTGGAGCACGTCGCGAAACTCGGCGTCACCAACCGAAAGGACGACGCGCAGGCCGCCGCGGCCGCGGAAATGATTCTCGAAGGCCTGTGGGCGCACCGCCGGATCGGCCGCAGCGAAGAACGCGGTTTCTACGCGGAAAAGCAGCGCACGCCGGAGCCGCGGGAGTCGGTTAGCCGCCCACGACGAAATTACAACTGACGACCCGACGAAGGTCGTCATCCTGAGGAGCATCGCGACGAAGGATCTCAACTCAAGCCGCCGGACTGGAACCCAGGCGACGATAAGGGCCACGGGATGAAAGTAATCAAATACGGGAAGTATATTGGAGAGCCGGCGGACTCGGTCGACCTCGACGAGTTGATGAAGCGCCTCGGGGATTTCCTGCTCCAAAGCGGCTTCGAATCTCAGTTCTACGGGCTCTCTGAACTGGACGCGTCGCGTTCGATGGAGGCCCTGCGCGAAGCGATTTTGCGTGCACTGCAGGAAGGCGACCTTTTCCCCGAAGACGCCATGAGTGATGAATTGCGCGAGATGCTTCAGGATCCCGGCGCGCTAAATAACGAAGAAATTCGCGACCTGATCGACAAGTTGGTGGAGCGCATGGCACAAGAGGGCTTCATCAATCCACAGCAGCCGCCGCAGGTGACGCCGCCTCCGCAAAACACGCCGGGAGGACATCTGGGACAGCCGCAAGACACGAACACCGAGGCGCGGTTCGAAATTACGGACAAGGCAATCGATTTTCTCGGGTTCAAGACGCTTCAGGACCTGCTCGGCTCGCTTGGCCGCAGCAGTTTCGGGCGGCACGACACGCGCGATCTATCCACGGGCATCGAGTCCGGCGGCATTTCGCGCCCCTATGAATTTGGCGACGTGCTGAACCTGGACATCAGCGAGACGCTCGCGAATGCGATTCGCCGCGAGGGCATAAAAGTTCCGCTGCAGATGGAATATCGCGACCTGATGGTCCATCAGTGCGAATACCATTCCTCCTGCGCCACCGTGCTGCTGCTTGATTGCAGCCACAGTATGATTCTTTATGGCGAGGATCGGTTCACTCCGGCCAAGCGCGTGGCCATGGCGCTTTCGCATCTCATCCGCACGCAATATCCCGGCGACACGCTCAGCCTGGTGCTGTTTCACGATTCGGCGGAAGAAGTGCCGCTCGGGCAACTCGCGCGCGTGCAAGTTGGCCCTTATTACACCAACACGCGCGAGGGCCTGCGGATGGCGCAGCGGATTCTTCTGCGTCAACGCAAGGATATGCGGCAGATCGTGATGATCACCGACGGAAAGCCTTCGGCCTTGACACTGGAAGACGGCCGGATTTATAAAAACGCGTTCGGACTCGACCCCTTCGTCGTGGGCGAAACATTGGAGGAAGTGAATAAGTGCAAGCGCGCGGGCATCATGATCAACACGTTCATGCTGGCGACGGATTACAGCCTGGTGCAGTTCGTGCAGAAAATTACGCAGATGTGCAAGGGCAAAGCGTATTTCACGACACCCTACAATCTTGGCCAGTATCTGCTGATGGACTACATGCAGCGCAAAACCAAAACGATTCACTGATCGCCTTGCGCAGTCCCGGGTTCCCGGGGTTGCGCTAGAATCTTTCCATGTCCTTATCGCACAAACTTTCCAGATGGCTCGGGTGGGAGGCGGCTTTGACAACAATCGCTGTGGGACAAGTTGCACCGGGTTTTACGCTGAAATCGCTGGACGGCAAGGAATATTCGCTCGCGAAATTGCTGGAGAAAGGACCGGTAGTCGCCGCATTCTTCAAGATTTCCTGCCCCGTCTGCCAATTCACGTTTCCTTATCTGCAGCGGTTGGCGGAGCGATACTCGGGCGATTCGGCAACGGTCGTCGGCATCTCCCAGGATGACGCGCGCGGCACAAACGAATTCAATCGCGAATATGGCGTGACGTTTCCTACGTTGATGGATGATGCGGGTTACCCTGTTTCCAATGCCTACCGCCTCACCACGGTCCCAACGATTTTTCTGATCGAGCCGGACGGCAAGGTAAAGGTCAGTTGCATGGGGTTTGATAAGGGTGACCTGGAGAAGATCGCCGCCGAACTTTCCCAGCGCCGCAAAATTGCGGCAGCGCCGCTCTTTGGCACGAATGAAGTGGTCCCGGCGCAAAAACCGGGATGAAGCTCGAAAAACTAGGTCCGGTCGGGACCTAACGCGAATTGCAAGTTTTCATGGTTGGAGAACAAGACGCCTCTCAGTCCATTTCCTGAAGCAGGTCCGGCTTGTGCTTCTCCGGCCTTTTTCGCTTGTCGGGAATGACGCGGGTTCCAGCCGGAGCCAGGCCGGACTTGCGGGCTCGGCGGCGCGCTTCGGTTCCCTTCTCCAGGCGATTTTTCTTTCGCTTCGCCATTTCAGCTCTTTTTTGCCACGATTTCGCTTACGGCTCGCCAACCCTGATCGATAGCTTCGTTTGTGTATGCGAATGCGCCTGCATCTGAGTTGGCAATGTGAATATTTCCGAACGGCTGACGGCCAATCTCGTGCGGCGCTTGTCCCTTGGGCCACTCCGGGTCGAACAGCGACATATATTCGTAGGAATAGCCGTGCGGCCAACGGTTGACGGTGATGGCTTCGATATCCCGCGCGGAGTCGAAGCCACCTTCGCCCAGCGCTCGTGCAAGTTGATCTCGAATACTGCGTTCGAATGTCTCGAAAGTTGTTGCGTATAATTTCGCGCGGCCTGCTCGCTGCATTTCACGGGCATTTGCGCCGGGACCGACGGGAACGTGTTGCATGTGTAGTACGCACGGTTCCTCGGGCTTCTGCGTGAATTCGTAGCCGCCCATGCTGACCGGAAAGTCCATATCGATGCCGGTGAACATCGAACCCGGACAGTACACCCGATGAACTTTCAATTTATCCAAAGCGGTCCAGTTGCGAACCTGCACATTCGTATAAACCAGCGGCACCTTGACGTTATAAGCCAATCCCTTTTTCTGGCTCTCTGGCATCTCCGGGCACATGTACGGGATGAGCATGTTCCAGCATGCCAGGATGCACGCCTTCCCCTGCACTGCGTGCGCCTCGCCGCCATGCACATACGTCACTTCTACGCCTGTTGCATGAGTTGCATCGCCGAGGTTGCGTGCGTGGACCACCGTTGAATTGAGGCGGATACGAACCGGCGCGTTCTCCTTGTCCAATTTCGCGTAATCGAACTTCGCCAGGACTACGTCTTCCATCGTAGTGCCCGGGCCGATCCCCGGAACGAGCGAGCGCACGAGGAGCCGCGCGATCGAAGCATTGCCGTCGGGAAAGTGGTAGATGTAGGGCTCGTCGTCCTGCCGGGTAACCTCCAGCCCGATTCCCGGCCCGTCGCGATCCACGATGCCTAGACCCGCAAACCCCGGCAATTCGCCCAGGCCAGCCATGTCGCCTGCGGGAACCGCGTCAATTCCCACTCCGTACAGCCCGTGCATCGAAGGTTTGAAATAAGGAATCAGATCCGGAGTCACCTTGACGTTTTTGAGCAGATAGTCTTGATAGCTGGTCTTTGCGAGGTACGCCTTCTTCGCGCTCGCGTCCATCCCGGCGAGATAGTCCACTTTCCCCGTGCACAGCCGGACGAGATCCTTTTTCGCGGCATCGGAGAGCGGGGCGCTGACAAGGAATTCCACCGATGGCGCTTGCAGGTGGCCCTTGTAACCGCGGGCGAGGCGGTCCGCGCCAAACGTCTCCTTGTCAAAGAAGACAGCCTGCCCCATCCCGCGACCCGAGTAAAACTTCCGGTCGTTGTAAGTTTCGAACCGCTTCACTTCGATGCCGAGCTCTTGGAATAACCCTTTTGCCTGGGCGCTATACAGATTCGGCCCCGCAATTGACTGCGTTCCGCCATATCCGATGAGTTTTTTCCCGCCGCTCGTAAATTCGTTGCGCTTGGCATGGCCGCCGAAATCGTCGTGATTGTCGATAATCAGAATGCGCGCGCTATTTCCTGCTTGCTGGCGGTAAAAATATGCCGCGGCCAGGCCGCTGATGCCCCCACCTGCAATAATCAGGTCGTAAGTTTCTTTGTCTTTCGCGGCGTGATCCCATTTCTTCCCGTCGCGCAGGGCGTGCCCGGCTTCCCACGAGCCGTCGTGGCTGCCGCGCATGCCAGTCTTCGCTGGTGGATAGTAGGCGTCTTGCTTTTCCGGCGCATACGCCGCATCGGCCGCGTTGAGCATCTGGCCAAGAATCGAGCTCGGGGCAACCAACGACGCGCCGACGGCGACACCAGCTCCATTCAAAAAATCCCGCCTCGCAATGCTGCGGTGCATTCCCAGTTCTCGGTCTCTTTTTCCCTGGCTCACGCGTCTCTCCGACGAAAATGACGGCACTGCTGCTCAGAACTGCCGGACGAATTCCAAATGATGGTTAAGAGAATAGCCTAAATTACGGTCGATTCAGAAAGATGCCGCACGGTTGCCTTTTGGCGTGAACCTAGAAGGTAAACGTGAGTTGCAGATCGAGCCGGCGATTCGAAGATGAATCATTGTACGGCCGACCGGCCGGCCCGTTTGATTCGCCAAACAGCGGCGAGCCCAAATTGCCGATCGGCGTGGCAACATTATTATTGTTGAAGATATTTCGGCCGATGACGCCAACCGTCAGCGCGTAGCGACGGTTCGTGGCGCCGGCGTCCATTCCGCGGCCACCGCCTCCACCGCGGCCCGGGCCGCGGCCAAACGTTCCGCCGCTCATGCCGCCACCACCCGCACCACTGGAAGCGCCTTCGATCACGGTTCCAAATCCAAACGTCTTGGTGACGCGCAGGTTCATGGAGAAGCGGCCCGGCCCTTCCCCGAAATAAATGGGAATCGGCGTAGCAGTGGGCGCCGGGTTCGCGTTAAAGCATCCAAATTTCGTCAGATTTGAAGGAGTACATGTCGCAAACGTGGGCCGTACATTGAAAAGATTGCCCTGGAACGGGTCCGTCCCCGTCGTGATGTTGAAGGGAATGCCAGAACTGGCGAACACGAACGGGCTCAGACGAAAACCCCTTGGCAGGCCAATCGTTCCTACCACGAAAAGCCGTTGACGAATGTCGAAACTCGCGCGGCCGTAGTCTTGCCGCAAGCCCAGCGGATTCGACGGAAAACTGTTCACGCCAGATGTGTCGCTGTTTGCATGATTGTAGGTGTAATAGCCAGAAAGCAAGAGTTTCGCCCCCAGTCGCACGCTGCCATTGACGATCAGCTGATTCTGCTCGAAGTCCGCTCCCGACTGATATTGGAAAATATTGCCCAGCGACGGGAACGGGCGTCCGGCAGCGGAAGTGCTGGTCGCCGGGAGGAAAGGATTGAGGTTGTTTGTGTAGAACTGGTGGACGCCGCGCGAGTTCAGATAGGTCACGGCGATATTTGCAAATTTCGTGAGCTGCCGCTCCAGGGTGACACCTGCTTGGATCGTGTAAGGCGTGCGCAAATTGTTGTTGGTCTGATACTGCGTGGAAACCAGCGTCCCGGCCGGCACCGGATTCGGCACCGGCAGGAAGAAGTTGGGATTCTGGATCTGCAGTTGCTGCTGCAGCGGGTTTAGCTCGTTGAGGCGCTGCTGCGTCTCGACCAGATCATAGGTGAACCTGTCGTAGAACATGCCAAAGCCCGCACGCAGTATCGTCTTTGGAGGATTCTTCGCGCTTCCGCCGATACCCCAGGCCAATCCGACGCGGGGCGCAAAATCGGATTTGTCGCTGAAGTTGTTCTGCGTCTCGAAGCGCAGGCCGTAACTCAAAGTCACGTTCGGTCGCACCTTCCAATCGTCCTGGATGAACAGGCCGGCATCCACCAATGTCACCGTCGAAGGAATGATTTGCGTGCCGCCGGCGGCCTGAAAGGTCTGCGTGAAGTAGCTCGCGCCGCCACCCATCGCCTGGATGGCGGCGAACGGAAGCCCTGCCGCAATCCCCTGCTCGGTGATTTGGTACGCCACGATCGGCGTGATGATGCAATTGTTGTTTGCGGGCGCAGGGATGCAGGTAGGATCGGGATTCGGCCGAGAGCCAAACGAAAACGTGCCGTTGAAATTGTTGCTGATCTGGTCGCGATCATTCGTGGCGCGAATCCTGCCGCCGAATTTCCAGGCATGCTTGCCATAGTTCAAGAAGGTGGTGTTCTGGTATTCGTAGCGCTTCTGAATGTCGGACGTGCCGAAGCCGCCGCTGCCGTTTCCCTTGAACGCTCCGCCAACATCCACGAACGTTCCCGTTTGCAAAGGTGTGTTTTCGGTATCGGCATGAACGAACTGAAACCGCGATTCGTTGATCGCGTGCGCGCCGATGATCTGCGTGTCCGTCGCTTGAAATGTGTGTTCGACTCCGAGTGTGTCGGTTCCAGTCTCCGGCAGATTGAACAGTCCGATACCGGCATTTGTCGCGACGTCGCGAAAATACTGATAGCGCACGGTTAGCGTGTTGTTGGACGTTATCTGGTAATCGATACGCGGGCTAAGATTGGTGCGGGTCTGCGGAAACGGGACAGCAAGGCTCTCGGGAACGATCGCGAAGTTATTAGCCGGATCAAGCACTGTCGCGCTGACCACGTTCAATGCCCCAATATTCCGTCGCTCAATGTTAAAAAAGAACGACGCCTTCTTGTTGATTGGCCCGCCGATGTTTCCGCTGTACTGCTCGGAGTTGTAGTCGGGTGGTGTGGTGCCGGGCTTCAGGTTTTCGAAAGGATTTCTGGAGTTGAATGCCGAAGCATTTCCAAGCATCTGGAGTTGCCCGTGCAGTTTGTCCGTTCCGGGTTTCGTGAAAATCTCGATGCGCCCGTAGCCCAGCTTGTCGTACTCGGACGAAAAAGGATTCTGATTGATGCGTATCTCGCGGATTGAAGCTTTGGGTGGTAACTGACCGGCGGTGAAACCGTCGATATAGATTTGCCCGCCATTGGGGCCCGCTGACGGCCCCGCCAATGCCTGCAGCTCCGAAGACAATTCGTCCGGATCGTCGGAGAGCGCCTCCAGATCTTTCCCCTGTAGAACGATGCTGTTGGCGTTGTTTTGCGGGCTTACGTCCAACTGTGTGGTGCTGGAGCTCACCTCAACTTTTTCCTTCTCGACTTCCAATGTGAGGGGAATGTCCAGGCGTAGTGCTTGCCCGGCGCCGAGCGCAACACCGTTTTTGTCAAACATGGCGAAACCCGCGGCCACGGCCTTGATTTCGTAGTTTCCCGGCGCCAAATTCCTAAATTCGTACCTGCCCTCGTTGTTGGTAGTCGTGTCCATCGAACCGCCCGATGGTGTCGTCAGGAGCACGGTCGCACCAACAAGCGACGCGCCGGACGGGTCCGTCACCTGGCCTCGGATCACTCCGGTCTGGTCTTGTGCGTGGGACGGCAGTGCCACCAGCATCGCCAACAGCAACAGCAGAACACCGATTCGCGTGGGTCTCTCCGTTACGTTCTTTCGTATCACTCGAAAATTCCATCCCTCTGCAATTTGCATCGCCTGCGCTGGCTCTATTGCGCCGCCGCGTCTCCTCCGCCATTGCTCAAACTCCACGGCGTCAAAATACTCGATGCCTGCTCCTTAGTCGTCGCTTGCAACAATGGTTCCACGCCGCCCAGCACGGTGATGGCGGTAACTTGCGCGTCCTTCGGTCCGCCTGTAGCGACAATCATCACCACGTCGCCTTTTTGAAATTCCGATAGCGGCGTGGACGGCAGCCTCCCCAATAACTGCTGCAGATCGCCTCCGCCGTTGCGGCCCTGCCCGCCGGCTCCTCCGCCCTGGCCTGTTGGTGGAGCGGGTGAGTTTGTCGCTGGACTGGCGCCTGCGCCCCCGCCTTTCAGGCGCATTGCAATCATCTGCGCCATCTGCGGTGGCAACTTTCGCAACTGCGAATCCGAACTGACCTTCACTACATCGGGTTCCTTCGTCGCGATATCAGTGACCGTAATTGTCCCCGCGCTTGCATCCACCGCGGAGATGGTTCCCGCAATGTTCCGAAACGATCCTGTCACAATTTCGTCGGCAGCGAAGCTAGCCCCGTCGGCGCTGCGGACGCCGCGTGCCCGCAACTGGTCGCCGGGGCCAACTTCCGAGAGGCTGCTCACTTTGGCATCGTCAAATTTTACGGAACCTGACGCGTAACGCCGGACGATTGTGCTTCCGCCAATATTAACGGCCACATCTTTTTTGCCGGCAGCGGTCATCGTGCCGATCGTGACGGTGCCCTGCGCCGTATCCACGTTTTTCACCAGCCCGCCAATGCCGTGCCTCTGCCATTCTTCCCGTTCATGCGCCTGCTTTTCGGCGATGTCGCTCTTTTTCATCGCGATCATAGTTCCAGCTTCGCAAACGGGTGGGTCCCCGGCGCAGCGCAGCCGTACCAGCACCCTATCGCCTTGCTGAAATTCGGAAAATGGGATGGATTCTGCCTGCGACAGATCCTTCGAGCCAGGAGACACGCGCAACAATTTTGTCACTGGAGTTACCGTTACCTTTGTCTCGGCGCCGGCATCGGTCGCTACCGTCAATGATTCGCCGGTGATTGCTTTGATCGTGCCCAGAATCGGCGGTGTCTTTGCCGCAGCAGCCGCGGGCGGCGAAGTCTGTGCGATTGCGCAAACCGCGCCGAGCATGGCGAGGCAAAGACAGACTCCCGCGCGCATTACGCTTCCAGCGAAAACACTACGTGTTTCGAATCCCAGGTTTTGCATTCAACTCTCCTCGAGTTCCCTTCGTGGGTGGGAGCGCGAGCCGGCCCGGACACACTCCGCTGCCCGCAGGTGAAACCTATGGTTTAGACGCCCTGAGAGGCATTTCGCGTTTCATCGAACTTAACCCTTGGCACAGTCTTAAGCCTGTGACCCTAGGTTGCTCTTCTCAGCGCTCTCTGCGTTAAATCCGACTCTTTTCTTACTGCTCAAATTCCCACAATCTCTCCCGCCGCATCCACGTCCACCTCCACCACGCGTGAAACCTTCGGTAGCCCCGGCATCAGCATCATATTCCCCGAAATCACCACCACAAATCCCGCTC
>Ga0210410_10000366_pt1 | contig 53466 bp, 43 predicted proteins | sample IncBWC4MmetaG_FD_161058 | JGI IMG/M metagenome (GOLD analysis project Ga0210410, IMG submission 161058) | Forest soil microbial communities from Barre Woods Harvard Forest LTER site, Petersham, Massachusetts, United States - Inc-BW-C-4-M | ecosystem: Environmental > Terrestrial > Soil >...
ATCCCGAATCAAATTGATTGCGGACGGGTTTACGCCTACCTGTCCGAACCACTCCTGCAGCTGCTCTTCAGATGCAGAGAACGGGAGATTACCGACGTAAAGCTTCTTCACCTGGGGACTCCTTCTGCCCGGAACCTAACCACGATTGCGGAGCGCACTGAGATACCAATCCGCCAATTGGCAAACCGATGGGAGTGCCGTGCGGGCGGAGGCGTTTCAGTGGTCCCGGAGATACTCTCGAAAATCGTTACCTTTTGCAACCAAAAAGGTGGCGGCCGCATCCGGGGCAAAGGGCCACGCCGGATTGCGACAGCGGCGAAAAGTGGTAGGATGCGCGAACCAGCTGGCCGAGAGTTGGCATGACGATATCCGGCACCATGATGAATTTTCCGCTAACGCTTCCCACCATATTGGAGCGCGCGGGAGGGCTTTTTCCCCGTGTCGAAGTCGTGTCCCGCAAGCCGGACTGCAGCATCACGCGCACCACGTACCGGGATATGTGCAGGCGCGCGAGGCAGTTTGCGGCGGCCCTGAAGAAACTGGGGATGCAAAGCGGTGACCGCGTTGCCTCGTTGATGTGGAATCATTCCGGGCACCTGGAAGCATTCTGGAGCGTGCCCTGCGCGGGCGGCATCCTGCACACACTGAACCTGCGGCTGCACCCGCACGAAATCGCCGCCATCGTTAACCACGCCAAGGATCGTTTCCTGATTGTGGACGACGTTTTGTTTCCGCTCTACGAGAAATTTTCGGAGCAAGTCTCGTTCGAACGCGTGATTGTGGTGCCGTTCGGGTCTGCGAGCGTTCCCGAGGGATTTCTGAACTACGAAGAACTTTTGGCCGGTGAGAGCGGCGAATTTGCCTATCCAGCGCTGGACGAAAATCAGGGCGCATTGATGTGCTTTACCTCCGGAACGACGGGTTGTTCGAAAGGCGTTATCTATTCGCACCGCGCCCTGGTGCTGCATTCCTTCAGCCTCGGACTCCCGGAAGTTTTTGGCCTCAGTTGTAAAGACACGATCCTGCCGATGGTGCCGATGTTTCATGCCAACGCCTGGGGTATTCCGATTGCCGCGCCCATGCTGGGAACAAAACAGGTGCTGCCCGGGCCGCACCTCGACGGAGAAAACCTGCTGAATTTAATGGAGCAGGAAAAGGTGAACAAGGCCTGCGGCGTTCCAACCGTGTGGGCTGGAGTTCTGGCGGAACTTGAGAAAAATCCCGGGCGGTGGAAACTTCCCGCTCACATCCTCGGTAACTGTGGAGGCTCGGCGCCACCCTTGGAGATGATCCGGCGCCTGGATCGGTTTGGGATCGAGATCAAGCACTTGTGGGGAATGACGGAAACTACACCCGTCGGCACCGGCGGCTCGCTCAAGGCGCACATGCTGGATTGGCCCGCCGAGAAGAAATACGAAGTGCGGGCGAAGCAGGGATGGCCGGCGCCATTTGTGGAGGCCCGCATTGTGAAGGAAGGCGTCGTTGCTCCGTGGGACGGCGAAACGCCCGGAGAACTGGAAGTGCGCGGGCCGTGGGTTGCGGCGAGCTATTACGAAGCGCCGGACCAGGCCAAGCGCTGGAGCGCGGACGGATGGTTTCGCACCGGCGACATCGCTACGATTGACGCCGAGGGGTACATCCGGTTGGTGGACAGGGCTAAAGACCTGGTGAAATCCGGCGGAGAATGGATCAGCTCGGTTGATCTGGAAAATACGCTGATGGCGCATCCCGCGGTCAAGGAAGCTTGCGTAATCGGGTTGCCGCACCCGAAGTGGCAGGAGAGGCCTCTCGCCGCCGTGGTCCTGAGAGACGGCGCGAGCGCCACGGAACACGAGTTGCGTGAATTTTTGGGAAATTCGTTCGCCAGTTGGCAGTTGCCGGACGCCTTCGTATTCGTGGAAGCAATCCCGCGGACCAGCGTCGGCAAATTCAAAAAGACCGCCCTCCGCGAACAGTTCGCCGGCTGGAAGTGGAAGGCATAGAAAGCGCCTATGTAGCGGCCGCCTTCCGAGGCGGGCGCTTTTCTTTGGTGTGAATGTTCTATGTCCGGTAACTCGCGTTAATCCGCACGTATTCCGCTGTGAAGTCGCATGTCCAATAACTTGCCGCCGCGCGGCCCGCGTGCAAATCCATCACGATGTGGACGTGCTTTTCCAGCAGGCGATTGCTGGCAACGCGCTCGTTGAAATCGAGCGGCTGGCCCTTGCGCAAGACCGGGATTCCCGCCATGTGAATGTCCACCAGGCCGGGATTGAATTTGACTCCAGAGCGTCCGGCCGCGGCAAAGATGCGGCCCCAGTTGGGATCGCCGCCGGCAAACGCGGTCTTGACGAGCGGCGACGTGGCGATGGTTTGCGCAATCTGTCGCGCCGCCGCCTCGGTTGCCGCACCGCGCACCGCAATTTCGATAACGCGTTGCGCCCCTTCGCCATCGGCGACGATTTGCAGCGCCAGCGAATGGCAAACTTCCTCCAGCGCCTTCGTGAAAGCACGATGCGCGCTTGAATTTGCCTGGATCGCTGGCGCGCCGGATTCCCCATTGGCCAGAACCAGCAGCGTGTCATTCGTGGAAGTATCCCCATCAATGCTGATGGAGTTGAACGTCCGCTGCGTTACTTCCCGCAAAGTCTTTTGCAGCAGCGAAGGCGAAATGGCGGCATCGGTGACGACGAAAGCCAGAGTCGTGGCCATATTGGGATGAATCATCCCGGCGCCTTTCGCGCAGCCAACCAAATGCACGCGCTTGCCAGCCATTTTGAAAGAAACCGAAGCGGTCTTTGGGCGCGTGTCCGTGGTGCAAATGGCCAGCGACAGCTCTGCGAACGAGCGCGCCGAGGGGCGCCGGTTCTGCACGATTCCCGGCAGCGCGCGAAGAATCTTTTCGATCGGCAGCGGCACACCGATCACGCCGGTGGAGCAGACAAAAAGTTCCCGCGGATCGCAGCGCAAGCGGCGCGCGGTTTCTTCCACCGTTTTTACGGAGACCGCATAGCCCGCATCGCCTGTAGCGCAATTTGCGTTACCCGCATTCACGATTACCCCGCGCATGCGCCCTTTGGAGGCAATCAGATTTGCCTTGGAGACAACCACTGGCGCGGCGACCACCAGGTTTTTTGTGAAGACGGCAGCGGCGGAAGCGGGAACGTCACTCGAGAGCAGGGCAAGGTCCAGCGCACCGGTTTTCTTCAAGCCACAAGCGGTGGCCGAAAAGCGGAATCCCAGCGGGAGAGCGGCTTCAGAGAGGGCGTGTTTCATGGAATCAGGATCCGCCAACCGGGAGCGACGTTCACGGAAGGGACCTCCGATCCTCCGTGCGATGCGATGCGGCTTGCAGCGTGAAGATACTCGACGTCAGGCTCATGGCTTTGTCTCCAGTTTTTTGAGTTTTAGTTCGAGTTGCGCGATGGCAGCTCGAACCGATCCTTCCGCCGTGCCTCCGGGAACAACTTTGGAGGCGATGGCGCTTTCGACGGAGGGGCCTTGCAGAAAATCGGATTCGAACAGGGACGAAATCTTCCGGACATCCTCAAGCGAAAGCTGGGTCCACGGTTTGCCCTGCTTCTCGGCCTCTCGCAGCACTTTGCCGACAAGATCGTGCGCCTGGCGAAACGGCACACCGCGATGAACGAGGTAATCGGCCGCATCTGTTGCAAAGAGCGCCGGATTCGACGCCGCGGCGCAGAGCCGGTCCTGGCGAAACTTTGTGGCAATAAGCGCCCCTTGCGCCACCCAGGTCATGTCTTCCATCTGGTCGTGAGCGGCAAAAAGCGCCTCTTTGTCTTCCTGCAAGTCGCGCTGATAGCTGGATGGCAAACCCTTCAGCGTGGTGAAGAGGCTGAAAAGTGCCGAGGTGATCCGCCCGCTCTTGCCGCGTAAAAGCTCCCAGGCATCGGGATTTTTCTTTTGCGGCATCAAGCTGCTGCCGGTGGAATATTCGTCGGGCAGGATGACGTAGGAAAATTCTTGCGACGCGAACAGCACAAAATCTTCAGCAAGCCGCGAAAGATGCGTCGCGATGCCCGCCAGCGCAAAAAGATAATCGAGAGCGAAATCGCGATCGCTGACCGCGTCGAGGCTGTTTGCAGTGCAGCGCGAAAAGCCTAGCTCCTTCGCCAACGCCGCGCGATCGATCGGGAAAGAGCAGCCTGCTAGAGCGCCCGATCCCATCGGGCATGCATCGGCGCTGGCTGCGGCATTCAGCAAACGTGTCAGGTCGCGCGAAAACGCTTCCGCATAAGCCATCAGGAAATGCGAAAGCAGGATCGGCTGGGCATGTTGCATGTGCGTCATGCCCGCCATGGGCACCTTCAGGTTGGCTTTGGCCTGAAGCAGGAAGCCGTTGATCAGCGCTAGCAACGCCTGGTGAATTTCCGCGGCCGCATCAATGACGAACAACCGAAAATCAGTTGCAACAAGTTCGTTGCGGCTGCGGCCGGTGTGCAATTTCCAGCCGAGCGGCCCGAGCTCTTCAACAAGCGCATTCTCCACGAACTGATGGACGTCTTCCGCCGTCGAGGAATCCAGCCAGTTTTTGTCGGATTGCGCCCGGGCGGAAATCTTGTCGAGCGCAGTGAGCGTTTGCCGCACTTCCATTTCGGTGAAGATGCCCACGCCCTGCAAAGCCTTTGCCCAGGCGCGATCCACTGCAATTTCGTAAGGAAGCAGCCGGCGATCGAACGCAAACGAGCGCTGGAAGGCGTCGAAGCGCGCGTCCGGCGCGTTTTCGAACCGCCCTCCCCACAGCCGATCGTCTTTGCGTTCTGGCTTCACTTAGTCCACCTTCTTGAATAAAAATCAGCGAATGCCCCGAAGAACATTCGCTGCGGTGCGATGGTTTTCAGCGAATGGTCAGGACTTGCTGCCTTCGGCTTTCGCTTTCGGTCGCACGGTGACCGGCAAGGCAAAAAGGTTGATGAAACCTTCAGCGTCTTTCGGGTTGTAGCGGCCCATCGTGAAGCTGGCCAGGTCCGCGCGATAAAGCGAGTAGGGCGAGAGCCGCTTGGTGACGTTGAGCGTGCCCTTCCACAATTTCAGGCCGACCGAGCCGGTGACGCGCTGCTGCGCCACGTTGAAGAAGCCGTCGAGCGCCTCGCGCAGCGGAGAGAACCACAGGCCGTTGTAAACAAGCTCCGCGTACCGTACCGAAAGCGCCTGTTGGAAGTGCGCCGTTTCCCGGTCAACCGTGAGGCGTTCGAGCTCCTGGTGTGCCATGACCAGCAGCGTGCCACCCGGAGTTTCGTACGCCCCGCGCGACTTCATGCCTACCAGGCGGTTTTCGACCAGATCCGTACGCCCAATGCCATGCTTCGCCGCAATTTCATTGAGGGTGTTCAGCAGCTCAATGGGACCAAGCTTTTTGCCGTTCACGGAAACCGGTGTGCCGGCCTCGAATCCGATCTCGACCTCTTCCGCCTTGTCCGGAGCTTTTTCCGGCGAGACGATCCACTGCCACATCGCCTCGTTCGGCGCATTGGCGGGATCTTCCAGTTCGCCGCCCTCATGGCTCAGGTGCCAGATGTTGCGGTCGCGGCTGTAGATGTTTTTCTTGCTCTGTTCCACCTGAACTTTGTGCTTCTCCGCGTAGGCGATCGCGTCTTCGCGCGAATCGATATCCCACTCGCGCCAGGGAGCGATGATCTGCACATTCGGCGCGATGGCCTTGTAGGCCAGCTCGAAGCGCACCTGATCGTTACCCTTGCCGGTGCAGCCGTGCGAAAGCCCATCGGCGCCAAGCTTCAGGGCAAGCTCTGCCTGCCGCTTTGCAATCACCGGGCGAGCCATAGAGGTGCCAAGCAGATAGGTGTGTTCGTATACGGCGCCCGCGCGTAGCGTCGGCCAGATGTAGTCGCGGACGAACTCTTCGCGCAGGTCTTCGATGTAGGCCGAGGACGCCCCGGTTGCGAGGGCCTTCTTGTAAGCGGCCTCCAGGTCCTCCTGTTGGCCGACGTCGCCGATCATGGCGATCACTTCGCAGCCATAATTCTCGCGCAGCCAGGGGATGATGATCGAAGTATCCAGGCCGCCGGAATAGGCGAGCACCACTTTTTTGGGTTTTTGAGCGTTCTGATTCACTAGACGATTTCTCCTTGGTGATAAAACACGATATCAAGTAAAAAGCGCGTGCAGAATGGCCTTCTGCACGTACATGCGATTTTCTGATTGCTGCAGCACCACGGAAGTGGGGCCATCCAGCACTTCGTCGGTGACTTCCTGCCCGCGGTGCGCCGGAAGACAGTGCATAAAAAGCGCGCCCTGGCCGGCTTGCTCCATCAGCTTGCGATTCACCTGGTACGGCTTGAAGATCTGGCGCCGCATTTTTTCTTCTGCTTCAAAGCCCATGCTGGTCCACGAATCGGTGTATACCGCCTGTGTGCCTTCCACCGCTTCCGCTGGATTGGTGAAGAGTTCAATTTTCGCGCGAGTCTCTTTTGCCACGCGCTTGGCATCGGCAAGCACGTCCTGCGCCGGGGCATAGCTCGTGGGTGTGGCGATGCGAAGATTCACGCCAAGACGCGCCGCCAGAAAAATCAGGGAATTGCAGACGTTGTTGCCGTCACCTACATAAGCCAGTTTCAGCCCCTTCAGCGAGCCAAACTTTTCTTCCAGCGTGAAAAAGTCCGCCAGTGCCTGGCAGGGGTGAAATTTGTCCGAAAGCGCATTGACCACCGGGATGGAAATATTTTCCGCCATCTCTTCGAGCACGCGCTGCTCGTAAACACGCGCAACGATCCCCTGGACCCAGCATTGCAGGTTGCGCGCAACATCGGGGATGGATTCGCGCTCGCCCAGGCGGGCCTGCGTGTGGTCGAGAAACACCACAAATCCGCCCATGCTCTGGATGCCAACTTCAAACGTGACTCGTGTCCGGAGCGACGGCTTCTCAAAAATCAGCGCGATGTGCTTGCCGCGCAGCGTGGAAGCGTAGCGCGCCGGCCGCGCCTTGATCTCGGCCGTGCGTTGCAGCAGGTCGCGGGCGTCCGCGGGGCTCCACTCCGCCCCGGTAAGGAGGTCCTTGGTAACGGCAACAGGAAGTGTGAGCGTCGTAGTCATCTGTTTCTCCAAATTTCCCACGAGGACTAAACCGCCGCGCTGGCCGAATGTCCAGCGGAAGAAAACTCCCGGAACACCCGCGTTCCAGGAAGTTCGAGAGAAGTGGTTTTTGCGGGAGTTGCCACAAACCGGTTGGGAGCCAGGGCCGCCGCGGCGGAATTTCCGCCGACGATGTGCACCTCGCGAACGCCTGACTGCAGGGCGCGCTTGGCCGCTTCCAGCTTCAGGATCATGCCGCCGGAAACCACGCGCGAGTGAATCAAGCGGTCGATCTCTTCGCAGGAGATGGCCGAAAGTACCTTTTCGCCGTCCAGCACGCCGGCGACATCCGTGAGATAGATCAGGTGGTCGGCTTCCACGAACTCGGCGCAGGCGGCGGCCATGTGGTCGGCGTTGATGTTGTAAAGCTCATTGTCCGCGCCGAGCCCCAGGCATGCCGCAACAGGCAGCAACTTCGCCCGCCAAAGAGATTCGAGAAACCGAACATTCACGCCCGTGAGATAACCGACATAGCCGAGGCCGCCTTCGACATCGTTGTGCACCAGCGGCGAAGCGGAAAAACAGGCCGCATCGGCGGCGCAGATGCCCAATGCAGGTTGCCCCTCTGCGGTAATGGCTGCGGAGAGCTGCTTATTCAGGACGCCTGCGAACACCATGACCGCCGCGTCGCGCGTTTCCTTGTCCGTGACGCGCAAGCCGCCCACAAACCTGCTCTCGATTCCCAGGCGCTTCAGCGTGGCCGTGAAAATCTTGCCACCGCCGTGAACCACCAGGATTTCGTGCTTGTGGCGGGCCAGCGCGGCGATTTGCCGGGCCAGCGAACGTACCGTCGCGCCATCTTCCAGCAACGCGCCGGCGAATTTGACGACGATCCTCATACGAGTCCCGTCCTTTCCTCGAGCCCCAGCGTGAGATTCAGGTTCTGAACAGCCTGGCCGGCCGCACCCTTGCCGAGATTGTCGAGGCAGGAGACGACGACGAGTCTCTTCCCATCGGCATGGAGCGCGAAACCGATATCGCAAAAATTGGTTTTTATGATGTGCTGCACCTCCGGCAGCGTCCCTGCTGAATGAATCCGGATCAAGGAGTGGCCCGCGAAAAATTTTCGATATAGCGCCTCGATGTCCTGCGGCGACTGGTGTTTCGCCAGCGTCAAGTAGATCGAAGAAAGGATGCCTCGCGGAATCGGCAGCAGGTGCGTGGAGAAAACCACCTGCGATTCCGGCAAACCGGTGTGTTCCAGGATTTCCGGCGTGTGCCGGTGGCTGAACAAGTTATAAGCGCGGAAGTTTCCGTCCACTTCCACGAATTGCAAGTCGCGCCGGGGCTCCTTGCCCGCGCCGCTGGCGCCCGATTTGCAATCGCAAACGATCGTATGCCCCGCTGCCAGAAGTCCTGCCTCCTGCAGCGGCCGCAGGGCAAGAATCACGCTGGTTGCATAGCAACCGGGATTCGCAATCAGCTTTGCGGTCTTGATCCGGTCGGCGTAAAGCTCCGGGAGGCCATAGACTGCTTCGCCAAGACGCGAAGCATGCGGCGTGGGCAGCTTGTACCAGGCCGAATAGGTGTCCGCAGAGGCGAAGCGAAACGCGCCGCTCAAGTCAATCACTCGCAGCCCAGCATCCAGGAGTTTTGGAGCGAGTTCCGCGGAAACCTCATGCGGCGTGGCCAGAAACGCCGTCCCGGCGCTGCTGCCGGTAATGGTTTCCAGCGAAAGCGGCTTCAAGGAAGCCTCGCCCCACCCGCGCAAGTGGGGAAACATCTCTGAAAGACAATGCGCCCCGTTCGTCTCGCGGACATAGAAAGTTGGTTTGCCGATGCCGGGATGGCGAAGCAGCAGCGTCGCCAGCTCAAAACCCGTATAGCCGGTGACACCAATAACGGCGAGGTTGCGGGGATCTCTCATTTCACGTGAGCTTCGATTTTTTTCTGCAGAGAGTCGCGCGTCTTCCGGTTGGGAGTGATGATCAGGACCGTGTCGTCCCCGGCGATGGTTCCGGCAATTTCCGGAAACTTGGCTGCATCAACCGCCGCGGCCAGCGGCTGAGCTCCGCTCGGAGGCGTCTTCAACACCAGCAAATTCTCCGCGGGGCGAATGTCCAGCAGGAATTCGCGCAGCGCCCTTGTCAGCGGAGCGACCCCCGCCGAATCGTCCGGCAAAGCCGACCCGGTCTTATAACCTTCCGTGGTCTTGATGAGCTTCAGCTCCTGGAGGTCGCGCGAAAGAGTGGCTTGCGTGACGCGGAGCCTTTCCTTCGCCAGCCGTCGGCGCAAATCCTCCTGATTGGCGATGCGCTCGCTGGAAACGAGCCGCAGGATCTGTCCGTGCCGGTATGTTTTTGTCGCACTCATGTCGAATATACAGTCTACTGTATATTTATACAGTCGCGCGCCCGCCGATGTCAAACTATTTTGAAAAAAGTTGGTGCGGCGAAGTGGAATCGGGATTCGGTTCTCAGCAGGCGGCTTTCCCGGAAAGCCGGCCGCTGGCCCAAGGGTCAGGGTGCCCCAAATAAGAACAGCTACTTCATACGCCGCTAAGCCAAGATGACCGCTGGATTTTCGGCTCCAAGAATGTTAACAATCAAAAACCACCCTTTTGGGGTCTGATGAGCGGCACTTGCCACATTTCGGGTTGCAAACACGACGTCCCCGCCGCCTTGGCGGAGTTGAAAGTCTGTATCCTGCATTTCACCCTGTCACTGGAAGCAAGCTGCGCCGAGATGCGCCGGGAGACCGCGCTCGGAAACGCCCCGCAGGATAGACAGCGGGAGATCATGAAATTCATCACCACCAATGGCGAATCGCTGGCACGCGTAGCCACCAGCGGCCTGCACCTCACCGATGACCTGAAAGCCCGCGTCCTAAGCACCTTTTTGACGCTGATGAACCTGCGGGAAAATCTAGACCGGGCCTCCATGCGCACGCCGGCCGGCCGCAGCGGCATCTTCCGTTAAAGCGGTTCAAACACCGATATATTTTGCGTAGAAGGAACGCGCGATCGCGGGGTCTTTCGTGCCTTTCAGGATCGCCCGGCCGTCGCTGAAGATGGTCATCTCGTACGGCGCCACCTGGAATCGCAGCAGGAAGCCATTCTGGCGCACGCCGGGAATGCTGGAGGCAAGCCGCCGCTGCAGGGCCGGCAGATCCAAAGTCCGGCTTCGCTCATGAATTTGCACGGAGTCGCGCCCGCACATGGTGATGTGCGGCTGGGCCTGTCCCTGCAGGTAGGGAAACTCGCGCAAGGCGCAAGCGCGACAGCGGGGATTCCGCTCGGGCTGAACGGACTGGAAGCGGCCCGTCCAGACGTCGCAGGAAAGCAACCTGCCATGCAGTTGGCTCTCGTTGCCGGAGAGCAGCTTCAACGCCTCGGCCGCCTCCAGCGATGCGATCAGATTCACGATCGGCCCCAGAACGCCGACGGTGTCGCACGTTTCCTCCAGCCCGGGCGCGCCGCCGGTTTCGAGCAAACAGGCTAGGCAAGCGGTGCGCTCCGGCCGGATCGCCAGCGTCAGGCCATAACTGGCAACCGCTGCGGCATAGATCCAGGGAGTGCCCGATTGGACGGCAAAATCATTGACAAGAAATCGAGTTTCAAAATTGTCGGTGCCGTCGAGTATCAGCGGGAACCCCGACAGCAATTCGTCCGCGTTCCTGGGATTCAAATCGGCGACAATTCCTTCAATCCGGATTTCCGAATTCAGCGCTTTAAGTTTGCGCTCCGCGGCAACTGCCTTGGGCAGCGCCTCGCGGGCATCGGCCTCGTCGAAAAGGATCTGCCGCTGCAGGTTAGAGGGCTCCACAAAATCCCGGTCCAGGATCCGAATCCGGCCAACGCCCGCGCGAACCAGCAGATTGGCCACCGCCGCCCCGATGGCCCCGCAGCCCACAATCACGGCGCTCGAAGCGAGCAGGCGCTCCTGGCCTTCAGGCCCAATCCCAGCGAACAACATTTGACGGGAGTACTTCTCGTTAAGCGAAGGAGTCACGTAAAATAGAATCCCAGCACCGCAGGTTCTTTTCCTCTTCATCATAGCGCCAAAGTGACCGGGGGAGGCAACGCGCCTGTGCTACGCTTCGTCTTTAGTTATAGAACGCATGAAATGCCGGTGGAACAGTGGGTTGCAAGCGATTCTCCTTCTAAGCTTGATTCTGGGGGGAGCAAGACTGCACGCCCAAACCATTCCGGAGCCCCACGCCGAGAAACCTGCCCAACCCAGCTTGTCCAGCGTGCGCGTGGTCACCGAAGAGGGGAAAGTTTTGCAGGCTAATTTGCAAAACTTGGCGTCGAAGGCCGGCGAGCCTTTGCAGCCAGAACAAGTGGCGGCCAGCATCCGCACCCTATATCAAACTGGGAATTACGCGGATGTGCGCGCCGTTGCCTACCCGGAAGGGGACGCGGCCCGGCTTGATTTTGTCGTTCGCGAAAATCTCTATTTCAATCAGGTCTTGATCAACGGACTTACCCCGCCCCCCACCCAAGCGTCCGCCGTCGCCGCCATGCAGCTTTCCCTCGGACAGACCTATCACGAGCAGGAAGTAAAGGACGCCGTGGAACGTTTGCGCGATGCCCTGCGTGAAGAAGGTCTGTACCGGGCCAAGCTCAGCGTTGAAGAGCGTCCATTCCCCGAAACACACCAACTCGATGTAATCGTGAATCTGGATCCCGGGCCCCGGGTTCGCGCCAATAAAATCGATTTGATCAACAACACCGAATATTCGAATAGTGAGCTGCTCGCCCGATTCAAGCTCAAGCCAGGAAGCCCGCTGACGATTGCCAAAGTGCAATCGGGCACCGAACGAATCCGCAAATTTCTGGAAAAAAAAGGCCACCTCAGCGGGCGTGTTTCGGTCCGCAGAGGCGAACTGGACGCGGCAAGCAACACAATCCCTCTGACGTTGGAAGTTACGGAAGGTCCGCGGGTGCGCGTGGCCCTGGTCGGGGCCAAATTATCGAACCGCGATCTCAAAAAAATGATTCCCGTCTATCAGGAAGGTTCCGTTGACACGGACCTTCTGGAAGAAGGCCGCAGGAATATTCGAGAGCGGATGGAGAGGGAGGGCTATTTCGACGCGAAAGTGGACTACGCCGTGGCGGCTCGCGACGTGGAAGGCGCAAAGTCGGGAAGGAAGGGCTCTGAGGAGGTCATTACCTATACGGTACAACGGGGATCTCGCCATCAGCTTTCACGCATCGAAATTAAAGGGAACCGCTACTTCAGCACAGACCTCCTGAAGAGCCGGCTCACCATTTCCACCGTCAGCCTCTTCACCCGGCCGCGGTTCAGCCGCCGCCTGATGGACGCCGATGCCCTTTCGATGAAGAACCTGTACATCTCGAACGGATTTCTCTCGGCAAGAGTGGATGCGCAAGTGGAAGTAGGGAGCGGCAAAAAGGGCGGAGAATTGATCGTTCATTTCAACATTGAAGAAGGAAAACAGACACTGGTCTCCAGCCTGCAGGTAGAGGGCATGCATGCCGTGCGCGAAGAAGAAATTCGCGGGGTTTTAGGAGCTTTGCCGGGGCAGCCCTATTCGGACATCAACGTCTCGAGCGATCGCGACAACGTCCTGGCCCTTTATTACAACCAGGGCTTTCCCGACGCCACGTTTACTTTCACGGCCGAGGTCGATACCTCTCCCGAAGCGCAAGCCGCGACCGCTGCGGAAAACGTCAAGGCCGAAAAACTGACGGGAGAAGCCGCCAAATACGCGATCGGGCGCGCGGACCCGGTGAAACTCGTCTACAGGATCGTAGAGGGCCCGCGAATCTCGGTGAGAAAGGTTCTCTTCACTGGATATAAGCACACCCGCCAGCGGGTCATTCGCCGTGAAGTGAAAGTGACGCCCGGCGCGCCTCTGCGCGAAGGGGAGGTCGTCGAGTCCCAGCAGAAGCTTTACAACCTGGGAGTTTTCAATCGCGTCACCATCGAGCCGCAAAACGCCAATGGCAGCGACCCCGAAAAAGATATGGTTGTCCTGGTCGAGGAGACAAAGCGGTACACCATCGCGTACGGCGGCGGATTCGAAGTCCAGCGCCTGGCCAGCACCACGGATCCTACCGGCGGGGAAATCCAGGCTGCGCCGAGGGGCATTTTTGAAATTGCCAAGCAAAATGTGACCGGCCGCGCCGATACTCTCGCGCTGAAACTCCGAGGCAGCACCATTCAGGGGCGCGCACTTCTCGCTTATAATGCGCCGAATACCTTCAATGTTTCGAAATTAAGCACCCAGGCAAATGCCTATGTCGAAAAAACGCAGGACATCAACACCTTCAGCCAGACGCGTTACGAAGGAAACGCGCAGCTGACTGACCAGGTCACTAACCGGACGTCCCTGTTGTTCCGTTATGTGTTCCGTAAAGTCATGATCAGCAACCTGAATATTCCCGCCGAAGAGGTTCCGCTTTTCAATCAGCCGACGCTGGTTTCCGAGTTTGGCACTACGTATGTCCGCGATTACCGCGATAACCCGGCGGACGCCACGAAGGGCTCCTTCAATACCGTGGATGTAAGCGTCGCGTCCACAGGCATCGGCTCCAGCGCCAGTTTCCTGCGCTATTTCGTCCAGAACTCCACCTACACACCGCTCTCGAAAAACTGGAATTTTGCCCGCGCGCTGCGCATCGGCATCCTGCAGCCGTTTGCCAACACTGTTTCCCTGAGTTTTCCCGCCCCCACCGCAACTCCGCTGCCGCAACTGATCCCCCTGCCGGAACGCTTGTACGCCGGGGGCGGCACGTCCATCCGAGGTTTTGCGCTCAATCAGGCCGGCCCCCGCGACTCGCTGACGGGTTTTCCGGTTGGCGGTCAGGCGCTCGTGATCCTCAACCAGGAAATTCGTTTCCCGATGAAACTGCCGATTATCGGCACAAAGCTTGGCGGTGCGCTGTTCTATGACGGTGGAAACGTCTACAGTCGCGCCAGCCGCGTCACTTTGCGCTGGTCGCCGCCGAAGCCGGTGTTCGTGACTGCGTTTCCGGGCCAGCCGCCGGGGCCGTTCAACCCGACGCGCTGCGTGGCCAACTGCACCAATGAGCTGAACTATTTTTCGCACACCGTCGGTTTCGGTTTGCGCTATGCCACACCGATCGGCCCCATTCGGATTGATATGGGCTATCAGCTGAATCCCGCGCAGTTTGTCATTCCTTGCCAGAACACCCGCGTGTTTTGCCAGCAAGGGGCGCACCTGCAAAAGTTTCAGATATTCTTCAACCTGGGTTCGAGCTTCTGATGCGCAAATGGCTCACAACCGCGGCGATTTTTATCGGCTTTCTGTCGTTGCCTGACACCATCCGCGCCCAGGAGGTGATTGACCGGATTATCGCCAGGGTCGAAACCGACATCATCCTGTTGAGCGACGTTCGCCAACTCAGCCATTACCAGGCTTTTCTGGACGGCAAGGCCCAATCCGACGCGGACGTCCTCAACCGCCTGATCGACCAGTGGATCGTCCGCAATGAGGCCGGCGTCGCCCGGTTTCCCCAGCCCTCCGAGGACGACGTGAACCGCAGTATCGAGCGCCTGAAGCGCTCTTTTTCCTCGCCTGAGGAATTTGAATCACGGCAAAAGCAGAGCGGCATCACCGACGACGAAATTCGCCGGTTCGTCCGCGCGCAGCTCTACCTCAGCAATTACCTCGACAGCCGTTTCCGCCCGTCCACCCAGATTGACGAAAAAGCCGTCGACGATTTCTACAAAACGCGCGTGGTGCCCCGGGCGGAATCGCGTGGACAGACTCCGCCGACGCTGGAGAATGCGCGGGACTTCATCCAGGAAGCCCTGGTCCAACGGGCAATTAACGAACAGGCCGACCGCTGGCTCAAGGAAAGCCGCACGCGGGTCCGGGTTGAGATAATGCTTGATGAGAAGCCCAAATGACCAAGGAATCGCGCCTCAAAAAGATTCTCTGGCTCGAGCACTTTTTCTGGGTGCTCGGCACCTGGACCCTGCTCGGCGTTGCTCTCGTCATCATCGCGCTCGGCAGCGGCCTGGCCAATCCGCTTTTGCGCCGCTTCCTGGTCAACCGCCTGGAGAATCTGACCGCAAGCCGCGTTGAAGTCCGCACGGTTTCCGTTGGTTGGTTTTCCCTGACGGCCACGGTGAACGGCCTTGTGATTCACGGCAAAGAGGCGCCGGGCACGGAGCCTTTGCTCAGTGCCGAACAGGCCAAAATCGGCCTGCGCATCGATTCCTTCTGGGGCCGCCGCGTCTCCCTTAACGATCTGGTCCTCGTGCAGCCCAGAGTCCACTTGCGGGTTGAAAAAGACGGCAGCAACAATCTTCCGCTTTTCAAGAGGAGCTCTTCCAAAGAGCCCCTGCAGGAAACGCTGCTGGATTTGCACGTGCGTCACGTCGAGATCAAGGACGGCTGGTTTCTTTACAACAATCTGCGCTCATTGGTCGCCACGGAAGGCGGTGATCTGCGCCTGAATGTCTCCGCCGGCGGCGCCCCCGAGAATCCGCTCTATCTCGGAACGCTGGAATGGGATTCCATCCAGTTTGCCCGGCGCCGCGACGTGCCCCTGCCCGCGAACCTGTCGGCTAAATTTTCCGTCAGCCGCGACCGCTTTACGGTGGAGCAAGCCGTGGTGGACGCAGGGCGCTCCCACGTCGATCTGCAGGCTGAAACCAGGAATTTCGAATCGCCCGACTGGACCTATCGCTATCGCGGGTGGCTCGACCTCCTCGATATTCGCGAGGCTTTTCGCACCCCGGAAGTGCCCCTGGGCAGAATCGATCTCCGCGGTGATGGCACGCTCTCTTCCGGAATCATCAGGGGAAAAGGCGAATTCGCTGCGGACAACATCGTCCTGAGCTTCGAGGATTTTCACTCCGCCAATCTGACCAGCCGCTCCAGCTACGTGCTCGAATCCGATGGCGTTGTCCTGCCGGACTTCGGGGCCTACGCCCTGGGCGGCAGCGTCAAAGGCCGGATCACGATGAAGTATGACGGCCTGAAATTCCGCGCTGAGACCAAGGTGCAGGGCATCCGCCTTGGTGCGGTTACCCCCGCGATTGACCACGCCGGCTTTCCCATCGACAGCCTCCACTGGGATAGCGTCATCTCCGCCGACACGGTCGAAACCTGGCACGACAATTTCCGGGACTTCGATATTTCAGCGCGCATGCGCTGGGACGAGCCCGACGAAACCATGCCCGGCCACATTCCGGTTACCAGCGAAGCCGTGCTCCGCTACCGCTACACCCCAAACTCTCTGGAGCTAAGCCAGTTCGACTTCGACACGCCCTCCTCCCGCGGCAGCTTCACCGGCGTTCTCCATCCTAAAAACACTTCCCTCGATGTCCGCGTGGATATTGGCGCCCTTCGCCCCTGGGATGATTTCATTCACGCGCTTTCTGGAGACAAGCCCGGCACGCCCGATGCGAAGATCCTCATCGATGGCGCTTTGCAGTGGAACGGAAGGATTACAGGTCCTTCGGATGGCCCAACATTTCAGGGCCACTACCACGGAGAGCACGCGCGCTACGACAATTTCTCTCTCGACTCGCTCGACGGCGATATGACCTATTCTCCCAGCGAGCTGGTTATCTCCCGGGGCCGCGCTCGCCGCGGCACAATGGAGGCTGGCATCGACGGCCGATTGGAATTGACGGATTGGGAGTTCCGTCCACAAAACCAGTGGGAAAGCGAAGTGAACCTTGAAAAGGTTCCGCTTGAATCGTTGGAACAGCTAGCCGGGAAGAAATACCCGGTCCAGGGTCTGCTCACCGGCCAATTCCACGGACGCGGAACCCGCGCCGAACCTTCCTTAACGGGCTTGCTGGACTTGGCTGATGCAACCGTCTACACGGTTCCATTCAGCCGGCTCCGCGGCCAACTGACAGTGCTACCCGACGAAGTCCGCCTTTCGAATGCCGAACTGCGCTTTTTCGGACCGGGCAGGGAAAAAACCGGCGGCGCGGGCATCGTCACCGGCTCGGTTGCCTACCGCTTTGCCGACGAGTCGCTGAACGCGGATCTGGTCGGGGCATCGTTGCCACTGGCAAATTTCGGCCAGATCAAAGCCTCGGGCCTCCCCCTCGACGGCCAGTTGTCGTTTCGCCTGAAATCCAACGGCCCGGTTCGCGCGCCGCTCGCGGACGGTTCCTTCCGCGTTGTCGATTTGCAAGTCGGCTCGGAGGTCATCGGCAGCTTCGGCGGCGATCTCCAATCTGACGGCAAACTCGCGCAACTGAAACTCAACTCCGCCATGAGCGAAGGCGCCATCACAGGCGGAATCACTCTGGGCTTGACTGATCCGCTCCCGCTCAACGGAAAAATCTCAGTCCGCGATCTCAACCTGGATCCATTCTTGCTCTCAGCGGTGCACCTGGGTAAATTCAAGGGCCACGGCGTTGCCGATGGCGATATCGCCTTCCAGGGTGAGTTGCAGCGCCCGGAAACTCTCATGCTCGACGGGAACTTTTCCCGGCTGGTGTTCAACTACGGCAACGTGCAACTCGAAAACCAGGGGCCGATTCATTTCACTTCCACAAAAGACAGCTTGAAGGTCCTCAGCCTCGCGCTTAAAGGCACAGACACCAACGCGGAGTTGACGGGTTCGGTTCAGTTCACCGGCCGCCGGACCGTGGCCATGAAGCTCAACGGCTCCGTCGACCTACGCCTCCTCAGTGGCTACATGACCGATGTCGACGTAAACGGGCACGCCGAGATCAACACCTCGTTCGAAGGAACTCTCGACCGTCCCCGCATCATCGGCCGCGTGAATGTGAACGGAGCCTCCGTGCGTTCGGCGGATTTTCCCACCGGATTGAGCAATGTCAAAGGTGACCTGGTTTTTGACGCCAACCGCCTCTTCTTCAACAATGTCACCGCTGAAGCAGGCGGAGGCCTGATTTCCCTTTCGGGCAGCGCCAACTATTCCGAGAAGCCCCTTCGCTACGATGTCACCGCCAAGACCGATCGCATTCGCATCCGCTATCCCGAGGGGATGAGCTGGCTCGTCGGCGGATCGCTGCGCCTCTCCGGAACTCCCGATGGCGGGCTGCTCTCGGGAAAAGTTCAGGTTCAGCGCGTAACTCTCAACGAGGGCATTGAAGCGGTGGGTGCTTTGACCTCCAGTTCTGCGAGTGGCAGCAGCAGTTCGGATTTTCTCCGCAACTTGCAACTCGATGTGGAAGGCAGTTCCACGCCCGACACGCGCCTCGAATGGCCGGGCGCGCATCTTGAAGCTGAATCCAGCCTGCGCGCCCGCGGCACGGCCGAGCATCCGATTCTCCTGGGACACATCCACGTTTTGTCGGGCGATCTCTATTTTCACAACAACCGCTACAATGTCACGCGCGGCGACCTGAATTTCTCCAACCCGTTCCGGATGGATCCGGTGATCAACTTCGAAGCCACCACCAACATCCAGCAATACGAGATCACCCTCAATTTCACCGGGCAGGCCAGCAAAATGAGCCTGTCCTATCGCTCCGATCCGCCGTTGCCCGGAAACGACATCGTCGCTCTCCTCGCCCTCGGCCAAACGAGTTCAGAGACCGCCATGCACGGCGGGGTCACCGGGCAGGCTGGCGCCGCCGGTAACAGTGGTGCCACAGCGTTGCTCACGGAAGCGATTTCCAGCCAGTTGGGCGGCCGCGCGGAGCGTTTGTTTGGTATCACCCGGTTCCGCGTGGATCCCGGCCTTGCCGGCTTCGGCACCTCCACCTCCGGGCAGAACCTAGGAGCGCGCGTCACCGTCGAACAGCAGGTTACCCGCGATCTGACGGTTACCTATGTCTCCAACGTCAGCTCCTCCCAGCAACAGGTGATCCAGGTGGAGTACAACTTGAACCGCAATATTTCGATTGTGGGATTGCGCGATCAGAACGGCACGTTCGGCGTGGACATCAAGTTCAAAAAACGCTTTCAATAGATCGGTTCACGCAGGAAATCCCGCGCGTCGCGTTACTGAGGATCCTGCTGTTGCGCCGATTGCTGCGCGCTGTCCGCTTGCGGTCCGCGGCGAGACTGAAAACCCTTGCCGGAAGCGCCGAGCCCCGCATTCTGCCCGACGCCCGGATTTTCCTGCTTGGCCTCTTGCAGCGCTTCCTTGGCGGCTTTACCTGCGGAGAGGCGGATGGACTCCTGAATCTCGCGCCCGATCTTCGGCGATTCGGCCGCCACTTTCTGGCCGAGCGGCGAGCCATAGAATTGCAGCAAACCTTTGATTTCTTCGTCCGAGTAGTGCTTGTCGTAGACAAAAATCAGTTGTTGCGTCACCGCTTCCACATCAAATTTCTTCTCGTAACTGCTGATCGCCGCATTGACGAAGGCCTGCCCCTGCTGGTTGTTCGGCACCGTTTCGAGCAGCTTTTCGCGGTACTGTTCGGCCGCGCGGGTCATGGAATCCCGCACCTGGTCGCGTGCACCGACCAGTTCGAGCAGCGAACGAATGTCCGCTTCCTTTGCCTTATCAATGGGGCCGGCCGCCAGTTCGTTGCTTCGCGTGCCGGAAACAGCTTGCGGAGCGGCCTGGACCTCCGCAAGCGAGCCACCCTGGATGGCCACCAGAAATGTGCCGATGTAAATCAGAATCAGTGCCAGAACCGCTTTCATGACCGCCTCCACATCTTTGCCAGGGCTTTCCCGATTGCCAGGAACCCTGACCGCAAGAAGAAGTCTAAAGAGGCGTTTTGCTTCTGACTCCTGCTCTGAAGTCCAGAATTGTGGAGTACGTCACTGACCGTTCGTGCAGGTGGCGGCAGACTCGCAAAGGCGGAAACCGTGTCACAGTAGAGCCTGCGGAATGGGCACTCTCCGCTGTGTTGGCGAATCACAGGATTGCGCAGGTCTGAATGGCCGCTATTCCCCAAGGCAATGGTTCACCCGGTGAATTCGCGGAAGCGCGCCGGGGGATGGTCGAGAGCCAGATCCGCAAACGCGGCATCAGCGATGAACGCGTCCTGCAGGCGATGGTCACCGTGCCCCGCCATGAATTTGTACCGGCGTATTGGATCAATCAGGCATACGTGGACGAACCGCTTCCGATCGGTCATGGCCAGACCATTTCGCAGCCATATATCGTGGCCGCCATGCTGGCTTCCCTGAGGCTTACCCGTACGGAAAAGGTCCTCGAAATTGGCACTGGGTGCGGCTATCAGGCAGCGGTCGCTTCGCTCCTGGCGAAAGAAGTCCACACGGTCGAGATTCTGCCGGATCTGGCGCAATCGGCGGCTGACCGGCTTCAGCGACTGGGTTACCCCAACGTGCATGTTCACACCGGCGATGGCACGCTGGGTTGGCTGGAGTCCAGCCCGTATGACGCGATCCTAGTCGCAGCTGCCGCGCCCGCGATTCCCGAACCACTTTTGCAGCAACTCTCCGAAGGTGGCCGCCTGATCGCACCCGTGGGTGAAGAAGACAAGCAGGAATTGCGACTGGTCACGAAGCGCGACGGCAAGTTGATTGTGCGACAAGGCGGCCCCTGCCGGTTTGTGCCCCTGACCGGGCGGTACGGCTGGTGAAAATAGCCGTTTACTTTGCGATATAAAGTACTTGACACAGCTTGCCCCTTTCCCTATCCTTCCCCCGTGCCTATCCCCCGCTCCAACCGCGCTCCCCTCCCACGTCCGATTCCCATTGACGCTCGGGCCGCCGACCACCTCCGCTATATCCGCGAAACTATGGAGAACGCCGCCGAATTCACCGCCGTTCCCGGCTGGGGCGGGGTAGCCATGGGCGCCACCGCCCTCGCCGCCGCGGTTCTCGCCTCTCGCCAGGATTCGCCCCGTGCCTGGCTCGCGGTGTGGCTGGCTGAAGTGTTTGTAGCCCTCGCCATCGCGGCTCCTGCGGCGGCCACCAAGGCCCGGCGCGCCAACTCCGCTCTCTTCAGTGGTCCTGGAAGAAAATTTGCCCTCAGCTTCGCACCCCCGATTATCGTGGGCGGGTTGCTGACCCTGGCTTTATTCGAGTTTGGAGCTGTCACCCTGTTGCCGGGCGTCTGGCTGCTGCTCTACGGCACGGCCATCGTAACCGGCGGCGCTTTTTCCGTTCGTGCCGTGCCCATTATGGGGATGTGTCTGATTGCATTGGGCGCGGCGGCCCTGTTCGCACCGGCGGCCTGGGGCAACCTGTTCATGGCCGCGGGATTTGGTCTGGTGCAGATGGTTTTTGGTGTCTGGATCGCCTTGCGGTACGGCGGATAAGCGGGTAAGTTTTCGAACGAAAGGAACTCATGGCCAAGCCGTCCACAGTCCGTCAGGAACGCGCGCCACGCGAAGAGGGCCCCTCGCCCGTTCGCAGCGCGGCATCTCAACCGGTCTCCGTGCCGCTCGACCGGTTGATTCACGAACGGATCCGCCTCGGCATCGTCAGCGCCCTTGCCGTGAATCGCGAGTTGACCTTCAACGAATTAAAGGCGCTGCTGAAAACCACGGACGGTAACCTCAGCGTCCACGCCCGCAAGCTGGAAGAGGCCAACTACATTCTGTGCACAAAATCGTTCGATGGCCGCTTGCCCAAGACGGAATACCGCCTTGCCCCGGCGGGCCGCAAGGCGCTGGAGCGCTACCTGGATCACATGGAAGCGTTGATTCGCGCGACGCGCGAGAAGTGAAAATTTTTTGTCCTTGTACTTTGTTATATAAAGCACATTGCTTCAGTCGGCGGCGGAGAAAGAATCATGCTCGTGCACAACCACGTCTTGCAAAAACCCGTTCTCGATCCTCGCCCCGCTCTTCCCGCGGCGGCTTCCCAGCTCCACGTCGCGATTATCTGCGATGGCAACGGCCGCTGGGCCACCTCTCGCGCCTTGCCGCGCTCCGCCGGCCATCGGGCAGGCGCGGAGGCGTCCCGTCGCATTATCCGCTGCGCCCCGCACCTCGGCATTCACACACTCACGCTATTTGCGCTTTCTTCCGCAAACTGGAAGCGGCCTGCCGCCGAAGTCGCCGCCATTCTCCAGATTCTCCAGGAATGCCTTCTGGCGGAAACTTCCCACTGCCTCGATGAAGGCATCCGCCTGAACGTCATCGGCCGCCGCGACCGTTTGCCCGCCAATCTCCGCGAAGCCATCGTCGATTCCGAGGCGCTCACAGCCAACGGACGCAAGCTCCACCTCCGCCTGGCCATCGACTATTCCGCGCGCCACACGATCTTCCAGGCCGCCTGCAAGTTCTACAAAGTCACGAACCTCTCAAGCGAAGCGTTCAGCAACATTCTCGCGGAGGTGCAGCGCGGGGGCTCCACCGACGTCGATCTCCTGATACGCACCGGCGGCGAACAACGCCTCTCGGATTTTCTCCTTTGGGAATGCGCCTTCGCTGAGTTCTGTTTTCTGCCCAAGCGCTGGCCGGATTTCACGCCTAAAGATCTGCGCGACATGGTGCAAGAGTTCGAACACCGCGAACGCACGCGCGGCGGCCTGCCCCGCGAAATCGAGCTTTGAACGCCTGGGCCAACAGCAAGGTTTCACAGGCCGGCTTCAAGCCATTTGCAAAGCTGAACTGCCTAACACCTCCAGCGGACAGGTAGGCGGCAATTCCCTGGATGGAAAGATCGGCAACGGCGCCTGCACGCTGTCCCTGACGAACCCGAATGGCAAAATCGAAATTTTGAAATTGGCGAAATAATTTCGGGGAAGGGGCGGCGCGCTATCGCGAAGTGCGGCGTTCGCGATCCATGGCGAACGCTCGGAGAAGCACCCGCGTGGCCGTCGCTGTCATCTGAAATTTTTCCAGTTCATCTTCCGTGGCATAGGCTATATCCGTCACGTCGCTGCTAGCCCGGGCCTCCCCGGCGAGCCGCTCGCAAAGATAGTCCACGATTACGTAGTGATATTTGGGGCGGGACCTGTCTTCCGCGTTCGGCGCCGCCGGGTCCAGAAAAATGCGGTCGAACGCTTCAATCATGTCCAGCACCTTCACTTTGAGCCCGGTTTCCTCCAGCAACTCCCGCGCGACGCCCTCCTGCAAAGACTCCCCCAGTTCGAGCGTTCCGCCCGGGATCGACCATTGCCCCAGCAGCGGCTCGCTGCCCCGCTTGATCAGCAACGCACGCCCGTTCTCGATCACCACCCCGCCAATGCCCACCACCGGCCGATCCGGGTACTCTCTCGCCATGGCCTGTTATTCTTTCATCGAAGCTGTTGAGTTACACTGAACAATCGGTGAATGGCCCTCGACTACGGGTGCATTCGCCGGGTATATAATACGCTGGTTGCCGGGTCATGGGATTGCAAGCTGCACCGGCTGAAAATCGAATCGGAGGATGGAGACGTGCTCCGTTGCCCAGAATGTTCCGCTGAAATCGATGTGGACGAAGACGAAGTGGAAGAGGGAGAAATCCTGAGCTGTCCGGAGTGTGAATGCGAGTTGGAAGTTTCGCAGACGCATCCGGTGGCCCTGAACCCCATTTCCGATGACCTCGACGAGGAAGAAGACGAGGAAGAGGATGAGGACGACGAGGACGAAGACGATTTTGATGAAGACGGCGATCTTCCAGAGGACGAGGACGACGAAGATGAAGCGGAAGATGAAGACGAATGAGGCGATTCCCCTGGTCTCCGAGGGCATCCTTGTAATTCCCGGAATCCATCTAACCTGACGTGAACTCTCCACCACGCAATCTTTCGCGCACGCGCTTCCCAATCGCGGCCCTCTTTCTCGCCACTCTAGTTTTGCCCTGCTTTTCCGCGGCTCAGCAGGCTGCCCCGTCCCCTCCGCCACCGGCGGAAGCCCCTGCTGCCGCGCCTCCGGTGGCGCCAGCGCAGGAAAGCTCCAGCACCAGCAAGCGCAAAAGCAAGATTCCCCCCTTCCTGATTTTGGGGACCGTTTTCAACGAACACGCCCTTGCCTTCCCCGGTGTTGAGGTGAGAGTCCGCCCCATGGGAAGTCAGAAATTCCGGTTCACCACCTATACAAATTCGCGCGGCGAATTTGCCATTCGCGTTCCCGATGGCATCGAATATGAAGTGGTGATTCGCCAGAAAAACTATAAGGAACAATCGCAGGCTGTTTCGGCTAACATGGCGGAGGTTCAGAAACGATTGAGTTTCAAACTTGAAACCGTCAAGCCAGCCAGGGGAGGAGATCCGAAATGAACTACGCCCGCACCATGGCCGGTATTTTCAGCCTCGTTTTCCTTTTCGCAATCGCCGGCGCATCCCAGGATTCCAAGAAGGAAACGCAGCTGCGCACCGTCCGCGGTGTCGTCACCGACAAATCGGATAATCCCCTGCCCAACAGCGTGGTGTTTCTCAAAAACCTCAAGACCAACTCGGTGCGGAGCAATTTTGCCGACAGCGAAGGGAGCTATCGATTCAGCGGCCTTGACCCTAACGCGGATTATGAAGTTCACGCCGAATTTGAGGGAACGAAATCGCCCGCTCGCAATGTGTCTTACCTGGACAGCCGCAGGGAAATGGTGATCAATCTGAAAATCGAACGGAAGAAAAGCTGAGCAGCGCTTCCTCGCCTCAATATCCGAAAGCGTAAGTGCCTTTATTTCAGCAACATTTGTCTTCTCGAAACACGCGGCGACTCTGGTTAGCGTTTGCCAGAGGGCCTTCTGTTACCATTAAAAGGTGCGCGTTTTGCGATCTGCGCGCCGTTAAGTTGTGCCGAATGTCTTGAACAATTCATCGTCCTGCCTTGGGGGGCTCGGACATCGAATTGAAGGTCCAAAGTTTCGCCGCCGCGATTTCAGCACTTCTCGCTCCGCGGCCGTGGACGTGGGGAAGGCAACGATTGCAAATCGTGCCGTCGGGGATTATCAGGAGAAGGTTCTCCGCCAACAGAAGCAGTTCCCCCGAATAAACTGAACGAAAGGTTTTTTGACGTCCTTGCATGAGCCGCAATATTAATCCAGCCCCTTCTCTGTGTTCGCGACTCGCTGTCGCCGTCGCCCTTTCGCTCCTTTTCGCGATTTCCTCTGCATTTGCGCAAGATGCTGCTTCGAAACAGGCTGCCGCTCAGGCCGGCTCCATCCGCGGCGCCGTCTCCACCATGCAGGACAATGTTCTTTCCGGCGTTGCCGGCATTTCCGTGAAACTCTCCGGGGATCCATTGCAGGGCACTCCTCTGAGCGCCGACACGGATGAACACGGAGTCTACCAGTTCCAGAATCTCGAACCCGGCTCGTACTCCGTCTCCATCACCCTGCAAGGGTTCAAACCCATTTCGAAATCCCTCGCTCTAGCGCCGAAACAGCAACTGGTTCAGGATTTCACTCTCGAACTCGATGTGGTTGCCGAAAAGGTGGAAGTGAAGGAAAACGCCGCAAACATCTCCACGGAGACCGCCGCTCCTCCCCCGGTCACCGTTACGAACACCGAGTTGACCACCATTCCCACCCCCCAGGAAAAAGTGAAGGACATCCTGCCGTTTACCCCTGGAGTCATCAAAACGCTCGACAGCAAGCTCACCTTCAAGGGGGCAAGCGAAAGTCAAAGTTTGCTGCTGGTCAATTCCGCGCGGACCACCGATCCCGTTACCGGGAGTTTTGGCGTTCCCATTCCCACGGATGCGGTCGAATCCTTTGCCGTTTATAAGACTCCTTACGATGCCAGCACGGGAAGTTTTTCGGGCGGATTGACCACCATCGAAACCCGGCCGCCGGACGACCAGTGGAGTTTCAAGGTGCGGGGGATCGTTCCCTCCGTTCTTGGCAAAAATGGCAGCATGGTCGGCATTGCTGAAGCCATTCCCGGCGTTTCATTTGACGCGCCGATCATCCCTCACAAATTTCTGTTCTCGGAATCATTCCAGTACGACATGAAAAAGACCACGGTGGAGGGTCTCCCTTGGCCGTTCGACATCAGCAAACGCCAGGGTTTCAATTCCTTTTCAACTCTTGAGTTCATTCTTGCGCCCAACCATGTGCTCACGCTGACGGTAAATGCGTTCCCCCTGCGCCAGCAGCACTATGATATCAGCGCGCTCGAACCCCAACCCGCGTCCAACGACTTGAACCAGAGCGGTGTGGCCATCGGTCTCAACGACAAATATCAATTAAGCTCGGGCGCCATCTTTGCTGTCGTGGCGCAGTACATGCGCTTTGACAGCAACGCGCATGGCCAGGGCCCGGCGGATATGCTTGTCACGCCGCAGGGATACGGCGGCAACTATTTCAATCAGTGGTCGCGCCGGGGCAAGGAAATTCAGGCCGTCCCCTCATTCCAATTTCCCAAGGTGCACTGGCACGGGGAACACGAAATCCGCGTCGGCGCCGATGTGGATTACCGCTCGTTCTTCGGCACCAGCCTGTCGCACCCGATCCAGATTCTTGGCCCGAACAATTTATTGGCGCAGCAGATCACCTTTAGCCCGGCAACTTCCCAATCTCCCGCCGACAGTTCCGTCGCCGAGTTTCTCCAGGATCATTGGGTTCTGGATTCGCACTGGGGCGTGGACCTCGGCGCGCGAATCTCCACCGAATCCACCGGTTGGCCTTTTGCGATCGCGCCTCGTGCGGGCGTCGCGTACTCACCGGGAAAAAGCGGCAAGACCGTCATTCGCGCCGGCGCTGGAATGTTCTACGGAGTGCTTCCGCTCCTCGCCGCGAATTTCGCCGCGAATCCAAACCGCACCATCACCACGTTTGACGCCACCGGTTTGCCGATCGGCGCGCCCATCACGTACACCAATGCCTACGTGGGAAACGTGAACCCGTTGACTTCCTCCATTCTGCCCAGCCAACCGGGCACCACGCCGCGCAACGTCACCTGGAACGGCCAGATTGAACACGAACTGCACAGAAATCTGCAATTGCGGGCAGGTTACCTGGACAGCCACACCAGTTACCTTTTCACGGTGAATCCATTTACTTCAACTACGGGCGGGCCATCCTTTGAGGGACTCACGAACACCGGCTCTTCCCACTATCGCGAAATGGAAGCCTCGGCGCATTATTCGCTGCGGGAACACGATCAGATAAATGTTTCCTACATCTGGAGTCAGTCGCGTGGAGATTTGAACAGCCTTTCGAATATCTATATTCCCTTCGCAGCGCCCGTCATTCGTCCGGATGTCTACGGTATCCTCTCGTCGGACATTCCCAATCGCGTCGTCGGTTGGGGTATTTTTGCTCTGCCCTGGAAGTTGACGTTCAGCCCGCTCTTTGACGTTCACTCCGGCTTCCCGTATTCCCCGATTGATATTCAGCAGCAATATGTGGGCACTCCCAACGGGAAACGCTTTCCGGAATATTTTTCGCTGGACATGAAACTCTATCGCCAGTTCCGTGTGCCGTTCCTTGGGAACAGGGGTGGAAAAGTGCACCACATCCGGCTCGGGGTCTACACCCTCAACCTTACCAATCACGGGAACTTTAACGCCGTCTATAACAATATCGCTTCGCCGAATTTCGGCCAGTTCGTCGGCTTCCTCTACCGCCACGAAGGCGCGGTCATCGATTTCGTCGACTAGACTGCGTAGAGGCCACCTTCAGGTGGCCACGTTCCAAAAAAAATTAGCCAACCGCCGTGTGCGTTGGATTCTGCCGCGGCCGCCAAACCCGCATCGCCCCCGGCAAAACCGAAACCTCCACCGGCGTCATCCCGATGATCTCGCCATCCGCGTGAAACTCGCATGGCCGGTCCGTTTCAATTCGTGCGCTCGTCACACAATGTCTCTGAATCCGGCGGGTACGAATCTCGCCGCTGGCCGCCAGGCGCGGCAGGATCCTGGCAATTTCGAGCGCGTTGAGATTCTCTAGCAGCACCAGGTCAAGCTGCCCATCCTGCAAGCTTGCCGCGGGCGCCAGCCGCAACCCTCCGCCATAACTTGGCGTGTTGAGTATGCCCAACACTAATGCATTCCCTTGCAAGGAAGTTTTCTCGGAACCTTCCAGGAAAACGCGCACATTGATTCCCCGAAATTTCCCAAGCGCGCGGATCGCTGACAGCAGATACCGGTTCCTTCCCCGCATCTTCCTGTAAACCCCGCTCGCAAACCGGGCCGCTTCCGCGTCCAACCCCACTCCTCCTCCGCCCATGTAGAGGCGTTCCGCGCCATCCGCGGTGCGCACTCGCGCGGCATCCAGACGAACGGCTTCTCCCCGTGTCAGGAGCAGTTCCGCGGCTTGGATGGGATTCAGCGGCAATCCCAGCGCCGCGGCCAGATCGTTTCCTCCTCCTGCTGGCAACACCCCGATGGAAACGTTTGTGTTCCCGGCCACGGCGTTCAGGAGCGCCTGGAATGTGCCATCGCCGCCCAGCGCGAAGATTCGTTCGCGTCCCGCTGCCGCCTCTTGCCGCGCAATTTGCGCAAATTCCGCCGAACTATCCGCGACTCGAAATTCCGCGCTCCAGCGTTTCTCCGAAGCAAACGCCTTCAGTCGGGGCAGACTCTCGCGACCAAGCCCCCCGCCCGCCGTCGGGTTCGCCAAAATTAAGTCCGGAACTTGCGATGAAAAAGAGGAATGGGTGGACACTGGTCCGCTATGCTGCCGGAGCCGGCGGAAACTGTCAATCGAGTTACCAGAGCAGCTTGAGCGCGAACTGCACCTGCCGCGCTGTCGTTGACGTGCTGGTGATCGCGCCCGCCGTTCCCGACAATCCGCTCGGGTTGCTCGCGGTCGGCGGCGTAAAAACGATGAGATTTGGCGTATTGAAATTGGCGCGATTCAGTAGATTGAAAATCTCCGCGCGGAATTGCAGATTCAGGTTCTCGTGGATGCGGGTGTTCTTCAGAACGGAGAAATCCCACGTGGCAAGCCCCGGCCCGATGTACGTGTCTCTTCCCACGTTGCCGTAAAAGCCGCTGTTCACCGGCGGCGCCAGAAACGCATTGGGATTGAACCACTGATTCGGGTTGCCCAGAATCACGGACCCGGTGAAATTGGGATTCAGAAACGGCCGCACCGGATTGCGCGTGTCTCCATTGTTGGAGGGGTTGTAGCTCAACTGCGGCGTGAACGGAAATCCGGATTGCGCCGTGATAATGCTCGATACCATCCAACCGCTCACCAACTTGTCCCGCCATCCTTCCACATCGCGCGCAAATGCCTGTCCGCGGCCGAACGGCAGGTCGTACAGCACGTTGACCACGCCAACGTTCCTCACGTCATAGGTCGCGAGGCCCTTGTCCGCGGCCAGGTTGAACGGATTGGACACCAGCCCCGGAGCATTGCCCGCCGTCGTCTGGTTCAAGGAATCGCCATCATCGAGCGCTTTCGAGAAAGTGTAGACCCCGCGCAGCGAAAGTCCGTGGCTGAACCGCCGCCGCAGGTCCACCTGCAGAGCATGGTACGAACTGTTTCCAACGGAGAACCACGTCCACGTGTTGGCAAGAGTCGGGTTTGCCCTCGGCGCTCCTGCGGGAATGTAGAACGACCCTGCGGGAACCGGTGCTCCGGCCAATGGGGAGCCCGCTGGAAACCCTGTCGCAATCGTAACCGGCGGGTTCGCGTTCGGGTTCACCGTGGGATAAACGGCTGGGCAGGGCGATGCAGGACAAATCACCGGCACCGGCTCGTTGGCGTCGATCCCGATCAATTCGTGATAGCCATGAGATCCGACATATCCCACGGTCAAGACCATGTTCGATGAAAGTTCCCGGTCCACGCGCAGCGACCACGAAATCAGCGTCGGCGTCTGCATGTCCGGTTGGACCCCTCCGGGCACCAGCTTCGCGGTCGCCGGCACGGGCGCCGTTGGATTAACGGGGAAGGAAGAAACCTTAAAGTTCGCAATGCTGTAGGTCGGATTGAACGGCGCGTTCTGGTCTGCGCGATAGCCCAGAGCATCCTGCAGGTCGTTGTATATGCCGAATCCCGCGCGAATCACGGTCTTGCGATCAAACGGGCTCCACGCCAGGCCAATGCGCGGTTGCGGCAAGAACTTCGCGTTGTTTGTGGTGAAGAGCGAGTCGCCGATCCGGGGTTGCGAGGAAATCACCCCGTTCGCAAACGTGTAATTCGCAGCGTGATCGTGAGCTTCGTTCCATCCCGTCGAAAATTCATCGCGGAATCCCAGCGAAACGGTCAACTTTGAACTGGCGCGGAAAACGTCCTCGGCGTAGAACGCACCGAACAACGCGCGCCAGTACATTGTCGTCGGCGCCGGATCAAACAAGAAGGAAGACGTTGTGCCTTGCAGGAAAGTCGTCAGGCTGGTAAATGTCGCCTGCCCATACTGGCTAAGGGCAATGATCTCGTTCGACTGAAACCGCTGGAACCACGCGCCAAAACTGAACTGGTGCCGCCCTTGCGTCATCATCACGCGATCCTCATACGTGAACAGATTGCGCGCGATGTGCAGGTTGCTTCCGTTGTTACTCCCCGCCAGCCCGATCGAAGCCTGGGGGTTCGAAGCCGCGCTGCCTCCTACCACGACCGCGCCCACAGGCAGTCCGGCCAGGAATCCCGGCACGCTGGCCGCGGGAGTGCCCGGGGTGGGCTCTCCGGTAAAGAAATAGCCCGCGCGCGAAAATCCAAATCGCCCTGTATTCAGCAGGGAAGGCGAAAAAATATGGGTTTCCTCCAAACTCACAACCTGTTCGCGCAAATTCAGGATGTCCGTGCTGTATGGGTTGGCGGGTGTCGCCGTCACATCGCCGCCGTCATCCACGGTATAAATTCCTGAAAGAGAGTCTTTTCGCGAAAAGATGTGATCCACGCGTACGGTTCCAAAATCCTCGCGAATCGTCTGCAGCGGACTGCTGAAAAACTCAGCAATCCCACAGGCCGGTGTGCAGGCTTCGGTGGACGACTGCGGCCACAAATTCAGCAGCGATTGCACACTTGGCACCGCTGCCGCACGCGATGCCGCATCCGGCACGAACGCAACCGATGTTTGGTTCAAGCTCTGCCGGAATCCTTCGTAATTGCCGAACACAAACGTTTTGTTCTTCTGAATCGCCGCGCCGGAAGAGGCCCCAAACTGATTCCGCTGAAACGGCGGAGCGGAACCCTGATCGAAAAAGTTCGCCCCGTCCAGCGCGTTATTTCGCACGAACTCATACAACGATCCGTGCCATTGATTGCCGCCCGATTGCGTCACGATCACAACCTGCCCGCCCGGCCGCTTGCCGAACTCCGCGCCATAAGAATCCCGTTGCACGTTAAATTCCCGCACAGCCTCCACGCCCAGCAGCATTCCGCTCGGCCCTCCCGGCGTCATGTTGTTTTCCGCAGCCCCGGTGTATTCCACGCCGTTCAGCAGGAAAAGGTTCTGCTGTGGACGATTTCCTTCCACCGCGAAATTGCTCCCCGTGCTGGAATTCGAAATCCCGGTGCCGCCGGTTTTCTGCGAGGTGAAATTGATAATCCCCGGGTTAAGAGGGAGCAGCAGATCATAGCTTCGCCCGTTCAGGGGAAGATCCTTCACGGCCTGTTCGCCAACCAGCCCGCTAATGTCCACCGTGGTCACGTTGACGATCGGCGCATCGCCGGTGACTTTGATTTCCGATGTAACGGTGCCGACCTGCAGCGGAAGGTCGACTCTAGCTTCCTCGCCGACGACCAGGGAAATGCCGCTTTGAACTGCGTCCCGAAAGCCGCTCTTCGAAATTCGCACCTCATACTTGCCAACCGGCAGCGCAAGCACCAGATACCTGCCGGCATCATCGGTGCTGGTTATCCTGACCACCGCGGTCTCCAGGTTCTTGACTTGCACGCTCGCCTGGGCGACAGGCGCACCCGACGCATCCATTACCACCCCCCGGATACTCGCCGTAACTTGCGCTAGCGCAACAGGCAACAGGAGCGTCAGCGCAAGCAGTGGCAGCAGCAACCATCGAACAATCAGTGATTTCGAGCAATCCATGGCGCAATGATGAATCAAGCGGGACTCGGGTGTTGTGATTTTGAGAGCGTGTATGAACATGAAGGAATCCCCCCATCGGCAGGTCGCGCCCTATCCAGTTCGGCTGGTTCGGGCAGGTAAATAATTCAATACACTTCATATCGTTATGTCAAACCGACTTAATACGGATAGGGAATGGGTGAATTTGGGTGGTTCCGGAGAAGCAAATCGTCCAAGCAGACCTCCGCGCAACGAGGCATCGTGCGGAGACTGCAAGTTCAACGGAATCCCAAGGCAACTTCCTGCGGAGCAAGAAGCCGCGGGATGTTTCACAGGATTTGCACAAGCCGGTCAGGAGATCGAAAGCGGGCCTAATTATTGGGGATTCAATGGTGCCGGCGGGGGGAATCGAACCCACGGCCTAGGGATTATGAGACCCTCGCTCTACCACTGAGCTACGCCGGCTAAAACGCAATTCTTTATGCTACGAACGAACCGCTGAAAGTGTCAAGTTGTGGGTGCGCGCCGAGATGGCGCCTTGGATCTGGGATTCAGGAAGTTTGGGATTTACTTGCCGTAGGGCAGAGGCTGCAGGATCCGCGTCTTTTCGCGGTATTACCTGGAAACAGGCGGAGCGCACCCTGTTCGCGGTAGTACTTTCGTACCATCCAACTTGGCACTTCGGTACCGTTGCTGCTATGCGTTTTGGAACACTACACTCCCTCCTGTCGGAAGCAGCCTCCTCTCTCGCTTGGCGAAAGCTCGGCGAAAGTAGCAGAGGGTGTTCCGTTGACGGTTTTGCACAGGGCCATGGTGTGCCGTACTTGACACTATCCTATTAAAGGGTAGAGTGTCTCCGTTCGTATTCCCGCTCTCGGAGGCACTATAATGTCACGTAAACTAGGCGCATTGGCTCTTGCTTTGGGCATTCTTGTTGGCGCAATGGAACTGAAGACCTTGGTCACGGCTCAGGGCAAGTCTGCCGTTATCATGGCCAACGGCGTTTCGCCTGTTCCCAAGCTGCCCCCGTCATCGAATTAATACGGCCGGTTTGCTGTTGAAGTCCTGATTCCCTGACCGGCCAGATTGTGCGAGGGAAATGCCTGGCGGAATCGCACTGGCTATCTGGATTGTGGGAATGGGCGCGGGGGTGTGTTTTGTTACTTGCTCTGTGCTTCGCGCCTCTTTCCTTAAATATTTCTTTTTGAATCTGTACGTAATCTTGGCCCTGTTTGCCGACCTTCTCCGCCAATTCGTTCTTCGTAATTACGGGCTGCAATCGCCGGAATACATCTATACCTACTATTATACGGATTGTTTGCTGACGATCGCCCTGTTCGTCGCGGTCATAAACCTTGCTTCCCACGTTTTCGCTGAATTGAACCTGGCTCGTTATGTTCGATTCGTGGCAGTGTTGCTGCTTCTAGGTACGGCCGGATTTACATACGCCGTCGTTGTGCAATCCACGGAACGCCTGGCCACTAAATTTGCGGCTGAACTCTCCCAGAACCTCTATTTTGTTGGGCTTGTGCTGACTTATCTGCTATGGGGTGCCGTCCTGAAATTGCGTGAGACGCGCACGCGCCTCGTGCAGATGGTTCTCTCGCTGGGTCTTTACTTCAGCGCCTATGCGGGGAGCTACGCCCTGCTCAATATGGCGCCTAACTCCGAGATCGTCCAGTATCTTGGTCCGCTTCTGGGCTGCTTCCTGCCTGTCTCCTGGGCACTGACAATTATTCGCCATTCTGAAAACGCTCGCCTGACGCCAGCTCAGCTCGTGGCGGTGCCCCGATGATGGCCGCCTTCATTCTCGCTTTCTCGCTTTTGACCTTACTGATGTTCTTTGTCTCCTACTGCAGGTCGCTGACGGCATCTTCCATGCACACGTCTATCAGCGAAGACGTGCGAGACGTTACCGGAATTCAGACTCGCGCCGCCGGCCGCGACTATGCGCGCGTCATGCAGATTCTCCAGCTGTGCCCGGATCGCCCGGAGGACCGCTCGAGACTGCAGATTGTCGGGGCTTACTACTCGTTTCTGAATCTTCTTGATCAGGGCTTTGCCAAAATGTTCCCAGCGGTGCGCGCCTGGGCCGAAGAGGAGCGCGCTGGTTGCGCCCATTTTGCGGCTGTAGCCCTCGGCCGCCGGATCGCCTTGAACCGCGAAATGCTCGCCCAACAAGTCGAACTCTAGCAATCACCTGCTTACTCTTTAGCTCCATCCCCTGATTTCCCACCTATCAACTGCTCGACTCTAATGCTATGATTTTCGTCTCTGCTCCTCACCGGAGTATGAGCGTCCGCAGCGCAAAAACTACCGGTGAATACAATATGCTCGCAGTGTGGCGCGGTGCTCTCTTCCGGAGAGCGCGCCTGTCATTTTTGTGATCATCCAGATATCTCTTCCCAGGCGGAATCTCCTGCCTCCACGCAGGGCAATCTCGCTTTGCGTCCGTCTGGTGAAGAGGAATGGCGCGGGGAGCTAAACCAGCGCCTTCAGTCTTACCGTGCGCGTCGCAAAAAGGCCTTCCCCAACGAAGCGCAGACGGAGCTTCCGTTTGAGCGTCACCGGCCGGAAGCCGCGTTGGCTGTGCAGACGGAAGAGCCGCAAACCCTGTCTCCCGATCCCCGTGATGATTTCGCGTTTACCATCGCCATCGGCCGGCCGCCTCAGAACGCCGAGCCGGACGACGCCCGCCTTCTGATTGACGTCTCGTTGCCGCCCTTAGCCGATGAACAGGAAGAAACTCCAGAAGCTCCCGAGGCGCCGCCTTCGGACCTCTACCCTGTGGCCACGTTGCTGGAGCGCCGCCGCGCCGCAATGATTGATGCGGCGTGTTTGGCCTTCGCCTATGGGGGGTTCCTGGCTCTCTTTGGCTCCCTGGGCGGACAATTTACGTTCAGCAAATTGAGCGCGGTTGTCTGCTTTTCTACCTTCGCCTTCGTTTACGTACAATACTTCGGCCTCTTCACGATTTTCGGCGGCACCACACCGGGAATGATGGTTCGCGGTTTGCAGGTCGCAAGCTTCACCGGCGACTCGCCCTCCGCACAACAACTTTTCTGGCGCACCGCGGGCTACATGATTTCCGCGGGCACGTTCTTCCTCGGATTCTGCTGGGCCCTCTGGGATGAAGATGGCATGACCTGGCACGACCGGCTCTCGCGCACGTATCTGGCGGTTCCGGAAACCTTCGCCGACGCGGAAATTTCCCACGCTTCGCCGGTTCGCTAAGGCGAAAAAAACGGGCGCTGGTTTAGGCGGAATTTCAGCCGAATTGCGGGCTTCGGCGAAGCTCTACTTCTTGACTACTTTTTCGTCCGAAGCGATTTTTCCGTCCCGGATAAAAATCACGCGATGCGCGTGCTGGGCGATGTCCATTTCGTGAGTCACCAGAATAATGGTGTTCCCCTGCCCGTGCAGGTTTGCGAACAAATGCATGATTTCCTCGCCGGTTTTCGAATCCAGGTTCCCGGTCGGTTCGTCGGCAAGCACGATCGAAGGATTGTTCACCAGCGCCCGGGCAATCGCCACACGCTGCCTCTGCCCGCCCGAAAGTTCATTCGGCTTGTGGTGCATCCGCGGCACCAGGTCCACGCGTTCCAGCGCTTTTTTCGCCCGCTCGATGCGCTCTTCAGCCGGCGTGCCGTTATAGATCAGTGGCAGCTCCACGTTGTGCAGCGCGGTCGCACGCGGCAACAGGTTGAAGGTCTGGAACACAAACCCGATTTCCTTGTTCCGGATGTAGGCCAGTTCGTCGTCGTCCAGGTCGCTCACCAGGCGCCCCGCCAGCCAGTAGCGCCCGGAACTCGGTGAATCCAGGCACCCGATCAGGTTCATCAGCGTGGACTTGCCGGAGCCCGATGGTCCCATGATGGCCACGTACTCGCCCTTACGAATTTCCACGTCAATCCCGCGCAGCGCATGGACCTCTTCAGCGCCCATCTGATACACCTTCGCCAGCGCCTCGGTGCGAATTACGATGCCGCCGTCCACCAGATCTTGCCGGTACGATTCCGATGCTGTGATCTCTGCAGGCATCCGCTTCTCCCTGTTCCCAGCCGAACTTACTCTTTTTCTTCAATCTTCTTTGGCGCCGTATTGTCCACTTTGATCGCCGCTTCAGGTTTCAGTGTGCGCAGCGCCTTATAGCTTCCGACCACGATTTCGTCGCCCGGCTGCAATCCCTTCGTAATCTCAATGTCGGTCACACCGGAGATCCCGGTTTCCACGGGACGGAAGATGGCCTTCTTGCCGGTGACGACAAAGATTCCCTGGATTTCATCCTTCTTCGGATCGCCTGTGGTCACTGGCGCCGGCGCGGCCAGCGTAACGTTGCTGTCCTTCTTTCCGTTCTTCGCCGCTTCGTCCAGATCCTTGCGCGAGCGCACCGCCAGCGCCTGGATCGGAATCGCAATCACGCCCTTCTTTTCCGCGGTCCTGATTTTTGCCGTCGTCGAAAGGCCGGGCCGCAAATTTTCCGGAGGGCTCTCCAGCGTCACCACCACCTTAAAGTCCTTCGCTTCCTGGTTGCTGGTCGTAGTCTGTGTCGTCGCCAGCCCGGAGCTTCGCAGAACCGCCTGCGAACCAATTTCCGTTACTTTGCCTTTGAACACTTTGCCCGGAATCGCGTCAATCGTCACTTCCGCTTCCTGGCCAATTTTGACGTTCACGATATCGGTCTCGTCCACTTTTACTTCTGAAGTCACGATGGACATGTCCGAAAGCGTCATCAAAAAACTTCCCGTGGCATTCTGAATTCCCGGGACCACGTATTCGCCCAGGCGAACCGGCAGGTAGCTCACGATCCCATTGATGGGCGAAAAATAAGTCGTCTTCTGCAGCACGTCCTTCGTGCGTACCAGCACGGCTTTGCTCTGGTCGAGTTGCGAGCGTACCTGCTCCAGTTGCGCCTTCTGCATCTGCATCCGGGCCCGGGACGCATCAACGGCGGCCACCGCCGCGTCGTACGCTGTCTTTCTCTGATCGAAATCCTGCTTGGGAATCAGCCCGTCTTTCACGAGCCCTTGGCCGCGGTCGTAATCCAGTTTGGCTTTTTCCAGGTTGGCCTGCTGCTGGATCAAATCCGCTCTTGCCGCCGTGAAGCTGGAATCTGCCACCTGCACGCCGGACTGATTCGAATTGATCGCTGCCGACTGCGCCTGCACATCCGCGTTGGCCTGCACGTTTTCCTGCAGCAGCAACCGGTCGCCCTTCTTGATGTGGTCGCCTTCTTTCACCAGAATTTCTGTAATCCGCCCAAAGCCTTGCGCGGTGATGTTGGTGTACGTTGTCGGCTTCACTTCGCCAGAGGCGGTCACCTGGGAGACCAGTGAGTCCACTTTCGCCACTTTCGCGGTCTGCACCGTCACTACGCCCTTATTCGCCTGGTTGATGCTGAACAACACGATCCCGCCCAGTACGGCCACGCCGCCAAGGCCCACCCCGACCTTTTGCCAAGTCTTCATTATGCTTTACCTTTCACTGTTCCGCTGCGAACCACTCGCGCGGAGGGACACTGCCGACTCGCAAATTTCTCGCTTGCCTACCACTAATACGGTTTAAGGAGCCCAAATGTTTCGTGGTTAGGCCGCGGTTTAAATCGCACTTCAGGCGGGGAAGCTCAACCTCGGGTTGCTCGTTTTTACGCCTTCCTACCAGAGCCCTTCGCGCCCCTATTCTATTTTGAAGCTTAGCAAAAGAAAAGACTTGAGTGCGCTCTCCTGCTTGCGTGGGGGGCCGACCCCACCTTTCCAATTAGACGCCGGATCCCGCGTTTTGGTCTTTTGGCCGCCTGTACAAACTTCAGCCGCTCCCGTTTCTTTCGCTGGCTGCTAAACCACCTTCGTGGGTTTATTTTTCACCTTGCAGAGGCGCTGCAACATCAGGAACTACTCTTAGTATGACCACCTGAACCGGCTCACGCTTATTCGCAATCCGCATCCCATGTAATTCCTGGACTTCAGTCTTGAAATAAGGCGCAAGCTTGCCCTCCTTTTCTAACTGCTCAAGCGGGGCCGCAATCGAGTCGGGATACGAGGGTGCGCGAACCACGTACGCGATCTCTTCGTCGTGGAGGAATCTTCGCCAATCCGAGGCGGTTTTGAGGATGTCGGGGTTGATTTCCCAGCTTTCAGCCGGGTCTCCAACGATATATGGAACGCGCAGATAGTATAAGTGCCGAAGGAAAACCAACGATTTGCCGTGCCCTGGGGTCGAGTTCACGACCTTGTTGATCACCTGCGATACGTGATACTCGGAAGCATTTTCCTCAAGATAGTGCTGGCGCTCTTCCGCTCCAACGATCGCAAGGACTTTGGGAGCCGTGTACACCACCAGGCCGCCAGCGCCGAGCAGGCATGCAAAAGAAATGGAAAGCGTCGCCAGCCGAAAAACGCTCCTCCAGCCTTTTTTGCCGGCGTAATGAACTCCTGCTGCAATGCACGAAAAGGCGATGGGTAGCAGGGGCAGCAGAAAGCGTGCAAGTCCCGATGCCATAAAAATTCCCAGCCCCGCGCACAGCCAGACGATGGCCCGCACTCGCCACTCCCTGGTGTTCCGGAATGCGACTATCGCCAGCGGCAACAACGCCAACACAATGGGGCCATAGAATTCCCAGAAACCCGGCAACGCTGCCTTCCTTTTCACGGAAAATAACAAAAAAGGAATTGCCTGAAAAAGCGAATGGGTGCTGGCTGCGCCGGTGTCAGCCAGGAGATTTCCAAGGGCGTAAGGATTCACGCGTTCGGGAAACAGGCGGGAAACCAGCATCGGGAAGAAAGGGTCGCCGGTCCAAATTAGGTTGCGCAGGAAAGGCCAGATCCCCGAGCAAATTGCCGCAAGGAAAAAAAAGAGTCCTTTTAGCCTCGACCTGTATTCAACAAGGAATGCCAGCGCGAGTGCCGCGGCAATCAGACACCCCGTATACTTTGTTCCGGCGACACCGCCCGCGAGAAACCCGGCCAGTAGTGCGCGCCGGGCATCGCTGTCTCCTTGCGCCTGCGAGATTACCAGGACCGCCGCGCCCGTGAATGCAGCCATCCAGATATCTGGCGAACCTGAGGAGCAAATCTGCCAGAACACCAGCGGCGTCAATAAAAACAGGATCGCGAAACTCAACGCATAGTACCGCGGTACCCACCGGGCGGCGAGACACGCCGTGGCCAGTGCCGCCAATGCTCCGCCCAGGAAAATGAAGCTCATTGCCAGCGCTTCGCTGCCTAGACCAAGTCCCAGCAGGATCAATAAATGTCCCTGCCCGCAAAGAAAACTATGCGTGAGAAAGAAAATCGGGCGAAAACCCTGCTCAAGAATCAACTGCTCTGTCGTGAAGTGGTAATGGAGTGCGTCCGACCCGGTCAGCGGAGCAAACGAAGCTACCAGATCCAGCAACAAGATGCCGCAAATGAGCAAAAGCAAGAACCTCTCCAACCTCGAAAAGGACAAGGTTTCTCGCAAGCAACTCTTCATTCTTTGCCACAGGTCGGGCAGCTCGAAAACGGCGGGCAGACACGGCAGCAACAAAACAACAAAACACCCGGTGCGGATATGTTGGGTCCACTGCAGCAGAAATACCGCGATTCCCGTAACCAAGATCCCAATGGTTGTTGAAATCAGGAAATGTTCCGGGAAGGTCCTGAACTTCAGCTGCAGTCTGCGTACGACCCAGCTCCCCAGGCAGAGCTGCCCGAGCAAGAATAGAAAAAACGCCGGCAATACCAGGCCAACGCCGTTTAGTGCCATACCCTGTGTGACAGAGCGCGCAATAACGGGCCAATGGCCGGCGAAAATTGATGGAAATAGAAAATTTGCGCGCCTACAATCCAGGCTCCCAGGAAAAGCTGCAGCCAGATGCTGGCTGGCTTCTGTCCGGTTTCAACCATGATGAACCCGATTATGCACGAGTCCGCGCGGATGTACTAGCTCCGGGCGATTGGCATCCGTAATCGGGCATCTTTTGCCACACTTCCTGGAATGGCTTTGTCACATTGTGGGGCTGGTGCTACCATGTAATTTCAAATTGACTTAATTTCCTGAAGATATTTCCTAAGGCGAGAACCAAAATGTTCGAAGCGGTCATGCCCCGGTCTTGCCTGGAGCGCCTGCTGTGCGAATGATTGGGTCGCTCCCCTCCTTCCGGTTCTCGCGCAACCCCGGACTCACGCTCGTGGCCTTCATCGGCGTCCTTTGCCTGGCAGTCGTGGTGGCTCAACTTGTCCTGGAAGACGACATCAGCACCCTGGTCATGGCCGGGTTGGTCTTTGTCGGCCTAGGCATTGTGGTTGCCATTCTCAATGATTGGCGCCGTGGCGTATATCTCCTGCTCGGGTGGGTTCTTTTTGAGGACCTGTTCCGCAAATACCTTGGCAACAACATGGCCGTTTTTTTTGCCAAGGATATCCTCGCGATCGCCCTCTACATCTCTTTCATCGCTGCCAGGCGCAATCGGCCGGTAAAAACCTTCAGACCGCCTTTCCTCGTCCCCCTGCTCATATTCATCTGGTTCGGCGTCATCCAGATGTTCAATCCGAACTCCACCAGCATTTTCTACGGCCTTCTGGGAATGAAAGTTTATTTTCTCTATGTCCCCTTGATGTTTATTGGCTACGGGCTGATCGAATCGGAAGAGGACTTACAACGCTTTCTCACTTACAACGTATGGCTTTTCATGGCTGTGGTTGGTCTGGGGATTGCGCAGTCGATTATCGGACCAAAATTTCTGAATCCGATCGTCCTCCAGGATGACATCCGGGAGTTGAGCACGTTATACAGGACATCTCCGATCACCGGCCTTACGGCCTATCGTCCTACTTCCGTATTCGTCAGCCACGGCCGCTTCGCCAATTTCTTGATCGTTTCCTGGCTGATGGCTCTCGGATTTGCAGGGTACTTGTTGTTACGATCTCGGCGCGGGCGCAATTTGGCGTTCATTTGCCTGGGGGTGATTGCCGTCGGCTCCCTCATGAGCGCCTCGCGTGGCGTTTTCATGTGGAATGCGGGGAATGCAATGGTCATCACCGCGGGCTTCCTCTGGGGTGCTCCCTGGCGCCAGGGGGAGACGCGCCGTGTCCTCCGCACTATCCAGCGTGCGCTTCTAGCTGTCGGGCTGGCACTGCTTGCCATGATGACTTACTTTCCTGACCAGGTCGCATCCCGCTTGGCGATCTATTCCGAAACGTTATCGCCCGATAGCCCCGCAAGCGAACTTGCCTTCCGGACCCGCGATTATCCGCTAAAGAATTTCATGATGGCCTTTGATCACCCCCATTGGGCGACAGGTTATGGCCTTGGCACATGTACGCTTGGCACCCAATACGTAGTGCGCATCATGCACGCTGCGCGTATGGGAATCGGCGTTGAAAACGGATACGGCCAATTGGTTGTCGAACTGGGCATAGTAGGTCTGATCCTCTGGATTATCCTTAGCATTGCTATTTCTCTGTCGGCATGGAGGATTGTTTGGCGTCTGCGGGGGACCCCCTGGTTTCCCCTCGGATTCGTCATTTTTTGGTATGCCTTTACTCTGCTCATTCCCATGAGTTACATCGCATTTATCAACTATCAGGACTATGTCATGAACGCATATCTTTGGTTCCTGTTGGGCATACTTTTCCGGCTGCCGGATCTTGCGCGTAAAACCGTGGAGCTGGACGCTGCCCCAATGCTCGCGGCCGAGCCCAGGCAGGCTTGAATTGCGCATCGCGGTCGTGTCGCCCTTCCTGGACCGTCAGCACGGCACGGAGCGGTGTATTGTCGAGCAGGTCGAGCATTTCCTTCGGCAACACGGCTGCGAAATACATATTTATTCCCAATCGATCCGTGATCTCGAAACTGTTCGTTACAAAGGATCCTCTTCGCCCCTGTCGCCTGGAAAAGCAATCTGGCACCGGATCCCGGCCTTGCCGGGCCCTCATCTGCTGAATTTTCTGTGGTGGTACTTCGCCAACCAGGCCCTTCGCTGGTATCAAGAAAAGTTTCGCGGACTTCGCTTCGATCTGGTTTTTTCGCCCGGAATCAATTGCAGGGATGCGGACGCCATCGTGGTTCACATCGTTTTTCAGGAATTCTACCGGCTGGTGCATCTTGATTTGCGGCTGCGTGACGCCCCAGTGTCCAGTTGGCCTATCCTGCTCCACCGTGTTTTGTACTACCGGCTGATCATGGCCCTTGAAAACCGCATCTATCGCAATCCCCGGGTTGCACTGGCGGCCGTCTCCCAGCTCACCGCGCGGGAACTTACCGCGCATTTTGCCCGGCCGGATGTCACCGTCATTCCCAATGCCGTCGATCTAGCGCGCTTCAGCCTGCCCGAACGCCTTCGCCGGCGCGATCAATCCCGCAATATTCTGCAAATTCCGGATACCGAATTTGTTCTGCTTCTCATCGGCAACGATTGGAAAAAGAAGGGCCTGACGCCTCTCTTGAACGCCATGGCCGCGATACGACACCTTCCCCATCGCCTGCTCGTCGTCGGCCGTGACGACCGTGCTCCTTTCCTGCAACAGATTCAACGCCTGCATCTCAACGGCCGTGTATTTTTCCTGGAGCCGTCTTCTGACATCATGAACTTCTATGCCGCGGCGGACGTTTACACCGGACCCTCGCTGCACGATTCATTTGCCTTGCCCCCCATCGAAGCCATGGCCAGTGGTCTTCCGGTGATCACCAGCGTCACTAACGGAGGGTCGCAGATCATCACCGAGGGCATCGACGGTTTTGTCTTAGGCGACGCGTCCGACAGCATTGCGCTTTCCCGAGTCATTTCCCGTCTTTACGAACAGCCTGAATTGCGGCGCTCGGTTGGCGAAAAGGCCGCTCTCACCGTAAAATCCTACAACTGGCAAAGAAATGCTGAGGAGACATTCGAATTCCTTCTCGAAGTACTCCGTCGAAAGGCAGCGGAATGAAAGTTCTAGGGCGTTGGAGAGAAGCCCAAAGTGCGGAAAGTGAGTTTTGGACTGGCCTTTCCGGGTCCACCGTTCGGCAAATCTTGCAACGGAACGAATCCGCTGCAGCGGTTCTTCACTCCTGGGTTTCGGAGTTTCCATCGCCGGCGATGGAAATTGGAATCGGCGGACTGGGAGTCGGTCTGTTGGGCTTTCTCCCCGATATCCCGATTCGCATTGGTGTTGACCCGCTGCCGTTGGTGTACCCCTCTTGCGGGGAGGAGTTGCAAAAAGAAATTCAATCGCGCCGGGACGCATTGCACTTTGTCCGTTCCTCAGGGGAGGCTCTGCCGTTTCAAGATGGCTGTGCGGGCCTCGCCGTCTGTTTCAATGTTCTCGACCACGTAAACAATGCGCCTCAAGTGGTCGGCGAGATCTTCCGGATTCTCCGTCCCGGTGGCCTGTTTTTTCTAGGTGTAGATACATTTTCGTATCTGGGATTGGCCAAGTGGTACTTCTGGACCAAACCACTTCACGCCAACGAGATTCTCGTGCGCGCTCATCCTTACCGTTTCTTGGAGTTTCAGGTCAAAAAGATGTGCTGCGCGGCTGGCTTCGAATTGGCGCAGACGGCACCTCGTGGGCCCGTCGACCTCCTGTTCGGCCACAGCCTACTCACTCCATTTCTGTTCAGAAAACCTTTCAAAGTTAGTGTTGAAGTGAAGCCCTGAGCGGTCCCCGTCCCAAAGTCGCTGCGCGCGTCGCATTCATCGTAAATTCCAGCGTCTCTTTCGGGATGCTGGTCACAAACGGGCCGATCAACCAACCCAATCCCGCAGGAATATCGCGTGTCAGCGTCACCGCCTCATTCTGCACGTAAACGCCGCCGTCACGTTCCTCCATGCGCCACCACGTCTCCATCTCCCACATATATCCATTATCTTCGTCTGGAGACTTCTCTTTTTCCTCTTTCGTGTCCGGGTTCGCCACTTCGCGGATTCGCAGCGCGGAACTCCGGCTGTGCTCTCGCGTCGCTGAATCGCGGAAATACACCACATCCTGTTCCGTATTCAAAACCACGGTCACGATCTTCTTTCGCCGGAATCTCATATACACCCGGAAGTGATCGCCCTCACGCGATTCGATCCTTGCGCTCTCCACATCCGGCGCATAGTAGACGGAGTGTTTGTTGTAATCCTGCAAAACGCCAAGAACCTGGTCGAGATTCGCGCCGGGAATGAAGACCATTCCTTCCCAGTCGTGAATCATCCCGCCCGGGACTTTTGTCGTGCCCTCTCCGTCCTCGTTCCCCACGTGCCGCAGCTCCACGCTGCCCCGCTTCAACCTCTCGTAACAGTGCATTCTCTCTTGTTCCGGCAATTCGTCAATCCAGAGAAACGCCCCCCCACTCAATCCCCCCTGGTTGCGCGCCTCAACCTTGGCCACATAATCCCGATAACCCCGCAGCGTTCCCTTTTGAGCCTCTGGGGCGCCGGCCGAAGCGTCGCTCGTCCTTCCCACCAACGTCTGTGGACACAGAACTAACAACGCCAGCAGATACCCCCACCTGCCAGCCGCACCCTGCAACTGTCTGCTTTTCCTTGAACCCACGGGCTCTCCCACCAGGAATTTTCGCCCTTTTTGGGCACTTTAGCGAGGCACCTCGTTAGAGATGCACGAGCATCTCCGAAGTTATCAGATCTCAGGAAAGCAGGGAGTCTCGCGTGGCGGGAAGTAGTGGTGGGTTGGGTAGCTCGCACACGGCCCCTTGCGGAACCGCTGTCCCCGCGCGGCCCCCAACCCATCGTTTGAATAGGTTAGGGGTGTCCTCCATTTCCAACAATGGCCCAATGGCTCCACTTGCCGCGGTACCTGGGTCTTAGTACTGAAGCCCTACTCACCGTAACCAGGAGGTATCTATCGGAAGTGTAAGAAACTAAATACATTAACGCGTTATTAGCCCTGTGGGATGACAGGCCAACGCACCATTTTCACTGCTTTTTCTGAGTTGTGTGCTTTGCTGCTGTTGCGGTATTTCCGTTCAGCAAAATCAGCGTCTTTTCCTTCGTTTGGTTCTTGCCCAGCGGAATGTTGCGCTCCCAATCGGAGTACGCCCCGTTCCGTGAAGCCCGCAGGTCATAGCTTTCCTGTTTCAACCCGGTGATGAAAAACCTGCCCTTCGCATCCGTGTGCACGGCGCGCGGCTTCGACCCGCTTGATGTTTCGCAGGTCACGCTGGCATTCGCAACCGGCCTCCCGTTGGAATCAAGAACGGTTCCGGTTATCGTCGCTCCCGTTTTTTTGGGGCTTTGCGCATTCACGTTCTGCGCAAAAAGGAAAGCCGCTCCGGCTAACAGGCAAATAATCAGCTTGCGTTTCATGGGTCACACACTCCTGTGCGAGCCATTTCAGTGTAGTGCTTTTCCGCAATCTGTTGTCGTTCACTTGTCCGCGTGTGACGCAGTTCGCAACTGGCTGGCCGTACAGCAGCCAGCCCGGCACTTTCTGCTTCTAATCCGAATTGCTTGGGCTCTGCGGGCTTCAGCGAAGCTTCAGATCGATCGCGTAAACGTCCACGTCGCCGTGGTCAACCGTAATGTATATGGATCCATCGGGGCTCAATCCAGTGAAGATGCACCGCGCTGCGCCGGAACTCAACAAATCGCCGAAACGCGTAACCCGTTCCGCCTCGCGCGTCGCCATCGGCACACGAAACACAGACTCTTCTACCTCGTCCGTATCCTGGAAATACAGCGCATCCCCTCCCGGAGACCAGCGCAACGTCGATGGAAAATTCGCTTCGGCAAGGACGCTCCACTTCAACAATTTGCAGTCGTACAGGAAGATCTGTTTTTTCTTCGGATTCAATGCGGCGATGTATCGTCCATCCGCCGACCAGCGCGGCTCAATCAGTCCTTCCGACCCGGCAATCGTGGAAAGGTGCCCCGATTCCAGGTCCAGGATCCGGATCGTGGATTCGCCTCCCGTGGCCGTGTCCTGCACGTCCAGCACAATCTGCCTGCCATCTGTACGCCAGTCTCCCGAAACGGAAGCCCATCCGTTATCCGTCGGCAATACCGTCTTCGGCAAACCGCCTTGAGCGGACACCACATAGAGCCTTGGCTGTTTGTCCAGCAGAAAACCCGTGAACAATATTTGCTTCTGGTCCGGGGACCAGTGCGGCGCAAACGCTCCTGTCGCTCCGGCCATCAACTGCAAGCGGTTGCTTCCGTCGATCCGGCTCTTCCACAACGTGCCGTTTTCCCGCGCGGCGTATACCACCCACTGCCCATCCAGCGAAAAATCCATGTCCGTGGCGCCGGATTCGGCCAGCATGGCAGTTTTCGTCAATGTTTTGGGTTCGATTCGCAGAAGTTGATATTCGTTGTGCGAACCGATGGCAAATATCCGTGATCCGTCTGGAGTTGCCGTCGGATGATCAAACGCAATCGGTCCCTTCGTCAATTGAATCGGATCCCCACTGCGTGAACCGAACCATCCGTGCTTCTCTTCCATCAGCCACAGGTTGGCCTGCGTATCCACTGCCAGGTTCGCGCGCAAATCCTGGCCTGTCGAAAACGCAAAGTACTTGCCACCTGCCAGCCACGTGCCGCTCCCTTCGTGCGGTCCGCCTTCTTCGCCGGGCAATACGCGTCGCAGAGATTTTCCATCGATCCCGATCTCCCACATCGAATCGGTCCCTTCCACCAGATTGCTCTGCGTAAAACGGAGTCTCTTCCCATCGGGCGACCATAGCAGCGAATGGGGCGCCAGTTTAAACCGCGCCACCTCCCGCGCTTCGCTCCCCTGCGTGTCGGTGATCAGGATAATTTCGCCCCGCACAAACCCGATCATGTCCCCTTTTGGCGACCACACAGCCTCTTTCGCCATCACATCGCCCACGCGTCTTGGCGCTCCGCCCTGCACCGGCCAGAACCATAAGGCAGTCTCTTCGCCCTCGTGCGTAAATTGTCCAATCAGGAATTGCGTGTGGTCAGGCGACAAATCAAAAATACGAGTGTTGTCAAAAGGTGTGGGCGTCCGCTGAATGTTTCCGCCCTCCACCGAAGTCTGCATCAGGTTCCAGCCCGTCACATCCCGCACCACGAAATAGATCCGGCTTCCATCGGTGACCAGCTTTCCCCACGGATCCACTTGCCCGGTATGCGTCAGTTGGCTTACCGACAGCACCTTCGGTTCGGGTCGCGGCCAAATTTCAAAAAGTAGCAGAGCCAGCAGTCCCGCTGCCAGCAGTGAGATTTGCCACCATGCTGGTACCTTCCAAAGACCTCGCGCCTCACCCTCTGTCGGTTTTTGTTCCGGTTTCGGGCCGCCCCCGTCCAGAGGCAGTTCCACAGTTTCCCGATCATCCTCCGTTTCGATCCGGATCGCCGTCATTAGCGGCGATGCATCCAGCTCTATGGTCTCCACTGGCGCTATGAACCGGTACCCGCGTCTCGGGACGGTCTCAATAAACACAGGATTTTCGGCATTGTCATTCAGCGCTGCCCGGAGTTTCATCAGCGCCGTGTTTAGGCTGCCGTCGAACTCTACAAAAGTTCCCTCGGGCCAAATTCTTTTCCGCAATTCATCGCGCGACAGAATTTCACCCGGCGTCTCCAGTAGCAATGCCAGTATTCGAAAGGGCTGTTCCTGCAGCTTGACGGGAGTCCCCTGACGGCTCAAAGTCCCCCGTTCTAAGTCGACTTCAAATAATCCAAACCGATAAAGTCGGCGATTCTGTTGTGCAGTTGTTTCCACTGAGTGTCCAGGAGCCTCCGTTGTGGGTGATATTACACCAAAACACCAGTTGACAGGTAGCCATATCTTTCTAAGAATCCAAGAGTTAATGGTTCATAAATGAAACAGCCGAAGTTCGTTTGACGTCTCGCTTTCGCTTTCCCATTCTTGGGCCTAGCACCACCCGCTAGGCTTCGGTCCCACATACCGAGACTAGCGGTCCCACAGAGGAGGGTCGCTCCACCGTAGCGAACTAACCCTCAATCTCTGAACCAAGGGACTGCCCGCGTCCTGTGTCCTCCGTCAAGAAGTTCTGGGCACGGACGCGGCTATCCCAAACTCCCACAATCTTAAATACTTCCACACGGATCCCTTAGTTCCACCCGGAAGGACTCCCTGGATGCACAATTTGCGTACCGGTACCTACTCATTCCATTCCCGGAATCTCTTCTATCTCATTTCTTTTCTTCTCACTTCGCGTGTTTGGGATTACGCCTCTTTTGGCATCCTTCGTGCGTCCTTACTCCTTCCCAGTAGAATTCCATGATCTTGGAGGCGCACTTCATCATGCGTTTTCGCACTGCAGTTTCCATCGCCACGTTCTTCATGCTGTGCTTTGCGATCTCCGTTTGGGCAGCCCCTGTTCCCGCGGAACCCGGACCTGTGCCCAATACCCGAGAACCCTTTTTCGCGTCCGGGATAATTACCAAACTCAGTGGCTCTCAATTTATGCTTTCGCTTAACCATAACCAGGAAATCGGCAACCTTGAATTCCGTCTCGAGGCTAATACCAGGATGGAAGGCAAACTCGCTGTCGGATCTCGGACCACCGTGGAGTACCGTGCCGAAGGCCGGCAACTCGTCGCCACCCACGTCGTTGTGCTGCCCGCCTCTGGTATTCATCTGCAGTAGTTAGTACGATCTATCAGCGCAATGGCCTTGCTCTTTGAACGCAAGACTTCGGCATGGGGCACTCGGCCCGCTCCGTATCTTCCCAGCGTCTTTGCTGGAGCCATTCGAGTGCCGCTCGTCGCAGCCTGGCTCCCGCCTGGCACTTCGTACTTCGCGGGAAACTTTCCTCAGGCTCAGGAGGAACGGATTTGCGAAGGACTCTCAATCTCGTCCTGCCGTTAGCCATCAGCGTGGCGTGTGTGGCTCTGTGCTACACGGTTCTTCAGATCCGCACTGAACGCAGGAACCTGCGAAGCGAATTGACCCGCCGCTCCGCCATCGTCGCCGAAAACATCGCGGAGACGATCGAGTCCTCGCGTGACAAGGTCACCTCAAAAAACCTGAGCCATCTCCTGTATCGTTATGTACCTCGCGAGAGCCTCAGCGGAATCGCGGTTTACGATCCTTCCGGTGCCGTCCGCGCCATCACTCCCGGACTCCCCGTGCGATTTGACCAGCCGCCTCCCGAAGCGCTTCGCGCCGAAAAGAGCGGCGCTCCCGCCAGTGATTTTGTCACCGCCGACGGATCCACGCTGAATATCTATTCGCTTCCCGTCCTTCAGGGTGGAGAACTTCTCGGCATCGTCGTGGTTGTCTCCGACGCCGCTTATATTCAGTCGCGCTTGATGCGCACTCTGCGTGCGTCCTCCTTCACTGCGCTGGTCCAAACGCTTTTCATCACTTCCCTCGCCTTCATCCTCGTGCGCTGGAATTTTATCTCGCCTCTCGCGAACACCGCCCACTGGCTGCGCACGCTCCGCTCCGGCGTGCCGGATAGCTCCCGCGTACTCCCCAAAGATGAAATGTTCGAACAGATTCATACCGAAGCGCGCCACCTCGCCCAGGATCTGAGTTTTGCCCGCGCCGCCGCCCAGGAAGAGGCCCAGTTGCGCGAATCCCAGTCCTCCCTCTGGACCCCCGACCGCCTCCGCGTCAGTCTCCAGAGCAAGTTGCAAGACAACTCGCTCTACGTCGTTTCCAATCGGGAACCCTACATGCATGTCTTCAGCGAGCGCGACCACTCCATCCAGATGCTCATCCCCGCCAGCGGCGTTGTCACGGCTCTCGAACCGGTTCTCGACGCTTGTCACGGCACCTGGATCGCCAACGGTTCCGGCAACGCCGATCGCGAAGTCGTCGACGCCTATGACCACCTGCGAGTTCCTCCCTCGCGTCCCACTTACACCCTCCGGCGCGTTTGGCTCACTGCTGAGGAAGATCGCGGTTACTACGAGGGCTTCTCCAACGAAGGCCTCTGGCCACTTTGCCACATCGCCCATACGCGTCCCATCTTCCGCCCGGAAGACTGGAGCGAATATCAACGCATCAACCAGCGCTTCGCCGATGCCGTCTTGCAGGAAATGAGAGATGTGGCTTCGCCCGTCGTGCTCGCCCAGGACTACCACTTCGCACTGCTTCCGCGAATGATCAAGGAAGCTCGCCCCGATGCGCGCGTTGCCATTTTCTGGCACATCCCCTGGCCCAATCCGGAAGTTTTTGGAATCTGTCCCTGGCAATCCGAACTGCTTGATGGTTTGCTTGGCGCCGATCTTATCGGCTTTCACATTCGCACTCACTGCAGCAACTTTCTCGCCACCGTGGATCGCGCTCTCGAAGCCCTCACCGATTGGGACCGTTTCGAAATTTATCGTCAGGGCCGCGTAACTCGCGTGCGCCCTTACCCCATCAGCGTTGCAGCGCCTTTGAACGGGGAGACGCCGCATCCACATCGTTCCTCGGGTGAAGAGCGCGCCGCTCTTTGCGAAGAACTCGGCATCGAAGCCTCGCTGCTCGGCGTCGGCGTGGATCGCGTGGATTACACCAAAGGCATTCTCGAGCGGTTTCGCGGCGTCGAGCGCTTCCTCGAAAATTATCCCGCCTACCTTCAACGGTTCAGTTTCGTCCAGATCGGCGCTCCCAGCCGCACCGACATCCCGCGCTACCGGCAATTTCTCGAGGAAGTGGGCGTTGAAGCCAACCGCATCAACGAGCGTTTTCAATCCGGGCGCTGGAAACCGATTGTCTTCCTCCAACGGCACCACTCACACGAAGAGATCGGCCGCTTCTATCGCGCGGCCTCTGTCTGCCTGGTCACATCCCTCCACGACGGAATGAATCTGGTAGCCAAGGAATTCATCTCCGCCCGGGAAGACAATCGCGGAGCCCTCATTTTGAGTAGTTTCACCGGCGCCGCGCAGGAGCTTCGCGATGCCCTGCTCGTCAATCCCTACGACGTGGACCAGCTTGCCCGTTCCATCCACCAGGCCCTGGAAATGACGGAAGAGCAGCAGGAAGAAATGATGTCACGAATGCGCAAAATCGTTTTGGAAAACAATGTCTACCGCTGGGCCGCCAATCTCATTTCCGACCTGAGCGAAATCCGCGTCCAGAGTCCGGAACGTCATTTGTCTGCGCACGCTCGATGACCCTGCCCCGCACGTTTCCGTCTACCGCAGCTCCCCGGGTTCAATCCCTTCTTTCTTCGCCTGGTTCTCCAGATCCTCGATATTCCCGAGCAGCTGCTTCTTTTTCTCTTCCAGCTGCTTCACCTGCACATCCGTAGGCACCATGCTGTAGCCGCGGTTCGGATTGATACCTCCGCTCGGGCTGCTGTCCTCTGCCTTGAAATTCTTAAATTCAGCAATTCGCCGGTCCGCCGCTTCAATCTTCTTCTGCAGCTCGGCAATCGCGGCGCGATATCGCTGGATTTTGCCGCGTCGCACATCAGCCGCAACGCTGCTTCCATTCTGCCTGGACTGCGGCTGGCGTTCCGCCGGCCGATCCGCCCCGACAACCGAAACCGTTCCCTGCAGGCTTCCGACCTCATCGTTCGTCCAAACTTTTTTCGTTTTCTCGTTCTTACCGGGGGCTGGAGCAGCCGGTCCGCCGGCTGTCGAGCTGGATTGTTGGCTTGACGCGGGCGGAGTCGCCGGCTGCCCGCCTTGCGAGCAGCAGAGCGCCGGCAGAATGCCGCTTACGAGGAGAAGGGCTGAACTTCGACGGAGCATAACACCTCCGGTCCGGCTGCATGGACCAGGTGCGATCTAGCTTATTTTACCTATCGCGTTTTCACGGGTCCGCCCGATTTTCCCCCAACTTGTTCAGTTCGCCACGCACCGCTTCCACCGCTTCGCTCGGCGGGCCCACTCTTCTGTACTGCGTGTAAAACGCGCGTTCGTGGATCGAAAACGGCACCACGAATTTCCGCCCGTCAAAATCGTACTGTTGGTACGTCGGCAGCCACACTCCCGGCGCCATTTCGTATCTCTCCTGCATGAAATAGCTGCCTCGATAAACCTTCGCCAGAAACAGCGCAAGCGTAATGTCTTCGGTAACCTCGCCTTCGATCTTCGCCAGCTCCGAAGTTTCCTTGTCGATCCACAGCGTGCCCCGCACCTTGCTGAACAGCATTTCGTTTCGTGTCGCCGGCTTGAACGCGGGATTCCGCGACATTTTGTACTTCACCAGCGTCCGGTTTCCCCGCATCTCCTCGCCAATCGTTGTGAACACAAATGCTTTTCGCGTCGAGTCGATCAGGTCATCCCGTTCCTTTTTTCGCCGTTCCGCTTTCGCGTACGCTTCCCGTTGCGCCGGGCCCGTCTCCGCCGCCCAGATCAGCGTGGTCTGCAGCTTTTCCAGCGCCGCCCGGTAACTTTCCGCGCTCGCGGGTTTCGCCTCCGCCGTCAATGGGATCTTGCTCATTCCCGTTCCCGCGGGAAACACCCTCCACACCTTCACTTCGCTGGGATTCGGGTCGCTTCCGGTTTTTCGAATCTCCACCCGTTCCACCCGCTCGTAGACGTTCAATTCCGCGTCCACCCGCTTCTGGTTCGCAATCACCCGGCTGAACAGGTCCCCATCACCCGTGGAAACTTCCGGGGCAGATTGCTCCGATGGCCTGGTTTGAGCAAAACCGGGCAAGGCGATCAGTCCGAGGCCCAGCGCGCCAACCGCCAGCCAAATCAGGACATAACGTCTTTTAACTGTTGGCGTTAAAGCGAACTTCGGCGTTCTGGTATCGTACCTTCCGCCCCCGCTCTGTCTTACAATTTTCACTTCATCCCCTTCGCCATACGGGTAGAATACAGGTTCTCTCGGATTATAGCCGCCCTGGCTGAAAGCTATTGCACGCATAAAACGTCTAACTAAGGAACGATTTGGCTGGGTGGTTCGTCTTAAAAGATACAGGAGCACAGCTTGGGCGTTACCCCTTTGGATAGCTTGACCGGTGTCCCTCCGCTCGCGGGCCGCGTGCTGGTGTCCGCGTCGCGCCTCGAACGCGTCAAAAAAGGCTGGGTCACCTTCTACGAAACCTTTAAGCTCTCTTTGGATGCCTTGCGCGCCCATAAGCTGCGGAGTTTCCTCACCCTCCTGGGCGTCATCCTTGCCGTCACCACCCTCGTTTTCGTGATGAGCGTCATCGCCGGCCTGAACCTCTATGTTGCCGAGCGCGTCGCCAATCTTGGCGCCAATGTCTTCATCGTCGACCGTTTTGGCATCATCACCAGCCGCGACGAATTTCTCAAAGCGCAAAAACGTCCCATGGTTACGATGGATGACTACGAGCGGCTTCGCGACAGCATGAGGCTCGCCCGCTCCGTTGCCGCCGAGGAAGACCGCAACGTCCAGACCCGCGTCGGCGACATCATCATGGAAAACACCAGCATCATGGGCGCCACCCCCAACTTCGCCGACGTCCGCAACCTGAACATCGTGGAAGGCCGCTTCATTACTCCCGCCGACGATGAGCATCGCTCCGACGTAACCTTCATCGGCTCTGATCTCGCCATAAAGTTTTTCCCCAACGTCGACCCTCTCGGCAAATCCATTCGTGTCGGCACTCACACCTATGAAGTCATCGGCGTAGCCGAGGCCATAGGCAGCGCCTTCGGCCAGTCACAAGACAATTACATGATCATGCCCATGAATACCTTCCTTAAGGGCTGGCATCGCCAGATCGACTGGGCCACCGTATTCATCCAGGCCCCTAATGCCGAGATGATGTCCGCAAGCCAGGATGAAGCCCGCATGCTTCTCCGCGCCTGGCGCCATCTTGACTACAACGCTCCCGATAATTTCGCCATCCTCGGCTCCGATTCCATCATGGCCCTCTGGCACGACCTCACCGGCAATCTCGCCTTCGTG
>Ga0210410_10000368_pt1 | contig 53349 bp, 42 predicted proteins | sample IncBWC4MmetaG_FD_161058 | JGI IMG/M metagenome (GOLD analysis project Ga0210410, IMG submission 161058) | Forest soil microbial communities from Barre Woods Harvard Forest LTER site, Petersham, Massachusetts, United States - Inc-BW-C-4-M | ecosystem: Environmental > Terrestrial > Soil >...
CCAGATTTTGCGATTTTCTCTTGACACCAACTCTTCCTAGTCCGATACTGCGAATCCAGATTCGGGGGACGTGGAAGCGCCAGACGGACCGAGTCGGGGATAAGTCTTGGTCCGGCTTTGCCCCACGCTCCAGCCCGGTATCACCGCAAAAAACGAGCGCGAAGTACCTGCTCCGCGCAGTCGTAAGTAAACGCGGAGTTTGTTGTTCGGCCGTGTGGAGCTTCACCGGCATTGGGCAGCGCATTCGTTTTTTTCGATGATTTCGGGGGGACGACTTCCACACGTACCGCGAATCCAGTTGCGTTTTTCAGGCGGGAACGCAACCCCTTGCTCGTCAAGGGAGTAAAATAGAAGGGTTCCCCGCTCGCACCACGGGAACCTGTTGCGGGGAGGAATCAGGATGGCTACGGTGAAGCACGCATTGAATGGTAAAGCGGTCGAGACTTCGAAATCGGTGGGCACCTCGGCCGCGTCCGGCGGTCTGGTGTTTGAACGATACTTTACCGACGGGAAGGTCCGTCCCTTCGACAAGGTCGAATGGGAAAAGCGTACCGCTCTGATCGGCAACGAAAAGGGCGTCACGATCTTCAAGCAGGAAAACGTCGAAGTTCCGAAAAGCTGGTCGCAGACCGCCACCAATATCGTGGCCAGTAAATATTTCCACGGCAAGCACGGCACTGCCGAGCGCGAAAGCTCAGTGCGCCAATTGATCGGGCGCGTGGTGGACACCATCGTCCATTGGGGTGAAGAGGGCGGCTATTTCGCCAATAACGCGTCGCGCGACGCTTTCCGCGACGAACTCACCCACCTGCTCGTCGAGCAGAAAATGGCTTTCAATTCTCCCGTTTGGTTCAACGTCGGCTGCCAGCCCAAGCCTCAGTGCTCCGCCTGCTTCATCAACTCCGTCCAGGACAGCATGGAATCCATCATGGGGCTCACTCGCACCGAAGGCATGCTCTTCAAGTGGGGCTCCGGCACCGGCACCAATTTCTCCACCCTCCGTGGCAGCAAGGAAACTCTCTCCGGCGGCGGCATCGCCTCCGGCCCGGTCAGCTTCATGAAAGGCTTCGACGCCTTCGCCGGCGTCATCAAGAGCGGCGGCAAGACCCGCCGCGCCGCCAAGATGGTCATCCTGAATATCGACCATCCGGACATCGTCGAATTCATCGATTGCAAGGTCAAGGAAGAGAAAAAGGCCCACGTCCTCATCGAACAGGGCTACGATTCCTCCATCGATGGCGAAGCCTACAGCTCCATTTTCTTCCAGAACGCCAATCACTCCGTCCGCGTCACCGACGAATTCATGCAAGCTGCACAGGAAAATCGTGACTGGTGGACCAGGAACGTCATCGACGGTCAGCCCAACGAAAAGCTCAGCGCTCGCGAACTCCTTTACAAAATTGCCGATTCCACCTGGCACTGCGGCGATCCTGGCATGCAGTACGACACCACGGTCAATCGCTGGCACACCTGCAAGTCCACGGCGCGCATCAACGCCAGCAATCCTTGCAGCGAATACATGTTCCTCGACGACACCGCCTGCAACCTGGCCTCACTGAACCTGATGAAGTATCTCAGTTCTAACGGCGGCTTCGACGTCGAAGCCTTCACGAAAGCGGTGGACGTCACCATCACCGCCCAGGAAATCCTCGTCGACAACGCCAGCTATCCCACGGATAAAATTGCGAAGAATTCGCACGAGTTCCGCCCGCTCGGCCTCGGCTACGCCAATCTGGGCGCGTTGCTCATGTCTATGGCCCTGCCCTACGATTCCGATGAAGGCCGCGATGTCGCTGCCGCCGTTACCGCTCTCATGTGCGGCGAAGCCTATGCCCAGTCCGCCCGTGTCGCCGAGCGCATGGGGCCCTTCCCGGGCTATCCCGTGAATCGCGAACCCATGCTCGATGTCATCCGCATGCATCGCCACGCCATGCGCGGCATCAAGCCCGATCACGTGCAGTCCGATCTCTACATGGGTGCGCAAAGCGCTTGGGATTCCGCCCTCGAACTCGGCGAGAAGCACGGCTTCAAGAATTCGCAGGTCACCGTTCTCGCTCCCACCGGCACCATCGGCTTCATGATGGATTGCGACACCACCGGCATCGAGCCCGATCTCGCCCTCATCAAGCATAAGAAGCTCGTCGGCGGCGGCCTCATCAAAATCGTCAACAACACCGTTCCGGCCGCGTTGATGAAGCTCGGCTACACACCCGAGCAGACCAGTGAAATCGTCAGCTACATCGATGCCAACGGCAAAATCGATGGCGCGCCCTTCGTCAAGCCCGAACACATTCCCGTCTTCGATTGCTCTCTGGCCACCACCGGCGGGCGTTCCATCGCCTGGCGCGGTCACGTGAAGATGATGGCGGCGGCCCAGCCCTTCCTCTCCGGCGCCATCAGCAAGACCATCAACATGCCAGAGGACTCCACCATCGAAGACATCATGGACGCCTACATTGAGTCCTGGAAGCTCGGCCTCAAAGCGGTGGCCATCTACCGCGACAACTCCAAGCGCTCCCAGCCGCTCAACGCCGCCGGCAACAAGAAAGACGAAAAGAAAACCGAAGTCGCCGCGGCCGATCCTGAGCCGGTGCAGCGCGAACTTTTCGCCCGCACCCAGCGCGAAAAGCTTCCCGTCGAACGCAACTCCGTCACCCACAAGTTCAGCGTCGGCGGCCACGAGGGCTACATTACCGTCGGCATGTACCCCGACGGCCGGCCCGGTGAAATCTTCATCAAGATGTCCAAGGAAGGCTCCACGCTCTCCGGCGTCATGGACGGCCTCGCGCTCACCCTATCCATCGGCTTGCAGTACGGCGTGCCGCTGAAAGTGCTAGTCAACAAGCTGGTCAACACTCGCTTCGAGCCCAGCGGCATCACTCCCAACGCCAACATCCGCTTCGCCACTTCCGTGCTCGACTACATCGCGCGCTGGCTCGGTGGCCGCTTCATCTCCGCCGAATACCTCAAGCTCAACGGCGCTCCGATGGAAGGCACCGTGGTCGCCTCCATGCCGGCTCCCACGCCAGTTGCTCCGGTGCTGACTCCGGCGCCGCCCGTCGAAACCAAAGCCTACTCTCCGGGAAACGCCCTGGAAGATGCGCCTACCTGCTCTGAATGCGGCATGCTCATGGTGCCCAACGGCGCGTGCTACAAATGCGAAAATTGCGGGAGTACCAGCGGATGCAGCTGATCCGGGCCACAGGCGAGGAGATCACACGATGAGCTCACTCCCAACTGGTGCCGCGGTCGCAGTAAGACAAGCCAAAGAACCCCAGAAGGCGCGGGGCTTCCTGCACATCGTTCGTCACGGTGCGGGCACCAACGCCTTCTACATCGTTTCCTATCACCAGATTGCCCGCACCGGCGTCCGCCCGAAACCAATGCTCGCAGAAGGCGCGCAAGCCCTCATCGACATGCTCGAAAAAGTCGGTGTGGACTTCCGCCTTCGTGAAGTTCGCGGCGCCCTTGAAGACATCCTGCGCCTCGGCTCCGCCAACATACCCGACCTCTGGCTAAGCGACGAAGAGCTCTTCGCCAAAGGCCTCGTCGAATCCTGATCTGTTACTCCGCGCATTTGTAGCGGCCACCTTCAGGTGGCCCCAGCTATTCCCGGCTGGGCTTATTTGTAGGGACCACCTTCTGAGATGTGCATTTTGCACCCCGAACGGTTTACGGGGCGGGCCGCTCACATGTAGTGGCCAATCTTCAGATTGGCCGCCAGCTCCACGCCCGTTCACTGCTGCAAACTGAAAATCACATCGATCTCCGTATCAATCTCCACAGGCGTCCCATTGAGCAACGTTGGTTGGTACCGCCACTGTCGCACGGCATCCACCGACGCTCTTGCCAGCGAGCATCGGCCACTCAAAATGCGCAACGATTCGACGCTTCCGTCTGTTCCTATAACCGCATGCATCTTTACCGTTCCCGAAAGATGCTCCTCTCTGGCAACCACCGGGTAGATCGGCTGCACGCGCTTAACCAGCCTCGCTGCTTGAACATTGCCTCCGATCGCGAGGCGCTTGGCAGCTTCTTCTGCTCTTGCCTTCGATTCTGATTTCGCGGCCTCATCGAATTTCGGAACGAGCAGAAACCGGAAACCGCCATCCACATAAACGAAAGCGAACATCCGGCTAAACTCGTTCCCTTTGAAAAATCGTCCCTCATAAATTGGAAATTCCTTCAGTCGGCCGTCCAGAATCATAAACGTCAGCTCGTTCGCATTGTCGTCGCAGTTTTTTCCGTAGCGGACGGCCTCGACCCGCTGAAAATCCCGGCTCTGCAATTCCAGAAAATACCTCCCCAGTTGCGCTGTGAACGAATTCAGGTTTGCGGTGTACCGGGCAACGCCCAGCTTGGCGATCCCGTCGTCGAAATTCTCGTGATACCAGCGAGTGTAATCGGGGAGAATCAGGCTCTGGAGCAAGGCCTCCGCGCGCCCCGCGTAATTCTCCTTTTGCGCCTTTATGATGTCTTTCAAAAGGTGCTCAAGGCCGGATGTCGATTCGGGATAACTCGCAATCGCCGGCGTTTCTGCCGCTGCCGCCGCAGGCTGCTGCACACCAGGGACTTGGGCGCAGATTCTCTCCGCAGGCGTGAGAACGATCACAACCAAACTGAACATGGATACCGCAGGAAGGAGCCGCATGGCTCTCAAAATTAGCAAACACTCAATCTTTGTCAAATTGTAGTTGACTGTAATCACAAAGGGCCGGAGGCTGGCGCTTCCGGCCCTTCGTTTTTTCGAGGCTTTCTCCCGCTCACGGAGTAGTTACACGCCTCGCCCCACGCCGCTAGCGGGGACGCAAGGACGGACGCGGCGCAGCCGGTCTTGGGCGGAATCTCATTCGCGGCATCAGCGGTGGCGGCACGTGACGCAGCTCTTCCCCACATAGAGGGCAATGGCCGGAGCTCGCGGCATCGGCCTTCATCCAATTCCCCTTCACTTCACATCGTGGATTGACACACTGAACCGTGGAGCCCGGCATCATGGTCATTCTGAACTCCCTCAGCGGCCTCCAACTCACCCTGCGGAAGTGAGCTCCCCTTGGCGGCCAGAAATTCGCGGAGCGGACCGAGCGGACCCGCAAATTCTCACTCCGCGCACTTGGGGTGTCAACGGAAAAGCACCCCAACAGCTTGTGGTATCCAAAAAATCTGTGGAAAAACACTCGGCTTCCCAACCCGCCGTCCCCGGTCTCTGCCCGCTTAGTGGCGCTTTCCCATCCACCGCACGCCCGATAGGAAATCCCCTCGTCTTACGTAGTAAAAGTAAGAACAGCCAAGTCTAAAGACAGGTCTCTCACGGAGGTAGTCATGCCAAATACAACCATAAATTTCAGTGCGGGCGGCAACATGCCCTCTCTGCTGAACCTGCGGGGAGTTGGTTCCAAAATTCTCCTGCTGGCGGCGGCCATCTTCGCGCTGATTTTCTTTTTCTCCAGCGTTATCTCTGTTCCCACCGGCCACGTCGGCATTCCGACTCTCTTCGGCAGGGTCACCGGCGAAACGCTGGGCGAAGGCATTCACATCATCAATCCCCTGAAGTCCGTCGAAAAGCTCTCCATTCAAACTCAGTCCGTGAAGGAAAGCGCCAACGTCCCATCCAACGAAGGCCTCATCCTCGCTCTGGACACCTCGCTGCTCTTCCATCTGGACCGCAGTAAGGCCGCCGAAGTTTTCCAGAAGGTCGGCGCCAACTACGCCGAAAAAATCGTCGAGCCCACGCTGCGCGCCGCCATTCGTGCCTCCACCTCCTCTCACACCGCCAACGCCCTCTACACCAACGCGCGCGAACTCGTTCAGCAGCAGATTCAGGATCAACTCACCGCCGAACTCGCCCCCCGGGGAGTGATCGTCGAAAACATCCTGCTCCGTGATGTCCAGTTGCCCGCCATGCTCAAAGGCTCCATCGAAGCCAAGCAGCAAGCCGAGCAGGACGCCCTCCGCATGAGCTTCATCCTGCAGAAGGAAAAACAGGAAGCCGAACGCAAACGCATCGAAGCCCAAGGCATCGCCGATTTTCAGAAAATCGTCGCGCAGGGAATCAGCTCGCAGCTTTTGGAATGGAAGGGAATTGAAGCCACCGAAAAATTGGCCACTAGCGCCAACTCAAAAGTAGTGATCGTCGGCAATTCCAAGACCGGTTTGCCAATCATTCTCGGCCCGCAGTAATCCTCTGCGGTCGCTCTGGTTGTCTTGACGGTTGTGCCGCTATTGCTGGGGTGCCGCTGGCTTCTGATCCGCGTCGGACCCCAGTTCTTTCAACTTGGCCTTTAGCTGCTGAAGCTCATCCTTTTTTTGCGCCAGGTCGCCCTGCATCGCGTCCAGCTTTGCTTTTCCTTCAGGGTCTTTCGAAAAGTCCGGTCGCGAATAATAGCTCTCATTCGCCAGCGCCAGCGCCCGCTGCTCGAGGTCCACCTCTTTTGCCTTGTCGGCAATATCTTGCTTCAACGCCTCGATCTTCGCCTTCTTCTGGGCGATTTCTTGTTCCGAAGGTCCCTTCGCGGGTTGCGCCGCATTTGCCGCATCGGGCGTCGCGCCGTTGGCCGGGGTTAGACCGCTGGCCGCGGTCGCATCCGTTCGAGGATTGCTTTCTGCTGCGGCGGGTGCTTGCTGCACCGTCTCGGGCGTAGCCGGCTTCAGCGTATCGTTCGTGATCACCGTGCTCGGTTTTGCCGCGGTTTTCTTCTGCTCGCGGGCCTTCCGCGCCGCTTCCGCCACGGATGGCTCCTGCTCGCTCTGCCCCCGCGCGCAGGGAATCCACACCAGACACGCCGCAAGCAAAATCGTGGAGACGCACACTCTTTTCCCGTTCCTCATTTTTCCGCCTCCTGCCTCAATTGGCTCTCATCTTGCAGGATACGCCCGCGCGCCTCCCGGCACAATTTCCCTCTCCCGCCCCTGCCGCCTATCTGCAAATCACAAATCACCCCTGGACCCTTGCCCTCGTGTGCCTGTCCGCCGTTATACTCTTCCCATGCGCTTCCTCGCGGCCTTCGGCGCCACGTCCTGTCTTCTCCTGCTGATTCTCTCGATTCCGCTTGGTTCTGGCGCCGATAGTGCTCACCCGGTTCCGTCCGAGATCCCTCCTGCGCCTGCTCAGGAGGTTGCCGCTCCCGCCTCTACCACACCCGCCCAAAATTCCACCACCACCTACCACCTCTCGCCTGAGAAATACCAGAAAGCCATCGCCTACTCCCGCGCCGGCTACCGCCTCTATTTTCTCTCCGTGTTCTGGAACCTCGCCGTCATCCTGTTTCTCCTCCGCTCCGGCTTCGTCGCCAAGCTCCGCGACTTCGCTGAAGCCCGCACCAGCAACCGTCCCCTCCAGGCCGTGTTTTTTGTTCCCGCTCTCTTCGCTCTCCTCGCCCTGTTGCATCTTCCCATCAGACTCTACTGGCATCACCTCTCTCTCTTTTACCAGCAATCCATCGAGCCCTGGGGCCCCTGGCTGTGGGATTGGACCAAAGCCGAACTTCTCCAAATCGCGCTCGCTCTCCTCGTCGTCACGCTTCTTTTCGCCCTCATTCGTTCGAAGCCCCGCTCCTGGTGGCTCTTCGCCTGGCTCGGCGCCATCCCGCTCTCTCTTTTTCTGGGGCTCATCGCCCCCTGGTACGTCGACCCGCTCTTCAACAAATTTCGCCCGCTCCAGGAAACGCAGCCGCAGCTTGTTCAATCCATCGGCGAACTCGCCCGTCGCGCCGGCATTCCCATTCCTCCCGAGCGCATGTTCCTCATGGAAGCAAGCGCCAAAACCAATGCCATCAACGCTTACGTCGCGGGCCTCGGCCCCTCCAAGCGCATCGTCATCTGGGACACTTCCATCCGCAAAACGAAACCCGAGGAACTTCTCTTCATCGTCGGCCACGAAATGGGACATTACGTCCTCGGCCATGTCCTCAAGGGCTTCGCCTACTTCCTCGCGCTCCTATTTGTCGCTTTGTTTCTTGCTCACCGTTTGTTGCGGTCGATGATCGCCCGCTGGGGTAGCACCTGGGGAATTCGCGGACAGTCAGACTGGGCCGCGCTCGGCGCCCTGCTCCTGCTTTTCAACATCATGAACTTTTTCGGTGAACCCGTCGGCAACGCCATCAGCCGCATGCAGGAACACGCCGCCGACGCCTACGGCCTCCAATTAATTCAAGGCTTTTTCCCCAACGCCAACGAAGTCGCCGCCCATTCCTTCCAGGTCCTCGGCGAAGAAGATCTCGACGACCCCAACCCACCAAAATTCATCGTCCTCTGGCTCTACTCCCACGCGCCCCTGAACGACCGCCTTCGCTTCGCCCGTGACTTCGGCCGTCCACCGCAATCAGAAACTCCCCCAGCACGCAACTAAATCCCCTCGGGGTGCTCCTCATCTCCCGCCCTTCCTCTTCAAAAACGCCGCCACCTTATGCCGGTTCCCGCACACTGCCATCGAACACCATCTCCTCCGCCGTGTCCGTGAATCATCATAAAAGAACAACCGGCACCCCGCATTCGAGCATCGCTTCACCGGCGCATTCTGTCCCTCCACAATCAATTCCGCCGCCGATCGCGCAATCGCGGCCAGCAACCACTCCAGCCCGCTCTCTCTCCCGATAAACTCCAGCCGCCACCGTCCCTCTCGCGCCACCAGTTCATCGTGTCCTTCCGTAACCCGCAAAATCTCATTGATCGGCGCCACCCAAGCTTTCGGAAAATCCCGCCTCTCCTCCACCGCCGAAAAAACCGCCCGCACACACTCCCGCAATCGCAAAATCTTCAACAGCACTCCATCCACGGCTCCCGGTTCGCCCGCCTCCAGAGATTCCAGCCGCATCCCTCGTTCCGCGGTTACCACTCGCGAATCCACCAGAAACTCCACAAATTCAGTCCAGGAAAGGTCATGTGCCGCAGGCATCAGGTTGGCAAAATCCAGCGCCAATCTCCCGGCAATCAATTTGGGCGGCGCCACACTCGCTTTCAATTTGGTTCCCTTCTGCAACTCCCGAAATTCCTAACCAGTCTTGAGTCTCTTGCAGGTTATACTCTCCGTGCCGCGTGCTTGCAACAATTTCCAGCACTTCTCCGTATCTACGGACGGTCATTCTCTGTTCCAATGCGTCTACCAGAGAAACGCCTCCGGACTTTTCACAAGGAGCCTTCGTGGACAATCTTGCCCCCCCTAATCCCAGTGCGCCGGAATTTGCAGGCCTGCTGCCGTCCGCCCTGCCGGTCCCTCCCAGGCGAAATCCCGTACTCTTCAACGATCGAGGTCTGCGCGCTGGCTGGCGCCTGCTCATCTATGTTCTCCTGGTTGCCATTTCGTTCATCTTGATTGGCTTCGTCGCCCGAAAATTCAGCGCTCCTACTCGCGGCGTTCCCCCGCCGTCAGCTGTCCTGGTCCAGGAACTTTTGGGTTTCGCCGTCGTCTTTGGCTGCGCGTTGATCATGTCTCGAATCGAGCGCCGCTCCCCTGGCGACTACGGGCTGCCCCTTTCGGTAGCGTTTGGCAGGAAATTCTGGCTGGGCATGCTCTTTGGACTAGTGGAAATTTTCTTCCTCATCGGACTCATCTCCGCTTTCGGAGGCTATTCTTTCGGAAATCTCGCGTTATCTTCCAAAGGCATCGTGGTCTGGGGGTTGTTTCATCTCGTGCTCTTCACGGTTGTAGGTTTCTTCGAAGAGTTCTTGTTCCGCGGCTACACTCAGTTCACTCTAGCGGACGGCATCGGCTTCTGGCCCGCCGCCCTCATTCTTTCCCTGGGATTCGGCGCCGTTCACCTCGGCAATCCGGGCGAAGGTCCCGTCGGCGCGGCCAGCGTTGCTCTTGTCGGCATTTTCTTTGCCTTCACGCTTCGCCGTACCGGCAATCTCTGGTACGCCGTCGGCCTTCATGCCAGCTTCGACTGGGGCGAAACCTATCTCTTCTCCGTCCCCAACAGCGGCACCTTCATGGAAGGCCATCTCTCCAATTCCCTTCTCCACGGCCCCAAATGGCTAACCGGCGGCACTGTCGGCCCCGAAGGCAGCATCTTCTGCTTCCTCACAATGGGCCTCCAATTCCTCGTAGTCATCTGGCTCTTCCCCAAGAAAAACTCGGCGAGCGAATCCGCAACCCAATCCGCTCTGCCTCAAACCACCTAAACGCTAGCGCTTTACCGGATGCGCGTTGTCGGTGAGGAGTGAGCGGAGGCGGGGGAGTTCTGCGCGCGTCCGGTAAAGCCGTAACTTTTTTATGGGAAGCTAAAATTAGAAGAGAGCCTTGTTCTCAGGACTTCAACGTAAGCCACCCTAAAAAATCTTTCGAGCAACACACCACCACTCACTCCGAACTACTTCACCAACTCCGACACATACACCAGATGCACCCCTTGCGTATCCGCCTGCGGTAACATCTCCTTCAACGCCCGCAACGTCTCCGCATGAGGATGTCCAATCGCAATCGCCGCCCCCTTCTCCTTCGCCCCGCGCATCGCCAACTCCAACTGCTTTCGGATCGCCCCAACATCCTGCGCATCATCCAGAAACGGCACATTCCGAAATCCTCTTCTCACCCCAGCACGCTCTGCCTCTTCAAACGCCACGGTCCCCGCCGTCGTCCGGCTATCCACAAAAAACAGATCCCGCTGCTTCAGCAGCGGCATCAATTCCGCCATCAACTTCGCATCCGTCGTCGCCAGCGAACCCTCATGATTGTTCACCCCACTAGCTGTAGGCACGCTCTCCAGCATCCCGTTCAGCGCCCACGCCACTTCCGCGCCGCTCATCCCCGGCTCCAGTTGGTGCGCCTCCGGCGTTTCATTCGCCACCGCCCGCATGGGCAGATGCAGCATCACTTCCAGCCCACGGCGCTGTGCCTCTTCGGCAATCTCTGTCGAATGCGCATGATAAGGCAGCACAGAAATCGTAAGCGGGTAATGCAACGCAAAAACCGCCTCCGCCGCCTCCCGGTCGTTCCCGAGATCATCCAGAATAATCGCCAGTTTCGGTCCGGAAACGGGAGTGTTCGGTGCGCGGCGAACCACACGCTCCTTTTTCGCAGGTTGAGTTTTTGTTTTGGAGCGGAAAATCGAGGCAATCTTGTCGCAGCCGCCCATCCACACGGCCAAGCCGGCGGCCGATACCAGAAGCAAAAATAAAAGTTTGCGAGCGGTTCCGGAGTTCTTGCGGGCCACTACGCCTTAAGCGGCCTTCTTCGCAGGATTCTTCAGCAATTGCAGTGCCTTCTGTAGAACCGGATCGTCAGGCGAAAGCGGGCGCGGCCCCGGTGCCGGCTCTTTCTGCACGCCGGTCGCGGCCACATCTTCGCCGTCATCCGTCTCGGGCGCGGCCGCCGCGCGCACCACTTCCGTGGGCGTCACACCTTCATCCAAAATCGATTTGCCATCGGCGTTCGAAAAATTCCCTACCGTCAAAATCAGTGCCGCCCCATCATCCAGTGGAATCAATTTCTGCTCTGAAGCCAGTCCGAACGTACGGTCGCCCACCAAATCGCCGCGCTTCGTGTTCGCAATCGCCGCGGCCAGCACTTCCGCCGCGCCGGTAGTCGTTCCGTCCATCAGCACCGAAACCGGACCCTTCCAAATCACTTTGCTCGGCTCGGCGTTAAAAACCTGTTCGCTGATCGTCTGTCCGTGCAATTTCGTCAGCGTGCCGGAAGGCACAAACAACCGGGCAACCTCAATCGCTTCCGAAGTCTGTCCCCGCCCGCAATCCCGGACATCCAGAATCACCTTACTCACGCCCTGCTTTTCCGCTTCCAGCAGTTTCGCGCGCAACTCGTCCTTGCGTCCTGCGTCCAGCGTTGAAAACCGGATCGCGATCGTGTCGTTGTCCACCTTCTGCACTTGCAGTTTCGGCTCCGGCATTTTCGTGCGTACCACGTCCACTTCTTCCGGGTCCGTCTTTCCGCGCCGGATCACGCCGACCTTCACGCCGGTTCCCGGCTGCCCCGCCAGCAAATTCTTCGCCTGCCCAACAGACATCTCTCTCGTCGTGAATCCCGCCACCGATTCCAGAATGTCTCCGCTGTGCAATCCAGCCTTCTCCGCCGAACTCTCCGGCATCACCGAAGTCACGATGATGTAGCCGAACCGCTTGCTCAGGTTCAATCCCGTTTCGCCCGTCCCGGGATTCGCCAGCTTCTGCTGATACTCCGTGTATTCGCGTGGCGTTAGGTAGCTCGATTCCGAATCCAGCGACTCTAGCAACCCGTGCAGCGATCCCGCCGTCACCAGGTGCATGTTCGGTTCGTCAACATAATCGTTCTGAATGCGCTGCAGCACTTCGCCGTAGACCACCAGCGACTTGTACGCGTTGCTGTCATTCGTGGTCCGGCCGAGCACGTGGCCGATCCCCACCCAGCCGACAATCAACACCGAAGCCGCCAAAATGCTGTAGCGCGTCAAACGATTCATTCCGCACCATCCTCTTGAAAAATGATTTCTGAGTATACCATTCTGTTAGGACGCGGCAGAGGCTCACTTGGATACCATTCGCCTCCCGATTAACCCCATGCTCGCCGCGGTGCACCCGAGACACGCCAATTCGACATTCTGTTGTGTAATTGCCACAGGCAACGATAATTGCCCTCTCCGCATCGCCATATCTCATTGAATATAAAGCACAAAGCAGATTTTATTTGGCCGACAATGTGCTATCCTATTTCCGTAACTCTAATGTTCCAATCCACTATTCAACGGCCTGTCGAGACCCAAGGTGTGGGTCTTCACACGGGTGTTCATACCAAGCTCCGCCTTCAGCCCGCGCCGCCAGACACCGGCATCGTCTTCCGCCGCATAGACCTCGACAACTTTCCCATCGAAGCTCACGGCCACAACGTCGCCCGGGTCAGTTACGCCACTAGCCTCATGAAACAAGGCGTCCTGCTCTCCACCACCGAGCATCTTCTCGCCGCCACTTATTCCTATGGCATCGATAACATCTTCATCGACCTCGACAACATCGAAATCCCCATCCTCGACGGTTCCGCCGAGCCTTTCCTCCAACTTCTCGACGAAGCCGGCCTCCGCCGCCTTCGTCGCAAACGCCGCTACCTCAAAGTCCTCAAGCCCGTCGAAGTCGTCGAAGACGGCCGACGCATTGCCATCTATCCCGCCAACGAGTTCCGCGTCCGCTGCTACGTTGATTTTTCCCATCCCCTGGTCGGCCAGCAGCAGGTCGAACTGCTCGTCAATCCCGAGTCCTTCCGCCAGGTTCTATCCCGCGCCCGCACCTTCTGCTTCGAATCCGATATCGAACCGCTCCGCTCCATGGGCCTCATTCGCGGCGGTTCTCTCGATAACGCCATCGTCCTCACCAAAGACGGCGTCATGAATGGCTCCCTACGCTACCCCGACGAATTCGGCCGCCACAAGGCTCTCGACCTCATTGGCGACCTCGCCCTCCTCGGCCTTCCGCTACTAGGCCGCGTCGAAGCCCGCAAAGCCGGTCACTCCCTTCACACCCAGCTCGTCAGCCGCCTCCTCGCGGACCCCTCCGCCTGGGAAGTCACCACCGACGAACACGCCTCGGCCTCCCCTCGCCACTCTCCCCAGTTCGCCTCCGCCGGCTAACCGCTACACTCCGATAATCCCTGCATTGTCAAAACTCCGTGTCCAATGGACAATGCTCTGGCCATGTCCAATCACGACGTTGCTGTCCTCATCCTCGCCGCTGGCAAAGGCACCCGCCTCAAATCCAGCCTCGCCAAAGTTTTGCACCACGCCGGTGGCCGCCCGCTCGTGGATCACGTCGTCCGCGCCTGCCTGCCGCTCCACGCAAGAAAAATCATTGCCGTCGTCGGCCACCAGGCAGAACAGGTTTCCGCCGTCGTCGAACCTCTCGGCGTCGAAACAGTTCTGCAACAGCCTCAAAACGGCACCGGCCATGCCATGCTCGTCTCCAAACGCGCGATCGGCAACGCGAAGTACATCATCGTCCTTCCCGGTGACGCGCCGCTCATCCGCACCGAAACTCTTCGCGCCCTGCTTCAGAAACACAAATCCGGCAACGCCGCCGCCACCATCCTCACCGCCGTCCTCGCCGACCCCTCAGGCTACGGCCGCATCCTCCGCAAATCCGGTGACACCGTCGCCGCCATCATCGAAGAATCACAACTCACGCCCGACCAGCGCGAACTAAACGAAATCAATTCCAGCATGTATTGTTTCACCGCCGCCAAACTCTGGCCTGGGCTCGCCCACGTAAAGCCCAACAACAAGCACCGCGAAATCTATCTCACCGACGCCATCTCCATCCTCAATTCCAACGGCGAAACCGTCCTCGCCGAAATCGCTTCCGATCCGCGCGAAACGCTCGGCTGCAACACTCGCGCCGATCTGGCCGGCGTCGACCGCACCTTTCGCGAATGGAAACGCGATCAGCTCATGAGCGACGGCGTCACCATCCAGCTACCCGAAACCGTCCTCGTCGATCCCGACGTCACTATCGGCGAAGACACCATCCTCGAACCCACCGTCCAGCTCCTCGGCAAAACGAGAATCGGCGCACGCTGTACCATCCGCACCGGCAGCGTCCTTCGCGACGCCACTCTCGGAGACGACGTCCTCGTCGAACCCCATTGCGTCATCGACTCCTCACGGCTCGAATCGGAAGTCATCCTCGGCCCGTTCGCCCGCCTCCGCCCCGAATCCCATCTACTCAAAGGCGCCCGCGTCGGCAATTTCGTCGAAATCAAAAAAAGCACCATCGGCGAAGGCAGCAAGGCTCCGCATCTTTCCTACATCGGTGACGCCAAAGTCGGCAGCAAATCCAACATCGGCGCCGGCACCATCACCTGCAACTACGATGGCTTCGCCAAACACCCCACCACCATCGGCAATCGCGTCTTCGTCGGCAGCGACACCGTCCTCGTCGCGCCCGTGAAACTCGGCGACGGCGCCTACATCGCCGCCGGCTCCGTAATCACCGAAAACGTCCCCTCCGACGCCCTCGGCATAGCCCGCGGCCGCCAATCTACCAAACCCAACTGGGCATCCAAAAAACGCCGCGAACTCTCCGCCACCTCAACCCACCCCATAAAGAAGCCTCACAAAAAACGCCGCTAACGCTTTTCGTCCTCCTCCGACTCTGCGGACCTCCGCGCCCTCTGCGTCTCTCGGGTGAGCTTCTCTTCTCTGTGCTAAAATAGCTATTCCCGCATCACTCCCCGGAGGTGCACATTGAAATTCGGAGTCGTAGTCTTTCCCGGGTCCAACTGTGACCACGACGCCTTCCACGCCGTCGGCCACGTCCTCCAAAAGCCCGTCGAATTTATCTGGCACCAATCCGAAGACCTCCACAATTCTGACGCCGTCATCCTCCCCGGTGGCTTCTCCTATGGTGACTATCTCCGCACCGGCGCCATCGCCCGTTTTTCTCCCGTAATGAATTCCATCTCCAAGTTCGCCAAAGACGGCGGCCTCGTCCTGGGCGTCTGCAACGGTTTCCAGATCCTGCTTGAAGCCGGCCTCCTCCCCGGCGCCATGATGCGCAACTCCGGTCTCCGCTTCATCTGCCGCCACGTGCACATCCGCGTCGAAGACACCAACTCCCCCTTCACCAACGTCGCGCAAAAAGGCCAGATTCTGAAACTACCCATTGCCCACAGCGACGGCAATTACAACTGCGACGAAGACACGCTCGCCGCTCTAGAAAAAAATCACCAGGTTCTTTTCCGTTACACCACGCCCGACGGCAAGGACGACAACGCCGGCAATCCCAACGGCTCCATGAACAACATCGCCGGCATCTGCAATCGCGAACGCAACGTGGCCGGCCTGATGCCGCATCCCGAACGCGCCGTCGAATCCGCCCTAAACTCCGAAGACGGCCTGGTCATTCTCCGTTCCATGGTCGAAGCACTGGTAGGCACCGCCAGGGCCACCGCGTGAAAAACGTAAAAAAGGAAATCCTGTAGGGGCACGATAAATCGTGCCCCTCTTCGAATTAAAAAATGGCCACCGCACAAACCGAAATCAAAGTCACTCCTGAAATCGCCGCCGAACACGGCGTCACCCGCGACGAATACGCCCGCATCCAGAAAATCCTTGGCCGCGATCCCAACATCACGGAACTCGGCATCTTCTCCGTCATGTGGAGCGAACACTGCTCCTACAAATCCAGCAAAGTCCATCTCAAACGCCTCCCCACGCGCGGCAAAGTAGTCGTCCAAGGCCCCGGCGAAAATGCCGGCGTCGTGGACATCGGCGACGGCCTCGTCGCCGCCTTCAAAATCGAATCCCACAATCACCCCAGCTACGTCGAACCCTTCCAAGGCGCCACCACCGGCGTCGGTGGCATCCTCCGTGACATTTTCACCATGGGCGCGCGCCCTATTGCCGTCCTCGATTCCCTCCGCTTCGGCGAAATCGTCGCGGGAAAAGAAACCAGCGAAGAAGACGCCGCAAAAAATCGCCGCATCCTCGACGGCGTCATCCGCGGCATCGCCCACTACGGCAACTGCTTCGGCGTCCCCACCGTAGGCGGCGAAGTCGCCTTCGAACCGTGCTACTCGCAAAATCCACTCGTCAACGCCCTTGCTCTCGGCATCGCCCGCAAGGAAGACATCTTCCTCGCCAAAGCCAAGGGTCTCGGCAATCCCGTAATCTACGTCGGCGCAAAAACCGGACGCGACGGCATCCACGGCGCCTCGCTTCTCGCCTCCGCCGAATTCACCGAACAGTCTCAGCAGAAGCGCCCCAACGTCCAGGTCGGCGATCCCTTCACCGAAAAACTTCTTCTCGAAGCCTGCCTCGAAGCCATGAAAACCGGCGCCATCGTCGCCATCCAGGATATGGGAGCCGCCGGCCTCACCTGCTCCACCTGCGAAATGGCCTCGCGTGGCGGCACCGGCATCGAAATCGATCTCGCCAAGGTTCCCCAGCGCGAAACCGGCATGAGCCCCTACGAAATTATGCTCAGCGAATCCCAGGAGCGCATGCTCCTCGTCGCCGAAAAGGGCCGCGAACACGAAGTCCTCGACGTCTTCAAAAAGTGGGGCCTCGATTCGACCGTCGTCGGCGAAGTCACTACTGGCGGCCTGCTCGTCGTGAAAGATCACGGTAAAGTCGTGGCGCAAATTCCCGCGCATCCCCTCGCCGAAGAAGGCCCCGTCTACAATCGCCCCATCGCGAATCGGGCGCCGCGCGCCGAATCCGATAAAGGCTGGTTCAAGTTCGCTCCCGAAAAAACCGACCTCACCGCCAATTTCAAAAGACTTCTCGCCTCGCCTACCGTCGCCTCCAAACGCTGGATCACCGAGCAGTACGACACCAGCGTGCGCACCAACACCCTCGCCGGACCCGGCGCCAGTGATGCCGCCGTCGTCCGCATCAAGGAATCTGAAAAGAACGGCGTCCTTCGCGCCCTCGCTCTCTCCACCGACGGCAACGGCCGCTGGTGCTTCCTCAATCCCAAAGTCGGCGCCATGCACGCCGTCGCCGAAGCCGCCCGCAACGTCGCCGCTTCCGGCGCGCGCCCCATCGCCGCCACCAACTGCCTCAATTTCGCCAGTCCCGAAAAGCCCGAAGTCATGTGGCAATTCTCCCAATCCATCGACGGCATAGGCGAAGCCTGTACCGCTCTCGCCACTCCGATCACCGGCGGCAACGTCAGCTTCTACAACGAAACCCTCGGCAAGTCGATCGATCCGACTCCGGTAATCGGCATCCTCGGCATCCTCGACGACGCCTCCAAAGTCCTCAAAATCGCCTTCCGCAACGAAGGCGACATCATCGTCCTCCTCAACGGCGCCAACTCTTCCGGCGCCGGCCCGCACCCCACTCTGCCGTCCGCCCGCCAGCGCGAATTCTCCTCCTCCGAATATTCCAAAACGATCGCGGGCCTAGTCGCCGGCGAACCCCCGGCCATCGAACTCGGCGCCGAAAAATGGCTAATCGACTGCCTGGTCGCCCTCGCGGCCGCGGGCACTATCGAATCCGCCCACGACCTAAGCGACGGCGGCGCAGCCGTAGCCCTAGCCGAGTCCTGCTTCGCCTCTGTTCCAGCCGAGCTCGCTCGGCCCGCTCTTGGGGCAACGGTAACGATTCCCGAAAACGCCTCCGCCGAATACGCCCTGTTCGGCGAATCCGGCGCCCGTGCTATCGTCTCCGTCTCAACCACAAAACTTGCTGCTCTACGCGCCACTGCGAGACAATACGGTGTGGGCGCTCACGAAATCGGCAAAGTCACCCGTGACAACTCTCTCCGCATCGAATATAAGGGGCATACGGTTGTCCAGTCCGATGTGTCGGCCCTCAGGGATGTCTGGGCCAATTCGCTCGAACGCATCATTGTCGGGAAGTGAAACTTGCAGAAGCTCGATCTAGGACGAATGGGGCGCGGTTACGTAGCTGGATTGTGGCTGGTCACAGCTGCGATTTCTCTCATAGCCGGTGGAAAATGGATCTATGAACATTCCGCATCGGTCGATGACCAAGCGGTGTTAAACGCTAGCGTGGTGATCCTGATCGTAACGGAAGTTGTGGCCCCATGTTGATACGCATACAAGACGATCACTTCCACGACGAGTGTGGTGTCTTCGGCGTCTTCGGCCATCCCGAAGCCGCCAACCTCACCTACCTCGGCCTCTACGCACTGCAACATCGCGGCCAGGAATCCGCCGGCATCGTCTCGAGCGATGGCCACGACCTCAACGTCCACCGCGCCATGGGCGAAGTCGAGGAAATCTTCATCCCCAGCGTCCTCGCAAAACTTCCCGGCTCGAGCGCCATCGGCCATACCCGTTATTCGACCGCCGGTGACAAGGCCATTCTGAACGCCCAGCCCATCATGATCGATTGCAACAAGGGCAAGATCGCCGTCGGCCACAACGGCAATCTCACCAACGCCGCCGACTGGCGCCGCAAACTCGAACATCGCGGCTCAATTTTTCAGACCAACAGCGACACCGAAGTCATCGTCCATCTCATCGCCCGCTCGCAAGCCCGCAATCTTTCCGGCGCTCTGGGCGACGCGCTCAATCAAGTCGAAGGCGCCTACTCGCTCCTCGTCCTCACCCCCGACGAACTCTACGCCGTCCGCGATCCCCGCGGCTTCCGTCCGCTCGTCCTCGGCAAACTTCCTTCTCCGGAAGGTCCCGACGCCTGGGTCGTCGCCAGTGAAACCTGCGCCTTCGATCTTCTCGACGCAACCTACGTCCGCGAAGTCGAACCCGGCGAAATGGTCCGCATCTCCCGCTCCGGCATCGAATCCATCCGCTTCAGTCCGCCGAAGGCTCACCAATACTGTATTTTCGAGCACGTCTATTTCTCGCGTCCCGACAGCATCATCTTCGGCCGCTCCGTCACCAACTCCCGCGAAATGCTCGGCCGCCTTCTCGCCGAGGAGCATCCCGTCGAAGCCGATATGGTCGTCCCCATTCCGGACTCCGGTGTCCCCGCCGCCATCGGCTTTTCGCTCGAATCGAAAATCCCGTTTCGCATGGGCCTCATCCGCAATCACTACATCGGCCGCACCTTTATCGAGCCGTCGCAAGCCATCCGCAATTTCGGCGTCAAACTGAAACTCAATCCGGTCCGCGAACTCGTCGCTGGAAAGCGCGTCGTCCTCGTTGACGATTCCATTGTCCGCGGCACCACCAGCCGCAAGCTCGTCCGCATGATGCGCGAAGCCGGCGCCAAAGAAGTTCACATGCGCATCAGTTGCCCGCCCACCATTTCGCCTTGCTACTACGGTGTGGACACGCCCACCAAAGAAGAACTCATCGCCTCCTCAAACTCGCCCGAGCAAATCCGCCAATACCTCGGCGCCGATTCTCTAGGCTATCTCTCCCTCTCCGGCCTCAAGCAGTCCGTGAACGACACCGAAGGCAAGTTCTGTACTTCTTGCTATACAGGCAATTACCCAACGGACCTCGTGCAACTCGAAGTTCGCGGAACTTCTTCAAACGGAAAAACAACCGAAGCGGTAACCGTGGAACATGAAAGCTGACGCCTCAATGCCAAAAAGAAAAACTGTCGTAAGTAAATCGGTCACCCAGGAAGCCAATGCCTCTCTGGGCGACAGAGTCAAAAAAGAGATCATCGCCTGGTTCTGGATCGGCCTTGTCTTCCTGCTCGTCAACGGCACTCTCGGACAAGCTCGCGTCATCCCCTCCGGCTCGATGGAGAACACTCTCTTAGTCGGAGATCATCTGATCATGAGCCGCGTCGGCTATGATGCCGGCATCCCCTTCACCAACCTTCACGTCCCTCTCTGGCGCAACCCCAAACGGCTCCAGATCATTATTTTTCGTCCGCCCTACGGTAAGCCAGATCAACCCGATCTCATCAAGCGCATCATTGGCTTGCCCGGTGACAAGATCGACATTCACGATGGTTCCGTGTGGATCAACGGCGCGAAGTTGCAAGAGAACTATACGACCGGTCCCACCGAGCTTCCTTCGCACTATGAATTGCTCCCGTCCTTCCAGGGAGCGCCGTTGACCGTGCCGGAAAATCAGTACTTTGTAATGGGCGACAACCGCGGCAACTCCTACGACAGCCGCTACTGGGGTTGCGTTCCTCGCAGTGCCATTCTTGGCACGCCCGTGGCCATCTACATGTCCGTGGATGCTTCCGGTGACGCATGGAATGGCAATATTGGCGAGCGTCTTCGCGCCTACGGAAATGCTTTGTTTCATCCCAGCGAAATTCGCTGGAGACGTTTATTCGAAACTTTTTGATGCCAGCCGGTGAATGCTGAGCTCGAACGGGCTATGATGCTTGATGGCTGGTAAAGGTGAATCGTGAAAGCTGACGCAACAAAAGTAAAAACCAAGAACGGCACTCTCTCAAAAGACGTCGACGTCACCATGAGCGCCAAGGTCAAAAGCGAAATCATCGCCTGGTTCTGGGTCATCCTCGCCTTCATGCTCATCAATGGCACTCTCGGACAAGCCCGCGTCATTCCCTCCGGCTCCATGGAGAACACGCTGCTCATCGGCGACCACCTCATCATGAGCCGGGTAGGCTACGATGCTGGAATCCCGTTCACCAACATTCACATTCCTCTGTGGCGCGAACCCAAACGCCAACAGATCGTCATCTTCAAGCCGCCCTTCGATCCCGCGCAGCCCGACTACGTCAAGCGCGTCATCGGCCTCCCCGGCGAAACCGTCGACGTCCACGACGGCGCCGTCTGGATCAACGGCAAGAAACTCATCGAAAATTACACCATCGGCCGCAGCGAGCCTCCCGCCCGGGCGCAGCTCATCGCGCCGTTTACCGGTTTGCCGTTCACCGTTCCCAAGGACTGCTACTTCGTCATGGGCGACAATCGCGAAAATTCTCTCGATTCCCGCTATTGGGGCTGCGTGCCGCGCAATGATATTCTTGGTACGCCGGTGCTCATTTATATGTCATTGGACGCGCCGCGCGACGCCTGGAACGGCGACATCGGCGCCAGGTTCCTCGCCTACGGCAATGCGATCATTCATCCCGGCACCATCCGCTGGCGCAGGCTGTTCCATGTGTTTTAAGATTTGGCAGTTTACGGAAAAGGTTCTTCTTTAAGAGGCCGGTGCTTCAGCCCCGGCGTAGAGCCTCTAAAGCGGATGGGCTTTAGCCTTGAAGAAAGCTTTTCTGATCGAGCCGTAAGCAGTTTTACGTTCTGCCCACAGTGTGACCTCTGTCGTGTTCCTTTACCTCGCGGCCACCCACCGACCCGCAGGTTTTGAACCGGCAGGCCGCACCGCTCGTTCCAGCGTCACGCATCGAATCGTTGAGGCGCCTCACCATGAAATACGCCGATGCCGGAGTCAATATCGCCGTAGCCGATGACGCCAAGCAGCGCATTCGTCATCTCGCCAGCCGCACCTTCACCCCCGCGGTTCTCGGCGGCATCGGTGGATTCGGCGCCCTCTTCTCCCTCGATCACAAGAAATTTAAGGAACCTGTGCTCGTCTCGAGCGCCGATGGCGTAGGCACCAAACTAAAAATCGCCATGGCCATGGGAGTTCACTCCACCGTCGGCGGCGACCTCGTCAATCATTGCGTCAACGACATTCTCGTCCAGGGCGCCGAGCCGCTCTTCTTCCTCGACTATCTCGCCATGGGCAAGCTCGAACCCAACGTCATCGAACAGCTCGTCGACGGCATGAGCCGCGCCTGCCGCAAAGCAGGCTGCGCCCTCATCGGCGGCGAAACCGCCGAAATGCCCGGCTTCTATCCCGCAGGCGAATACGATCTCGCCGGCTTCATCGTCGGCATCGTCGAACGCAAAAATATTCTCTCCGGCAAAAACGTCAAGCCCGGCGACACGCTCTTGGCACTTCCTTCAGCGGGCCTTCACACCAACGGCTATTCCCTCGCCCGCAAACTCGCCTTCGAAGTCGCCAAGCTCAAGCCCGACACGTACGTCGCCGAAGTCGGAAACAAAATAGGCGCCGAACTCCTCAAGCCGCATCTTTGTTATGCGCCCGCCGTGAAAAATCTTCTCAGCAAAGGCTGGGTCTCCGCCCTCGCGCACATCACCGGCGGCGGCATCCCGGGCAATCTCCCCCGCGTCCTTCCTAGCGGCGTCAAGGCCATCATCGATCTCGACGCTTGGCCCATCCCTCCCATCTTCAAGTATCTCGCCAAGCTCGGCGAAATCGATACCGACGAACTCCTTCAGTCCTTCAACATGGGAGTCGGCATGATCGTCATCGTTCCCGCCGACTACGTGAAAGATACCGAAGCCGACTTAAAGCGCCGCCGCGAAAAATTCTTCCGCATCGGCCGCATCGAGCGCGGCGACACCGGCAAAGCCCGCCTCGTCTATTCCGGCGCCCTGAATCTGTAGCTCAGGCCTTCAGGCCTGAGGCCTTCCCGACCCCTTCGCTTTCCTCTTCCGGCTCCAATACCACCACTCACACCTTTCCGCCGCCAAGCTCGGATTCCGCGCCTGCGCTACCGCCGCCTCAAACGTATCCAACACACAAATGTCCTGGTGCTCCCCCGTCAACCTCTGCAACTTCCCATACATCCTCTTCGGTTCCTGTTTCGCCAACTGCTTCACCGAACGAATCCCCAACATCTCAAAATCCCGCAACATCGCCGGGCCCACCGAAATCAGATCCTGCAATCTCCTTTGCGCTTGCATAAACGCTCCTTCCAATATTCGCTTTACTTTCGCCACTCGCAATTGCAAACTGTACCCTGATCCGCGCCCCGATTCAACGCCTTTATCCCTTGGCTCCCGTCCATAGGTAAAAGGAGAAATCCCCATGGTAAAAAAAATCACCCCCGTCCTCTTCGTCAAGGAAATCGAACCCGTTCTCCCGTTCTGGCTCGAAAAGCTCGGCTTCACCAAAACCATCGAAGTCCCGGAAGGCAACAAACTCGTCTTCGTCTCCCTCCAAAGTGGCACCGCTGAAATCATGTATCAAACCTACGCCAGCGCCGACCACGATCTCCCCGCAATCTCCGCCGACGTGCGCAAAGGCCCCACGTTCCTCTATATCGAAGTCGAAAATCTCGACGCCATCAAATCTGCCGTCAAAGGCGCCGAAGTCTATCTCCCCGAACGCACCACCTTCTACGGCGCCAAAGAAATCGGCGTAAAAGATCCCGCCGGCCACTTCATCACCTTCGCCCAATTCTCCTGATTTGGAGCGCGAGGGAATCTCTCCCCTCGACTTCAACCTCTTCTCGCCCGGCGCCCCGGCACTCTTTTTGATTACTGATCGGCGCATTTGGCCGCCCTGCGCAGGTGTGTTAACGTTTTTTGTTTATGACCTATCGCATCGGCGTCCTCCTAAGCGGTCGCGGCTCCAACTTCGAAGCCCTCGCCGATAGTGTCTCCGCCGGCCGCATCCCCAACTCCGAGATTTCCATCGTCATCAGCAACAAGCCCAACGCCCCCGGCCTAGAACGCGCCGCCGCCCGCGCCATTCCCGCCCGCGCCATCCCCTCCAAAGGCCTCGAACGCGAAGCCTACGACCGCCAGGTCGCTGCCGTCCTCCAAGAACACAAAGTCGATCTCGTCTGCCTCGCCGGCTACATGCGCCTACTCTCCCCATTCTTCGTAGCCGCCTTTCCCCAGCGCATCCTCAATATTCATCCCTCGCTCCTCCCGTCCTTCCCCGGCCTCGAATCCCAAAAGCAGGCGCTCGACTACGGCGTGAAATTCGCCGGCTGCACCGTCCATTTCGTCGACGAAAATCTCGACGCAGGCCCCATCATCCTGCAATCCGCCGTTCCGGTCCTCGATTCCGACGACGAGCACACCCTTTCGGAGCGCATCCTGAAAGAGGAACATCGAATCTACACCCAAGCCGTAAAAATCATCCTGGAAGGGAACTACAAAATCGCCGGCCGCCGCGTCCTGCACCCTGTTTAACTTACGTGTCATCCTGAGGGCATCCGACGAGGATGTCCGAAGGACCTCAACAGAAAGTGCAGCACACAAAGTAAACTAGGAAGGTCTTCGACAATCCAAAAATGCCCTCCGCCAAATTCAAACCCGTCGACGAACAACTCGCCTACCTGAGGAAAGGCGCAGCTGAAATCATCCCCGAACCCGAGCTCCGCGCCAGCCTCGAAAAATCCTTCAAATCCGGCATGCCTCTCCGCGTCTACCTGGGCGTCGATCCCACCGCCCCCGACCTCCATCTAGGCCACACGGTAGTTCTCCGCAAATTAAAACACTTCCAGGACATGGGCCACACCGCCGTCTTCCTCATCGGCGATTTTTCCGCCATGATCGGTGACCCCACCGGCGTTTCCGAAACGCGCCCGCCGCTCACCCGCGACGAGGTCGACGCCAACGCCAAAACCTATCTCGCGCAAGTCTTCAAAATCCTCGATCCCGCCAAAACCGAAGTCCGCTACAACAGCGAGTGGCTCGGCAAACTCTCTGCCGAAGCCATCGTCCGCCTCTGTTCCCACTATCGCCTCGCCCGCATGCTCGAACGCGAGGATTTCCGCTCGCGCCTCGAAGAAGGCCATCCCATCTCCGTCCACGAGCTGCTCTATCCGCTCCTCACCGCCTACGACGCTGTTTCCCTCAAGTCCGACGTCGAGCTAGGCGCCACCGAACAAAAATTCAATCTCCTCGTCCACCGTGAAATCCAGCGCGAGTACGGCCTCCCAGGCCAGGCCATTCTCACCATGCCCATCCTCGTCGGTCTCGATGGCCAGCGCAAAATGTCCAAGAGTCTCGGCAACTACATCGGCATCACCGAGCCGCCCGATCAGATGTTCGGTAAGCTTATGTCCATTTCGGACGAGCTTATGTGGTCTTACATGGAGCTCCTAACCGATCGCTCTACATCAACCATCGAGAGCTTGCGCACAAATGTGAAGGCAGGAACAACCCATCCAAAGCAGGTGAAGGTTTCTCTGGCGAGCGAGATCGTACGTGACTTCTACGGTGAAGTGACTGCACTCGAGGCCGCTAGGGAGTTCCAGCGCAGATTCAGTGAACGGCAACTTCCGACCGACCTCGAAGAAATAGTCATCGCGCCGTTTGGCCAAGGTTTATCTATAAAGTGGCGTGACGGAAGGGAACAGTTTGCGACTGGTTTGTCCACCACTGCGGAAAAGTGGTCGCGGCTTTTGGTCACGCTCGGATACTCAGGGTCGACTTCCGAAGCCGAAAGATTGATAAAAATTGACAAAGGATTTGATCTTGACGGTGACACGGTTACAAATCCGGCCGTCAAGCTTGATCTGACCCGCCCGGCGAGCTATGTCGTGAGAGTCGGCAAGAAAAAACCTCCGTTCAAGCTAATCGTTCAGCTAACCCAAAGTTGAGGCACCTCGGAGTTCCTTAGGCGCAGTGCCAGGTGTCACAGGACACGAGCCACAAGCTCCTCCACCCTCCCCGCAATCGCCGGCGCCGCCGTCAACCCCGGCGACTCAATCCCCACCAGCTGAATCATCCGCGGCACCTCGCGATCCGCTTCAATCACAAAATCCGCAATCCCTTTTTCGCCCTGCGCCTTCAGCTTCGGCCGCAATCCCGCATACCCCAATTGCAAATCCCGCTCCTCAATCTCCGGCAGCATCGTCTTCGCGTCCGCCGCAAACTCTGTAACCCCCATGCGATCCCGCTCGTAATTCTCTTTTCCTTCCACATACGTCGCCGTCGGCCCCACCAGCGTAGTTCCCCAAAGCGTCTTCGTAAAATGCACGCCCAGCGTCAACTGGTCGTGATGCGGCAGCGGGTACACCAGATTCCGTATCAACTCCGCCCGTGCCCCGCGAATTTCGCAATATTCCCCGCGTACCGGATAAATCTTCCACGGCCGCGGCCCCAGCATTCCCGCCACTTCATCCGCATACAATCCCGCCGAGTTCACCACGCACCGCGCCTCAATCGTCTCTTCCTCCGACTGCTCCTCGTCCCCAATCCGCAGCGTCACCAGCACCGAATCTTTCTGCGGCTCCAACCCCACCACCGCCGCGTAATTCACCAGGTGCGCGCCCTGCCCCTCCGCCACCCGCGCAAACGCGTGCACCAACTCCTCCGACGAACAAATCCCCGTCGACGGCACCTCCAACGCGGCATACCCCTTCACATGCGGCTCCTTCGCGCGAATCTCCGCCGCGTCAATCAACCGCAATCCTTCCACACCGTTTTCTTCGCCTTTTTTCTTCAGCGCCGCCAACTCGCCTTCCTCGCTAGCATCCTTCGCCACCACTAGCTTCCCCGTAGTCCGGTGAGGCACATTGTGCCGCACGCAAAAGTCCTTCGTCAGCCGGTTTCCCGCCACGCAAAGTTTCGCCTTCCACGAATTCTTCGGGTAATAAATCCCCGAATGGATCACGCCGCTGTTCCGCGAACTGGTAGCCATCCCAAACTTAGGGTTTTTCTCCACCAGAAAAACATCCGTCCACCGCCGCGAAAGCGCCTCGGCCACCGCGCACCCCACCACCCCGCCCCCCACAATCAAAACATTAGCCCGCTCCATATTCACCCATCATCCCTCGGTGTAGGGGCACGATAAATCGTGCGCCGCCCTGTCCGCGACCCGCTCCTTCACTGTCCATCGGTCGCTGGCCACTCTTCCTACTGATCTCCCCCCAGCTCATCAAAAAACGCCCGACACGTCTCCAACCTGCTCCCCGTCCCATCACACACCGCAAACTTCGCCACCTTCCCCTTCTCATACCCATTCTTCCAAAGCGACGCCCCTCCGTACTCCCCGTCCTTATTCACCGCGTAATAATACAAATGGAACGTCGCCAATTTTTTCTTATCCCCGTTGTAGTTCCGCGCCACGCGTCCCAACGCCTCCAGGCATGCATCCCCCGGCTTCATCCCTTTCCGCATCATCTCCACAATCGTGTGCCCGCCCGAAATCTTGATGTTCTCCTCGCCCTTTCCCGTCGACCCCGCCCCGCCCACGTCGCCATCCACATAAAGTCCCGCGCCGATAATCGGCGAATCCCCGACTCGCCCGGGAATTTTCCACGACAATCCCGAAGTCGTAGTCGTCCCACTGACTTCTCCCTTCGCATTCACCGCCAGGCAATTGATCGTCCCCGTAATCGGATCCGCAATCCGCTGCTCCGCATAAGCAATCTTCTCCGCGTCGCCGTCAAACAACTGCGTCATGTAGTCTTTCCACTCCGGGCTATCAATCCCCGGCCTCCAGTTGAAGCTCGTCTTCGCCTTCCACGCCAGCCAGATCTTCCGCGAATGCTCCGTCAGCAGGTTCATCTCCTCGAACCCTTCCGCCACCCCAAACCGCCGCGCGCCGTCGCCCACGATCATCACGTGATTCGTCCGCTCCATCACTGTCTTCGCCAACCGCGCCACGTTCTTGATCTTCTGCACGCTCGCCACGCTCCCCGCCCGCCGCGTAGGCCCGTGCATCACGCTAGCGTCCAGCTCCACCACGCCTTCCTCATTCGGCAATCCGCCGTAGCCCACCGAATCGTCGTTCGGATCGTCCTCCACAACCGTCACCGCGGCCACCGCCGCCTCCAGCGTGTCCCCGCCACCTTTTAGAATCTCCATCCCTTTCCCCAGCGCATTCACTCCATTCGCCGAAGAAATGATCACCGGCCGCGTTCCCCCCGCCGCGCGAGCCGCCTCCGCTTCCGCAACTCCCGCGTTCGGCGTTTCTCCAATCTCCAACCCTCTTCCAAACAAACGCCCAACCCCCGCCAGCGCCCCACCCACCACCGAACTCACAAAAAACTTCCTCCGCGTCCACAGTCCCATAGTCTCTCTCCTCAAATTGGCCTTTTAATTTTCACCACAACGTCGTCTCGCTCTTGTGGCACTCTATTCCAAATTCGCCGCAAAATGAATCCGCCTCTCGGCGGATTTCAGTTGTCTAGTACAAGCGTGGATTACTTCTAACAGCGTCCTTCAGATCGAATGGCGGAGCTTGGTTTAGGTATTCCGGATTTTGACTGGCCCCTTGCCAGCCGAATCGAGGGTCTTGCCTGTCCGCTAGGTAGGAGACATCTGGGTCGGAGCGTTTGTATCGAACCTGTAACGTTGCGCCTGGAAGTTCCTTCTGTAATTGGGCTGATTTGTCATGGTCGCAAAATATTACGAAGAATCCGGCATAACGCGTTTCAGCTGCTTGAAACGAATAGCCAAGAAAGCATCCGTTCACTGCGCCTTTTCCCATGTTTACAGGACCGATGGCGCCCCGCTGAATCCCGGCTTCGATGGATGGCCATTTTCGACTGGAGTATTGCTGGACTAAGTGACGGCCTTGGGTGACGTACCACCCTGCCATCAAGCCAAACAAGAAGAGAAGCGATAGCCAACTGAAAAGTTCAGTCCCATTCATGGAAGCGGGCGCTTGTTAATAGAACTTTTCATCACAATGTAATTGGGCACTGAGAGCGAGATGCGCACCTACTAGTCACTTCCCCCCAGCGGCAAATAATACTGCGTTCCCTTCACGGGCTCCTGCAGTCTCTTCAACAACTGCTGCAAATCCTCGCTGCGCTCCACAAAATCAATCTCCGACGTATCCACCACCAGCAAATCCGCCGCCTCATACCGGAAAAAGAAATGCTCGTACGCCCGCGCCACCTCTTCCACATACTCCGGCGCAATCTGTTTCTCTTCCGCCGCCTTCTTCTTCGCGATCCGCGCCCGCAGCACCTCCGGCTTCGCCTGCAGATAAATCACCAGGTCCGGCTCCGGAATCTCCGCCGTCAGCATCTCGTAATACCGCTCATACAACTTCAGCTCTTTATCATCCAAATTCAGGTTCGCGAAAATTCGGTCCTTCTCCATCAGGAAATCGCTGATCACCGGGCCCGGCGAATCCCCCGCCAGCCCCTCGCGAAGACGTTTCTGCCGCTCCATCAGGAAATACATCTGCGCCCGCAGCGCCGCTCCCGGCTTCTCCGCATAAAACTCCGCCAGAAACGGATTGTCCTCGCAATCGTAAATCCGCCGCGCGTGCAGCCGCTCCGCCAGGATCCGCGCCAGCGTCGTCTTTCCCACCCGCAGCGGCCCTTCAATCACAATAAACCGCGGAGCCTGCGGCCCCCGCTGGGGTATCCGCGCCCGTTTCGCCGAAGACGATTCCGATCCGCTCATATTCCCCCGCTCCCCCCAACTCCCGCCATTTGCGCGCGATTATAGCAGGTGCATGTCTAGTGGCACAGGCACTCCTGTTCACCCTGAGCTTCGAAGGGCCTGTCCTCTTGGTTTTCCCGGTCTGTCTGCGGGACGGCTTTACGCCGCCCTCTTGAATTTGCGTGACTAGGACGCCTGAACCGAATTCAGTTGCGAGATCTCGCCTGTATAAAACGCTTGAAGAGAATGATGGTCGTTGGACTAGCAACGCTCGTCTAGATCGGATTAGTTATCGTGCTCAGGTGCTCTAGATTGCGAATACTCCAGTTCCAGGCAAGAAACTCTGGGTTAGGCTTTTGCGCGGTCGGGAAAATTTTGCAAACCGAACGGTTTACATGGGTGCGAAATCTTCGGACGGGGGATTTTAGTATTCTCCCAGCTTGAACTATGCAGTGCCTTAGTCGTTCGCGGTGAGGTTTTTGTATTCGGATTCTTGCAGTTGTCAAACGGAAGCACACTTCATCTAGGTAAGCATGGCGATGCTCCGCGGAGACTTTCCATCCTCGGAAGCATCTCCTCGCGGGCCCCTCGTTACTCTAGAGTTACCCGCACCCCCCCAAACCCGCCCCCCGTAACCCCTTCATTTCCAACACATCCAAACTGATACAAAACAATCAACTTCATCCCACTGTAAAATCAACCACTTTCAAAAAACAGGGGGGAGCGGGAGTAACTCCTCCAGCAACGTTCTAGTCCCGTCCCAAAGTACCATTCAAAACATGACCAATGGGCCAGTGACACCTGTACCCTGGTACAGGTAAGCTTTCCACGTTGCAGCCCACCGCATCTTCACCACGGCCTGCGACACTGAGGTGCTCTTTGTTAGTATCCGCCGCTCTTCTCCTGATGTGGCTGCCGAACTCTGGAGCCACCAAGCCGGCCACAAACGATTCTCCGCTCGCCGCCAAAGCAGTCGCCTCAGAATCCGCCAAAGACTCGGCCGCGCGTCCGGTTCTCCCGGATGCTCCCGTCGCCAAATCCGAAGCCACCGCTGAGTCAAGCTCCATCGCCATCAAGCCGTTCTCGAATGGCGCGCTCAAGCCGGCCGCGGAACGCCCCCTACCCACGCCGCGCCAACAAAAGCTCTGGTACACCTTCATGGCCGCGAGCCACAGCGCCGCCGCCTTCGACGCCTACTCCACGCGCCGCGCCATCTCCGGCAACTACGGCACCGAAGGCAACCCGCTGCTCCGTCCCTTCTCGCACTCCAACGCGATCTACGCCGCCACGCAAGTCAGCCCGGCCGTAATGGATTACGTCGGCCGCCGCATGATGACCAGTAGCCATCCCACGCTTCGCCGCTTCTGGTGGGTTCCTCAAGTCGCCGGCACGAGCCTCTCCTTCGGCGCCGGCATGCACAACTACGCACTTACTCAGTAACCGCCTTCCTTCTCTCTTCTCGTTGGGCCTCCGCAATTTCTTTGCGGGGGCCTGATGACTATCCCGCTCTCTCTTCTATCTCTCTCTCCCACGCGCCCCTTTCTGCGCTATAGTATTTTCATCTCGACCGCCTCGAAGTCGCCTGGCAAGTTCTTTGCGACACTTTTTTGGTGGCCGGGTTATGATTCTTGCGCTGGGAAACTAACGCCGCGGCGCCGTGGGGCCGCTGTTACGAGAGGCGGAGGACAATCCGTATGAAGAAGCCAATCTTGGGAATGGCGATTATCTTAGGGTCAGCCTGTGCCGTCTGCGCGCAACAGTCCGACAATTTACCGTCCACCGAACGCAGCGCGGAAAACGCCGCCGCCCCTTTCAGCGATACCAGCGCCGCCCAGGTCAACCTATTCGAGACCGCCAACAGCGAATCGCACAGCTTTGCCCTCGCCACGCCTGGCGCTCCCGATCCCGCTCCGGTTCCCGCCGCGCCGGCTCCCAAACCCAATTTCATCTATGGCGATCGCGATGATTACCGCTGGCAGTTAAGCCTGGGCGTCCAGTTTTACCGCTTCCAGTCGAACATCATTAGCGCCAGCCTCGTCGGCACCAACACCACAGTCAGCTACTTCACAAGCAGTTGGCTCGCCGTCGAGGGCAACTTCGTCACAGGTTTTGCTCCCGCGATCAACATTAACGAGCACGTGAAATACTTCGGCGGCGGCGGCGGAATCCGCGTCGGCGGCCGCCGTAACCGGTTCGAGCCCTGGGCACACGGCGTGGTGGGTGGCGCGCACTTGCAGCCCCAAACAGCGGGCAACAGCCGCAGCGCCCTTTCCGCGGAAGCGGGCATTGGCCTCGACTACCGCCTGCACGCCCGGTTTTCCGTGCGCGGCGAAACCGACTGGGTGTACACCACCTTCTTCAATCAGACCCAGAACAATTTCCAGGCCGTCCTGAGCGTTGTCTTCCACTTCTGATCATCTCGTTCGGTCCAGCAATTCCGGCCCCCGCCTCTCATACTAGGGGCCAGGCACGCCCATCTGCTCCGTGCAATTCTCGGCGGAGAGCTCGATGATCGGGTGAATATTTCGCCGGGAGGGAAGTACACCCTAAAGCTCTACTTTGAGGAGCACTGGTTCGGGGTGCAAAACGGCGGCATCGGAGGCGCGGGGAGCCGCGTGTTTGACGTTTCTTGCAACGGATTGATGCTATTGAAAGATTTCGATATTTTTCGGGAAGCCGGATCTCAGCCAATAGTAAAATCCTTCCCGCATATCGAACCAACGCCCCAAGGCAAAATCGAAATCTACTTCACCCCCAACATCAACTACCCCTCCGTCAGCGCCGTCGAAGTGATCCCGGAATAAAAGATCTACGGCTCCACAAGTCCACTCGGGACTTAGGAAGCCCCAACTCCTTACGTGTGTCGCTTTCCTTCCTGCTATTGGTTCACGCCGCTCGCCAGAAAACCGCCGTCAACCACCAATGTTTGTCCCGTGGTATACGACGCGGCATCGGAGGCCAGATATACCGCGGCCCCGATCAGCTCTTCTGCTTGTCCAAATCTAGACATCGGAATACGCGCCAATAGCTCGTTACCGCGTGCTGTGTAGTCGAGTAGCTCAGAGTTGAGTTGCGTCCGGAAAACACCCGGAGCAATTGCGTTCACCAGCACCCCGCGCTTCGACCACTCGACGGCCAAAGACCTGGTCAGTGCGCTGACCGCGGCTTTGCTTGCCGCGTACGCTGCCACTTCCGACAGGGAAACGAAGGAATTCAGCGAGGTGATGTTGATGATTCGGCCGTATCCCCGTTCCAGCATGTGTCGGCCAAAAATTTGGCAACCGCGGAGGGTCCCGGTGAGGTTGGTTTCCAAAATGTCGCGCCACGCCTCCTCCGGGAAATCCAGCGTGGGTGCCCGCTTGATTTTGCCCGCGCAGTTGACGAGGATATCTACCTTGCCGAAGCTCTCCAGAGCTTTTGCCAGGAGCGTTTCCAGCGACCTTCGGTCTTGCACGTCACACGGCATACGGATGGTTCGGCGCGTCATCGCCTCAATCTCCGCGGCTACCGATTCCACTTGTTCCAAACGTCGGGAAGAAGCCGCCACATCGGCTCCCGCCGCCGCCAAACCCAAACTAAGCACGCGTCCGATGCCGGCCGTTCCACCAATTACAACGGCCGTCCTGCCGGAAAGGCTCGCAAGAGAAGGGTTCATTCTTAACCTTTTCGCGCTGCGCTCAGTTACCGAAATTCACTTCTCCATCGGATGACGATGGATGCAGCATTCGAAGGGAATATTCGAAGGACAAACTGTACAACTCCAATGAACTAAGTTTCGAAGCGTCCACGGTAAGCCCAGAGACCCAAGCCAGGGTTTGGCACAAAGAATATCTCTTCACCGTCTACCTGGTTATAGCCATAGTGCAATTTTTGTGGATCGTATTTTTTGGCCATTCTTTCGAGATCTCCGTAGCCGAAAGCCGCGCCGCAGATTTCCTTCTGGCTCAGGCCCCTCGGGCAATACGTAATGGTAAAGCGTCCTTCGGAAGATCCGTGGATGAGGTGGGCGGCGGCACCGAGATTGCCGGCAAGTTCCAAGTCTTTCTCGACGGCTGTAAGAGTGGCAGGCGTGCCAAAATATCCGTACTTGCGGATCAGTCGATCGATCGTTGCATCCTCGCCGAAAGTTTTTACTCCGGGAGCGAGAACTATGAGTTCGGCGCCGTCGGCAAGCGCCATGCGAGTCCGATAGATTGCTTTATTGCCCAGCCAGGTACTCTTGAATTCGTCCGGATCCAGGTAAACCACTGCCTTTCGAATGGGCGCGTCAAGCCTGAAGAAGTTGGCTTTAAGACTGAGCTCCGAAGCTCTTTGAAAACATTCGGCGTTGTCACCTATAAAGAGTCCTCGGACGGCCAATCGACCGTCTTCATTTCTCCCCACGACGGTCAGGACGTAGACAACAGGCAAGTGTTGGAGGAAATGGCTCGAGGCATAGTTCAGGACTCGGCGCACCGGATTGTCCGCCCGCCCCATGATGCGTTCCATGCCGTAGACAGCGCCCAGAAAATGGCTGCGGTTGATGCTGTCCGGCCCGCCGGTGCCGACAAGAATGTTCTTGTTGTAGTTGGCCATTCCAATCACTTCATGGGGAACAACCTGCCCGATCGAAAGGATCAGATCGAAACCGCCTTCGACCAACATGCGGTTGATTTGAACCGGCCAGGCGTAGTTCAGCTTGCCTTCGGATTGTTCGTGGACGAACTCGGCCGGCACTTCACCCAATGTGACAACATCCTTTCGCCAGTTGTGGGCGTGAAACAATTCGACCGGAATGCCGGCGAACATTTTGGCGATCTGGCCAGGCGTCATGGCCGCATGCGTTCCGACTGCCGGTAACACAGCACTAAGCCTGTTTCCGTAAAATTCATAGGCGTTGCTGGTTAGGTTGCCGGCCCCTGAGTGGAAACGAGTCATGTCGGGAGGGACCGCGAGGACACGGTTGCGCGGACCGAGCGCACGCAGGGCTTGAAACAGACCGCTTTTCAGTTCAACGGCGGAGAGGTCAGACTGCTCGGCGCCAAGCTCGAAAAAAAGGCTCATGAAGAAATCTGTTCTTTGCTCCCCAAGCTGAGAGAATGAATCAATGCCGGCGTGATTGTGGAACGACTCATCCTGGTTTCAGTCTTTGCTCTCGGCATCGAATTGACCGCAGTTGGCCGGCTCAATGACAATAACCGGGGCAATCGCACTCGTCAATTAGTGCCCGAGCTCGCTGCGACGTCCACTCGCTGCAAACCCGGTGCGATGATGCGGAGGACAAGAAGGCCAAGAAGATAAGAAGCCGCAGCAATCGAGAACAAATGAGTGTAGCTATGGTAGGACTGCAGCACCCACCCTGTAATCAGTGAGAACAAGACAGCTCCCGCCGAGCCGGCCATGCCACCAACCCCGACGACGGCGCCGACAGAACTGCGCGGAAACATATCCGAGGCTGTCGTGAATAGATTAGCGGACCAGCCTTGATGGGCCGCCGTGGCGAGGCTTAGAATTGCCACCGCAGACCAAATCGAAGAGACCCCGCTTGAGAGTAAAATCGGCAAGACCAAGCACGCGCAGACGAGCATCGTGGAGAGACGGGCTTTGGCCATCGGCATTCCGGCTCTGTGCAAAGCCGTGGACATCCATCCGCCGCCGATACTACCAATCGCCGAGAAGTTGTAAACGATGATGAGCGGCAGACCGATATGGCCGAGTCCCAGCTGATACCGCTCGTCGAAAAACTTCGGCAGCCAGTAGAGATAAAAATACCAGATGGGATCGGTAAGAAATTTTGCGATGGCGTACGCCCATGTCTGCTTGTAAGCCAAGAGTTTGTGCCATGGAATTTGCTCTACCGGTTCCGCGGAATTTTCCTGAATGCGCAGGAGTTCCGCCGGACTTACGTGAGGGTGATCCTTGGGGTCGTGATATTTGGTAAGCCACCAGACGATCCAGATCGCGCCAAGGATGCCGGTAGCCAGAAATGCAGCACGCCATCCGAATCTTAGGGTAATCCAAGGAATGAGAGCCGGAGCCAAAATCGCGCCGATGTTCGCTCCCGAATTGAAGATTCCCGTGGCCATGGAGCGCTCTCGTTGTGGAAACCATTCCGCCGTCGTCTTGATGGCCGCAGGGAAGCTGCCGGCCTCACCAAGGCCAAGGAAAAAACGGGCGATACCAAAACCCAGTGCGGAGGCCGCCAATGCATGCCCCATCGATGCAAGACTCCAGAAGCCCATGATGAGGGCAAACCCGATGCGACAACCGATCCGATCGACCATGCGACCAGCCGCCACTAGGCCAATCGCGTAAGCAAGTTGAAACGCACCGACGATGTATCCGTATTGTGCTTCTGTCCAACCGATGGAGTGCTGAAGAGTGGGTGCCAGAAGACCGAGTACTTGACGATCCACATAGTTGATCGACGTTGCGAAGAAAAGCATGGCGCAAATCGTCCAGCGCACGCTGGTTGGGGGCGTACCTGCAGAGTTTGGAGAAAAAGCGGAACTTCCCGAAGTATCAGGCGGCTTGTCCGATCTTGTCGAGTGCGCGGAGGACAAACTGCCGAAGCTTTTCATCGAGAGAAGCCTGCCTTCCCCTCTGGATTATTGGCGAGCGTTTTATATCGTACAAATATCCCTAATGGCAAAGCTTGCCCCGCTGCTAAAGCCTGTAAGCCTTTCGCGCCAGCCCGTAGGCAAGCTCCAAAGCGATCTCGTCTGCTTCATCCTCATCGATGCGATGCTCCACGACCAGACGAGCAAGAAAGGCGCAATCGACGCGACGCGCCACATCATGTCTCGCGGGGATCGAGAGAAACGCACGGGTATCGTCATTGAAGCCGACCGTGTTGTAAAAGCCGGCAGTCTCTGTTGTGTATTCGCGAAAGCGCATCATGCCTTCAGGACTGTCGTGGAACCACCACGCCGGACCTAACCGCAGGCAAGGATAGTGCCCCGCAAGCGGCGCGAGTTCGCGGCTGTAAGTCGATTCATCAAGTGTGAACACGATGACAGTTAGGCCAGCCTCGTTGCCAAAGCGGTTTAGCAAAGGGCGGAGTGCTTCGACATAGTTGGTGGGCATCGGAATGTCGGCACCTGCATCACGTCCGAAGCGCTGGAATAGCCGCTCGTTGTGGTTTCGGAAACTGCCCGGGTGAATTTGCATGATCAGTCCGTCATCGAGGCTCATAGCCGCCATTTCAGTGAGCATCTGTGCGCGAAACAATTCGCGCTCGTCCGGGTCACCAGCTCCCGAGGCTATTTTCTGATAGAGCATGGCCGCCGAATCAAGCCCCAAGTCGGCGGTCGCCGCGGTGGGGTGGCCGTGGTCCGTCGCCGTGCAACCAAGGGCCTTGAACTCCAGCCGTCGCTGCCGTAACGCGGAAAGATAACCTTGCCAACTGGCGGTGTCTGAATGCGTCATCTGCCCCAAACTGACTAGGTTTTCGACAAAATTTGGCAAATCGGGATCTACCACTGGATCAGGGCGAAAAGTCGGTATGATTCTTCCCTTGAACGCTGATGCAAGGACGGTTTTATGATAAGAAAGCGAATCGAGCGGCGAATCCGTCGTTGCCAATACCTCAATTCGAAATCGTTCGAATAGCGCCCGAGGGCGGAATCCCGGGGTTCTCAGTTTTTCCATGATGGCGTCGTAATGTGCGTCGGCGTTTTCAGAATTAAGCCGCGCATCCAATCCAAAGAGTTCCTGGAACGCGAAATCCAGCCAAAGTCTCGTCGGCGTCCCGCGGAAAAGATAGTAATTCTGCGCAAAAATGCGCCATATGCGTCTGGGATCCTCCAGTGACGTTGATCCAACCCCGAGATGCTCAAGAGGGATACCCTGGCTGTAAAGCATGCGATATATGTAGTGGTCACGAACGACGAACAATTGCGCCGGATCGTGAAAGGGCTCGTCCTCAGCGAACCAGCGAGGGTCAGCGTGGCCGTGCGGGCTGATGATCGGCAAGTCCCGAACGTTGGCGTAGATCCGCTTGGCGACGGAGCGTGCGTTGGGTTCGGAAGGGAAAAGCCTGTTTTCGTCGAGGATCGTCACAGAGCCGCCTCAGCAGATGCGCTGCTTGCTGGGCAGCTTTTGCAATCTTCCGGTTGAGCACAGTCGATTGCGACTCCGTCTATCCTTTGCGATTGGCCGTCAACGATGTCGCGCCCCTGTGCAAATTCATCGTCCCGGGTTGTGACTCCCCAAACTCGGTAGGTGTTGAGCATAACGGGCCAAATTCTAGATTCGCCTTTCCAGCCCCCGATCGGTGCCACGCGTATTGCACCCCAGCAACAATACCAGCATCATGCTAATGAACGGAATGAGTGCCCGCTATGAGGAATAAAGATGGTTACACGACGTAAGTTTCTCGAGGCGTTGACAGTGGGCGCGGCTGGGCTGGCGGTGGGACCTACGGCAAGGAGCTATGGCCGGATTCCCGGCTCCAATGATCGCCTCAATATTGCAGTCATCGGCCTGAATGGGCGCGGCTATGCTCATCTGTCCTCGCTCAAGGCCAACAGGAGCACTGCGCGGATTTCGCATGTCTGCGATGTGGACGACATTATTCTACGGAAGTTCGCCGACAGCGTGCAAAAGGAGATGGGCGAGGCCGCGGCGGCGGAGAAAGACTTTCGCAGAATCCTCGAGCAGAAGGGCGTGGACGCAATCACGATAGCCACGCCGGACCATTGGCATACACCGATAGCCATTGCCGGGCTGCAAGCGGGCAAGCACGTCTATGTGGAAAAGCCGTGCAGCCACAATCCCGCTGAAGGGGAGATGCTGATCCAAGCGCAAGAGAAGTACGGAAAGCTCGTGCAGATGGGTAATCAGCAGCGTTCTTCGCCGCATACCGTAGAGATCGTCGAAAAGATTCGCGGAGGCATTATTGGCAGGACTTACCTCGCGAAAGCCTGGTACAGCAATGTGAGGAAGTCGATAGGCACAGGTAAAGAAGTTCTCGTGCCATCGCAGCTTGACTGGGAGCTATGGCAAGGACCGGCACCGCGCCGCCCTTACACGGACAATGTGCATCCGTATAACTGGCACTGGTTCAGAAACTATGGCACCGGCGAAACGCTGAATAATGGCACGCACGAGGTGGATGTATGCCGCTGGGCGCTAGGCGTCGACTATCCGAGGCGGGTCACTTCATCGGGCGGCAGGTATCACTACAAGGACGACTGGCAGTTTTATGACACCCTGGTGACGAGCTTTGAGTACGAAGACAAGATGCTGACTTGGGAAGGCAAGAGCTGCCAGGGAATGAAGTATTATGAACGCGATCGTGGTTCGGCAATTATGGGAACGAATGGCACGGTGGTTGTGGATCGCGATGGTTACGAGATTTACGACCTCCAAGGGAAAAAGACGGGAGAATTCAAGGTCGGCGGTGCGACGTCTTCCTCTGACCTTCTGGGCCGCGATTCCATGACAAATGCTCACTTTGCGAACTTCATCGCGGGAATCCGCAGAGGAGAGAAGCTGAACGCGCCTGTCTCTGCCGGGAACATCGCTGTTACGATGCTGCATCTGTCCAATATCGCGTGGGAAGTCAACCGAGAGCTGCATCTCGACCCGAAAGACGGGCGAATTCAGAACGATCCGGAAGCCATGAAGATGTGGGGGCGCGAATACGAGAAGGGCTGGGCGCCGCATGTCTAGCCTGCTCCCGCTACAATCTGAATGATTGGGTGCTTATGAAAAACGTCTTCTCCCGCCGCGATTTCGTTTGCTCCGGTGCATGTGTTGCAGCAGCGTTTGTTGCTACGAAAGATGCCTTCGCGCTGGCGCTGCAACTGCCGGCCGCCGAGGTATCATCCCCGGTTCGTTTGGGCCTGGCCAGCTACACCTTCCGCAACTTTAGTCGTGTGCAACTGATCGGCTTCATGAAGCAGCTCCATGTGTTCGCGCTAAACGCCAAGGATGTCAACGATCATCTCTCCGCGGATCCTTCGGGAGAGGCCGTTGCTCTGGCCGACTACGCTGCAGCTGGCATCAAGCTTCACGCCGCCGGAGTCATCTATTTCGAAAAAGAGGAAGATGCCGACATACGGAACAAGTTCGAATACAGTAAACGTGCGGGGATTCCCGTTATCGTCGCTGGCGACCCCACCGTGCAAACTCTTCCGCGCATCGAGAAATTCGCAAAGGAATACGACATCCGCATCGCCATCCACAATCACGGTCCGGAAGACAAAGTGTGGCCTTCCCCAGTCACTATTTTGAAAGCGGTGAAGGATATGGACCCACGCATTGGCTGCTGCATCGATGTCGGGCACACGGTTCGCGCCGGCACGGACGTCGTTCAGGCCATCCAGGAAGCCGGCCCGAGGCTATTTAACGTACATATGAAGGACCTCACGAACTTCCAGGACAAAGGGAGTCAGGTCGCTGTGGGGGACGGCAGCATGCCGGTGCGGAGGATATTTGAAGCTCTTATTGCAATGAAATACGACGGCTTCGTCGACCTGGAGTATGAGATTCATCCCAACGATCCAATGCCTGGCGTTATCAGCAGCTTTGCTTACATGCGAGGGACACTCGCCGGCCTGGGATACGGCGGATACGCGAGCCAGGGCCGAAACAGAAGTAATCGAGGTCCGAACTCAGCGAGCGCTTTGTAATTGTCCTCAACAGATAGGAAAGTTTAGTCGCGAGCCGCCAAATTTCAGTGGCCGAACTTTGCCTTTATTCCATCTTCCGCTAAAATTGTTGTTTGCTGGCAATTTTCTTTTCGTTTGACGGATTGTTGGATCGGAGGTTTTGCTTGTTGAAGGCAGTCGTTGCATTCAGACTCTGTTGCGCTCTTGTGATTCTGGCGGTTATCTCCGCCAGCAATTCCTACTCTGCCGCCGAAACCACTTCGACCCAGGAACATCATCTCCGCCTTTATCACACTCATACAGGCGAGCATATTGACATTGTGTATCGTCGCGGAGATGTCTACATTCCGGAAGCTGAAGAACAGCTAGATCATTTCCTGCGCGATCATCGTACAGGCGACGTCAAACACTATGATCCTCGAGTGTTCGATATTCTTTCCGATGTGGCCGCGGCGGTTGGGCATCCGGGCGTGGAGATCGAGATCATTTGCGGGTACCGGACCGCGTGGAGCAATGAGTTCCTTCGCGCCCGTTCTGCCGGGGTGGCGAAGAACAGCCAGCACGTGCAGGCTCACGCCATTGATATTCGCATTCCTGGAGTCGATACGCTGACGCTGCGCAATGCGGCGCTGGCGCTCGGTCGTGGAGGTGTAGGTTATTACCCCCGCTCGGGATTCGTTCATGTGGACACGGGGCGTGTCCGTACCTGGTGTTACGGCTGCTCATCTTCGCGCGCCAATGCAGAATAGCTAACGCAGGCGGCGCAACTACAGTTGACTTTGACGAAAGAGTCGTCTAACGATTCACTGTTTTGACGCGTAGGCTTGGGCGAAAAGCTTAGCCAAAGCTTTGTCATACCCGTAGATATCTTCGAAAAAGAAAACTTGACCGTCTTCGTTGGCAATCGCAGTGCCATAGAGGATCAACACGGGAATCTCGTGCGCCAGATTTACTTGCTCCTGTTTTTGCGCTTGAAACGCCGCTTCCACCCGCTCTCGCGTCCAACCAGGGTTATTCCGGAGCACCCACGTGGCTAGCGCCCTGGGATCCTCAACTCGAATGCAGCCGTGGCTGAAATCGCGCCGGCTCTCCTCGAAAAGCGCTTGGGACGGTGTCGAGTGCAAGTAGATGTTGTCGGCATTGGGAAAAACAAACTTGATCAGGCCAAGCGCGTTCTTCGGTCCGGGTTTCTGCCGGACCATGAGCTTGCCCGCGCGTAATTGCGCGAGCACTTCTTGGCTCACGACGCCGTCGGTGACCACTTCTCCGGAGTATGTGGTCACTTCAAAGTTGTTCTTCTGCAGATACTCTGGGTCCTTTGTAATTTTCGGAACGACCTCGGCGCGCAAAATACTCGGCGGCACATTCCAATAGGGCCAAAAGATCAGGTATTTCATTTCTTCTTCGAGTACTGGCGTCTGAGTGCGCAGAGCGCGTCCCACGACCACAGGCATGATCAGCTCCGGGTGCAACGACGAGTCGTACGCGCGCAAAACAAACTCTGGGATATTCACGATAATCGGAGGCTGCGCAAATCTGTGCGGCATCCAGCGGAAGCGCTCCAGCATCAGCCGCAACTGTTCCACCCGGTCACTCATCGGCCGGTTCAGTTCCGTGATGGTCTCGGGGCCGAGTTTGCCCGAAGCGCCCAATCCATGGCGTAGCTGAAAGTGTTTCACGCCCTCCGCCACCGCGCCCGAATAATCCAGTGAATTTGGGGGCACCGACACCGACGGAGGCAGGTCACCCAGGAAGTGCAGCCGGCGCACCAGCTTCCCGGTGTCCTCGTACTGCTGGCCTGCTGCGATCGGTTTCTTCACCTGCGACAGAGGATCAGGCACTTCTTCCTTCTCCATCTGCATATACTTCTGCAGTACCACCAGTGTGCGTCGGTAACGGGGGTACGAAGACTCGATCGGTGCCAGGGCTTCCTTCACGCTTTGCGCTCCCACCACGTTTTTCCAGAGGTAGGCTCCGGGATCATGCGTGTGGGTGTCCGGATCGAAATCTTTGTGAAGAACCTTGGGATCCACCTTTCCCATATGCAGGTCAAGTCCATAACGGATCGCTGAAACGGTGAGCGCCACATCAAATTTTATTAGTACTGATTCCGCTGCTGTGGATGGGCTCTGCAGTCCCTTCAGGCGCTCCGGCCACCGCGCGCCATCGTAGTCCCTGCTATCGAGTCCTTTTTGATCGGCGTCTTTCAAGATGCCGTTCAACTCGGTGGCCTGCGGCGTCGGTTTGCCCCCTTGACTCCATGCCAGCCTGTAGCCGGCCTGAGTGTAGAATTCTCTTACAGCGTCACGGTGATCGGAGAAATTTGGCCACTGCAGATCCGCAAGGTGCCCACTTTCGATGAGAGCGCGCAGCTCCTGTTCCCCCGCAGCGCTCAGGGAATTCTGCGTACCCGAGATCCGAGTCTCGTTTGTTCCTTTTCGTGACGCGTCAGAGGAGACTGTCTCGCCGGAGCACGCCGTGAATCCCAGGCCCACCGCCAGAAACAACATTAGCCGCTTTCTCATCGGTGATTTCATTCCTCCACACCAAGCATGATGTATGAGCGCGGCAAAAGATGCACAGTTCCGTGTAACCCTTCATAATTTGAAAGGACGCTCGTTTTTTGGGGAGAAGGGTCTTGATGAGATGTGGCAGTCCGAACGTATTTTTCATTTTCCATTTGTTATTCAATCAAGGGCGTCTCGAAATGCACTAAGTGCCGCCAGTTCAAGCGTTTTCAGATTTTGTTTCTAGCTTCCCAAGCTTCGGACGTGGTTCGATCCTGCATTCTTTGGCTCATTACAACAGCAGTTGTCCGAGCCGATCTATCGCGGTTTTTTCGCTCCGGTCAAGCCATTCTGGACCGTTTTCGACTGTGGTTGGACTCCCCTTTTGCCTATCTACCCATACAAAACATATGCCAAGTTATATCGATGTCAACAGCAAGAGTGTGTCCTTCGGTCGCGCCCATGCATCGAATTCTCCGTAGCATCCAATACTGCCCTGCCAATCTACTGGCCGCCGGGGTCTCTATGTATCGGGTTTTGCCTTCAGATGTGAGTCTTGAAGACATCAAAAGAGAGGCAACGAATCTCCTTTATCGGTTACGACAGCGCGATGAAACCGGGTTGAGACGATACTATTCTTTCGATCCGTTTGCTGGCATGTTCGAGCCGAGAATTGACGAAGCACAGTACGTGATTGCGCGCGAGTATGGTTACGCGAGTTGGCGGCGACTCATGGAGCATCTTAGTGCCTTGCCCGCAAGGAAGATTCGCCGCGCAATCGCTGCCTCAGCGAGATAGCGTGCCGTCGAACGCCCTGAATCGTCGGTCTCATCTATCAGGGCGCAGGCGTTCAATCCTAAAGGGCTCTTGTCGCTATTTGCACTGGAGTCACGATTGAAGCTCGGCGAGCTTCAGATACTCAAGATGATTGCCGAATCGGCTCCATTCGTCTGTTAATTTTCTAACGAACCGTTGATTCTGCACCGTTTAACCCGAAATTGGCCACCAAAAACGGGCCAGTTGGACCCCAATTTGTGGACCTCATAAATTGGCTCATTCGGTACTCAATAATTGCTAGTTGCAGATGGCTCAATCTACCTGCCCTCAGGCTCGTCGCTGCCCCGTGTCGCTGCCCCGTTGACTTGGGCAATGGCGTGTCATAGGCTTGCAGCCATAAAGTGCCCCGCGTGTAAATCGTCTGGAGTAATACCACTGACTAATCCCTCCGGAAGACGGCGTTAGCGAATTCGGCCGGAGCACCAGACAAGGCCCATCGTTGAGAGTACCGTGGTTTTCCCGGTCGAAATGCTGGGAGTGCTTCATTGCTCTTGAGGCCGTCATCATACTTATATTCTGCCCTGCTTCTTCTAGTTCCTTGCTCGGTAGAGCTACGCGCCCAGACCACGACTTCGGGCGGATTGACCGGCGTGATAAGCGATCCGAGTCGTGCAGTAGTGCCCGAAGCTGTTGTGCAGATCAGGGACAACACGAAGGGTGCAAGCCAAACGGCGAAGACCGATCATGACGGGGTTTACAGGTTTTTTTTCCTTGCGCCGGGAAGTTATACGCTGACTGTGTCGCGCCCCGGCTTCCGTGAGGAGAACCAGAATATCACCGTGTTGCTCGGGCCGGCGGGAACCAGGAACGTCACTCTCAAACTTGCGGGAACAAACGCGACGGTCAAAGTTACCGACGAGGTTCCGTTGCTGCAGGCGGAGAACGGCGACGTCTCCACAACCATGAGCCGGCAGCAAATCACCGAGGTTCCCAATCCGGGGAACGACCTCAGCTATATCGCCCAAACTGCCCCCGGCGCGATCATGAATACGGACACGATTGGGGTTGGCTATTCGGGGAATATTTCCATTTTCGGGATGCCGGGCACCTCCAATCTGTTCACCATAAATGGAATCAACAACAACAATATCGGGGGGAATGTCAACAACAGCGGCGTGACCGGGATGATGCTCGGCCAGAACGAAGTTCAGGAAGCGACGATCGTCAGCGACGGTTATTCCGGACAATTCGGAGGTGCGGCCGGATCGAGCATCAACTACCTGACGAAGTCCGGCAGCAATGCGTTTCACGGGAATGCGCTGTACTACTGGAATGGGAGCGCGCTGAATGCCAACGATTGGTTCGACAATGCCCTGGGGAATCCCAAGCCCTTCGATGTCGCGCATCAGTGGGCCGGCTCGCTCGGTGGGCCCATCGAAAAAGAAAAGCTGTTTTTCTTTTTCAATGCGGAGGGCCTACGAGTCTTACTGCCGGTTCAGAATCAGGTGGTGCTCCCCAGTCCGAAATTTGAAACTGCAACGATGTCTAACATTGATTCGATTTTCGGAGCGGGATCGGCGTCCCACGCGTTTTATCAGCGGGTATTCAACCTCTACAACCACACACCAGGCGCCAGCGCGGCGACTCCGGGCACCTTCACTCCCGGCGATCTGGGATGCAACAATTGGACAGGCCCACAAGGGCTGGGCACAACCGATTCCTGCGCGGTTCATTTTCTGCAGAACATTGATGCGCCATCCAACGATTCGCTGCTGTCGGGCAGGATGGATTGGAATCTTGCAGCCAATGATCGAGTGTTCCTCTTGGTGCAGTACAACTTCGGGAATCTCGCCAAATATGTCGATGCGATCAGCCCGGTCTTCAATGCTTTTTCCACGCAGTCGGCATGGCAGGGTCAGCTCAATGAGACGCACACTCTTGGCCCCACCGCCGCCAACCAGTTTTTGCTTGCGGGGACCTACCTATACGGCGCTACCGCTCTAGCCAATACCGCGAAAACCAGGGCTGTTTTTCCGAATGATTTGAACTGGTGGAATGAGGGCAATACCTTCTTCTCGATTGGCGGGTGGGACTGGGCCTATGGGTATCCGAGCTATTCCGGGACAACCACCTACCAGATTTCAGACGACCTGGTGAAGACGCGAGGCAAGCACAAGTTTGGAATTGGCGCGAGTTTTCTCCGGACCTACGTGATCAGCCACAATTACAACTGGAGTGGCGTCGGACAGCTACTTCCGCAGACGGTTGACGCATTTTACTGGGGAGGACAGGATCCAGACCCATTGAAGCAGAAGAGCGATTTTTCAACACTGGACCAAACGTTCCCGCCGGTAACAGCGAACCGCACCGCTTACTATAGCCTTGGGCTGTACGCCCAGGATGAGTGGCGTGCTCGTTCCAACTTGACGTTCACAGTGGCTCTGCGTTCCGATCACCAGTCCAACCCGGTTTGTGCCGCTCATTGCTTCGCACGCCTGACCGGGCCATTTGCTTCCATCAGCCATGACCCCGCGCAGCCTTACAATCAAGCAATTTTGGTGAATCAAAAACAGGCTTTCCCGAATACCGACAGCATCGTCTGGTCGCCGCGGTTCGGTTTTGCGTGGCAACCCCGTGGCGTCTCCCACAACACCGTCATTCGTGGCGGCCTTGGTATTTTTTTCGATCCAGTGGCCGGTAATATCGGAGGAGGTTTGGCATTCAATCCCCCGCTCGCCAGTACCTACGCCATAACCGGCTACAATCTAGCTCCTGGTGAAAAAAATAGCCTGTCCCAGAATGCTGCGGCCTTCAACGCCGCGTATTCGAATGGCTTCTCAACGGGCGAAACACTCGCGCAGATTCAAGCCGCCGATCCATTCTTCGTTGCTCCGGGCTTCACAAGCCCTGCAAACATCATTCATTCGCCGCAGTATCAGAAATGGAGTTTGCAGGCCCAGCAGGGTTTTGGCTCGTCTACTTCATTGACCCTCGGCTACATCGGATACCACGGCATTCATGGATTTTTTGTTAATCCGAATGCCAACGCCTGGGGGTTCAGCTCATTCCCAGCGGCGTTGTGCTCCAGTCCACCGGTTCCGCCGTGCGCCGATCCCCGGTTTGGTGCCGTGCAAGAGTTGGAGACTTCCGCGATTTCCAATTACCACGGCATGGTGGTGTCCTTTGAACATCGCGTCAACAATTGGGGAAGCGGTTTGCTCCAGGTGAACTACACCTATAGCCACGCCCTGGACGAGGTCTCCAACGGGGGTATTGGCAATTTTACCTACGGCAGCAGCCAGACGCCCCTGGATGCCAGCAATCTTCGAGCAAGCTATGGGCCGGCAGACTACGACATACGGCACTCACTGAATGCGAACTATGTTTGGGAATTACCGTTGAAAGAGTTGTTTCATGGCCACGGCAGAGATTCTGTGGTGAAGGGCTGGCAGGTGTCAGGGACAGTTTTCGCCAGAAGCGGGCTTCCTTACACGGTGTTTGATCAGGGGGAACAAGGCACGCTCAGGGGCCAGAATTTCGGAGGAGTGATTTATGCCGTTCCGGCGGCGCCGCTTGGTCCCACAGGGCCGTGCGGGAAAGGAGCGTCTTATACTTTGCCGGTTGCTCCTTGCCTGCCACCGCAAATGCTGGGCGATGGTTCACCAAGTCCGGGCGCATTATTTGTGCAGACAGGTTGCGAAACCGGTTTCAACACTGGAAATCTGCCCGGTCCGACTGGTCCTTGCAGCGGCCCGAGCGTGACTTTTGCGCAGGGCCGCAATCGTTATCGTTCGGCGAGCTACTTCGACACGGATTTCGCGCTCGTGAAAAATACCAAGATCCCTCGGTGGGAAAATGGAGTGCTAACGATCGGCGTGCAAGTCTTCAACCTTTTTAACCATGCCAATTTTGGATTCCCTGACCCGCAGATTACAGACGCGAGCTTTGGTCAGATTGGCTATCTGGAGCAGCCTCCGACCAGTATCCTTGGATCGGGCCTCAACGCGAATGTTTCCCAACGGATGATTCAGCTGAAGGCCCAGCTTAAGTTTTAGCTGTTCACCGCAATTTTTGGCGAGATCTGACAATCAGGGCACCTGCTTGCGTGCCTCCTTTCAAAAATTTTCCATCATCCACAAGTTGGTTTCGTTGTACCACGCGCGGATCGCCAAATGCCGGCCATCGGGAGAAGGCACACCGTAGGTGCCGAAGCCGCCGCCCTGCTCCCACAGGAAATGTGTGTTGCCTTGCAAATCCATGTGTAGAAGGTCGGCGCCTCGCGGCGTGTAACTGGAGACGAATAGCCCCTTCCCATCTGCCGCCCAAGCCGCGCTGGTCAGGATTTTCCATCCTTTGGCGGTAATTACCTGTGGCGCTTGGCCGTTTAGCGAAAGAATGTGTACTTGTCCATCGCGGTTCTTGAGGATGGCGATTCGCCTGCCATCGGGAGAAAGGTCCCACTCATAGTCAGCCGTCGGGTCAGAATCCGACTTGGCGATTTCGCGTCCGCGGCCTTTCAAGGGGTCGAACGCTGTGAACACAAGTTGTTTGTGATCCGCACTTCTTTCCGCGATTGCGCACAAAGTTGCTGGGGACCGGGCACATCTTGGGCCTCCTTCGGTATTAGCCGCCAACACCAACTGCGAAGCTCCGCCCGTTATCGGCACACGCATGATTTTGTCTGATTCCCCTTGGGCACGTTCCTCTTCCCAACCAAGTGTGTAAAGAACCCATGAGCCCTCAGGGCTTGCGCAGACGTGGCCCAAGTACTCATTCTTTTTTAACGTGATGATGGGCTCGGCAGTGTCTTGACCGAGAGACTGCTTAAACAGTGCCTCAGTTCCCGTGCGGTTGGTATAAAACAGAACCGCCTTGCTGTCGGCCGTCCATGCTAATGGATTGTTCCAAGTCTCCTCCATCGTGAAGCGGGTCGGAGTGGTGATGCGCGTCCCGTCGGCTTGAATTTCCGCCAGAAAGACGCTGGAATGGGGTCTCCATTCAAAGATGACAAAATGCTTGCTGTCGGCGGTCACGCTCTGGGGATTTGCGCAGACTCCAGCGAAGTCCGTGATGCGCTGAGGCTTCCCGACAAATTCACTCCGCCGTGGGTCCAGGCGTATCTGCCACAAGTTGCAGGTAAAGTTTGTCTCCCCTTCCTCCACTTTGTAAATCATCCGGCCATCGGGCAACCACATGAAATCCGGCACTTTTTTTAAGCCACCGGGTGGAAGGATTGTGGTGAGAGGTCCGCCCTTCAGATCTCCGGCTTGGAATGTTTCGTTGCCACCTTCCGTCGCCTTGGAGTATATGACCCGCTGCCCATCCGGTGACCAACTGAGCCCGCCAATCGTTCCTTTTTCATCGATGTCAAAAACCTTGCGCGCTTGTTGCCCGTCGGTACGCATCACCCAGATTTCCCGATCGCCCAGTCTGCCCTTGTTTGCTCCAAATGAGATAAGAGAGCCATCAGGCGAAAGGGAATATAGGGTAGCCTCATCACGAAGCTTCTGGGGAGGTGCACCCGAGATGGGGATAATCCAAATGCTGCTGCCCTCGGAAGTCACAAGAGGAACGTCAAGCCCCAGCGGATGCACTGCCGCGAGAAACTTCGTGCCGTCCGGGAACCACTGGCCCACCTCGCTCAGATCCTCCAAATTACTCTTGAGCTCAGCGGGTTGCGGAATCGTCCGCGTTTCGCCGGTTTCGATCACTTTCAGGTGCATCCCCACCCTATCTATATACGCCAGCAATTTTCCGTCAGGAGAGATGGAACCACTTTTGATGCCGTTCTCGCTGGAATTCCTGGTCAGTTGCTGCAATTTGAGCTGAGGCAGAGCCGTCGGAGTTTGCGGCCGACGGTTCGCGAACCAAACGGTCACTGTCGCGAGCAACAGTATGCCACCCCCCACTGCGGCATTGGCCCGCCACCGTGAGCGTGTTCGTGGTTCCATGGCTCGACGTATGGCATCGAGATCGGCGCGCATTTTCGCGGCCGATTCATATCGTGCTTCCCGTTTTTTTTCGAGCGCCTTCTGAATAATCTGCTCGAGCTTAGCGGGTAGTTCTGGGTTTGACTCCCGCGCCGGGCTGGACATCTGCGTGAGGATGGCTTCCTGAAGCTCCGGCCCAGTATCCCCCGCGAACGCGCGTCTTCCCGTGGCCATTTCGTAGAGCACCAGGCCAAACGAAAAAAGATCGCTGCGCGCATCCAGCTTCTCACCGCGCACTTGCTCTGGCGACATATAACCCGCGGTGCCCATGGCCACGCCGGTACGACTTAAAAACAGGTCGGGTGTGGAAAGCGGCAAAGTCTCGCGGGGAGTGCTACCGGTGTGAGCAGTGCCGCGAACCGCGGGTTCCGAATCGTCACTCTCGGTCGATAACATGCTCGCAAGTTTCGCCAAGCCAAAATCCAGAATTTTGGCTTGGCCCTCGCGCGTTACAAAAATATTTGCCGGCTTGATGTCGCGGTGGATGATGCCTTTCTGATGCGCGGCGTCCAGGCCATCCACAATCTGCATGGCAAGATCGAGCAGTTTTCCGAGCTCCAAAGGAGCTTTCGCCGGGCCAGCCGCAGCGATTAGTTCCCGCAGCGTCTGCCCTTCCAGCAGTTGCATCACCAGGAAGGGCTGTCCCTCGTACTCTCCAAATTCGTAAATGGGGCAGATGTTCGGATGTTCGAGCGCCGAGGCCGAGCGCGCCTCGCGCTCGAATCGCCCGAGCGCCGCTGGATCCTTGACCGACTCTTCCGGCAAAAACTTTAGGGCCACACGGCGCCCCAACTTGATATCTTCCGCGCGGTAGACTAAGCCCATGCCGCCGCCACCGAGCCCATCCAGAATGTGATAGTGAGAAATGGTTTCGCCGGTGAGTGGGAAGCCGACAGTTACCAGCCCGCCGATCACGGCAGCCTGCACGGAACCGCCGGCGTCTCTGTCGCAGGAGAGCAGAGCGTCCACTTCCCGGCGCAACTCTGGATCGTCGCCACAAGCTTCCTTGAGAAGGGCAGTGCGATTTTCCGGGGCGCACTCCGCCGCGCGATGAAAGATCTCTTCGATCTGCGCCCAGCGTTCGGGAGTCACATGCCCCCTAATCGTTCAGCATTTCCTGGTGAAGCCAGGCTTCGGCCATGCGCAAATCGCGGCGGACGGTAATCGTGGAAACCTCCAGCGTTTGGGCAATTTCCTCCATGGAAAGCCCTCCGAAATACCGCAGTTCGACAGCTTTGCATTTTCGCGGATCGAACTTCTCAAGTGCGTCAAGTCCACTGTCAAGAGCGAGAAGGTCGCGGCTCCGCTCCTGCTTGAAACTAATGGCCTCATCCAGCCCCACTTTGATCCCTGCCCGCTTGCCTGCGTGTTTGCGCCGCGCATGATCCACCAGGATTTGGCGCATCAGGCGTGCCGCCACCCCGAAGAAATGCGAGCGGCTCTGCCAGCTGGGATTGGTCTGATCGACGAGCCGCACATAGGCCTCATGAACCAGCGCGGTTGGCTGCAAGGTGTGTCCCAGACGTTCTTTGCGCAAGTAGCTAGCGGCCAATTGGCGGAGTTCTCGGTACACCAGGGGCGTGAGGTCATCGAGGGCCCGCTGGTTACCCTTAGCCCATTCGGCCAACAGAAGAGTCACTTCGTGTGTGTCAGACATAGTCTGAGGTTGATGATGCTGAACTTCCGTCGTGGGCGGATTATACACCCCCATTCCTTGTACACCACAAGTTCGCTTCGGCGGCAACACCCTCCCAATAAGCCGCTGAACATGATCGATTTCCGCCCTGATTTGCGCATATCTAAGTAAGGACTTAGCAGGGAACACCCTGGTCCACAGGGGCGCCTCTGGCCGTCCGAAAGTGATGCGGGCGGAATTCTTAACTATCCGCTTTGCAACCGCTGGAGGGCGGACGGAGCAAATTCTGAGCGAGAGCCTGACTTCGTTGATCGCCTAGAGGGATTGCAGGACACGTGTGCCGCACAAATCGGCAAGAGGACCACTTCTGACGGAACTGGGAGCCTTGATCAGTCGCGGTCGGCGGTTGTGCTTCGTGCGGCAAGGAGAATTGGGGGTGGCGGGCTGTGAATGCAAATTGTCCCGGGGACTCCTCGATTAACATTTATCTGCTGGTCCAGAACCGCCTCGTACGTGAAGTGATCGTGCGTATGCTTCGCAAACGCCCCGGCCTCACGGTTGTGGGAGCCGGCCGGGAAAGCGCCGAAGTATTCCAGAAGTTAGCTGGCGTCCCGTGCGTCGTGCTCTTGCTCGATTCTCTGAAGATGCTGCGAGAGCTAGCGCTGAGCGCGGATGCAGTTGAATGCCCGAAGAAATTCAGGACCCTGATCTTCGCCATGCAGGAGGACCCGCAATGCTTCCTTGAAGCGGTGCGACTGGGTGCATGCGGTTACTTGCTGAATGGCGCATCCGCGGCGGAGATCATTGCGGCAGTTCGCGCGATTGCGCAAGGGGAAGCGGTCTGCTCTCCCATCCTCTGCAACTCGCTGTTCGAATATGTCTCCAGACTGGATCTTCACGGCTACCTAAAACGGGAGCAGCGGGTCCACGCGGCGAGTGAACTCACCTGTCGGCAACGTCAGTTGATGGCGCTGGTGGCCAAAGGCATGACCAACAAGGAAATTGCCGCGCGCTTGCAGTTGTCGCAATTCACCGTCAAAAACCACATTCACCGCGTCATGGCGCATTTGCAAACCGATAGCCGGCACGAAGCCGTGGATGTAATTCGAACCGGCGGATTGTTCGCCAGCGCGTAGACCGTGCGGCACGCCTGTCCAACGCGCGAGCTTTTGTTTGCACCGCCAGGTAGCAGGTTGAACGAAAAACGTCTTAACCGTGCCCGGGTAGGATTCGTGCAATCTTGGGGAGGCATCATGAAAAAATCACTATTGGCTCCAATTTCAATCTGTTGCCTGTGGCTCCTCAATGGATGCGGCGGCGGCTCATCAACCCAGACTCAACGCGTAGCCACGCACTTTTCCATTGTCGCGGCAACGGCCGCGCCAACCGGAGGAGATCCGTTCAACATTGCCGTCACAGCGCTTGACGCGGCGGGCCAGATGCGTTCAGCTCAGGGTAGCTTGTCGAAAAAGAGATAAAGGGCGGCAATCCGGCCATCGCGGGCAACAATGAAGTCAGTCCCGGCGTAAGCGGGTGCCTCACCAGGGCGGCCCGCTACCCATCGGACCCGCCCGCCGTTGCCCGTTTCCTCGGGCTCGGCAATTGGCTGATACCGAAAGTCAAGGTGGGTAGCCCTGATCTCGCCCGCGATGCGGTCGATCTCGTCGCGGCCACGATAGACTCCCTTACTGGGGTCGTAGAACACGCCATCTTCGGTGTAGAGCTCTTGAACGGCCGCGCGCCGGCGCGCGGAGTCGTTTTCACCGAAGACTTCTTGAAGATTGCGAGTCAGCAAGGTCGATATGCTGTATGGCATGGCTGGTCTCCCTCGTTTCGTTTGTCTCAAGTTGCGTTACGAATCCCTATCGACATCCTTAGATGAGTTACAACGATATTCGTTGCAACAGATACGTCGCTCTTAACGTATAGCAGGTATTCGACTAGAAGGAGCAGTAGGCGACCGGGAGCGCACCAGCCACATTTACGCCTAAGCGACTAGCAACAACACGAGGCACTGGGCAAGCAGGGACACAACGAGCAGCGGAACACGGATCATTACCGATCTATCCCACGACGCCTGTAGTTCTCGACCATTGTTGAGGTTTTCTCCGGTTCTTGCCGCTTCGGTTTGAAGCCGATTAATAGGTTTTGACACGCGAGCATAGATAACGACGAACAGAATCAGCATTAAGAGCGATGCCGAATAAAACCAGCGCTGTCCACTCCTGCTTAACACGACCAGCAAGAAGTTGGACAAGACCGCCGAGACGCCCCAGATCGGCATCCGCGCATCGGCGAACATGTGGAGAAATCCCATGACCTCGGTTCCGGCAGATGGTGAAGCCAATCTGAGCGCGGGACGGCCGATAGTCAAAAAGAACATGTCC
>Ga0210410_10000369_pt1 | contig 53346 bp, 77 predicted proteins | sample IncBWC4MmetaG_FD_161058 | JGI IMG/M metagenome (GOLD analysis project Ga0210410, IMG submission 161058) | Forest soil microbial communities from Barre Woods Harvard Forest LTER site, Petersham, Massachusetts, United States - Inc-BW-C-4-M | ecosystem: Environmental > Terrestrial > Soil >...
CGCTGCGACGTGATGCAGGCTGCGGGAATGGGCCATGACTTCCTGCGCTGCATCAACGAGGGCACTCATGAGTATGTGTGGGAGGGTTGCCCGTGCAAGGATAAAGATCCTGACGTGTGCTTCGAAGGCGGCTGGGGTTCCTCGTGGGAATGCGACGGCACGCACGTCTTCGGGGAGTGGAATGAGAAGGAAGGCCATGCAGGAAGCTGAACTATTCGACCTTGATGGTACGCTGGTGGACAACACCATCATCAGGAGATTCGAGCCGCAATTGCTCGCTGTGGACTACCGGGATGTCTATCAGGAAAAAGTGACGTACTGTCCGCCGAATCTCGAAGTAGCAGCAGCATTCCGAGTATGTCAGCAGGCAGGTCGGGCGGCTTTGGTTCCGACAGCGCGACAGCGGAAGTTTCAGGACTGGACCGAAGAATGGCTCGCTAAGTGGGAACTGGTCCCGGACGGTCTGTGGATGCGGAACACGGGTGACCCGCAATCGGATGTGTCCTTGAAGGAGGGTTTCCTGACGGAGATCCTCTCAGAATATACGGTGGTCCGGTCCTGGGAGGACAACCCGCACGTGGCAAAGATGTACGCCGACCGTGGAATTCCGACAGAGCTTATTCCCGGGTACGTAGAGGAAAAGGAAGCATGAAGTCACTGAAATCCAAGCCCATCGAGCTGCCTGACATCCCCTGGAAAATGACCCGGGGAGAGAAGAAGCGGCACCGCGAACTGGGCAAGCAAATCGGTAGTCCTTTCGTGAGGACCGTTCGGCTTCACCACAGGCTCCAGGAGTACCGGGAAAGCGCGTGGTTCGAGACTGTCCACGCTTTCGAGGCCAACCCTGGCGACTTCTACAACGCCTGGCACTACCTCAACAACCACCCCGTCTTCTGGACCTTCGGCGAACCCCGCGACGGCACAGTCCCCGAGGTCCACGAACGGAACCTCCAGCACGAGTACGGGATGCTCTTCGGGAACGGCATCGAGGTCACCGTGCACCGGGTGGACCCGAAGACCCGCAGTGTCTCCGACGACCCCGCGCGGAACACCCGTACCGAGGTCTGGTACGAGCTGTCCCTCACCCACTGGCCCACCCATGAGCACTACCCGCACCGCATTCACGACTACGAGGGCGACGGCGGCGCGAAGACCTACGAGAAGGCCATCGTCAAAGCCGCCCGGAAGGTCCACGAGCTGTACGGCAACGACCGACGGATCCTGGATGCCCAGCTGAACAAGGAGCCGGAGCCGGAGAACGCCTGCCACTGTCCCGCGCACCAGAAGTCCCGTGAGACCCTGATCGAGGCAGCTCCGGGCTGGACCGGCTGCCAGGAGTGCTACTCCTTCGGGTGCAACGCCGCCGTGTGCAACTGCGCCTGCCACCCGAAGGAGGAACAGGCAAAGACTGAGCCGACCCTCGCCGAGGCGCTGGCGGAGCTGGGACCGAGCCAGGTGCTCCCGGTGGCCGAGCTGGCCAAGACCGTCGGCTGCGGACGACCGAGCCTCACGCAGATCACTGTGGAGACCCGCAGGCCCGGCAAGTGGCGCTTCGTGGACACCGAGACCCAGCAGGTCTGGCGCTGGCGGGACGGCGCGTTCGAGCTCGTGGACCCGATCGCGGACACCCAGGAGCTGACGGATGCCGACCTGCTGGCCGACCCGGAGCTCCAGGAGTCCATCGCGCAGTGTCAGCACGGCGAGACCGTCCCCGCCACCACCCTGGCCGAGGAGGAAGCGGACTGGCAGGCACGGGCCGAGAAGGCTGAGGCGTCCCTCGCGAGGGTCAGGGGCCTGCTCCCGGAGTTCAGGGGCCGGTCCGGATACGCGCCGACGTACAGCGTGGCGCTAGGCTTGATCGAGGCAGCCCTCGCCCAGGAGACCTCATGACCGATGACCCCCGCCCGACCTTCGCCGAGGTCCATGCCCGGCGCGGCTACACCTTCGGGGCGTTCTTCCCTCCCGAGGCCCCGTGGGAGGTCGTGGAGGCCGCGTTCGACTGGTTCGCCGATGCCTTCATGCTTCAGGGGGACGAGGGCGGCGGCTGGGACACGTTCGTGGTTGGTCTGGCCGGTGACCAGCTCGGCATCGACATGGATCTGCCCAGAGGCACGCACATCTACCTGTCCACGAGCTGCCTGCACGGGGACCACGAGCACTGCAATGCCATGGTCGGCGTCAACGGATCCAAGCGGCCCGGCCGGTGCAAGTTCTGCGACGAGGTCTGCCGCTGCCCGGTCTGCCGCCATGACATGCCACCACGTGCTGACTGCACCCATGGGTAATCCGGCCCACAGCCCAATGGATCGCATGATGACACCTGTCAGCACCGAGGCCGGTTCGACGGCCGCCAGCAACCGCCCGTCCCTGACTGAGCTGTGCCAGCGGGCGCGGGCCGAGGCCACCGTCACCCGGGTCCTGTCCGGTGACAGCGGCGGCCGGGACGGGGTCAGTGCTTTTCAGTCCTCGATTTGATCATGGATGTGCAGCTGCTCCCCGGTCTTTTCCCGGCTGGGGAGCTTCTGCGTTCCCTTGCCCAACCGTTTGAGATGTGATACGGTCGGGCCAGGAAACCAGGAACACCGACCTGTACCGAGGAAGAAGGAATCATGTCCGGACACGACTGGAGATCACAGCAACGCCTGGCAACACGCATTGGGCGACTGGGCGGCTACCAGGTGAAGCAGACCAGCAAGGGTCACCTGCTCATCACCAATCTGCTGACCAACGAGCGCGGCATGGTCACGTGCAGCAAGTCCGACCATCGTTCGCCGAAGAACAATGCCGCCGAGCTCAAGCGCCTCGGCATCGAGCTGTAGAACTCAGGACCCGGACCAGGAAAGCAGGAAAAGGAATGCCACGGAGCATGGCCCCCGCAGAGCTCATTCACCAGCTCTACGAGATGTGCGGGCACACAGTCAACACCATCGGCAGTGCTGTCCCCCGCAGGCTGGCGCTGGCCCTGGACGAGTACCGGGGGCGCAGTGAGCTGCTGGACGAGCGGATGGCCCGGTTCGACGCGGCCCGGCAGGCGCTTGAAGGGCGCAGGATGCGCGGCTACCTGGGACGGGCGGAGTGGGAGGAGCTTGTCGCCAGCGCGCCGCCGGTTGCGCTAGCCCTGCGGCCCCTGGTCCCCGCGTCGGCTTCGAGGGTGGACGCCTGATGCTGACGATTCTTGAGGTCTTCGGCGGCCTGGAGGCGGCACTGCTCATCCTGAGTGCCGCATGGTTCTACCGGGCACAGGGGATGGAGATATTCGCCTGGATGGCCGTCACCTTCTACGGTACGGCGTTTCTGGCAGGAGCCTTCCTGCTCACCGTCGTGATTCACGACCATGTTCATCTGAACCTGCGGTAGGAAGCCCAAGGGGACCGGTTGACACCGGTCCCCTTGGTGTGTCAGTATTAAAACACAAGGAACGAGGAACCCAGGAAGAAGGCATCATGTCCGAGAGTCTTGAGAGCAGGCTCGTAAACGCCGTCCGGACCCGGCGCGGCATCAGTCCCAAGGCCGCCACATCCCACGTCCACAAGAACCTGGTCAAGCACCCGAGGCAGCGGGGCTGGGAGCCCTGGCAGGGCTACGGCCTCGACTCGCTGGAGGACTTCACCGGCATGGTCAAGGCGTGGCTCGGGGACAAGTCCAACCTCTCCGGCGCGACCCTGGACGCCGCCAACTACGGCGAACTGCTGGAGCACTTCCGCGAGATGGCTGGCTGGAAGCCGCCGCGCAAGAAGGCCGCCAAGCCGAAGGCGGCGAAGAAGGACTACGCCGGATTGCGGGGGCTCCTCCAGCTCGATACAGGACCGGAGCCCAAGCCGCAGCGCGGTACTGTCGCCGCCGCTGCCAAGCGTGTCCCCCGCGTCGTCACCGCCCGCATCGTCCCCGGCAACTGGCGCTACATGGCCGACCACGCCGACACCGCCTCCGCCCGCGCCTGGTGGTCCGAGTACTGCGACAAGCGCATGCGCGGTGAGGTCTGATGACGTACGACCTCGTTCGGCAGGACTTCATCGACGCGTACGCCCAGAAGTGGGGCTGCACGCCGGAGTACGCCGAGGGCATGCTCCGGCACGTCGAGCTCACGGCGATCGAGAAGGCCCAGGAGTGGCAGGAGGGCGACTGGGAGTTTCGGCTCTCCCCTGACGGCCGGGACTTCGCGTTCTTCGACCAGGGCAACGGCCCCTGGTTCATCCCCCGGCCCGCCATGACCGGACGGTTTGTCAGCAGTGTGCAGATGGACGCCATGGGCTGGACGAGGTTCGTCAAGGCCCAGGATGCGGACACGGAGTGAAAGGCTTCCACTGCATCCGGCACGACGCCGTGGCCGACGCCTGCCGGAAGCAGCCCGGGACGTGGATCCACGTCGGCACCTACAGTACGAAGACCTCCGCACAGGCCACCGCCCGCAGGATCGGCGAAGGTGCTGTCTACAAGGCGTACCGCCCCGCCGGAACCTTCGAGGGCCGGTCCGAGATGAGCGACCTCGGCTACACCGTCTACGCCCGGTACACCAGGGGGAAGCCGTGAGGATCTACCGCACCATCCCCAGCATCTGGGGCTTCGGCATCGCACACCACCCGGGCGGCTGGTCCGTGCAGTTCGCCTGGTGGGTCGTCACCACCGAGCCGTACTGACCCTCTTCCCCCAGGCCAGCGTGACACGGTATGATTCCTGAGACAGGAAGGACAGGAAATGTACACGATCACCATGGGCGACATCGGAACCGAGCACGAGATCGTCCGCTTCGAACCGCTCCCCGACACCGTCCCCGTCGAAGAGCCGGTGCAGGTCCCGGCCGAGCCAGAGAAGGTCCCCGCCTGATGGTCTACGGGTTCGCCGCAGAGGCCGGGGAACACTCCAGTGACGTCCAGGTCTACCCGAACAAGCTCACCGCGTTCCGCAGGTTCCGGTTCCGGCCGCGCCCCGCCTACTCACCGCCCCGGGGGTGGAACGGTGAGTGGGCGGACTTCGCGGACGGGAACGAGCCCGTCGTGCAGATGCCGTCCGATGTCAGCTTTCTCAGCCTTAATGACCCACGGAAGGTCAAGGAGAGGAACGAGCTGTACCACGGCAAACCGCAGTGGGAGCCGTGCCTGACAGCAACCAGCTACGGGCATGTCGTCTACACGGCAGGAGCGCACACGGCGTACTGCGCCCAGAACTTCTACCAGGAGAACGCCGTCCACCGGGCACCCCAGAAGGGATGCTCCTGCGGGTACTGGTGCTACTACACCCCCGACTACGCCACCGACATCGGCACCTCCACCGCGTGGACGTGCCTGGCCGCCGTAGAGGTGTGGGGTGACATCGTCCCTGGCACCAAGGGCGTCCGGGCGGAGCACATGCAGATCGTCGGCATCCTGCCCCCGGCCGAGCTGCTGGGCACGGTGTACCCCGTCGTGAAGGCGTGGCAGGAGGTGCTGGCGGGGCTGCACGTTCCGCAGTACGGGGGTCTGGGGGAACTGCTGGAGTTCCACCCGCCGCAGGACGTCTCCGGGTTGATCCCGAAGGAGCCGGAGCGGTCGACCGTACCGTACGAGTTGACATATTCTCCTGGTCAGTCGTTCCTCGGGACGTGGAACAGCGGACTGTCCTGGAGCATCACGCACCCGGCGGCGAGCTACTACTCCATTCCTGTGCCACTGTATGTGCCGCAGTACTCGGACTCCTGTTCCCTGTGCAGCTACGCGTTCACCGCACGGACACAGGCCGACCTCGACCGCCTGGTCGGCACCCACTACACCACCGTCCACCTCATGCCCAGCACAGCAACCGCCATCGCGGCCTGACGCGCTGGCGGTGATCTTGCCGTTTCTCCGGCCCGGTGCCTAAGCTGGTACAGCAGCACACCGAGCCGGAGGCCCGCATGACGTACTCAGTACCACAGATCGACCCAGAGTTCGTCCACGCACTCATGGCACAGGACGACCCCGACATCGTCACCACAGCGCTCACGCTTTTCACCATCGGAATGCTCCAGGGCATCTCCGCCGTCATGCGGGAACACGCCATGGTCCTCCTGCTCCAGGGCATGCAGCAACCGTACGTGAACGGATGGCTGGACGCGGCCGATACCTTCGACGCCAACCCGCCACCTCATGAACCGGCATGCAGGGAAAAAGAAAAGGAAACCTAGATGCAGCTCGACAAGGAGACATACACAGCTCTGCGGGACGACATGCGCCAGGAACTCGTACGGCTCCATCGCACCCGCGCCCAGCCATGGGAAACCAACGCGGTCCTGCGGCGCATCAGCCGCCTGGACATGGCCTGGGCCCGCAACCAGGAATGGCACGACAGCAGCGCAGGAACTCTCATCGAACCGTGAGGGGCACGTAACGACACGCGGAAGGCGGACAGGGAATGCCGGTACAGCACGTGGACTACACGGAGGTGCTCAAGCAGCTCGAAACCAAGCGGCAGGGGCGGGACCTGTCCTGGCGGCAGGTGGCCACCGAGATGGATATCCCCGCCGGGACGTTCAGCCGGTTGCGCAATGGCGAGGGGTGCTCGAACGACGCCCTGGTGACCATGCTGTCATGGCTCGGGGCGGATAGGTCGATCAAGCCGTTCCTGGTGGCCGCACCGGAGTAGGATCAGTGGACCACCGCAGTGCACGCGAAGGAGCTGCTATGTCGAAGCCCCGTAAAGACGACCGCATCCGTGTCCTGCCCCAGGCCATGGCCGCGTACGCGTCCGGCACGTCCATCCGGGCCATCGCCGAGGCCATCGGGTTCTCCTACACGGGTACCCGGCGGATGCTGATGGCGGAGGGCGTACAGATGCGCCCCCGGTACACCCGTGTACTGCGGCAGGGTGAACTCCAGGACACCGACCCCCGCACGGTGCCCTGCACCTACTGCGGGGCCGAAGCGGGGGGCGGGTGCCACAGCAAGTATGGTAAGCGCCTGTCCAAGCTGCACAGGTCACGCCGGTACGCGGTTGGCAGTGCGGCTCCCACGACTTGACAGTCCATGCGAGAAGTGAAACACTACGTATCAGGAACAGGGACCCGGCACACCGGAACCCGGAGCAGTAAGGAGTGTATGTGGCACGCCACATGAATTCGGGCGTCAAGGCGTACGGCGTCAGCAACGCCCTGCGCGCCAGGGGTCTCACCCGCAGCGAGGAACTCAGCAGGAGCCGCAAGGACCACCGCATGAGCGCCGGGTACCAGGTGGCCCAGCTCGATGACGACTCCGTCCGCATCAGGCACCACCTCGGCAACGGCCACCGCATCACCCTCGCCGCCGACCGTGCGGCCAAGGTGGAGGCGGAGCTCACCAAGTACACCGAGATACTGGAGAACGGGTACGCCGTCGTGCACCACGGCGAGGGCGAACAGGCGTACCTCATCGTGCGCAACCCGGTGAGCCCCCTGGTCGGCGAGACTCTGCGCAAGGCGGCCAAGCTCGTCCGTGAACTGCCGGGCTCCGCAGCCAGGACAGCCAACGCGGCGATCGTCGCCGAGCACCTGGAGGGCTGGGCAACCCTTGCCGACGGCGGCAAGGGCTGGTAGGCCCCATGGGGCCGGAGGGAAGCGAGAACATGTCCGAGATCAAGCTTGAAAGCGCAGACGTTGAACGCGTCTGGTCGTCCGCCATGAAGACCAAGGACCGCTTCGACCGGGAAGGCTTTGAATCCGCCGAGGTCCACGAGTCGATGGACCTTCTGGTCGAGTTCTGCGACCTGCTCATGGGGCGCGGGGCCAGGACCGTGGACACGTTCCTGTCCAACAATGACATGGAGATCCCGCAGTAACCTGCGGACGCCACTCGGCATCAACCGGCGAGCCCCCAAAACCGATCGCACTCTTCGTGAACGCGGGTATGGCGGCCGACACGGGTCCACGACCCCCGGCGAGCCGACGGCCGGGCGGGAGCCGCAATCCCCGCCACCCGCAGCCCAGACGGAAAGAGAAACCATGAAAATCTTCGGCAGAAGCTCCAAGCAGGCCGACGCACAGACCCCGGCCCAGGAGGTCACCGTCCCCGACGGCATGATCTCCCTGGTCAAGCAGGCCGCCGTCAGCCTGGAGAAGCACGGGGCGGGCAAGGAGAAGGCCGCCGTCTACCTGGTCCTGGACCACTCCGGCTCCATGGACGGGTTCTACGGCATCGGTGCCGTGCAGGATCTCGCCGAAAAGGCCCTCGGCATGTCCGCGAACCTGGACGACGACGGCCACGTACCGGTCGTGTTCTTCGAGAGCAGTGCGCACAGCCCCCAGGTGGTCGGCCTGGACAACTACCAGGGCTGGGTGCAGCGCGCCCACCAGTCCGTCCCCTACGGCTCCACGAACTACGGCGGTGCCATGGACGCCGTGGTCAAGCACTACCGCAAGTCCGGGGCCATCGATCCGGCGCTGGTGATCTTCCAGACCGACGGACGGCCGGACAGTGAGGCCGCCGTCGAGCGCAAGCTGCGCGAGTACTCCGCCGAACCCATCTTCTGGTTCTTCGTCGGCTTTGGCAGCGGTGCCGGGTACCTGAACACCCTGCCGGGGCTCTCCGGTCGCACGTTCAGCAACGTCGGCGTATTCCAGTGCGGCGCGGACCCGCAGGAAGTGTCGGCGGGCAGTCTCTACGAGGCGCTGACCATGGACTTCGCCCGCATGCTTGGGGAGGCCCGGGCCGCCAGCGTCCTGAAGTAGAGCTCTTGACACGGCTGTGCGAGAAGTGACATAGTCGAAGCAGGAAGAACACAGGAAGAAGGACGACATGAAAACCCTCGCACGCAGCCGCAGCATGGCACTGTTCAGCGACGCCTACCAGGCCGGGTACAGGGCCGCCGTCGACACCTCCACCCCTGTGCTGGAGCCGGAGACGGCCACAGCGCCGGAGACGGACGTCTTCGCCGCTGCGGCGGCACTGGGGGCGTGGTTCGAGGCGAACGAGGCGTCGAAGGTCTGCGACCGGGACAAGCGACGGGCCCGCAAGCTCATCGACACGCTCGCGGCGGGCGTCTACGGCGGCTGGGTCCTGCGCTGGAAGCCCTCCGTGCGCATGACCCCCGATCTGGAGGCCATCGCCGAGACCTACCGGCGGCTGGGCCTGGGCGAGGTGCCCATGCGGCAGTGCGCCGACAGCCTGGGGGTGGAAAAGGCGTGAGCCGGAGCCTCCCGGACGTCTTCGTCAAGAAACGGGGCCGGTACCTGTGCGTGCGCGCTCTGTGGTCCGAACCCGGCAAGGGCTGGGCGATCAGCATCGAGGACGCGAGCCCTGGCAAGGACACCGATGGTATGCGGATCGGTGAAATGGTCATCGGGAAGACCGCCGTGTGGTGCTACACCCAGGAAGCAGCCCAACGAATGCAGGACCGGGCAGTCCGACTCGCCAAGGTGGGCCGGATCCGTTGACCGCCGAAGCCGTGCGGTGGCTGGAGGGGGAATTCGACAGCCACCGCATTCAGGAAGTAGCCGGGTTCGAATACGAGCCACCGGCCCACAGCTCCACCGAGTACCAGCGGCCCGTGCTGGAATTCATCGACGACGTGGACGGGTGCTGTTTCATGTGCCGGACGGGATCCCCGGAGCGCTGTTCGTGGTTCAGATCCGTGTTCCCTTCGCCATGGGCGTCCACCATGTTGCTGGGGCTTCCTTGGACGGAGGAGCGCGAAAGGGCGTGGCTCAGCTGGGAAACCCTGTCTGACTGCGAGTACGACCAGCGAATAGACGTCTACCTAGAGAAGACAAGAAAGGAATGCGCATGAGTGAGCAGCTCGACTTCTCCGGCCTGGTGTTCCCCACCGAGCCGACAGCCAACTTCATGGAGATCACGCCGGTGATGGCAGAGATCCTCTTGGGGTTCAACGTCAAGAACCGCGTCGTGAACGACCGCCTGGTCAAGGAGCACGTCCGCACCATCCTCGCCGGTGACTACCTGGTCAATGGCGAGACCATCAAACTCTCCTGGCCGCTCCTCAACGGCAAGAAGGACCCCACCGGCAAGGGCCTGCCCATTCTCCTGGACGGGCAGCACCGGCTGGAGGCCGTGGTCGAGGCAGGAAAGTCGATCATGATCCTGGTCGTCTACGGCCTGGACCCCGGCACCCAGGCCACCATCGACACCGGCCGCAAGCGCACCACCGCCGACTGGCTCAAGATCAACGGCGAGACCGAGTACACCACCTTCGGGGCCGTCCTGACCGGGATCTGGAAGTGGAACGCGGGGGATCGGATGTTCAACACCAACCCCAAGCCCACCCCCCTGGAGACGGCCCAGCTCCTGGCGGACCACCCGGAGATCCGCCGGTCCGTGGAACTCGGGGTCCAGGCATCCCGGGGGTTCCCGGACCTGCGGCGGTCCTCCCTGGCCGTCTGCCACCACATCATCTCCCAGCTCGACACGGAGCACGTGCCCTACTTCATGCGCCTGATCGAGACCGGCGCGGGCCTCGAAGAGGGACACCCGGTGCTGGCTCTGCGTCGGCGGGCGTCATCCTACCGGCGGCGCAAGGAGCCGATGCCGCTGCGGCGTGAGGCGGGCCTGATCCTCACGGCGTGGAACAAGTGCGTACTGGACGAGCCGACCTCTCGCATCATCCAGCTCTTCAACGAGCCCGCCCCCGAGGCGCAGCACCCGATGGGGCGCTACCTGGAACTCCTCCAGGACGCGAAGACCCGCACGGACAGCTAGCGTTTGACCCCGCTCCTTTCCCCCTCTAGAATAGGGGAAGGAAAAGGAACGGATGGATATACATGAGCATGATCCTGTTCACCATGCTTCAGCGGTGGGCGGCGGAGAAAACCAGTGACCTCATCGGGAATGGCCTGATCGTCGCTCTCGATGACTCCCAGGAATTCTCCGCCGAACCCCGACTGGTTCTGGAGCTGGAGAACCGCAGATACCTTGCACGGCTGACGCTCAAAGAAGACGGTAGCACGGCACTCGAATGCCTGGACAAGAAGGCAGAAAAACTCCAGCAGGGCACGTGCGCGGTTTTCACCGAAGGGCAGCTCGAAAGCGCTGTTGGGCACCTGCTCGAATGGATGGGTGAGCAGTCCGACCAGCCGGACACCCAGCCAGTGGTCTTCAATTGCCCGGACCAGAAAGCCGTCTACGTCTCACGCGGCGAAGCACGGATGATCAAGAAGCGGGCCAGGCTCCCCGGCACCGTCGTGGAGTACAAGTGTCAGCGCTGCGGGAACTGGCACCTCGGCGACAAGAAGAGCCGTGGCACCATGAAGCGGCGGACGTTCAGAAGCTAGTACGGCGGGTCTGGCAGTACCAGGGTGCCTGTGGAAGGGCGCACTCTGGTTTGGTGCGGCGGTTGCCGCGAATCCTCCGCCCCGGGTTCGACTCCCGGCAGACCCACGGACTGCGGCAGCCAACCGCAGCGCACACGTAGGAAACACAGACAAGGAACCAGATGACCGACAGCCACACCCCCCAGGCAGCCGTCGAGAACGACGACATCATGCAGGAGATGGCCCGTCTCGCCGAGGCCGCCACCGCCAACGGCCTCGCAACCCAGGCCAACGGGGTCTCCCCGCAGCTCGCCTCGGCAGCCGCCACCCTCGCCCTGCTCAGCGCACTGGGCGGCAACAAGGTCGCGGAGGACAGCCTCCACTTCGAGGGCACCTCCTTCATCCTGCCGAAAAACTACGAGGGCCGCATCGACGACGCCATCGAGTTCCTGGTGCAGTACCGGTCCCAGCAGGCCGCCAAGGTCGACATCACCCGAGTCTTCGAGTACCGCCCCCTGGACGTCGCCCACGCCGTGCAGGCCGCTCTCAAGAAGGTCTTCGGCCACACCGGCAAGGGCATCGCCATCAAGACGATGTTCGGCGACATCGAGCCCCTCTTCGTGGACGTGCCGACCGGCGTGGACCAGGTCACCCAGGTCCCCTGGAACCGCGTCGCGTTCCCGTCCCTGAACGGGCACATCGACATCAAGTCCAAGGACTCCCCGCAGGGCCCCGTCGGACAGATCACCGTCAACGCCCCCCGCGCCTACCGCAGCGCCGTCGACGGCTTCTTCAAGGCGGTCGAGGCCGAGCTGCGTGGCGGCTCCATCTACCGGGGCAAGGCCATCGTCCAGACCGAGGCCGACGAGATCAAGTTCATGGACCTGTCCAAGGTCAAGCGCGAGGACGTCGTCTACGGCGACGAGGTCTTCGCGCACCTGGAGGCCAACCTCTGGGTGGCCCTGCGCAACCTGCCCGCCATGCGAGCAGCCGGGCAGCCCATCAAGCGGGCCGTCCTGCTGGAGGGCCCGTACGGCACCGGCAAGTCCCTCGCGGGCTACCTCACCGCGCAGCAGGCCGTCGCCAACGGCGTCACGTTCATCTTCGCCGAGCCGGGTGCTGACCTGCACCTGGCCCTGAACACCGCCCAGCTGTACGCCCCCGCCGTCGTTTTCTTCGAGGACATCGACGTCCTTCAGTCCAACGACCCCGAGGACGTTTCCAAGCTCCTGGACGCGTTCGACGGCGTCGGCGGCAAGGGCAAGGAGGTCATCGCGGTCCTGACCACCAACAACCGCGACAAGATCCACAAGGGCATGCTGCGGCCCGGCCGCCTGGACGCCGTCATCCACATCGCCGACCTGGACCTCGGCGGTATGCAGCGACTGATCGAGGCGTCGTTCCGGGGCAGCGACGTCAAGCTCCTGGACATCGACTACGAGGCCGTGTTCGAGGCGTGCGAGGGCTACCTGCCCGCGTTCGTCCGCGAGGTCGCCACCCGCGCCCTGCGGTACGCCATGGTCCGCGTGAACGGCATGCCGAACGAGCTGACCACCGACGACCTCCTCAAGGCCGCACACGGCCTGCGGGAGCAGTACAGCCTCATGATCGGCGCGCACGAGATCCAGCAGACGGCGACGCTGGAGGCCGCGCTGCACAACGTCATCGCGGAAACCCTGGAGAAGGCCGTCGCCCTGGACGCCGACGGGGACCAGAACTACAACATCCGTGGGTTCGAGATCGCCCGCAAGTAGCACCCCGGGGGCGGTCCAGGCGGTACGCTGCCTGGACCGCCCTACCCGTTGCCGGACAGGAAGAGGGAGGAGACATCATGGACCCGAACGATCTTGCCATTCAGGGTGGCCCGGTGAACCGTGTCACCTGGGAAGCCGCCCGGCTTCTGGGTGCGGGCTGCGGCGTCGAGGTGTCCGATGCCGGGTACGGCCTGCGGTCCACCGGCTTCAACCGGTCCAACCGCGTCAGCCAGCAGGCGTACCTGGAGCAGATCGAGGAGCGCCAGCGGTGACAGGACGCGAGGGGTTCATCCTGGCGACTGGTAGCCGCACCGCGCCGCCCTGGCTGCGGGACGAGGTCCACACGCGCCTCACGGAGCTCTCCGAGGATGCCCGCAGCAACCATGGCGTGCAGCGTCTCACTGTCGTCCACGGGGCTGCCGCCGGTGTTGACACCGACGGTCGGGTCTGGGCGCACCGGGACCACGGCTGGCCGGTCGGCCACAAGGCGTTCCCGGCGATCTGGGCGGGCCCCTGCGACCCAGCGCGCTGCACCCCTGGGCATCGCAGGACCCGGGAGGGCGGCTCGGACTGGTGTCCGGCCCAAGGCAGTTATCGCAACGGTGCTATGGCCACGTATCTCCACCGGCAGTATCATGATCTGGGTGCCTGGGTGCAGGTGGCGGCGTTCTACCGGATGCCCAATTCGGTGGGAACACTGGACTGCGTACGGCAGGCACGGACGCTGAGACTACCTGTGCTGGAGTACGGCAATGCCCCGAGGACCGGAACCGAAGAACCCGGGGAAACGCTGTTCTGAGTGCGGCCGGAGAGTCCGCCTCTCTTTCGACGGTACCGTGCGCACACATTTCCTGAAGCAGGCGTCCTACGATCCGCAGACGCGGGAGATGTGTATCGGGTCCAACCAAGAATTCGTACAGGAACTGCGCCGGGAGCGCATCACCAGAAGGTAGCAGCCCGGCCGATTGTCAGACCCGGGTGCGAGGATGGAGTCCTGGCACCCTGCACCGCACAGAGAACAGGAACAGCATGAGCACGTTCGTCGACAAGCACCTCGTCAACCATGTCATCTTCGTCCTGGACGCGTCCACCTCCATGGAAGGCAGCAGGGCCCGGCAGCTCGTCAAGGCAGTCGCCGAGGAGGTCAGGAACCTCGCCATCGAATCGGGCTCCGAGAAGCAGAACCAGGAGACCCGCGTCGCGATCTACACCTTCGCGGACAAGGCACAGTGTGTCGTCTCAGAGCGTGACGTGATGCGTCTGCCAGAGATCGGGGACGTCTATGAGCCCTACGGCAACACCGCTCTGTGTGACGCCGGGATCCTGGTGCTGGACGACATCAAACTGGTCTGCCAGAAGTATGGCAGCCATGGCTTCCTGGTGTACTTCCTGACCGACGGCGAAGAGAACCGCTCCCACCCCGTTGCGCGGGCCAATCTGCCGAAGCGCCTGGCGGACCTGCCGGAGAACGTCACCGTCGCCTGCCTGGTCCCGGAGGGGCGGAACTACAGCGGCAACACGTGCGCCGAGGACGCCATCCGCTACGGCTTCCCGCCCGGCAACGTCGCCACCTGGAATATCAACGCCGCAGACGGAGTGAAGAAGGCCGTCCAGAGCACCATGCGTACGGCGACGGCCAACTACATGACCGCCCGTGCATCCGGCCTGCCCGGCAGCACCACGCTGTTCTCCACGAGCAGTGCGGCGGACAACGAGGCCGCCGTCAAGCAGAACCTCACCCCGCTGTCCACGGACGAGTACACCCTGATCCCGGTCGTGCCGCCGCCCGCCTCCAACAACGGCAAGCCGTGGGAGATCAAGCTGTTCGCGGAGCACTGTGGGCACAGGTACACGGCTGGGTACAGCGGTTACTACGAACTGGTGGCCACCAAGAAGAAGCCCTCGGAGGTCATCCAGGGCAATAAGAAGATCATCGTCGTCGAGAAGGCCACCAACCAGGCATTCGGCGGGGACGCCGCACGCTCCCTGCTTGATCTCACTAACGAAACCAAGCGCGTGCGCCCCAAGGACTACCCCGGTTACAAAATTTACGTGCTGTCCGGCTCGGTGAACCGCCACCTGGTCCCCGGCACCCACCTGTTGATCAAGAAGTAGGAAAAGTGAAGAAGCAGCTGACCGGGGACGCGATGTTCTACCGCGCCTGGTCCTCCGGACTGAGCGTCAGCCATGCGGCGTTTCTCGCGAACATGGTCGATTTGCCCGAGGGGGAGTACGCCGACGCGTTCATCCGGGCCATACTGCGGGGTGTTTCACTTCACCGTACGCCGAGCCGGATGCGGCGGTACATTGTCCGGAACCGCCGGGCGTACCACCACGACCAGGCACTCATCGCCCGGCACGAACGGGAAGTCCTGCGGGCCCGGGATGGCATGCGCTGCCACCAGTGCCGTGCCGTCCCGCCGCAGCCGGGCGAGATCATGGACCCGGAGTCCATCGAGTACATTGCCAGCTTGACCTAGGAAAAGGAAGGCAGGACGTGAACGCCATCAAATACGTGATTGGCGACGCCACCGCACCGATAGGCGAAGGCCCCCAACTGATCGCGCACATCTGCAACGACCAGGGCGGCTGGGGATCCGGCTTCGTCCTCGCCGTCTCCAAGCGCTGGCCCGAACCGGAGGAGATGTACCGGTCCTGGGCACGCATGGGCAGCGGCGGAGGGTTTCGCCTCGGAGAGACACAGTTCGCGCACGTCTCGCTCAACCACAACATCGTCGTGGCCAACATGGTGGCCCAGCGCGGATTCGTCACCGGGGACAACCGCCGGGCCGTGGACTACGACGCGTTGCGCACGTGCCTGGAGACCGTCGCGCTGGTGGCCACCGGTAGCGCCGTCGTGTTCACCCCCCGCTCCTCCGTGCACATGCCCCGCATCGGCTGTGGCCTGGGCGGCGGCACCTGGGAGGAGATTGAGCTCATCATCACGGAGACGCTGGTGAACAGCGGCGTGGACGTCACCGTCTACGACCTGCCGTGAGCGGCACCGCACTGGACGACCTCGTCATCACCTTCACGGACGAGGTGCATGAGGACGTCTGCGAAGCCCCAAACAGCACCTGCTCCAAGGCGGCCATCTGGGACTTGATCAACGGCTGTGGCTGCACTTGGGCCATCTGCCACGACCACAAAGTGTGGGGGGAGAAGAAGTTCCGCGAACTCTTCCCGGACGGTACGGGCTACATGTGTGCCAGATGCCTCGCCAATGAGCCGCCCTACCGTTTCGTACCGCACCGGAGGAACCGTTGAGCCGATACTCCCTCGTTCACCGTAAGGACAACACCGTCCGGGACCTCACCTTCCGCCGGTACAAAGGAATGCACCGGCCGATGGAATGGAGCGCCTACAACTTCTACGTCGGAAAGGAACGCTGGGGATTCGTCACCCACACGCTCGGCAGCAAGGGCCGCCAGTGGACAGCGCACTCCTTCAATCAGGACGTTCCCAAGGGCCTGCGTAAGCAGAACGGCTTCGCCACGCGCTTCGAGGCCGGACGCTACATCATCAAGACCTACGGCTACTGGGAGAACGACTGATGGACATGGAGGAGCTGGCCGACCCGATACTGCGAGAGATCCGCAAAAGAAGCGCGGACAGCAACCCGGTCGACTTTCTGGTGGAAGGGCACCGCCACGGCCTGCGCGGGTGCCGGTGCCTGTCCTGTGACGTCACCACCGGCTACATGATCAGCACGGGTGTCACCTGTGACGAGATTCCCGAGGCGGCTGACGCGTGTGATGGTGGCTGTCTCTGCCCTGTGCTGACCGAGGGACAGGCGGAGTCCCTCATCCGGGCGGACCTGGACCGCTCGTGGCTGCTCGGGGAGGTCCGGCGGCTGGAGGGTCTTGTTGCGGCCCACCAGCGGGTTGAACTCCGGCTGGCCCGGGAGGCGGCAGGACCGTGGCCCTTCCAGGTGGTTCGCAGGCGAAGGAAGGAACAGGCGTGAACGGCGAGGTACTACTACAGGGCATCGTAGGAAGCCAGGCGTATGGCTTCGCGCATGAGGGGTCGGACATCGACCGCCTCGGACTGTACGCCGCGCCGACGTCCTCATTCTTCGGGCTGGGGAAGCCGCAGGAGTCCTACGTCACCACCAAGCCGGACCTCACCCTGCACGAGGCCCAGAAGTGGTGCCGTCTGGCCCTCAAGTGCAACCCCACGGCCATGGAACTCGTCTGGCTGCCGGAGGGTCTTTACGAGGTCCGGCACCCCCTCGGGGATGACCTGATCGCTATCCGGCGGTCCTTCCTGTCCGCCAGGGCCGTCCGCAACTCCTACCTCGGTTACGCCAGCAGTCAGCTCAGCAAGCTGAAGCACACGGCCATCAAGATGGACACGCACGAGGATCCTGCCGCTGTGCAGGACCGGCGGCGTAAGCACGCACGGCACCTGGTCCGCCTCATGCTGCAAGGCGTCGGGCTGCACCAGGGCGATGACCTTGTTGTCCGGTTGCCGTCTCCTGGTTACGTGGTGGAGACGGCCAGCGCGATCGTCCTGGATCCCAGGATCGGGGACATGCTGCTGGCTGGTGCGGAGAAGGTCTTCGACAAAACCAGCCAGCTGCCGGAGGAGCCGAACACGGTCGTGGTGGAGGCGTGGCTGCACGGGGTGCGCCGGTCGTTCCTGGAGTAGACGACCACTCCCAAGTGTGCTAGTATTCAAACACACGAGGGAACGGAGGAACCATGGACTTGACTGACGCAGAGCTCACGCTGCTGCTGAACGACCTGCTGGACCGCGTCAACAACGAGATCCGCCACGACACCGACGGTCTCGATGACGCCCAGCGGGCGGCCGTCGACAGCCTCGGCGAGAAGGCGTACGCCGAGGCCCGTGCCCGCAAGCAGCTGCGCCCCGCAGAGTTCTGGTGGGTGCACTGATGGCTGGAGCACGGGGGCCCGCATTCCGGGACATCTGTTCCGTCTGCGAGGGCAGTTACGCACTCACCGTCAAGGGCCTCATCGGCAAGCACCCGGCCTCCGCGCAGGAGTTCGCCGACGACAAGGGCAAATGCCGGGGCGGGGGCAAGCTGCCCAAGCCCAAGAACAGTCGCTGACCCCTCGTCTGCTACGCTCAGCCGCGCGACAGGTCGAGGGGTCGCCAGGGACGCCACAGGCATGTGGCGTCCCCTCCCTCATGTACAGGAAAGAGGAAAGCATGTCCGGCGAAAGAGTCGCGTCCTACGACGAGTTCATGAACATCCTGGCCGACGCCAGCAAGCTCGGTCTGTGCAACGCACCCGACCCCAGCAGCATCAAGAACCTCACCCCCGGGGCGGACGTCGTCCTGTCCCTGGAGGAGATGGGCTGCGACTTCACGGCTTTCAGGGCCCCCTACCACCACCGCGTCCGCGCCGTCGTCCTGTACGAGCGCACCGCCCACATCGTGGACATCCAGGACACGACCTGGGTCCTCCTGAAGACCGTCGAGGAGTGGATCGCCTCGCTCCCGATCATGGTTCTCCCCGCCGAGGTCATCGCGGCGACCGAACCTGACGCCCCCGAGGAGGACGGCCCCGCCGGGGTGCGGGAGCCGTCCGAGCCCGCCGCGCCGACCGACGATGCGGGGGCGGCCGTTCCGCACGAGGCCCCCGTGGGGTAGAGTGACCCAGGAGAAACGACGAAGGCCCGCGCCTGGCTCGGCAGCGGGCCTTCGGTCGTCTCCGGACCCTCTGGCAGGCAAGTTGATCATGCCTCGACTGCTGCCTAGAATGGGGTGATCACCGCACTTCACGGCACCTCTGGTGCCCTGCCGGAGGGAGCTCTCGTGTGTACTCTGCACCTGCGGCAGGCAAAGCGAAGCGCGCATGAACACGAGTGACGTCACCGCGCAGCCACCAGCTGCGGTCAACGACCTCACTCCGTACCGAGCGGCCCTCTGGTACCAGGAACGCGGCCTGTTCCCCATCCCCTGGATTGTCCAGGGCGGCCAGAAGATCGCCGCCACGGGCAAGTTCACCTATGAAGCGTACACCTCACAACCCCAGGGAATCACCTGGGTCATGGACGAGTGGCCCTACCATGACGAATGGCAGGTCGGCCTCGCCCTCCACGAGAACACCGGCGTCTTCGCCGTGGACGTGGACGACCCCGAACAGCTGACCCGCTGGGAGAGCGAGAACGGCCCCCTCCAGGGAGACACCTGGACCCAGACCACTGGCCGCGACGGCGGCGGAGAGCACCGCCTGTTCCGCCTCGCCGGGCGCAATGCCGTCTGGCCCCGGCAGGGCTCCTTCGACGCCGCGTACCCCAAACTGGAGTTCCGCTCCAACGGACTGGTCGCCGTCGCCCCCTCCATCCACCCCAGCGGCCGGAAGTACCGCTGGAAGGACGATTCCCCTGTCGAGATCGCCGAGACGGCCTGGGGCCTCACCTCACTGATCGGGGCCCGCGCCGTACGCAAGGACCGGAGCGGATCCTCCGGTTCAACGCGCGCGCAGGTTCAGCCGGACGGGACCCGCGCCGTTGTCGCCGACATGGACGCACTCCTGACCGGCGGAGTCCCCGCAGGCCAGTCCCAGCACGTCGCCCTGCGGGACCTCGTGTGGGACGCCGCCAGCCGTGGCATGTCCGATATCATGATCCGCGTCCTGTGGGACACTGTTGTCGCCCGCACCCCCCTCGCCCGGCCCGACCAGCCATGGACCTCGGCCGACTTCGACCGGCACCTGGCCGGGGCCCGGGACAAGCTCGGCGGCGGCGTCAGCACCAAGCTGCTGCGCTGGGCCGTCCGGGTCCACAACGAGGCACAGCAGGCCAGAATGGCAGCCCCAGCGCCCGCCATCACTTCCCCAAGTGGTGAAGTGACACCGCCGCCGCCGCCGACACCGTCAGTCGATCCTGCTCCGGCGAACGACACGACGGCCTACCTGCTGCGACCCCTCCCCTTCACTGAGCTCAAGCAGTACGGACCGCACCAGGAAGGCATGGGGGAGCTCTTCGCCGACCGCTTCCATGATGTATTCAAATGGTGCAATGAAGAGAACGCCTACTACACCTGGTTCAGTTTCGACGGCACACCAGTAACCCACTGGAGCCGTGAAGCATTCAACGGCATATCACCAAAGTTCGTACACATGGTACGTAAACTCGGCCTGGTTGTCCGGGAAAGCGTCAATGCGCATATCGCATCCGTCGACCAGAGCACGGCCGATGGGCGGCAGAAAGTCAAGGAAGCAAACGCATACCTTCTCCCCTTCCAGAAGGCTGACACCATCCGGGGCGTAGCGAAAATCGTCGCCAGTGACCAGCGCGTTGCTGTAACACCAACAGACTTCACAGCAAAACCGCACCTCCTCAACTTCCGCACCGGAACCTACGACGTCCGCACCGGACAACTCCTCCCGCACCGCCGCGAAGACATGAACACCGTCACCATCAACCGGGACCTCGACCTCGCCATCGCGGAAAAGCCCCTCAGGGAAGTAGCACCGCTCTTCGACAGCATGATCTGGCGCATGTGCGGCGCACCCGGTGAAGTCGACCACGACACCCACACCAAGCGCGCTGACGCCGTCAAGCGCTGGCTTGGATACCAGCTCCACGGATCCAACCCGGAGAAGAAGATGGGCGTCTTCGAAGGGGCGACCTCCATCGGCAAGAATCAGGTGGTGGAAGCCCTCGGTGACATCGTCTCCGAGTACGCCTACACCTCCTGCCCGCCGAGCCTGCTCATCCGCAGCCGCCAGGACCGGCACAGCTCGGTGGAGGCGAACCTCTCCGGCAAGCGCATGGTCGTCGTCAACGAGATGACGAAGGACCAGGTGCTGGACGAAGCCCAGGTACTGCGCCTGGTCAACCCGGAGGGCACCCGCGTGGACCTGCGCAAGATGCGGGAGAACGCCATCTCCACAGAGATCACCTGGTCCCTCACCGTTACCACCAACGCCATGCCCCGCACTGACACCACCGACCAGATTCTCGGACGCCTCGCCTTCTACCCCCTGTCCAAGCGTGCCGTCCCCGAAGAGGACCGCGACAGCAGCCTCAAAGCGCGCATCCTCCAGCAGGAGTCCGACGAGATCCTCGCCCACGCGGTGACCTGGTGGCGGCAGTGGTGGGTTGCCCGCGAGAACGGTGACAAGAACGCCCTCGCCCTCCCGCAGGAGTCCCGGGAGACGCTGGCCGAGTTCGTCGAGGACAATCTCACCCCCCTGCACGAATTCATCGACGACCTGTGCGAAATCGTGCCCGGCGAGTACGTGGACGCGAAAGACCTCTGGCGCAAAGCCGTCGCCTACTGGGACGACCAGCACCGTGACAAGCGCCTGGAATACTCCGGAGGCCGCAAAGAGTTGTACAAACTCCTCAGCGAAATCCCAGGGATCGAGCGGCGCACACGGGGGTCGAAGAAGAACCTCATCGGCTTCGGGAACCTTCGTGTACGGGCCCTGTACGGAGCCGCAGACGCGGCCCTGCACGCCTGGGCCGGTCGGCAGGGGGACTAGGACGCCTGTCCGACACGCCCCTGACCTGGTAAAGTCGGATCTTGTACAAGGAACACCGAACCGAAGGAGGATCCGTGGAAGCAGTAAAAGCCACCACGCCGCCGCAGGAGACAATCCACATCCTCCCGGACGCCGCCGGGCAGCCCCGCAAGCGGTTCTCCGGCACCCACCTCGCGTTCGCCTCCACCGGGGACTCCAAATGGAAGCGCCCCCGCTGGCTGACCCTGGACCTGTACCGCAAGGCCGACGGCACCTACATCCTGCACCGCACCGGGTACAGTGTGGTCTACCACGACCCGGACGGCTGCGAGGGCGGCGAGGGCATGACGCTGTCCGAGCTGCTGGAGGTGACCTCCGAGGGCGTCCCGTGCGAAAAGTGCAGCCCGATGCCGTTCGATGCTGTCAAACTGGCCATCGAACGCGGTCGGGGCAGCGAGATCATCCTGCTGGAGCGCATCTACTACAAGGTGATCGAGGCCGCCACCGTCCCAGAGCTGGTGAAAGCGCTGGAGTTCGTCCCCAAAACGTCGAGCACCGGCACCCCGGTCATCAGCCGTCCCGGACAGGAGCTGCTGCTGCGAGCCGCCGAGCATGATGCGCCCATCGCCGCCACGTTCGACGCCGTTGAGGACATCTGATTGAGATTTGACACACCAGCCCGGCGGGGGGTAGGCTGGCACCACACCAGGAAACAGGAAAGGAACACCCGCCATGCCCGAACTCCGCGACATTGCCCGCGTCCGCAATGTCACCACCACTGCCACGACTGAGCTCGTGAACATCCCCGAGGTGGGAACCCCCGAGGGGCTCAGGACCGCCGCCGAGCTCGTTTACCACTCGGTCAGGGCGAAGACCACGAACAACTCCCCGCAGTACCCCAGGGACGGCACGCCGGGCAAGCACTGGCAGGGACGCATCCGCACCGAGGTCTTCTACGAACTGTGGCCCCAGCTGGACGACCGCATGTACGTGTCCGCCACCCAGCGCAACGAGATCATCGAGGCAGTCACCGACTACCTCGACACGTGCAAGGTGCTCGTCCGCAAGTCGGCGGACACCAAGTACAACCCGTCGATCTGGTGGGTCAGCGACCACTGGACCCCCATGGAGGTACGAACCGTGCAGCCCGAACCGGCACAGGCACCGCAGGCCGTGCCAGGCGCAGGCTACCAGTGCCGGGGCTGTGACGAGACCTTCTCGATCCCGTCGGCACGCGGTACGCACGAGTACCGCTCGCACAAGATCGCCATCGACGACGCGGGCACCGTCTACGCCTTCGACGAGAACTTCAACGAGGCATACACGGAGTCCCTCGTCCTTCGAGTCCTGAAGGACGTTGACAGCGTCGGCGAGTCCGTGTCCTTCCGGACGGTCCAGGTCTGTGCACACGACATCGACCCGCGCATGGGGAAGGTGATCGTCAAGGGGGCAATCGGCAGGCTCGTCAGCAAGGGATCCGTCCGGCAGCTGGCCCACGGTGTCTACCCGAAGTACGCACTGGCTACCGCCGCCCCGGCCGAGGATGACACTGCCCCCGGCATCCCGGAGGAGGCCGCCGCCGTACTGCCCGGCCTGGAGCCGGAGACGGCCCCGGAGCCCGCCGTGCAGGTGACCTCCGTGGGCCCGGCCGTCGACAGCCTCACGGTCTCGCTGGACGGCCTGCGGCACATCCTGTCCACGACACGGGGGCAGTTCGAGAGCGCGGAGGCGGCCACCATCGCCGTGTTCGAGCGGGCCAGCTGGTTGGAAGGACAGCTGGCCCGGACCGAGCGGGAGCTTGCCGCCGCCAAGATGAAGCTCATCCCGCGCGGTACGGCTGGTCCCGAGGCGGAGGCTCTGCGTGCGACTGTTCAGGAGCTCTCCGAGAAGCTGGCAGAGGCTGTCAGGGAGCGGGACGAGGTCCAGAGCAGGCTGGACAACTTCCAGCAGGCACTGCGGGGCCTCGGCGTCCAGTAGCAGGTCACGACCAGGACCAGGGTAGCTTCTGCTGCCCTGGTCCTTTAGTATGGGCGCACGCACAAGGAAGGGGAACAGGTGGCGTCGCTCGACAACGTGGACCTGCGGCTGGTGGACTCCGTTGCCGAGGCCGTGGAGTTCAAACGGTTCCTGTCCGGGCGGCACGACAGCAACATCCTGGCCATTGACACAGAGTCATCATCACTCATGTGCTATGGAGCCGGTGAAAAACTCCGACTCATACAGATCGGCGACAAGCACTCCGGCTGGGTCATTCCCTGGGAACAGTGGGGTGGCGTCGCCGTCGAGGCCATCAGAGAATGGGAAGGCGACTGGGGCCTCCACAACGCCCCCCATGACTACCAGTGGCTCAGCCACCACGCCGGAGTCGAACTCCCCTGGCACCGCATCCACGAGACCATGGTGCAAGTGGCCCTGGTGGACCCGCTCAAACCCAAGGGCCTCAAACCGGTCAGCGAGCGCATCTTCGGCAAAGCCGCACTGGCCGGGCAGAGCACCCTCAAGGCCGCCATGCAGGAACAGGGCTGGACCTGGGCAACCGTCCCCCTCGACTTCATGCCGTACATCATCTATGCCGCCCTGGACCCCGTGCTCACCTCGTGGATCGATGACGAGTACCGGCCGCAGGTCATGGAGGCAGCCTCCCAAGCGTACGACCTGGAACGCGGCGCACAGCGTGTCTGTACACGAATGATGCAGCGCGGAATGCTTCTGGACGTACCCTATGTAAACGCGGCACGGGACAAGCTCGTCGCTTACTCGGAGAAGGCCCGTGAATGGCTGAAGAGCCGTCACGGAATCACATCGCCAAACTCCGCCGCACAGCTCCGCCGGGCCTTCGAGGCGTACGGGCAGGAAATCCTGTTTTACACGAATGCCGGAGCACCGCAGTTTGACAAGCGCGCGCTGACATTCTATAAGATTGAAGGACAGAACCGGGACATTGAACAGGTAGCGGATTGTGTCCTGAAGATCAGGCATGCCGAGAAAATTATCGGATCATACATGGATAATTTTCTCAAGTTCCGTGACCCGGATGACGTCATTCACGCCAGTATCAATACCCTGGCGGCGCGTACGGGAAGAATGTCTGTAACGGGTCCGGCACTCCAGACCCTGCACCGTAATGACAAGATTGTCCGTGGCTCCTACATCCCGCGCCCAGGGCATGTATTCGTCACCTGTGACCTCTCCCAGGTGGAGTCAAGGCTCGCGGCCCACTTTACAGGCGACAAGGGCCTCGTGGACGCCTTCTGGGCAGCGGAGAGGGACGGCACGGACTTCTTCTGCGAGCTGGGCGAGTCCATTTTCGGGGAGCCGATCAGCAAGAAGGACCCCCGCCGGAACATGGTCAAGACCATTGTTTACCGCACCAATTACGGCGGCGGCGACAATATCGAGGAAATGGCCATCACCGCCGAGGTTCCCGTGGCGCAGATGGCCAAGGCAAAGGCAGGATTCGACAGCCGTTTCCCTGGCGTCAAGGCGGAACTCCAGCACACGGCGGACGTTGCCAAGCGCCGCAACCCGCCGCACCTGTTCAGCCCGTACGGACGGCGTTTCATGCTGGACCGGGGCAGCGAATACACCCAGGGATTCAACGCCAGAATCCAGGGACACGCGGCAGAGTATTTCAAGAAAAACCTGCTGGACATCGACGCGGCTGGGCTCGGCGAATATATGGTGTTGGTTGTTCACGATGAGGTGATTGCCGAAGTGCCAATCGACATGGCCGAAGAAGCCAAGCATGTCATCGAAACCTGCATGACCGACCGTGAAGGGTACAAGGTGCCCATCACAGCCGAAGCCAACATCCTCACGGAGCGGTGGGCAAAGACATGACCAACGTAATAGACCTCGATGCGTACCGGGGGCCCGACGATGACGGTCACGACGGTAACGTCCGCTGCCCAGAATGCGGAGACGCCTGGTGGGTACCAGCTGGAGTGACAATCTCCGAGGACGGCCAGATCAACGGGTACGCCTTCCCCGTTAAGTGCCATGAGTGCGCCTATGAAATGCCGGTACCGCATGCTTGATATTCCTGAATTCGTGGTCTGGCTCGATCCGGGCCTGCACACAGGCTGGGCCACCCTCTTCCACGGCGAGCACTTCGACTCCGGCGAGGGCATTCTCCCCGAGATCGGAGAACTCCTAGAGGATTACGCAGGCATCTACCAGGACAGGATGGCCATCGGCTGGGAGCAGTTCATCATCACCCCCGGCGGCGGCCGGAGCAGTACCGCAGGACCCGCCATCGAGGTCATTGGAATGGCACGCTGGCTCGGCTACAAGCACCACTGCGAGATGCTCAAGCCGGTGCCGTCCGCCATGCGCACCAGCGTCTCCGTGGATGTACTGAAACGGCTCCAGTGGCACGCACCCGGCATGGACCACGCCACTCAGGCGGCCCGTCACCTGGCGGCGTGGATGCTCCGGGAGAACCTGTTCACCCCGAAGGAGAAGGCGCAGATGTTCGCCGAGGAGGATTGTCAGACCCCAGTCGTAGAGTGAGGGCACTGGAAGGGGAACCATTGCCACTCGCTGAACTCAATGCCGCCAAGAACCGCATTGACGTCACAACTGCGTACACAGACAGGGAGCAGGTCAGCCAGCTTCCCGGGGCCCGCTACGACCGCAGCGACAAGACCTGGACCGCCCCGGTCAGCTGGGCCAGCTGCCTCATTCTGCGGGGACTGTTCGGGGACACCCTGGAAATCGGACCACTGTTGCATCACTGGACCTGGGTCGAATACCGCAAACGCGTCGGACCGGCTCTGCGCCTGCGGGACGTCCTGAAAGACACCACACCATTCCCCGAGCTGGACGCAGTGGAGGAGGGCAGTACGTTGAAGCTCTACCCCTACCAGCGTGTGGACGCCGCCTTCTTGACTGTCAACCGGCGTGCGCTCCTGGCCCAGCCGATGGGATTGGGCAAGGGACCAGTCGCTATTCGTACACTCCAGGTTCTCGCGTACCGGGGAATGAACCCTTTTCCGGCACTGGTCGTCTGCCCGAACAGCCTCAAATACACCGTGTGGGCGCGGGAATTGGAACGCTGGGCACCCGAACTCGTGGTGCAGGTCGTGGACGGATCAGCCGTCAAGCGCCGCAAACAGCTCACCGAACCTGTAGATGTGCTGGTGATCAACTGGGAGGGCCTCAAGTTGCACTCCCGTGTCTCCGGTTATGGCACCATCGCGCTCTCCGACAAGGACAAGGAGGAGAAGGAACTCAACGCGATGGGCTTGCGGTCCGTCATCTTTGACGAGGTCCACAAAATCAAGGACCCCCACGCACAGCAGACCCGGGCTGCCTGGCAGCTCGCCCACAACGCCGAGTACTGCTTCGGTCTGACCGGAACACCCGTCGGCAACAACATTGGCGATTTGTGGTCCATCATGCATGCCATTGAGAAGGACTGGTTCCCTCGGCGTACGAAGTTCCTGGACCGCTACGCCAAGACCGCCCTCAACTACTTCGGTGGCCACGAGATCCTCGGCATCAACCCGCACACCAAAGCCGAACTGTTCTCCATCACCGACCCGTTGATGCGCCGCGTACTGAAAGAGGCGGCACTCCCCCAGCTCCCGCCGAAACTGCCCGTGGCGTACCGGCACACGCCGCTGACCGCCAAGCAGGCCAAGGCGTACAAGGAGATGGAAAGCTCCATGATCGCCCGCCTCAACGAGATCCTGGTCGCCCCCTCGCCACTGGCCGCTCTCACCCGGTTGTTCCAGTTCGCCGCCGCCGCAGCGGAGATCGACGAGAAGGGCCGCGTCCGATTGTCAGTGCCGTCCCCTAAGGTGGACGACATGGTGGAGCTGCTGGAGGAGATGGGGGAAGAACCCCTGGTTGTGGCCGCTGTGAGTCGTCAGCTGATCGAGCTGGCGGCGGAGCGGCTGACCAAGCTGAAGATCCCCCACGGCCTGATCACCGGGGCCCAGGGATCGGCTCTCCGGGCCCAGGCGGTCGATGAGTTCCAGGCCGGTCAGACGCGGGTGATGCTGATGACGATCGGGGCCGGGGCCGAGGGGATCACGCTCACCCGGGCGTCCACGATGCTTTTCATGCAGCGGGATTTTTCTGAAATCAAGAATGCCCAGTCGGAAGATCGCGTTCACAGAATCGGGTCAGAACGGCACTCCGCCATTCAGATCATTGATCAGATCACACCCGGTACGGTGGAGGAGCGTAAGCTTGATCTCCTGGCTGTGAAGCAGGGCCGCATGGAGGAAATTGTCCGGGACAAGGACTCGCTCCTGAAATTGCTGGGGCGGTGAAATGAGCAATCTCGTCCTGAGCAATTCGACAATACAGCAGTTCAAGAACTGCAAAAGGTCGTACTACCTCCGCTACTACCGGCAGCTTGCCACACCGAAACGCCGCCACAATCCCTGCGCCGTCACGGAGATCGGCACACGTGTCCACACCATCCTTGAGGCGTACTACGGATACGACGTCCCCGTGTCCACGGCACTGAGCATCATCTACAACGCCGCCGCCGTCGAATACCCCGACCACGCCGACCAACTGGACGAGGAAGCCGTCCTCACCGAGATCATGGTGAACGGATGGTTCGAATGGGCGGCCGAGCACGGTATCGACGAAGCATTCGAAGTCGTCTCCACCGAGCAGACCATTTCCACCGAGATGGACATCGGCGGCGGCCGGAGCGTCACCCTGATCGGGAAGTTCGACCAGCAGGTACGGCGGCGGTTTGACGATGTCCTCCTGTTCAGAGACTGGAAGACGACCGGCAACCTTTCCAAGGTCGACGACCTGGTACGCGACGAGCAGTTCCGCTTCTACTCCATGCTCTGGTCCCTTGCGGCCCCCGAGGGAGAGCGCGTCGGAGGCGGTCTGTACACCCAGCTCCGCCGGTCCAAGCAGTCCGAACGCTCCAAGGGCCCGTACTACCAGCAGACCTCCGTCTCCTACAACCGGCACGACCTCAACTCCATGTGGCTGCGCACGCGGGAGATCGCCATCGAGATCGACCGGTTCCACCAGCGCCTGGACAACGGGGAGAACTTCCTCGCCGTTGCCTATCCACACCCGTCCATGACCTGCTCATGGATGTGCCCGTTCGTCAATGTGTGCCATATGGCGGATGACGGGTCACGGTTCGAGGATGCGCTGAACAATCTGTATGAATCGAAGGATCCATATTATTACTACGGAACAGAAGGCATCGACTTGATCAAGGAAGTCATGGGAATCAAGGAGGAACCCCGTGAGCAGTGAGCACCTCGGAATCTCCGTCATCGTCCACGGCCCCGCAAAATCCGGAAAATCCCACCTGGCAGACACCATGCCAGCTCCCCGCCTGGTCCTCGACTCAGAAATGGGCAGCCGGTTCACACCCAGCAAGAAAAAGGTCTGGGACCCGGCAAAAGAAGCACCACCCGTCGCCGACGGCACCTGGGAAACGTGCATCGTCTACGTGCGCGACTACCGCTCCGTGCTGAAAGCGTACGAATGGCTCGACAGCGGAAAGCACCCCTTCCGATCCGTCGCGATTGACTCAATTTCCGAGACTCAGCAGCGGGCCATCGACAGCCTCGCCGGAATCCAGCAGCCCACCCAGCAGGAATGGGGAACCCTCCTGCGGCAGGTTTCCGACCTCGTACGCCGCTTCCGGGACCTCACCACCAACCCGGTCAAACCGCTGGACGCCGTGGTGTTCATCGCCATGACCAAGCAGGGCCGGGACGGCGACGCAACCTGGCGTCCGCACGTCCAGGGGTCGCTGGCCACGACCCTCCCTTACTACTCGGATATCGTCGGCTACCTGTGCAACACCCAGGGAGTGGACGGCACCTCGGTCCGGCGGCTGTTCGTCGGACCAGTCAACGGCTTCGAGACGGGTGAGCGCGTCGGCGGACGGCTCGGCACCCACATCGACAACCCCAACGTCACCGAGATGCTCGCCCGCGTCCGCGAGTGCAGCGTCGAAGACGTCCTCGGAACCACCAGCAAAAAGGAGCTGAAGTGAGCGTTCTCCCCTGGCAGGACATCCGCACCGCGATGAAGGAGGGCAACGGCAAGACCCGCGTCCCCGACGGCCAGTACGACTGCAAGATCGCTTCGACTGAGCTCGGGCAGACCAGCGGCGGCTACGAGAAGGTCCGCGCCCGCTTCGTGGTCCTGTCGGGCCCGTACGAGGGCGGCAGCATCTTCATGGACTTCGTCGTCACCGTGGACAAGCCGGGCGGCCTCAGCATGCTGGGCGAGCGCCTCGCAGTCCTGGGCATCACGGAGGACATGCTGACCGATGACCTCAAGATGGCTGGCCTGGCCACCATGATGATTGGGCGTACCGCCCAGCTTCGTCTGGGTACGCGCACCTTCAATGACAAGGAGTACGACAACGTCACGTCGATCAAGCCCCTCGCCGCTCCAGGTGGTGGGTTCTCGTTCGGGGAGCCGGTCCCGTACGCCACACCAGCCGTAGGGGTGCCGTCGGTCCCGGGGGACAGCACGCCGGTTCCGGCCGGGTTCTCCTCCCTGGTCCCAGGCTCTCCGGCCGGTGATGACCTGCCTCCGGAGCCGCCGTTCTGATAGTCTCTGGGGTGCTGGTCCTGCATAGAATCCAGTGATGGAGAGCCGGGACCAGCACCTCGGGACGTAGCTCAGCCTGGTAGAGCATCCGCTTTGGGAGCGGAGGGCCGTCGGTTCGACTCCGGCCATCCCGACAGGAGGGGCTTCAAGGCGATGTGGAACCGGGTCGTCACGGCCCCTATCTCGCACCAGGGAACCGGTTCACTGCCCCTTTGGCCAAGCTGGTAAGGCACCGTACTCGTAATACGGAGATCGCTGGTTCAAGTCCAGCAGGGGGCTCGCGCTCGTGGCGGAATGGCCTACGCGTCACCCTCAAAAGGTGGTCCTCTGCGGAGGGTGTGGGTTCGAATCCCACCGGGCGTACGAGAGTTGACACACCCGTCAGATGTGGGTAGTGTTCTACTCATCAGCCCGCAGGGGGCAGCAGGAACAGGAAAGAGGCACCCATGGACATGGAAGACTTCGCCACGCGGTACGCCGAGCGGGCGTCGGATCTGACCGATCGGTGGAACGAGGCCAGGGAGGCATCCCAGTGTGGGTATGACCACGCCGAGGAAGAGGCGCGGGTACGCCGCACCGAGGCCCGCAGGGCACTCGATGCGGCGTACATCACGGAGACCGACGAAGCGGAAAAGGTCCGCAGCGCAGCCCGCAGCGTGGCGGACGCCCGGCTCGCCGAGGACACCGAGGCCCTGATCCAGGAGCTGACCGGCAACGGCGGGGACGATGTCAGGCTCGCCGCCTGGATGATCAAGGCTGGCTGGTGGAGGCGCTTCCCTGAACACTGCACCCAGATCATCGAGGCCATGCCCATGACCTTCGAGCAGTTCCAGGGGTTCAAGGAGCAGCACAGCCCGGCCTGGTGCTCCGACTACGACATCTTCCTCAGCAACGCGCTCCAGGCTGGTGTCATCCCCGGCGTCACCCCGCTGGCCGGTGCCATGTACGTGATGCAGCAGGCCATCGCCAAGGCTGACATCTACAGCTCTGACCGCCGCCCCCTGACGGCCGCCTTCGAGCAGCTCGCGGCCCTTCTCCCGCAGACCGCCGACGCCGTCACGGAGAAGTCCGAGGCGTGACACCCCGTGACCGCCCGGCCGACACTCTGAGGGGGGTGTCGGCCGGACAACCACCATGGTACAATTCAGTGGCGGGGTAGGACAGTTCGGTAGTCCGCTGGGCTCATAACCCAGAAGTCGCAGGTTCAAATCCTGTCCCCGCCACCGAGTCCCGGTCAGCTGCTCACTCCCAGCTGACCGGGACTTTCCACGTTTGACCCTTGACACACGGAGTGCAACACCGCTAAGCTGACGGCATACCGAAGGAACAGGAAAGAGAAGGGTACACTCATGAGCGCCGTGCACACCAATGTCATCGACCTCGAAGCCGAGCAGCGGGCCCGCAGGGGCATCCTCATGGGTCGAGGACGGCACCGCCGCACCCCCGAGTCGTGGAAGGCCATGCTCCGGGACCTCACCGAGATGCAGACCGACCGGGACCGGCTCACCGAGGAACGCGACCAGGCACGCCAGGAAGCCGCAAAGCTGCGGGCCAGCAGCACGGACATGGCGCAGGAGGTGCGCGCGATGCGCCGGGAACTCGCCCACCTGCGGGCCCTCATGACTCCCGACCGGGACAACCCCGTCAACCAGACCACCCACGTCTTCACCATGCCCGAGCGCCCCCGCGACGAGGACGACCCGGCCGAGGTGAGTACGCACCCCATCTCCGTCAGCGACCTCTTCGGCGACGCGGAACCGACGGTGCCTCTGGACATCCGCACCATGCGCCCCGTGGTCACCGTCCACCCCATCCCGGCCGACGACCCGCCCATGCCGGACCACGAACCCCGGACGCCGGACGGCCAGGCCGGACCCAGGCTGGTCCAGCGGCTGCGTACCGGCTTCAACAGCGCCTCGGAGCGCGTGCAGCACGACACGACCGAGATGCAAATCCTCAACCTGTGGGACAGCCCGCAGGCAAAGACGCGGACCGACGCGCAACGCACCGCCTGACCTGCGGTTTGTGCTACAATGAGAGCGCAGGACAGGGGACGTACTGATGGAAAAGCAAGACGCGGTCATCTTCGACTACCAGGGCACGCTGGTCGACGTGCGCGGAATCCGGCACCTCATCGACGGGCCCGGAAGCTTCGACGCCTTCCATCTGGCCACCGTGAACTGCCTCCCGATCACGTGGGTCACCGCCGCAGCCAGCAAGGCCCACGAAGACGGGCTCATTGTCCTGGTCGGCACCGGCATGAACGATCCGTACCGGCGGCACCTGGACTGGTGGCTCGCTGATCACGGGGTCCATGCGGACGACGTGCAGATGCGGGTTGACAAGGACTACCGCAAGGACTTCATTGTCAAGCGGGAGATGCTGGAACGCTGGCGGCAGAAGTACAACATCATCAGGGCGTACGACGATCGACCAGAGATATGTGATCTCTGGGAGTCGGAAGGAATTCCGGTCATCATGGTTCCAGGTTGGGAGTAAATTCGCGGATGGCTCACCAGGAATTTACCGACGCAGAAGCCATTGATATCTTGGCGTTGCATGAAGAAGGTTTCAGCAACATCGTGATAGCCGAACGGCTTGGTTTTGAGCGTCATCGTGTCGGTTACTTTCTCAGGAGCAAGGGTCTGCGATCCACAAGGCGTCGTCAAGCAATCATTATGGTGGACGACGTAAATGCATGTTGCACTAAGTGCGAAAAGATCGTACCTCGATCGGATCTTCCTTGGGGAAGAGTAACTGCGTTCTCTTACCAGCTCTCTTACTGCCGTAGGTGCTTGACGGACGCGACCATAAAGAATATTTCAAGCTCTGTGCCACAGTATCTACGACACAGGGAGCGTGCGCTTAAGGCCAGGGCGAAACGTGCGGGCATAACGTATGACCTCCCGGGCGGATATTTGTACGATCTCTATGCATTGCAGCAGGGGTTGTGTTTCTACACGGATGAGCAAATGAAAATCTATTTTGGGACAGAAAAAAGTGGTTCCCGTAGAGATTCGCTATCCGTTGACAAAATCATCCCCGAGCTGGGATATGTACCGTATAACGTGGTTCTTTGCATCGCTCGCGCAAATGCAGTAAAGTACAACTGCACCCTGCAAGAAATAAAAGAATGGCTGCCCGGTTGGTACATCCGGCTGTTGCCTAAGATCGAAGCATTGGAAATCGAGGGCACCCCCTACACGGTGGTGCCCGGATGGGACGGACCGACGTGACGGACATCGGACTCGTAGAGGCGCTCAATGCCTGCGAGTCACAGCACGAACCCGGGCAGGACGAGGCGGGGACAGCATGGTGGCAGAAGCTGCTCCTGCTGCTGGCTATCCTCGCTGCGGTGAGCGCCGGGGTGGCAGGGATTTGCTATCTGACGGCGTGGATGACCTTGCACATACTGTTCGGCGGCTGGTAGAGTTCCACTAGTCGTACAGGGGCGGGAAAAGGAAAGAAGGACCATCGTGGGACACACGCGCATCACCAACAGCGATCGTGGGGCCAGCGTCATCGGCCAGGGCGCACACCCGGACACCGGCCGCAGCCTCAACGGCAGGCGGGGCAAGGTTGTGGATGTCAAAGATCACTTCGGCGAGGAGCTCGTCGGTGTGAGGTGGGAGGGCTCCAGCGAGGTCGACTACGTCCGACAGCGCAACGTCTCCGGAACCGGCCCGTCCGAGGAAACACTCCCCCAGCACCAGCGGCGGAAGCGGTAGGATCCAGAAGCATGCCGCGTTCGGTCTAGGAAGACCAGGCTGCCTGTAAAGCAGCTGCCTCCGGCTAACCAGGATCGATACCTGGGCGCGGCACGGAATACCCTGGGTGCACAGGCCCTACTAAGACGGGTCGACTGCTGGAGGAGGCGGGCATTGACCGCCCAGGGTATTCTTCGTCCCACAACTCAAGACTCCCGCCCCTCGAAGTGGCCAGCGACTGCTACAGCTGGCTCCCGGTCAACCGGCCAGACCGGCAGACGAGAAGGCGGGTCCCGGTTCCGCTGCTGCACTCCCGCATCCGAGTGCGGTGATCTACTGGACACAGGTCTCGCCGACTTCCCCCGTCGGTGATGAGTGCAGTAGCGGAACCCTGAACGGGGGCCTGTAGCTCAACTGGTCAGAGCATCGGACTTTTAATCCGAGGGTTGCGGGTTCGAGACCCGCCGGGCCTACGCGCGGAAGGAGAAGGAAAGATGGTCGAGAACGATCCCAGTGAAGCCATCGCAGGGGCGACCCAGGAGGAACTGGACGCCCTTCAGCGGGCCTACGAGAAATCCCATCAAGAAGGGACGCTCGCCAGGATCGACCTGGAGCAGAAGCTCCGGCAGGACGCACGGCGCAACAAGGAAAAACCCAAGGGCAACCACCCTTGACACGATGGGGCTGCCAGTGGTGAGTACAGCAGACGGCACCGAAACGTCCGTACGGCCGGTGAATACCGTCAACTCACCCGGAGGGGGCGCGCGACTGCGGGTTCGAATCCCGCCAGCTCCACCGGTTCCCGCTGCATAAAGCACAGTAGGAACCACCGGGTCCAGCCGTGAGGTGGCTGGACCCACCCGGGGCCGCAGGTTGCCAAGGGAGTCCTGATCCGCTCCCCCAAGATCCCTTCAATGGGACTGGCCCCACCGAGCAAAGTATGCTAAAGTAGGACGAAGAACAGGAAGAAGGAAGCTGAATCTCATGACCAGTCCCATGCTCAGCCAGATGATCGCGGTACGGAAGGGCCTCAAACTCCGCACCGCCGCCGCCGTGGACGTGATCTACAAGGATCTCCAGAAGGCCGCACTCTACGCAGGCTTGACCCGCACGTACAAGCCCAAGGCCGAGGACGGCGACAAACTCCCCCCGGAGTACACCAACGTCCAGAAGTCCGTCGAAGCATCCCTGCGTGCAATCGCGGACGAATGGACGAAGCTCCTTGACGTCGAGCTGACCGTGGACGAAGGCAACACCCACGCACGCGGGCGCGTCATCGTGGACGGCGAGGAACTGTTCAGCGCGCCGCCGACGTTCCTCCTTACCGTCGAGAAGAAGCTGATCGACGTCCGCACGGCCTTCTCCAAGGTCCCCGTCCTGGACCCGGCCGTCCGCTGGGAGCCGGACACCACCGGAAATGCCACGTGGCGCTCCGTCCCGGAAGAGACCACCCGCAGCAAGAAGGTGCTCCGGAACCACGTCAAGGCCGAGGCCACCGAGAAGCACCCGGCCCAGGTGGAAACGTACAGTGCGGACGAGATCGTCGGCACGTGGGAGCTGACCAAGTTCTCCGGGGCCGTCAGCGCGGACACCCGCAGTCACCTGCTCCAGCGCGTCAACACCCTCATCGACGCTGTACGACACGCCATCGAGGAGGCCAACTCCACCCTGGTTGAGCAGCAGCACGTCGGCGAGACGGTCTTCGCCTACCTGCTGGGGTAAACTCCGCTGGTCGACATCGCGGTAACGACGAAGGGGATGAGGACAGGCGATGATTGGTCCTCCCCACTCTGGCCAGATCCTCTTCGTGACCAGTTCAAGACCGGTGTTCCGGGTTCACAGACCCTACTAAGAAGCGGGTCGAGGATGGCTGAATCTCCTCATTGACCGCCTGGAACACCCCCAAAGACTCCCGGTTTGAGCGACCGGGTGCCCGTGAGGGCAAAGTTGAAGCACAAGCTGAAACTGATGGAGCAACCTCGTTCAACGTGCAGGTTCGATCCCTGCCCGGGGCTCTGTGCCCATGCCTGTCGACGTCAGACATGGGCACGCGCACTTCCTCTGCTTGGACACGGCAGAGGAAGTGCACCCGCCCCGGTGGCCCAAATGGTAGAGGCGTTCGAGGGCCATGAAGCTGAAGCTCTCGCTCCAACATGAAACAACAGCGCCAAACCCGTAATCGACGAGACCAGCACTACAGTGGGAGAATGGCGGTTCGAATCCGTTCCTGGGCACTCCGAGCCCGGGTGGCCGTAATGGGAACGGCAGCCTGCTTTGAAGCTGAAACTGGTCCGACAGTGTACGGGCGAGGGTGCAGTGATATTGGTAGCGCATTTGGCAGCGCGTCAGCCTCAAAAGCTGAAGGTAGCGGGTTCGAATCCCGCCCAACACAAAACTCTATTGGGGGCGTAGGATGGTGATTCCTACGCCCCTCCAGGTTCCGTAGCTCAGTGGACAGAGCATCGCCCTTCTAAGGCGACGGTCGCTGGTTCGAATCCAGCCGGTCCCACGGTCGTTCAGGTGGTCCTAGGCCACCATCCTGAACACCCGCACAGTTCATGAACGAAGCCCTGGAGCAGTGGCCACTGCTATGATGGGGTGGACAAGTCCTCTCTTCTGTGCGTCATACGCTTATAGCTCAATCGGCAGAGCAGCCGACTGTTAATCGGCAGGTTCCTGGTTCGAATCCAGGTAGGCGTGCGTAAGGGTCCAGTACGCAGGAAACTGCGTAGGTCATGTGATTCGTTGGCCGGGGAGCAGGAGATTTGGTACCCTGCAATTCACGATGTAGCTCAGCTCGGTAGAGCACCACCCTGATAAGGTGTAGGTCCCTGGTTCAAATCCAGGCGTCGTGACTGGTCTCTTTCTCACAGCATCGGGGCGAGACCAGGCGCAGTCGGTGAGCTTGGCGGCTCGCAGTACCGGCTGCGCCACAACTTCATACCGAGGAGAGCTGGCCGAGTGGCCGAAGGCGTCCGTCTCGAAAACGGAATCGGGTAACACCGACGGGAGTTCAAATCTCCCGCTCTCCGCAAGCTGGACAGCCAGCTGACCGACCGTTGGCCACTGTGGCAGGTGGTCTCCAGAGCCGGGAGGTCAGCCCCTGCGGGGAAGCATGGCTGTCCAGCCGCCACGGAGGGCTGGCCGAGAGGCTTAAGGCGCGGCACTGCTAATGCCGTGGGGTAACACCCACGTGGGTTCGAATCCCACGCTCTCCGCATGGAACTGCAAGAACAGCTCAAGCGGGATCTCACGTGGCTCGAAACGTGGATCCAGCAGCACCCCAAGACCCGGGCCGCACAGCACCTGGCACCCGTCCTGGACGCCTACAAGGAACTCGCCGAAGCGCACCAACCGGCCGAGGAAGGCGTACCGCTGGCGGAGACCGCCCAGAAGTACATCCGGCTCAGCAGTGAGATCGTCAGCCTCGTACCGGCCGGATCCGTCTTCGAGGCCAGCATCACCGACCGGGAAGTACTCGCCGCCAACTTCGTCCAGCACCTCTACCGCAGCCACACCCTCGGCTGCGTAGAATGCTTCGGTGGACGCCATTGAGTTCGACGAGCTGGAACGCCTCAAAGCCAAGATCAAGATTTTGAAGGGCTCCCTGACGCGCAACCTCCTGCGGGCCATCGCCTTCCGGATCGAAGAGGTCTACCCGGAGGCCACCCGCGCGCACATCGTCCAGTACCCGGACAACGTCTACCGGTGCTGGGCCCTGTCCAAGGGCAAGCAGTGGGTGACCGTCTGCGAAAATGACGTCGCCCCCACCTGGACCAGCATGAACCTGGACCAGGACATCGACCTCATCGTCCGCCTCGGCTGGTCCCCCCGGATCCGCACCTACACCCGTACGGACGGTGTGGAGGTACACTCGTTGGCGTTGAGGACATGGGACGCAGAGAAGGAGCGCAGGGATGTCGGAGACTGGCGGACCAATCGTCTGGGTCAAGTACAAGTACCTGGCCCCCAAGAGCAGCGGCCGGTACAAGGGCAACAGCAACGGCAGCGCACTGAAGAAGCGTGAAGGACAGCGCCGGAAGTCCCCGCAGCCGCCGTCCGAGTTCGAGACGGTGATGGTGCTCAAGAAGACGGGGAAGGTCGGGTGGATCTCCCGGCGGAAGACCGGAAAGTAATCACGAGGGTGCTTCCTTTCCTTTTCCCCGGCATTATGCCTATATTGGGTCCGTGAACGATCGACCAGACCCAGGCGGGGTCCGGGCCAGCCTCCTGGAGGCAACCCGGACCTCGTGGCGTTTGTCCGAGCACCTCGAATCCGTCATCGCAGAACGCACCACGCCACCCCCAGGTCCCAGTGGCGGCAAGCGCAAACCCGGCTCCACCGCCCCCTGGAACGCCCCCGCAGCCAGTCTGATATTCGACCTCCGCCTTCTCGCCAGGCACCTCGAAGAAGATCTCCGGCTCCGTGTCACTGGAGGCCGTGTGACCCGGGGAACCAGCGACCGTAATACATGGCTCTCCCTCAAAGCCCTCACCGAGCTGTCCGTCATGGCACAGGACTCGGACGTCGCCGTCGCCCTGTCCCAGCTAGGAGGATGGCTCGAACGAGCCCGCCCGACCGTCGGCGAGACCGAGCCACTGCGCCGCGTACCGCGTGTTCCCGGCTACGTGGAACCACGCTGCCCGTGGTGCCAGTACTGCACCTTGCGCTGCAAGCTCGCCGCCGGTCTCCTGTTCTGCATCAATCCTTCGTGTACAGACGAGGATGGCAGGCGACCGCAGGGAATTATCGAGGTCGGTATGGTCATTACGGATGTTTTCCTGCGCTGGCAGGACAGCACGTACGGCATGCCGCAGTACACCGTGCAGGAGGTGTATGCGGCGTGACGAAAGGCTGGACGTCGATCGGCCTGAAAACGGTCGGCGACGACGACGCGCTGTGGACCGCCTCGGAGGCCGCTGTCCTGCTCGGTCCGCCTGATCTGAGCCCAGACGAGGTGCGGCACCTGATACGGCTCTTCAGCATCGAACCGGCCGGAAAGCGCCGGACGACAGGCCACGGCATCGCAGGGCGGCATGCGAGGGTGTACCGGGCCAGTGAGCTTATTGAGGCGTACGACAGGCTCTCCAGGGGCGTCGGAAGGGGGATGCAGTGAGGGTCACGTTCGACTGGGAGTTCCTGGACGATGACGGTGAGCGGATTCACCCCATCTCCCTGGGAATGGTGCGTGAGGACGGCACCGAGTACTACGCCATCAACCAGGACATGCCGTTCGGGCCGATCTCCCGGAATGCGTGGCTGATGCAGAACGTCATGCCATCCCTACCGGTTCGTACCGGGCACAACGACCCATGGGACCGGGAGCACCCCGATTTCATCCACGTGAAGCCGAAGAACCAGATCCGTCAGGAAGTACTCCATTTCCTGATGCAGACCCCGTCCCCAAGTCTGTGGGCGTGGTTCGCGGCGTACGACTTCGTACTCTTCGCGCAGTTATTCGGCCGCATGCTGGATATCCCGGTCGGGCTTCCACAACGCACCAACGACATCGCGCAGGAGTGGGAGAGCCTCGGGTACCCGCGCCTGCCGGAGCAGCCGCACGGGAATCACAACGCTTTGCAGGACGCCCGATTCAACCTCGTTCGGCTGCTTTGGCTCGATCAGATCGCCAAGGAAGGAAAAGAATGAAACCGACTGTCGGCCGAATCGTCAACTACGTTAGTGCTGGAAGCGCGGACGGAACCTATCCATCAGTTTGCCGCGCCGCGATTGTCACCGCCGTACTGGACTGCAAGCACGGCAGGGAATCCTGTGTTTCCCTGACGGTATTCAATCCAGAGGGGCTGCACTTCAATATGCACGTGCAGTACAACAACGATCGATCGCCCCTCAAGGCAAGACGTCAGACGTGGCACTGGCCCGAGCGGGAGCCGGAGGAGCACAACCTGTGAGCCTCAAAGCAGCCCCGCACGACCTGGCCGAGCAGCCGGTCTACGGAACCCCGCGCACCACTCCTTACGTCCTGCTGTGTCACGCCACGTTGAACTTCTGCGGCCGGACCTGGGTCGCCAACACCATGGACCAGTACGACGAGTACCTCAAGCAGCGTGAAGCCCACGAGGTCTTCTGCGGCACCGCACAGCAGCACAACCTCAAACTCCCCCTCTAGGAGAATCCATGAGCATCGCCGGTTCCATATCCAAGTTCCTGCACCGCACCAGGACGGACGCTGCTTCCACCGAGGAAGAGCTGAAGAAGGTCGTCGAAGCCGTCCGGCCCGAGGTCTCCAGCCTCAAGACCCAGGTGATCTCCGCCGTGGGCCTGGACCTCGCCCACGTCTCCACCGACGTGAAGAACGCCCTGGAGGTTCTCTCCTACGACCACAAGGCGGACATCGCCGGAGTGGTCACCACGATGGAGACGTCCTTCGCGGACATCTTCAAGCGGTTCGATGACATCAAGGACCAGCTGGAGGCGCTGCGGGCAGACACAGCCAGCAAGACGGCATCCGCCCGTAAGACGGTGGCCAAGACTGCCGCTGCCGCCACGGCTGCGGCTACAGCTGCTCCGGCCGCTAAGGCTGTTGCAGCACCAGTCAAGGACGCGCCAGGGAAGTAGCTTGTAGACGCACCGTGAGCACGTGTAGTGTCAGAGACGTCGGAAGGGCCGGGGTACAGAATCCGGTTACTTCATTTGAATGATAATCAAAGGTTATGGGTTCGAGTCCCATCGGGTCCACTTGTGGGCCTGTAGCTCAATTGGCAGAGAAACGTGCCCGGTTTCGCTTTGATATCGTCCCTTCCGTCACAGACTTCCTCTCAGGTGTACAGGTAGCGGTTACTTCCCTCTGCAAAAGGAGAGACGCGGGTTCGAATCCCGTCCGGCCCTCTACGGGTCGGTTGCGTAGCGGCCTAACGCGCTTAATGTTCCTGCTTCCGCTTTGAAATCTGACTGGCACAACTTCATACACTGCCTGGTGTACAGGAGACGGTTACTTCCCCTTTGGAGGGAGAGGTCGCGGGTTCAAGTCCCGCCTGGCTGGGGAAACCGGCCGGTAGCTCAGTTGGTTAGAGCGCTCACGTTCCCGTCCCCGCTTTTGAAATCAGGCAGGTTGCAGGAGCCGCTTCCGGTGTACTGCACGCGGATACTTCACCTTTGTTTCTGGTACAAAATAGTGAGAGTCTTCCCCCCGCGTGTGCTTCGATATCGGAGACGGCTCCTGCTTGATATCGGCACCCACCGGTGTAGGAAAGGAACAGAGATGGCCCGCTACAACATCCAGAAGCCCCCGCGCACCCAGGTCCAGGGCGGCTCCGCATACCCCGCCAAGGGCACCAGCAGCCAGCAGGCCACCGCCGTCAACGGTGAGGGCCGCACCGCATGGCTGATGGACGAGAAAACCGGGCTCTACCTCGGGGCCACCTCGGCGTTCGCCGGACAGGACACCTTCTACGAGAAGGGTGCCGAGCGCGACGAACGCCTCATCGCCTTGGCGCACAAGCTCGCCGTCGAGGACTTCGCGTGGACCTACGACTTCCTGGTCTGGCTGCGCTCCGAGGGCAATATGCGCACCGCCCCGATCATGCTCGCTGTTGAGGTTGTCCGTGCACGCATTGCCGCCAGGGAATACGGCGCTGCCGGGTCCCGTGTACCAGAGCCGGGATCTGGCCAAGTCGCCATGACCAACCGTCGGCTCATCGATGCCGTCCTCCAGCGCGCGGACGAGCCCGGTGAAATGCTGGCCTACTGCGAGAACATCCACGGACGCCCCACGCCGAAAGCCATCAAGCGCGGTGCCGCTGACGCGGTTGCGCGCCTGTACAACGAGCGGAACTTCCTGCGCTACAACAGCGAGACCAAGGCGCTGGGGTTCGGTGCCGTGATCGAGCTCGCGCAGATGGACCGCATTCCCGGCTGGCAGGGCGACCTGTTCCGGTACGCCATCGACATGCAGCACGGCAACGCCAAGGAGATCCCGGACAGCCTGACCGCCCTCCGGGCCCGTGACGCGGTCAACAAGATGACGCCCCAGGAACGGCACAACACTGCCCGCCGCGAGCTGGCAGCACCCGGCTCAACGGTGCTCACGTCCGCGATGGCAGGACAGTGGGAGTGGCTCCACTCGGCACTCGGTGACACGAAGGGCGTCAAGGGCGCGCTGACCAAGAAAGAGCAGTGGGAGCTCGTTGCCCCGCAGATGGGCATCGGCGCTGTCGTCAAGAACCTGCGCAACCTGGACGAGGCCGGTTTCCGTACAGGCGATCCGGTGGTTACGCGTTTCTGCGAGCGTCTCGGCAACGAGCAGCAGATCGCACGCTCCCGCATGTTCCCGTTTCGGTTCTTCACGGCCTACCTGATGCTAAACAGCGTCACGTGGTCCGCAGCGCTGGAACAGGCCGCCAACCACTCCCTGGCCAGCATCCCCGACCTGCCCGGCCGCACGCTGGTCCTGGTGGACACCTCGGACTCCATGAACAGCAAGGTGTCCAAGGACTCCGTCATGACCTACATGAAGGCCGCCGCGCTGTTCGGCACCGCCTTGAAGATCAAGAGCCCGGACCGGGTCGATCTCTGGGGCTTCGCCGACGGCCAGTTCCGCGCGGACGCGGGCCACGGGTACAGCCTGCTGCGGTGTGCCGAGGACTTCACCAAGCAGTCCGGCATTGTCGGCCACGGCACCGCCATGGAGGCCGCCATTCGGGCCACCTACGACAAGCACGACCGGGTGATCATTCTGTCGGACATGCAGGCGTTTCCCGACGAGTCCACGCTGAGCGGTTGGCCGTACCGGAACTACTACGCCCCCGGCGGAGCCATTGGCGACGTCGCCGCAGCGGTCCCGGTCAAGGTCCCTGTGTACGGATTCCACCTGGCGGCCGGAAAGACCACGCCGCTCGGAAAGGGCAACCGGCACAGCCTGGGCGGCCTGTCGGACGCATCCTTCAAGCAGATCGGTCAGCTGGAAAAGCTGGGTGTCGGTTCCTGGCCCTGGCAGTCCTGAAACGCAAACAAGAGCCCCGCTCCGGAAAGGAGCGGGGCTCTTGTGCATACAGGCTACTTACCGGCAACCAGGGAGTCGTACTGGACCTTGCTGATCGTGCAGCTCTTCAGGCCCAGCTTCTGGAACTCCACCAGATCAGCGTCGTCCATGACGTGCCGCAGGGTTCCGGCGCTGGTGAGCAGGAACGTGCCCGGCCAAGTCTTCGGGTCGGGGTATTCGGCGCGGTTGACGGTGACGAGGTACATGGTTTCCTCCACAGGAAGAACGACAGGGGGGACGACGACCGGCGGAACCGGCTTCGTTGGCGGAGTCACGGCAACCGGACGCGGAACCTGCCCGAAGTCCGGCACCTCGCTGTAATCGAGATCCGAACCGCCGGACAGGACCGTTCCACCAGGCTGACGGATCGTGGCGTACGAGGCCCAGATCCCGCCGCTCCAGGCGACGGTCTGCCACAGGTACTTGATGCCGATGGAATGCGCGCCCTCAATGACGTGCAGACCGCCATAGGTGCCCGTACGGCTCAGGCCCAGGACCGAGATGACGCCTTCGAAGTACAGGGCCACAGATGCCCAGGAGGTGTCCTCGTCCACGGCGAAATGGATGGGGGCAGTTGCTGGCAGCCCTACAGCGGCCCGCTGGGCGTCTGCCGCACGGGCATCCGCAATACCGGCTGCACGGCCCTGTGTGGCACGGCCGGTGGTGGTCTCCCACACGGAGACGATGCCGAGTCCGGCGGCGAGGTACGCGCTGACCAGAGAGTGGGTGAGGTTCTTGGTGGAATCATTGGAGAAGTACCCGGCACCCCAGTGCGCCCCGACGGCTTTCGCCTCGGCGGGGGACGGCTTGGACCAGGCGAAGTCGATACCCTCAACTGCCATCGGAGCCCCCTTCCGTCTTGCTGGTGATATGGTCCTTCATTTCCTCGTGCCGGTCGACCTGCCGTTTCTCGGAACGCTTCTGCTCGGAGAGGACGAGCAAAGATACAGTAGCGGAGATGATGTTGGTGTAATTTCCACCAATGAGTTCGAACTTCTGGTTGGAGCCACTGAACAGGAGGGTGACGCCGAGGCAGAGGATGGCGAGGATGTGCCACCGGTTGATCGCACCCAGTTCGACCTTGGTCAGGAGCTTGTCCACGATTTCGGGAAGCTTCACGTGATCAGTCCTTTAACGAAGTGCTGTCCTTCGAAATCACTCGCAGATGCGACGTGCGCTCCTCCGTGACCTCTGTGGTGAAACAGGCAGAGCCACTCAAGATTGGATGCGGATTCCACCCAGGCTCCCAGCTCGTCCGGGTTGGAAACTCCCGGGTACTGATTCTCCAGTAGAGTCAGGTCCACACCGTTCTGAAGCGCCCATTCAATATGCGTGTGATGCAGCTCCAGGGGCTTGTCCAGGGTGCAGTCCGAGGAATCTCCACGGCGCTTGCCTACCGCACATACGTACAGTTCCGGGTCGGCCTTGGTGCGGCGGTGGAACTCGTTGAAGTCTTTGTAGTGCGGGTCGCCCTCGCGGGTTCCGTGCTCCGGATAATGAATCTCATAGTGACTGGAGTGCGTCTGGGTGTGCGCCGCCACAACTTTGTCCGTCATGGTCTCTCCTTACTTCACCGGGTGCAGCCACGCGAGTAGGGCGAGGCCGACCAGGGCGATAGAGGTGAGGAACGGCCAGATGAAGCGGTGCCACTCCTTGGTCTCAGCGACGACCAGCTTCTGTGCATTGACGTGAGTCTCAACGGCGGTGATACGGCTGCTCTCTATTTCGATGCGGTGGATGAGCTCCACCACCTCGGTTCGGTCCGCCTTTGCGTCCAGCTTTCCTTCCAGGCGTCCGAGGGATCCGCGAATGTCGTTCAGGAGTTCTTTCACCGTGTACGAGATGGATGCGGCGTCGTCACTGTGCTCTGGCATACATGCTCCCCTGGGTCCAATGTCGTTGAAGCTTGAATGATGATCGCTTCGCACCATGGTAAGTGCCGCGCCGCTCATGATCAACAGACCTCATCCCGTAGACGAACCAACCCGACTGTCATCAGTTCAGCTGTGTCACCCCGACCGGCGGCCACGGAGACCCGCTGGTGGGGTAGTTCACCGTGGCGGCCGACGAGAACGAGCCCACGCACTCCGGCGAGACCACCACGAAGCAGTCCGAGATGTACAGCAGGTTCGTCGCACCCGGCGAGGCGTTCTCCGTCGGCAGCACCTGCCCGAACGCCGCAGTAGCCGGAGCTACCGCGTACGTCTGGACGTGGGTCCAGGTATTCGCCGCCAGGCTTACCGTCGACCCGCCGGTGGTGCTGATGTAGGTGCCGTTCCTGGTGAACCAGTTGATGTTCAGGGAGAAGTTCGCCCACCCGGTCGGGGAGAAGAACCAGCCGTCGGCCAGGTACCACTGCGAGGCCCCGTAGAAGGGTCCGCCGCCCTGGGAGACGGGGAACTCCTCCGAGGCGATGTACGCCTGCGTGAAACCCCCTGTCGGGGTGAGCAGCCCGGAGAACGGGAAACCGCCGTGCGTCTGCGCGTTGGACTGGGTGAGCACGCCGTGCGTCGCGGTCCACGGGGTCACGCCAGAGGTGAAGGTGGGGTTGGAGTTCAAGGGGTTGTTGGGCTCGGTCGTGGTGTCGGTCTGCCCGATCAGGAGATTGGTGACCGCGTTGTATTCCATGGTCGACCAGCGCTGATTCACGTTGTACAAACCCACGTCGTCCACGAGATGACGGACATTCGGGTTTGTCGACACATTGTTGTACACCGTGATGGGGATCGAATACCCGGTGATCGTCGTCCACGTACCACTGTGTCTCGGACTGCTCTTCGCGGCATTCGGCAGTGCCGGACCGTTCAGTAGGCCGAACGCCAGGTAGTCAGAATCGGTACCCTGCTGGTTCTGCTGGAGTACCACGTGGTACGTGTTGCCGTTGATCAGCCCGGTGGCATTCAGGGGCACGGACAGCAGTGGCACGGACAGCAGTGTCGACGACTCTGTCTGCGGTGGCAGGGCGTTCAAGTCCACAGCGACGATGTCGTAAGAGCCGTTGCCGAGGCCGAAAGCAAATACAGGGAAGAATCTGGTCCCGTTCCAGTTCGAGGACACCCAGGTATCACTGGGGCCGTCCGCCGTGACGCTGAGGGCAGTGACAGTGCTCAGGGACGAACCACCCGTGGTTGCACCGCCGATGATGACGATCAGGTCGTCCGCGATAGCCAGGTCGAATCCTGGGCCGAATGCCTGGTTCGGGGCTGGAAGGGAGGGCCCGTTCTGCCATGGTCCGAGTGAACCGTCAGCGTTGATGACGGCATAGTAGACGGCACCCACTACTACCAGGCTGTTGTTGAGGCCCCCGAGTACGAACAGGAAACCGTTGACCGCTGCGACGTAGATGTTACTGAGTGCAACGGGGAGTGACGGTCCGCTTGTCCATGCGTTGATCTGTCCGTTGGTAACCGCAGAGTAGTAAACGGTGGCAAGGTTGTTGCTGCCGTTCTCGCCGCCGAGGTAGTAGACGAACCCATTGTACCCAGCAGCACCCCCGAACTGGCTGATCCCCGGCAGAGACGTCTGTGCGCTCCAGCTGCCGACGATGCCCGTGTTGCTGTCCCAGCTGGCCGACCAGACCGCAGCTACGGGTGTGCTGCCTGTGGCCCCGATGCCGCCACCCATGACGACAAGAGTGTCACTGGCAATCGCGATGGCGGGACCGTTGGTGCCCTGCGGCAGTGCTGGTTGCGGCACGGGTGCTGCCAGGGTTCCCGCTCCGATGTACTGGAACGTGTTGACTGCCGGTGAGGCGGTTGCGGATGGTGGCTGACCGCCGCCGACCGAGATAATGAAATCGCCTGACGAGGTGAAGGACGACAGGACCGAAATACCGCCAGGACCGGCTGTTGGCACGGGGTACAGCTGGGTGTTGACGCCTCCGGTGAGGTATCCGGAGTTGTACTTCGCCGTGGCGAGCGGGCCGCTGTTTGTGAGCCCTTCTGGGGCGGCGAGTTGTGTGCTGACAGCTGCCGGTACCAAGGTCGATGCGATGGCTCCGGCGGCGGTGTTGGGATTTCCGCCGCTGTCGGAATACAGGGACACCAGCATGTCCGCGCCGTTGCCGTTGGGTTGCACGGGAATCGTCACCCGGCTGACAGCGGTGCCGGACAGGACGAAGGACTGGTCCAGGTCCAGGGTGTTCCCGTAAGTGACCCAGGTGAAGTTGTTGGTTCCGCCGGGGGTGAGTACCTGGGTGCCGTCATAGATGGCGTTGATGCCATGCGTACCGAGGAACTGGTTGACCTGCGATGCCGAGTCAGTGGCATTGAGGTTGCCGGGAAGGCCGTTCTGCGCGGCGGACCATACGGGTGTCGTCATCGGGCCTCCTCAGTGTGTCTGGGTTAGGTGAAGGCGAGGGGGTTTACTGAGAAATCGACATTATAGGAGACGTAAGTTACTACGTCTTTCTGCATAGAGAAAGTGGTCCCAGTTGGCCAGGTCATACCGTGTAGGTACGTAGCAATTGCGAGCGCCATGGCATCAGTGACACCATAGGAAGAACTGAGTGTAAAGACATTTCCACCGGCGTCCGGGCTCATAATTTCAATGACGTAGTTGGTATAAGTATCGGTGTTACTCATGCTGCTCTCCTTATTAGGCGTGGACCCACTGGACGGACAGGGAAGTGAGAAGACTGCTTACAATACCGAGTCCGGGGCTGCCGAGGCCAGAGTTCTGGTCACCAGCAAGCTCGATATAGTCAGTGGAACCATTGAACTGTATCAAAGCAGCAACCTGCACAACAGTATTAAAGCTCGCCGTCACATTGTTCGTCGTGCTCTGTGCCTGATTAGTTGCGCCGTTCTTGCTCAGCTGTGCAATGCGAACACCAGTGGCGTTTGCGGCAAAGGCGATCGAGCCATTGACTTCGTACCAGCCAGCTACCTTTGGTGTAACCCTCGTGGGGTTACCGGCAGCCCAGGCAGTGTAGTTGTCGAATGCCGGTGTCGACCAGATGATCGCCGTCGTTGTGGTATTGAGGATATTTTGGGCGGCCGGAGTATTAACCACCGTCAGCGGCGTGTTGCGCAGGAACTGAATATTGGCTGCGTTCATGATTTCCAAACTTGATGCCACTATGCCACCTTCGTCAACAGACCGTTGGTATAGGTAAAAGCCCGGTATCCCTGCACATACCCATTGGCACCCTGCGCCACCGTGTACTCGGCGAAACTCGCGTACTGGTTGATCGAGGCCGCCGTAACGTACGTGGACGCCGTCCACCGGGCCCCGGAGTCCTCCCAGGTGGCTGTCTCAAGACCGCTCGCAGACTGGTCGAACACGTTGTACCGAAACCCGTATGCCTGTGCCGTCCACGTGCTGTTGTTCGGCGACGTGGAAGCACCGCTGCCCGAAGCCGACCGGAACCACGTGTAGGCCCCCGTGCTCGCGGTGGATGCCAGTACGAGCCAGTACGTCGTCGCCGCAGTCAACCCGGTCACCGGAAGCGGATACACCGTGAACGTATTGGTGTTCCCGTTCGCCGTCGACAGGTACGCATACTCAGCCGTCAGCGTGACGCTCCCAAGCGCGGCACCCGTGGGAGCGCCTGCACTGTTCGCGTACAAGCTGAGAGTCGTCGGTGTCAGAGAGGCACCCGTCGTGGTCGTGGTGCTAATGGGGGCCAGCACATAGCCGACTGCCGTCTGGCTGGCCCCCGTGGTGAAAGACTGGGCCAGGTACAAGCCGTTGCTGCTGGTGGTCGTGGCCCCCGACGTGACAACGGAAGCCTGGCTTGTAGCCGCGTACAGGTACGTGGTCGGATGCGTGACCAGGAACTGATTGACCTGCTGGGCCAGAGGGAGCTGTCCCGAGGTGGCTCCGAGCCAATTGGTAGAAGCCACTCAGACTCCTTAAGTGAGTCCAGCCCAAAATGGCGTATTCAAGGAGACATTACTGCCCGGAGTGATCGATCCGGCCAGGGCTGTGGTCGCGGTGCCATTGGTGGCGAAACGGTTACGGGCCGCCGTCGTGGTGCCGTTATAGAGGGTTGCGTCCAGCGCATTGTTGTTTTTTCCGAAAGCTGGTGCCGTGGTTCCGTTGGAGAAGAACGCCACCCAGTAGTAGCCAGGTGCTAGTGTGAACGGACCGCCGGTCAGGGCCATCGATTTGCGGCCAGTAGAGTTCCAGCTGCTGGACTGACTGGCCGTGGTAGCAACCAGGGTGCCCGCTGAGTTATAGATACCGGCGAAACTCTGGCCTGCGGTGAGGGTGTTTCCCGCTGTCACAACGTACAGAACCACATTGGTCACCGAGATAGGCTGTGGCACCTGCACCTTGACCAGGTTGACCACCCCCGATGTTGGGGCAATGCCGGTGCCTGAAACCATCATCGGGTCGAAGGACCAGGCCAGGTAGCCACTGTCATTGGGTTGAGCGGTGAAGTTGGTGGTCCAGGTGGGACCACTGGTGATGCTACCGTCAGTGGTGAAGTTCCAGACGCCGGTGCCGGTGTTGTTGGTCAGCGTCTGGGCCCGGTTGTTGGCAAGAATGACACCACTGGCACCATTCAGGTTGATGAACGGACTTCCGGTGAAAGTTCCCGGGATATCGCGAACATCGTACTGCGAGACCTCAGTCTGCAAGCACGTAGCTTCAAGATAGACGTCGTACGTAGTAGACCCGTTTGGTCCCTGCAAGTCGCGTCCGCAGGACCGGATGACGGTGTTGGTGGAAGGCCAGGTGGAGTTGGTGGCCTGACCGATGTAGAAGAGGCTGTTGCCGACGGTGGCCCCGGTGAAAATGTCGTAGGACCGGCAGTTCTCGAACACCGTTCCCTGTCCGGACAGGGACTTGACCGCACCACCAAAGGGCTTCTCGAAATAGCAATCCCGGAACGCGTTCTGCTCATGATAGGTGCGCGCTGAGCTGCCGGAGTCGGCCTGGATCAGGACCTGATACTGGGTGGTATCGAGGTTGATATTTTGAAACAAGCAGTGGTTCCACGTCAGGTTGGCCACATCGGCAGTGGATATTCCCGTAATGGACCATCCGGGCACGGAGCGGGTGGCCCCATATACGCTGGAGATGATGTTCTCGAACTTGATCCACAGCAGCGTGCTGGAGGAGTTCCACACGCTCTTGTTGGAGGAACGGGCATAGCAGATCAGATCGTGAAAAGATCCCTGGTTGATGTTGGCATTAGTAAAGCAATGACCGCCGGTGGCGTCCAGGATCAGGTGGTCGACCTCAATGAACCCCGGCTGGCTGCCGTTACCGGGATGCATGTAGTTGCTGCCGAAGTCGAAGATGTCCGTAGCGGTAGTCTTCAGCGTAGTGCCATAGTCACCCGTGAACCGGAGTCCCACCGTTGGCTTCAGGGACGTCCCGAGTAGGTACGTACCGGCCGGAAAGTAGATGACGCCCTGGCCACCTGTAACTGCGGTAGTGGCCGCATTGATTGCAGCCTGAATCGCGGCACTGTCGTTGGCGACTCCATTGCCTACTGCTCCGTAGGTCTTGACGTTGAGCCAAGCGCTGCCGGATACCGCACCTGGGACCTGCCACGACCCATTGCCCGAGCCGTCGGAGGTGAAGACATTCCCGAGCGCGGCACCTGTGGGGAGCTGGAGCGTACCCGTCACGGTGGCATTGCCAGTAACGGTGCTGATGACGGTACCGCCGCCGTTGAAAAGGTAACCGCCACGCGCGGAGCCGGAAACAGTGATGTTGCCGAGCTCGTGCAGGGTCCCCGCGTAGATTTCGATGTTGTGCGACGGCATGTTCGTCAGCGAGTCATTACCGAACGTCGTCGCGTGGACCGTCAGTTCACCGCTGCTCGACATCTGGATGTTGGGGTACGTATTATCGGTGGCCTGGCTGTTGGAGTGGATCATGCCGCCGACAACAGTGACCCCGGTGACCGTGTCGCCGACGTAGATGCCGTGCTTCTGATTCCGGTCGACGCCGCAGTTGACGATGGACACCATCTGCACGCCGTTGTTGACGTTGATGCCGGTGCCGGTTGAGGACCAGATGTCACAGTTCGCCAGGTGTGCAACCCAGCCGATACCACCGATGTTGACGCCGTCATTCCCGGACAGGCCGATCAGGCAGGCATCAATACCGGTGTCGGAGCCGTTCAGGGTGATGCCGTTGTGGGTCGACTGGACAATCCACGTGCGCTGCACCTTGACGGCCTGACGGCCAGAACTGATCTGAATGCCGTCGAATGCCGCGTTGGTGAGGTAGCAGTCCACAATGTGCCAGGCGGTGTCCTGTGCCGTGGCGGTGTCGAGATGGATCAGGTCCCCGCCGGTGTTGTTGGCCTTGTTTCCGTCCAGGCCCATATTGCGGATCTGCACGTTGGCAATACCAGCACTGCCGTGGATCAGATGGTCGTTGACGCCATTTTTCAGTTTGAGGACGCTGGCTCGACCAGCGGGAGTCGGGAACGTGTAGTTGGACTGCTGGGAACCCTGGAGCACGGTGCCGACCAGCGTTTCCAGGCGGCCCGTCAGGTATGTGCCCGGAGGGAAGTACACCGGCGGCCCGGCCGCATTGATGGCGGCCTGAATAGCGGCGGTGTCATCCGTGACCCCGTCCCCGGCGGCCCCGTAGTCCTGCGGCGTGATGAATCCGGCGAGGAACGGCACGTTAACTCACCCCTGTCAAAAGGCCGTTAGTGTAGGTCAGTGTTCTTGTTGACACGACGGGGCTGCCGTCCTGTGCGGTTGTGTACTCGGTGATCTGCGAAATTCGGTTCAGGGCGTCGTAGGCGAGATTGGTGATGCGTGCACCGCTGTCCTCGGAGATGGTCTGCAAGAGACCGCCAGTGCCACCGGACTGGTCGAAAATCTTGTACATCAACCCGTACGCTGTATTAGCCCACGTCACACCATCAGGGGAAGTGTCCGCACCAGTGACCTGATTCGAGTGCTGCCACACGTAGTAATGCCCCGTGGTGCCTACCAGTGTCGTCACAATGTGGTAGGGCGTACTCCCGGTCAGGCCCGTAGCAGCAAGCGGTACGGTCACCCAGAACGGGGACGAGTAGATGTAGCTACTACTGATCGACACTGCCGCCAGAGCGCTGCCCGAGGGGAGTCCGCCGGAGTCGGCGTACAGGCCCACCTGGAGTGCCGGAATCAGGGTCAGTGTCGGGGATCCCCCAACGGTGGACAGCTGGAGCTGCACACTGCCGATGGTGGTCTGGGCCGACCCGGTGACGATTGTCTGCGCCAGCCACTGCGACAGCGTGTCCGAGTACACCCCGGAACCCGTGGCCTGCGACGACTGCAAGGTCCCCGGATAAATGAACTGGGCGTTGTGCGCGGCAAGGAACTGGTTGACTTGACCGGCTTGTGCATTCGACTTGGCGGCGGCCCCGAGATATACGGGGACGGTCGACATGTCAGCTCCCCACCGAGAACGACGCCTGCAAAATCAGCGTGTTACTGGTAGTAACCGTAACGCTCGGCGAGAAAGCCCAGTGATCCAGAAGCGTCCCCAGATTCGCCGTGGCGGACGCGTTCGCGAAAACGCCAGCCTCAGTGACCGTCCATGTCGAGGCTGGGGAAGAAAAGTAGAACAGCCATGTCGTCTGCGCGGTAATCGAGGGGGTTGCCGGAGTCGATGCCCCAGCACCTACCGTCTGCCTGCCCAGCTCTGTGAAAAGCTGGGTGTCGGACGCCGCAACTGTCCCAGCCCCGCTGCCGACCGCACCGTACAGGGGCGTCAGATAGGTGGGGGACGTCACTCCGAGATTCGCACCCTGGTCCTGGATACCAGACCACACCAGTGCGGCAGCCAGCGCGGTCAGCCCGGCCGTACACATGATGTTGGACCCGTCACGCCGATCAATGACAGCACTGTCCGGCGGCAGCACCATGGCGCTCACGTTGTCCTTGTTGGCCGTGAACCATTCGGTGTCCACGACGGTCAGGGAGAGGTGCCCGTTGATGCTGAGATTCGAGGTGTGGCTGCTCTTGACGGGTTCCATCGCGCACGATCCTATCTCAGCCCCAGGCTGCTGTGCCCCATGTCGCCTGGTTCCAGCCCAGATTCGTGGAAACCGTCCCGGTCACTGCGTCGGCCAGTGTGGTGCTTTCGTCGATCTCACTGACCAGACTGGTTCCCGTGATGGTTGTAGCGCCTTGTGTTGCCTGCTGAAGACCGTTGTTCAGCGTCCCGAGAATATCGACCCAGGTGCTAATACGGCCGGTAAGCTCCCGGCACTAGATCACCCGACCTTCCGGTGTGCCTGCTGGTATGCCTGCACACGATTGCGGCGGCAGGTACGACAGTATCGACCACCTGTTGCTGGGGTGTACGTGTTTTGTGGGGTGAACTCATGCCCATGAATGCAGTGGGTCTGACGTACTCGGATGCCAGTTATCCCATAGCCGCGACGGTTGTTCTCCGCTTGTGTCACCGGCTCCAAGTGTGCCGGATTAACGCAGCCTCGGTTGCGACAGAGGTGATCTATGTGAAGACCTGGCGGGATAACACCAACGACGAGCTCGTACGCAACACGATGCGCATGCAGAGGACGCCCGTGGACACCACCGGCTCCGATAGTGCCGTATCCCTCTGGCTTTCGGCAGGCCAGCCACTCCCAACAGTCGTCCGGTCCACGCTTGTCTACTTTTGGCCAGAACCGTTGCTCCAGAGTTCCACGCATGCGTTGACGTTATCAGATGCGGATTGCCGTGATCTGGCACTGGCGGTAGCCGCCCGTACTCTGGAA
>Ga0210410_10000370_pt1 | contig 53323 bp, 41 predicted proteins | sample IncBWC4MmetaG_FD_161058 | JGI IMG/M metagenome (GOLD analysis project Ga0210410, IMG submission 161058) | Forest soil microbial communities from Barre Woods Harvard Forest LTER site, Petersham, Massachusetts, United States - Inc-BW-C-4-M | ecosystem: Environmental > Terrestrial > Soil >...
GCCGCCCGTGAAGATGATCCCGCTTTCCAGACCGCTGACATTGACGCCGCGCACCTGCACGGTGTTGCCGTTGGCATTGACGAAATGATTGCCCTGCATGCCGATCGACAGTCCGCTCGCCTGGCCTGAGGCGCCTGAACCGCTGATCGTCACCATCGCGGTGCTGGGCGTTCCCAGGGTGGCACCCCCCGTCGTATTGGTAAGGGCGACCGAAAATGTCTTCGCGGCCGTAAAGGTTGCGGCACTGTTGATCGGTATGCTCAACGTCTTGGCGGTGGCATCGCCGTCCGCCCAGCTCAACATCCCGCTGGTGCTCGTGTAATCCGTTCCGGCGCTTGCCGTGCCATTGCTCGTCGCGTAATTGGCGGTGACCGCACCGCTACTGCCGCTCTCACGATTCACGGTGAAGCTGACTGTCGCGGTGGATTGTGGGACCGTTGCGGCTGCTGCGCTCAACGTCAGAGCTCCAGCCGCTTGCGCGCCTGCAGTTCCGGGAGTTGTCTGGGTGCCAACGGAGGAACCGCCGCCGCAGGCCGCGAGGGAGACCAAGCCGAGAAGTGCGAACATGCGCGACAACGGGGACCTGCGAGCAACGTTTTTAGAATAATTTCGCATTCAAGATTTCCCGGTGCGCCGACAATTTGTCTTCGCTTAAGGCTTGGCGGGACTGTAGGTACGCTGGCGTTGAGCCGCAAGATGTCATTGATTCGCGACAACCGTGATAAACCGGCAAAAAAATGCCGATGTCTTCAGACGAATCGGCAAAGCGTGAACGACGTCACGTTATTTTTTGCAGCTCAGCCGAGAAAGCCCGGCGCTTGAATAGGCAGTGACGCAGCGTTGGGGCGCGGGGCAAACAATTAATCAGAAGGTGGCGATCACCGGCTGCCGGCCGTCAGCGCCGAATATGCTTGATTCGGAATACGAGGTATCGGCTCGCTGCAAAGTTGAACCCGGTTCCAAACAACACACCGACAAAAGCCGAGAGCTGCTTGTATTGAAACGTCTGCCAAAGCGCCGTAGTGGTGAGAAAATTGACCACGGCGCCGACCGAGCAGGCCGCCACAAAGCCCAAGAATTGGCGCACGATCGACTGGCTGCGCGCGTACGAAAAGCTGAAGCGGCGGTTGAAACTGAAGTTCCAGATCATGGAGACTGCAATGGCCAGCGCAACGACGGCCTTTTCGGGCAACCCCATCCGCAGAAGGACCGTCAGCGCCAGAAGATTGACGATCAGTCCGGAAAACCCAACGGCCAGGAACTGAATGAGTTGTGACCAGGTTCCGTACTTATATATATAGAGCCGGCGCAGGTGCTGTATGTATTTGAGCTGTTCCTTGAGCGACAGTTTGCTCTCACCGAACCGGCGGTTATCGAAGTGGATCGGTACGTCGGCGACGCGCGAGCAGCGGCATTTGATGATCAGCTCGAGGAGAATCTTGTAGCCGATCGGATTGAAGTCGCGCCCGGCTGTGAAAGTCGTGCGCCGCATCGCAAAAAAGCCGCTCATAGGGTCGGTTAGCCGAACGAGGGGCAACGCCAGAACCGTCGCGACATGACTATTGATCCATCGCATGACTCCCCAGTCGTCCGCGGTCGAGCCGCCTTCAGCAAAGCGTGAGCCGACCACGACGTCCACGCCACCAGCGAGCGCGACGATCATGTCCGGAATTCTCTCCGGAGGATGACTAAGGTCCGCATCCATGACGACGAGTACGTCCCGCTCGGAGCGGATCATGCCGTCGAGCACCGCATAGCTCAGTCCGCGATTGGCCGTACGGGTCACCAGATGCACCCACGGCAGCGCCATCGATTCGACGAGTTCGGAGCTGCCATCGCGGCTGTCGTCGTCCATGAGGAGCAATTCCAGATCAAGGCCCGATTGCTCCCGCACGTCTTGCAGACGTGTCACCAGGTGGGGGATGTTCAGAACTTCCCGGTAGGTCGGAACCACGACCGTGACGGAGGCATCTGTAGAGTTCACAACGAGCCTGAGAGCCGCAGGGGCAGCGAGGAAATCATATGGGTTGTCGATCTCTTGATGCGCGTCGCGGTTGCATTATATTGGTTTATGTAAGTCGTTTCTGTACACTAAACTGAGCCGTTGATTCGATGCCTCTTCGGGCCCGTCCCTGGGATTTTCATGTATTCTAAAGGTCGAATTGCTGTAGATGTCCTCTTGCGAGGAATTTAATGGTCGAATTGCATCGATGATTGCCCGGCACAAAATCGATTGGGTTCATTCCAGGATCTATTTCGGCCTGATCCTGGCGTGCTTGGCGGCGCCAAACATGGTGATCGCCCAGTTGAAGATGGATCCCTATGCCACGGCCCACATAGAACACGATTCAAATGTCTTTCTGGTGCAGAACTCCAACGCTCAGCTTGCGGAAAGGGGCTTCACCACACTGGGGGATACCGACACCAAGTATGTCGCTGGCCTCAATTCGGTGTATCTCTGGAGTTTGCAGTCGCTGACGGGGAATTTCGAGGTTCGCAGACTGCAATATTTGCATTTCACCGACCTTGATCACAACGAATACGTGGGCGACCTGAAATTCGACTGGAAATTAGCCAGTGTGTTGGACGGATCGCTGCAATTGCGGCAGGAACATTCGGCGCCTTCGTTTGCGAGCAACAACAGCCTCGGACTCACCCTGAATACCGCCCGCAACGCCGACGCCAAAATGAATCTCAAAATCACCCCGGATTGGCGTCTCGAGGCCGGAGCCAATTATAGCAAGCTCAATGCGCCACTGCAGTTTTATCCGGATTTTGTCGACCGGGAAGTGATCACGCAGCTTGGCATCAAGTATCTGGGTGTCGCCAATCTGTCTTCCGGCTTCGTATTCGAACACATCGACGGAAGATATGAAAACGCCCCCGTGGTGGGTCCTTATAGTCAATCCAGCGGCGAGTTCAAGGTGAATTATGCCGTGAGTGGATTGAGCAAGCTCAATGCCGGTCTTGGCTATACCCGCCGCAATCAGAGCGGCGGCGAGGGGACCGTTTCAGGGGTCACGGGTGAACTCGGGTATAAACGCCAATTAACCGCAAAGTCGGCGCTCGATGTGGAATTGATTCGGGCCGTGAACAGCTACGTGGCGGCCGGCGGTTCCGAGATCGATACCACCGCTTCGGTGGGCCTGACTTGGCAGGCAACCTATAGGGTTGGCGTAAGCCTGACTGGTTCTTATACCCATAGCACATTCAATGGCCAGGCCATCCCGGGTTCCGTCGCAAACGGCCGGGTCGACCACATCAAGGCAGCGTCGCTCAGCGTGAAGTATCAAGCCTTCAGGCGGCTTCAATTCAGCGGCTATTTGAAATCGGACTCAAGAAGTTCTATCGATCGGACCTATGATTTCAATGACACTATCGTCGGCGTCGAGGCGCAGTGGCATTGGAAGCAAATGTGATCCGCTATTCGGTAAGTATTTTCGCTTGTCGATGTCGATAGGGTCGAATGGCATGCAACGACCGCCCTTCGTGTCGATGAATGGCAGCGCCATTGAAATGCCGGCCGGATATTCGCCGCACCATCGCTGCAGATCTTGGGTTCCTATGTCGGAAATCTACGGTTCTTATGTTGGAAAGTGTATTCTTTCGGGGTATATGGAGCGGCAGATGGGGTATATGAGGCAGACATACGGAAATGGTGAATCTGCATGACCGAACACTACGACGTGGTTATCGTTGGTACGTCTTTCGCTTCGTCGTTTTTCCTGCTGCGTTATCTGGAGCACGCGGCGCCGACTGCCAGAATTTTGGTGCTCGAACGCGGCAATGAGGACACGAAACCCTGGCAGCTCGCGCATCGCAAACATTCGAGTATCGAGCCAGAGGAAGTCTACGAGAACGATAACCTGATGAAGGACTGGTACACCAGTCCGGGGTTTGGCGGGAATTCCAAGTGTTGGATGGGCGGGACCACGCGGATGATGCCCGGGGACTTCCAGCTGAAGTCGCGCTACGGAGTAGGCACGGATTGGCCCATTACCTACGATGATCTTGAAGCCCACTATGGTATCGCCGAGCAGGTGATGCTGGTGTCGGGCCCCAGCGACAGCCCGATGCCCCGATCGCGCGCGTTTCCGCTGCCGCCCCATCGCTTCTCGGACCCGGACGTGCTTCTCAAGAAACGCTTTCCTGATGGCTGGTACCAGATGGCGACCGCCAGAGCGAGCGTGGCTACGGGTAAGAGAGGCGTCTGCTGTGCGACCGGCTGGTGTGCCATGTGCCCGGTTGACGCGAAATTCACGATACAGAACGGTCTGGCGCACCTCTATAAGGATCCGCGCGTATCCCTCCGGCTGCGTTCCGAAGTGCGATCGATCGACACGGCCGCAGGCGTCGTGCAAGGAATCAACTACCTGGAGGAAGGGAAGCCCAAGCGCGATACCGGTGATCTGTTCGTTCTCGGCGCCAGTGCGCTATTCAATCCACATATTTTGCTGCGATCCGGTTTCGATCATCCCCTGATCGGACGCCGCCTTCACGAACAGATGCCAGTTTACGTTACCCTCGATTTGAAGGGTGTGAAGTGCTACAACGGAAGCACGGTGCTGTCCGGCTTGGGATATCTGTTCTACGAGGGAGAGCACCGGCGCGACCACGCAGCATGCATGATCGAGACTTGGAGCTCACCGTTCGCCAACCGACTCGATGACACGCTGAGGTTGGAACCGGGAAGATTCGACGAGCGAGTGATGCTTGGGTTTCTATTCGACGACATTCCGAGCGACCTCAATAGGGTCACGGTCAGTTCGAACAATCCTCGCATGGCTAAAGTGCATTTCACGAACTATTCCGAGTATGCGATGAAAGGTGCCGAGCAGATACCGAAAATGATCGACAAGCTTTCTGAGGCGTTGCCGATCGAACGAATGCTCGCGGCAACCTTGGGAACCACGGCCTCCCACATTCAAGGCACCGTGGTGATGGGCAACGATCCATCGACCAGCGTCGTTGATCGCCATCTGATCGACCATAAATACCGCAATTTGCTGGTCCTGGGCGCGAGCTCGTATCCGACGGCAAGTCCGGCTTATCCAAGCCTTACGGTTTCCGCACTGTCCCTTTGGGCGGCAGACCACGTCATGGGGCGGGACTCTTGATGATCAAACGTCGTGGCTTTGTCCTGGGCGGCTTGGGCATCGCGGCACTCGCCGCTCTCGGTGTGTGGGGAGCTGAATTCGCCACCGAGTCGGAAATCGTTTCAGGGGTTCGCCGGAGGCTGAGTTTCCTGCGGTTTGACGACGCGGGCCTGCACTCGTTCGCGAAAGACTACATTCGCGTTATGCTCGCGAAGCGCCCGAGCTGGTATCGTTGGAAATACCATTTTCATGCGCTCTTCACCAAGCCTGTCGCGCGTTGGGGCATGTCGACCGACAAGCGCTCGCGCCGGGAACGACTGGAGGATTATCTCGCCACGCTGTACCTGATATCGAGCGATTTCTTCGTCAAGGGTGCCGACGAATCCCGAATCATTCAATACGTGAGTCTCTACGATCCCATGCGCGCCTGCGGCATCCCGTTCGCGCGGCCAGTCGCCGACTCAGTAACCGCGAGCTGATGCGGTGTCTGACGCTGCCATGATTCGCCGGATCCTCATCATCCCAGCGCTTGCCGTGCTGGTATCGTGTGCGCCGAAACCCAGCGTTCACGTTACAGCCCCCGCAGGTCCTTGGATCAGTCTGTTCAACGGCAAGGATCTTGACGGTTGGACGGTGAAGATCGCCGGCCAGGAGCTGAATGACAACTACCGCAATACATTTCGCGTCGCTGACGGATTGTTGAAGGTTTCCTATCAGCAATACGACAAGTTCGGCAACCGGTTCGGCAGCTTGTTCTACAAGCGCCAGTTCTCCCATTACTGGATCCGGGCGGAATACCGGTTCGTCGGCTCGCTCGTATCAGGCGCACCGCGATGGGCTTACAAGAACAGCGGGATACAGCTTCACAGCCAAGCCCCGGAGACGATGCGGAAGGACCAGCAATTTCCCGTCTCAGTGGAATTCGATATCGTCGGCGGCTGGTACCTGGGCGGTCGGCCGACCGGGGATGTCTGCCAGAACGGTACGCACGTTGTTGTGGGCGGCGCCCCGCTCACGGGAAAATGCTCGAAGGTCGGTAACGTAACTATTCGCGATGACGAATGGGTTACAGTCCTGGCGGAAGTCGATGGATCCATGCGCGTCCGGCAGATCGTGAACGGAGCGCTGGTCGTGGAATACGATGCGCTCACTTTGGATGAAGGCGATAAGGACGCCAGCCGGCTCATCGCTGCGGGCGCACAAAAGGCGTTGGCTTCCGGCTATATATCCATCCAATCCAACGGCTTCCCAATCGAGTTCAGGCGCATAGAAGTCCTCCCGATGGACGGCGTGGTGCCCGCGGGAGCAGGCTGATTAATACCCTGACCGCGGCCAAGGAACGCCCCGAAGCGATTGCCGACGGTCGTGAAATACCTACGTCCGCCGCAGCGCAAGTCAGCGTCTGCGTGCCCACTTTTCGGCGCAACGAGCGCCTGCGTTCCGTCCTCGAGGATCTGGCGCGACAGGACCGGCTTCCGAATCAGGTGGTCGTCGTCGACAACGATCCTGCCGGCGGCGCAAGACCGGTCGTGGAGCGATATCGGGCCTCGGGTGCGCCGTTTCGGGTGGATTACGACGTGCAACCGGAACCCAATATTGCGATCACCAGGAACCGAACCGTTCAACTCGCGACGGGCGATTGGATTGCATTCATTGACGATGACGAGCGAGCACCCAAAGAATGGTTGCGAGAGTTGCTGCACGCCGCCGAGATTTTTCATGCTCATGGGGTTTTGGCGCCGGTTGAACCCCAGGTGCCGCCCAACGCTCCCGGCTGGATCCGCCGCGGGCGGTTCTATGACTTCGCCCACCAGTCCGAGGGTGCCGTGGTGCCGCTCAATTGCATGCGATTCGGCAACGTGCTGCTGCGCGCCGATCGCTTACGGGCCGAAGTTGGACCCTTCGATGCTCGTTTTGGATTGATGGCGGGCGAGGATGTCGACTTGCTGGTGCGACTCGCGCATAAGGGCGCCAAGGTCGTCTGGTCCGAAAGAGCGCCTGTGTTTGAGCCTGTCGAGGCCAAGCGGCTTTCACTGCGGTATCTGGCGATGCGCGCGCTCAGCGGCGGCCAGGGGTTTGCGCGGTATACGCTTGATGGCGGCTACGGGGCGATCGGCCGCGGCGGGCGCATCCTGTTCCTTTTCCGAGCTCTGGCGCAGCTGATCGTGGCGGTGCTAATCGCGGCGGTATCACTGCCTTTTGGGCGCCATCACGCCGCTGCATGGTTCATCAAAGCGAGCGCCAATTTCGGCAAGCTATCGGTGCTTTGGGGGTGGCGCTACCGAGTCTATGGCCGGCAGGCTGAGTGACCACGAAAGGTTATCCGCGGCCGAATGCCGAAGCGCTGGAGAATATCAACGAAACACGCGTCGGGGGGACGCTTGGCCGGGCGGCCTGAGGGTCGGGGATGGCGCCCCGGCTCGCTGGTCAAGGGCACTGCGGGCAAGCGAGATCGTCGCGAAGGTCATAATCGTGAAACTCAATCCTGCATTGACACTGAGCCAGCAGCTCTCCGAGAGATTTATGATTGCCTGTTGAAAGAACAACGCGAGGTACAGGGCGCCCTGGTCATGGTCGAAGCGCAACAGTCGCACGGCCTGGCGCACATAGAGGAAGAAGTAACCGCAAAGCACGACAAGCCCCATGAAGCCGAGGTCATTCACGATTTCCAGGTAACCGTTGTGTGATTCGGTGGGGTAGAAATACATCCGTTGAAAAAACGAGTACGAAGGCGATGCAGGATCCGGGCCGATCCAATAGGCGCCATAGCCGGATCCGATGTAGGGACTGAGTTGTATGTGCTCTTTGATGATGTCCCAGATCACGCTACGGTTGGAAAAGGTCATGTCCTTGCCGGTAAGGGCCATGATCGGCTCGAGCAGGACATCAAGCCCCGGCACCAGCTTCAATACGGCCAGGGCGTAAGTGAGTACGATCACCGCGAAGCCAGCAATCAAGTAAGGCATTATGCGCCGCCAGCTCGCCGGTGCCCGCATGAGCATCAGTAGAAATACCGCTACGAAAGTCGAGGCGAGCAGCGACGTCGAGCTGCGCGAGAACAGGATGCAGGCTTCTGCGCAACCGCCGAACACCAGCGCTTTCCATGTCTTTACTTGCCGCGCCAGCCAGCCGTGCAACCAGAAAATGAATCCGAAGCTCGATAGCTGGCCGAAGCCATTCTTTTGGGCCGCCAGTCCATGCCACGCATCCTTCAGCGTACCCTCGCCCTTCTCGATCGCCAATTCGGGTGAAATCATGACAAATACGATGGATCCGAGAATGAGGAATGTGGTGACTGGGCGCAAGATATCCTGAAAGCGAAGGGGCTCCCAGCTTGCGAGGCAGATGGCGAGCCATACGGCCACGATCGCAAGGATCGTAACGAAGCGAGCCAGTGTATCGCCGGGGCTTATTGACCACAGGTAGCTCACCGGTACGATTACCAGGAATGCGAGGAAGAATTGATTCAATTCGTGCATTAGCGAGCGTAGCGCTGTCGAGTGCCGCAGCACCGTGATGAGGCCCCAGGCGAGGAGTGTCAGCTTGAGTACTCTGGTAGCCGTATTGGTCCCATAAGCTCCGGTAAACGTCCTCTCCTCTAGGGGCGTAAATACGGACGGCGCCACCGTCGTGAAAATCAGCGTTAGCCATCCCGCCGCTGTAGCGAGTGTCTTCCCACTTCCGCTGCGCGGGCGACCGGTTGTGCCGGTCGTTCGCGGGACAGCGCGCGGCGCGCGAATATTCGTGTTATGGATGGGTCTTCTCATGGCGGGTCAAATATATGAGCGTTGAAGTCGAGCCGACTAGCGCGCGAAATACGACAACAATCTAACGTAGCTCGCCTGATAATATATCGCCGGCTCGGTGACGGCCCAGGAACTTTCCGCTTGATGTTGATGTTGCCGGCCGAGTACGAGAAATCACCTCGCTCGCATACCTTGGTTCTTGGCGTGGAAGCTCTGGCTAACGTTGCGACGCCGCGACTCGAAGGAGTGGGTCCGCACAGGGAGAGAGGGTAGCTAGCCCCCGCAGGGCTTTACCAGTAGCAACCTTGTTCCACCTTGACGACGGTGGGCGGCGCCTCATCGCCGCTCGGCCGCACCCAGGCGGGAGTCAGTAGCCCAGCAAGCAGGCGGTCACGATCCCAGCGCTTGCCGTAGACGCCGAAGAGGATCTGGGTATGGCCGCCAAGATGGAAACCGATACGGCCGCTGGCTTTCGCGTGCGCCGCCAGCGGTACGGAAAGGCCGCCGCCACCGACCAGCATCACGTCGTAAGGAGCCTCGTCGCATTCCTTGATAATGGTTTCGTAGCGTTCGCGCCAGTCACGGTGGACGGGCGGGACCAGCCCCGGACTCAACGGCATCCTCACTGCGCGCAGCTCGCACGGCGGCAGGATGGTCTGATCGCGCCAGATCTGCTCCCGGCGACGGAACTGTGATAGGACGCTGTTGGCGAACGGCGTGACTACCAGCACCCGCTTGCCGGCGAGCGCCGAAGACCACGGCCGCGGGTGCCGCCAAGACTCGAATGAGCGAAGGCGCACGAGCGGCCGACGGCCGACGCGGCTGATAATCTTGGTCTCGCCCGGATGCCCCCAGGCGGCCAAGATGTCGAGCTTGTCCACGGCTTCGAGGAAAAATTTGCAAAATGCATCGAGGTGTTCGCGGTCGTTCGGGTGGATGCCCACGTTCTCGAGCAGTTGCTGGCGCAGCACTTGCGGGTAGTCACGGCCGTGCAGGTAACAGGTCACAGCCTCGGCTTCGAGCGACCCGATTTTGCCGATTGCGAGGGATGAGCCGCTCTCGATGGCCTGTCGTACGAAATCGTTGCCCTGCGATGCGTTGAAGCTCATATGCGGGAATGAGCGCAGCAGCCGCAACTCGTTGATGACGTCCTTGGCCGCCCGGTACCGCGGATTAAGTGCCTTCCAAAGCGTCGGGTGATTGCGCAGCCGCCGGGCGATTACTCGACGTACGTTGGCTAAGGCCTCCATTTCGGATCACGACTCACATGACCTTGAATACCGCAACTATACCATCTCGCGGCGTGCACACACAGAGCGGCGCCATCTGTCAGCAGTAGGTGCGAACCCATTCAAGGACTTGTGTCCGCGACCACGCGCACCGAGCCAATGTGACGCAACTCTCAGTTCTTATTTGAGTCCGTCAGCAATCGCCGACAGGTTGCGCGATGAGCATTCGAACGATGTAATGCCGCCCGAAATGAGATACCTGTCAACGAACGAGATGCATTATGTCGACTAAGAAAGACCCGAACGAAAAGACTGACCTTCAGCGACGCTTCCTCATCGGTAGCTCCTTGGCGCTTGCCGGAACTGCTGCATCCGGCGTCCTAACAGGATGTGGCGGAAAGGTGGCCACGGTTTCAGCGACCGGCACCAGCCCGCCGCCCGCCGGCAGCCCGCCGCCCGCCGCAGCGACGCCGGCGTTCACACCTGCCGCTGGGGCCTACTCCGCCGCGCAAAACGTGACGATCTCTTCCGCCACTTCCGGAGCCCAGATCTACTACACCATCGACGGTTCCACACCGACCATGAGCAGCACGGTTTACAGCGCCGCTTTACAAGTGAATGCTACGAAGACGGTGCAGGCGATCGCTGCCCTGACCGGGTATCAGCAAAGCCACGTTGGGAGCGCGGCGTATACGATTTCGAGCGGCACGTTAACTATCAGCACGACATCGCCGCTACCGAATGCCATTCAAGGAAATCAATTTGCGGAGACGATGACAGCGAGCGGCGGTGTGCCTCCGTATACTTGGGCGTTAGTGAGTGACATAGGCAGCACCAATACATGGACGGTATCGTCCTCTGGTGCCGTAAGCGGCACTCCGGCCAATGTCGAAACCGATACGCTCAGCATCAAGGTCACCGATTCGAAGGGAAATGTCGCCGGACCGCAGTCTTTTTCGATCGCTGTGCAATCGAGCAGCGGGCTGCCTAGCGCGCCCGTCAATCTGCAGCTCATCAATCAAGGTGGGCCGGATAATGCCGATGCGCAAGGCCATTATGTATGGCAGAACTTCACCTTTTACTATTCGGCCTTGGCGACCGGATATCAGGGCTTTTCTTGGTTGCCGGCAACACAGGGTACTAACCCGGTGTCGCATTACAAGATTTATCGCAACGGCGCGGCTTACGATACGGTCTCGACGCCGATCACGATTACTGGCTACATCGTACCGTCCCTGGATCCCGTAACTGCCTTCGATATTCCTAATGGTCTGCTCCATGTAACGGCAGTTTCTGGTGGCACTACATCAATCTCCGATGGCAAGATTCTTTGCGGCCTTTTGCTCACGTCTTCCGCACCTGGATTCGTAGCCGGCACGCGCCTCAACGTGGCTACTGTGTATACGGGCGGTGGTGGTACTGGGACTTATTACGTCACCAACCCGCAGACGTGCGGCAGTGCCGCAACACCAGTGACGTTCCAGGGTTGGTCGTACAATGATACGCAATCGACGAATTGCACGTATCCCGGATTCAATGCACCTGGTGTGGTCTATTCCTACGCGGTCTCTGCAGTCGATGCGCAGGGCAACGAAGGACCAAAGGCATATCCAAGCGTCTACCAGTTCTACGGGTACTCGAATACAATTTTTGGCAATTTCGATTACGACGGTACGCAGACTTGGAACGATACCAGTGGCGCCCCACTCAACGGTCCCTACGACACATACGCCAAATTTTCGACCAATGGCGGTGGATTGTTGATGACCTTTGGCGGGTTTGCTCCCTATCCACCCTATGGCACTGGAACAGTTCCTGGGTGCTTGTGCCCTTCGTCGCGCTTGGAAGTCGGTGCGTTCAATTATCTGGTATTCGACATCAAGCCGACCGACAACACGTTTCAGACTTCGCAGCTTCAATATTACGGTGTAACCCGCGCTTACGGCAATTCGGGTGGTGGTGATAACGGGCACTGGAACTCCGTGGACGTGCGTCAATACTGCACGCCACCACTCGCGGCCGGCCAGTGGTCGCACTGCAAGGTTCCGTTCTCTGCAATGACCTACGGCTTCAGCTACGGCAGTGGTTCGTTCGCCGCGACCTCGCAATACACCGGAACCCTGACGATCACGAAATTTACTTCATTGCCATGCGCTGGACCTGATGGCAGCGCCTACGTGAGCGGGCCAGGAATTCCGCCGAACACGTATATCAACATGACCAATTTCAATTCAAACACGTCGCCACCCTCAGGTTCGGGCCCTTGGGTCTATCAAGTAATGAGCCCAAACATCGTAGGCACTGAAACGGGTTCCGGCTCTTATACGTTTCAAAATACTTCCATATACAAGCATGGGTTCCAGTGGGCTCCGGCCGCGAGCGGTTCGTCAAATCTGGGTAACTGGTACATGAACAACATAGGATTCTCAACTGTATGAGCGCCTCGATTATTCAAAAGAGACTCTAGGATATTTTCGAGGCAAACCTCTGTGGTACCCACCAGTAATTGGATTCATCGCTTCGGGGGAGCCCGTCAAGCTGTTCGATCGAAGGGGTGAACGGCACGGCACTTAGATGGTCGTTACCTAAAGAATATAGTTTGTACCCAAGCTTGTTCATGAATTCCAAAAAAGGCTTCAGATTTGCGTGGTAGCGCAGGATGCAATGATTGATTTCTGTAATCACGAGGGGCTGGTGCTCTCTCAGCAAAATTTCTGCACCCTGCAACGCGTGTAACTCGTATCCTTCCACGTCTAATTTCACGACGTCCGGAGGTTCGATTCCGCGTTCCGAAACCAATCTGTCGAGAGTAATCATCGGTACCTTTCTTGCGCCATCCGTGGAAATATAGTTTGAGGAGCGGTGATTGGCGGTAATCGATGTCTCACCAGAAAGATTTCCAACGGCGACAGCATGAACATTGACGTAGTCGATTTGATTCAATTCGAGATTTTGGAGGAGAAGCTCGGGCAACGGCTCAAAGGCGTGCACTGTGACGCTCGGAAAGCGCTTTCCGACGTCTAGAGTAAATAGTCCCTCGTGTGCACCAACGTCATAAAAAACCATTTTTGGAGCTAGTAGCTGGCGCAATTTTGCTCGTGTGCATGGCTCCGCCGACCCAGCGGCATCAATATTGCCTGCGACACCGAATTCGGCAAAGTGGTAAATGAATCGAATGCCTTCGTATTCAAAGAAGGCAGTATTTGGCCCAACACAAAGATAACCGTTAACCCCCCTAATTCGCATCAGCGCACGCATGCAGCGCATTAGCAAGTTCATGGTCAGGCGGTACGATCTATCGATAACAGCGCCTCTTATTCTGTTTAAAAGCACAATTCATTCCCTCGGTATGGTGAAATTTGTCCATGGAAGTCCGGATATTTGCATATCGGCGGCGTGTCAACCGCGCAAGAATCATGAAACCAATGCCTCGCGCATACATCTGCGCAGCAGGAGGATGATACCCGCAAGATTGATCAGTTCGCCGACAATCATCCCGACCAGCACGCCGGGGGCCCCCCACCGGCCCAGCCCGTACCACATCACGACGACGGCGACCGCAGCGCTAACTCCTATCTGCCAAGCCAGTGACTTATAGCGGCCCAGGGCGACGAGAGCGCTCTGCAGGACGTCGCGACAAAGGCCAACAAGCGCAACGGCGGACCACAGAATCAAAAGCCGATCGAGATCGTGAATGTGCTTGTGCAGGATGCTAACGACCAGCCAGTCCCGTCCTACCCAGATGGCGAAGAAGTAAGTTATCTCCAATAGACCCACTACCACTAGAAACATCAACAAGCGACGAACCAGCCGGTGAATGCCGATCTGGGCGTACCAGCTTGCGGCAGTCGGTGTCAGCAGTGATCCCACACCGATCGCAAGTGCGATCGCGGGCATCAATAAAAGGCGCGTCGCATTGACGTCGGCGACCGCAGTCAGATCAAGCCGCGTTGCCAAGAAAAAGCTGTAGCTTTGGCCGAGAACCCACCAAATGGCTGCGCCTACCAGGGACCAGAAGCCGAGCGAGTGGATCTGCGGCCAAAGGGATACATTGCCGCTTTCCTGCCAGCCCGGACCTTCGGCAAGCGATCGATGCGCCGCGGCAGCACCCGCCCAACCGGCAATAACCAGCGCGCAGGTCGCGCCAACGACGATGTCCCTGCCAATGAATATGGCCGCAGCCACACCCGCGAGCAAGGTCACAGCATAGACTGCGTCTGCGCTAAGCAATGTATGCGGGCGGAAGTACATCATCAGCACGCTGCGCAGGTACTCGCGTCTTAGTCCCGCCCAAACCGCGAAGATGCCAGCCACCATGACCGAAGCGAGAAGTCCATCCAGAATTCCTGACATGTAGCCGAGCAGCGGCAACAGAACGAGCGGAACGGCTACTGCGCGCAGCAGACGGCGCTGTACTCGTTTTACCGATCCGATGGTCTGCCAGCGTTCACCTTCTGGCAGCTTCGGCGTCAATACGGCCACCGGTCCCGTCAGGTACGAATTGTGCACCGAGACTACGAGCAGCAATGTCGATTGGACCAGCACGTACAGTGCGTAGTCGTGATCGCTGGCGTAACGAATCAGCACGAACCCAACCAGAAAGTTGGTAAGCGACAGCACCACCTGATCGAATACCGCAAAGCCGAAAGGCAGTGCGCGGCGGCCAATGCTCACGTTCATTCGTGCACAGCTCGGCTGCTGCGCTGATAGAAATACATGCGCATCGCAGCTTTGAGGATGCCCTTGTAGACTTGCTGATCAATCTTGAATATTGCCGAGCGGGCGTTATTGGTGCTGTCGCAGACGAAATACGCTCCAGGCGCCTCGGCGGCGGATCCCCCGCAAGCTGCTACGATCCGCAACAACAGCGTTGCACTAAGTGTCCGCGCACGCATAAACGCACCAAGCCATTGAGGGCAAGCGAACCAGTCACCGTAGCCGTCTGAGAGACGGCTACAGCGGCGATCAATGTTTGAACAACAATCAGCAGCTTTTTCATGCAGAGTCCCTTGCTGCCTTTATGTTAACCCGAAGAGGGCAATTGTCTAGCGCCGTCGCCTCGGTACACCCACGTGATGAGCGCGACTTGCTAGTCTGGCCTATATCTGAGGGGATCAAGGATAATCGCAATATGAGTGCAAAAGTAAACCGCAGGTGAGCGTATGTCTCGCCGCGCCCCGCGAATGGTTGCGCGAGCTATGCGCGCCGTTGAGCTCCTTGGCGCTGACGGCGTGTTGGCGCCCGTAGAACCCCGGGTGCCATCCAACGCCCCAGTCTGGGTTCGCCGCGTGCAGTTCTATGACAAGTAGCTGGTCTGCGGACGCCAAGAATTGGCGTCGCCCAGTTGGTCAAAGCAAGCCCAGCCACGACTGCTCTGCCAACGAATCCATTGGCGCCGGGCCCTAAAATGGATTGCTTCATGTTTAACCTAATCGTGCAAGTGCTGCATTATATCAAGATAACGACGGCAGGTAAGCGGCGCATCTTATCCTGATGCAAAATCCGATACACTGGCGGCCGGTGGGCTCGGTTCATACGCCCTCAGCGGCTCTTTAATGGCGGGTTCGGATGTCAGAACATTACGACGTGGTGATTGTCGGTACTTCATTCGTCGCATCGATTTTCTTATTGCGCTATATCGAGCACGCCTCGCTAAAAGTCTCCTACAGGCCCGGCCGTCGCGCATCGACTTCGCGGCATAACGGGACATAAACAGCGCCGGCACTGAACTCATGCTGTTCAATAGCTTTGCGTTCATATTTGTGTTTCTGCCATTCACGCTGGCCGGATACTTCTCGATAGGACGCTACAACGCAAAATACGCAGCCTTGTTTCTGGCTGTCATGTCAGTGGTGTTCTATGGGGTGTGGGACATTCGCAATGTACCTCTATTGCTAGTGTCTATTTTGTTCAATTTTCGGGCCGGCATGGCGATCAACAGTGCGGACGGGAGGGCGCGAACGCTCATCCTGACCTTTGCCGTCACCGCGAACCTTGCGGCACTAGCCTGGTTCAAGTATGCGGATTTGCTGTACGGCAGTTTATGCACACTGTTTGCCATTCCGCATGGCAGTATGTCGATCAATCTACCCCTCGGCATATCGTTCTTCACGTTTACGCAAATTGCGTTCCTGGTCGATGTCGCGCGCAGAAAGGTCTCCGAGACAAAACCGATTCACTACGCCCTGTTCGTGACCTATTTTCCGCACGTGATCGCGGGTCCGGTTCTTCATCATTCGGAGATGATGCCCCAGTTCCGCGAGCCGGCCACGTATCGCGTGCAATGGGACAAAGTGGCATCGGGCATCAATATTTTCACGATCGGCTTGGCGAAAAAGGTCCTGATAGCGGATCTCATTGCGAATCAGGTGAACGCCAGTTTCGCATCGGCCGCCCACCAAGGTCTGGGGCTCCTGCCGGCCTGGGTGGCCGCGTTCTCATACGGCTGGCAGATCTATTTTGATTTTTCCGGTTACTCGGACATGGCTATTGGCCTGTCACGCCTGTTCGGCGTGAATCTTCCGCTGAATTTTGATTCGCCCTATAAATCGCGATCCATCATTGATTTTTGGCGGCGGTGGCACATGACCCTGTCGCGGTTTCTGCGCGATTACCTGTACTTTCCCCTGGGCGGGAACCGTTCGGGACCGGCGAGGCGCTACGTCAACCTCATGGTGACGATGATTTTGGGCGGGTTATGGCACGGTGCGGGCTGGCATTTTGCATTGTGGGGCGCATTGCATGGCGGCTACCTCATGGTCAACCATGGCTGGCGTGCATTGGTGGATGCATTAGGCTTGGGGAGACTTCCCGCCGGTTTCAAGCGTGTCGGATCCTTGCTGGCATGGTCGCTGACGCTGCTTGCGAGCATAGTCGCATTCGTTACCTTTCGTGCTGACTCGCTGCAAACCACCGGAAACATCCTGGGAGGCATGATCGGCCGTTACGGTACCGGCGTCTCCAGCACACAAGCGGTAATGCTTTGCTTAGGGTTTGGACTCATCGCGCTTCTCGCGCCGAACAGCCAGCAGATATCAGCATATCTCGACGGCCGAATGGCCGAGAGGGAGTGGCCCGCCTGGCCGGTTGCCCTCATCAGCGTTGCAGGCATCCTGTCGCTGTGGCGGCCGACTCAGTTTCTATACTTCCAGTTCTAGGGAATTCATGAACTCTTCGGAGCGACGCTTCAAACGGTATGCACTGGGCTTTCTGGCCTGGCTTGCGTTTGGCTTGGGGGCCGTCGCTGCCTTTGGTGTCGTGACGGATCCGTATGCGTTTTCGTGGCCGCACCGCTACCTGGATCCGGCATTTCGCGAAAATGACCTCGAAGTCCGTTTGAACATGGTTTCACAGTTGCAGCCAGACGTATTGCTGTTGGGAAATTCACGCGCTCAGCACGGACTGGATCCACACAATAGTGTCTTTGGCAATCAGCGGGTATTCAACGCCGCCATTTTGAGTGGGAATCCGGGAGTCTTCGCGCCCCTGGTGACTAAGGCAGAGCACAACCACTCGCTGAGAATGATCGTCATGGGCATCGACTTCAACATGCTCTACAGCGGCTCGGAACGACGCATTCCAAACGAAAATTTGCTGCGACAGAATGGGCCTTTTGGGGCGCTGGCCAGGATTCGAGCGATCTTGTCCGTGGACGCCCTGTGGGCAAGCTCTGTTGAGGTCCTTCGGTACTTTCGCGGTACGGACCATGTGCTTGATAAGGATGGCCGTCTGCTGGAACCTTTGTACCAGCGCGACATCGTGGCGCGAGGTGGAACATTGGCTGCCGTCAGACACAGAGATGCGGTGGCCCTGCTCGAGATGAAAGAGAGCCCATCTGGCTCATTCCTGCAGGATTTGGACAGCATAATAAATACGGCGTGCGCCAATGGAACGCGGGTGATTCTGTTTTTTTCTCCAATGCACGCACGCCACCTGGAAGCGATTGAACAGGCCGGCGAGTGGAATGAGTTCGTCATGTGGAAACAAAGCGTGATGGAGCTGGCGAACTCGAAGGCCGGCTGCAACATCCAGTTGTGGGACTTTGCGCGCCATAGCAAGGTAACAGAAGAACCTGTGCCGGAATCCGGGCCGATGAAATATTATTGGGAATCATCCCACTATCGGAAGATAGTTGGCGATGCCATCTTGACTGCCACCGTGGGTGGGCAAACCGATCCGCGCGCCTGGCAGGCTGAATTTGGCGATGACTTCGGCGGCGATTTCGGCGAGAGACTCACTGCATCAAATTTCTTGGAGAGCATGCGACGGGAGGATGCGGCTCGTGAGACCTGGCGAAGTGCCAACCCTGCCATTGTCAGCGATGTTGAGTCGCTCATGAAGTCGGCGACTTCCCCCGGAGAGTAGGGGGCGCCTGACAGCAAAATGCGCTGCTTCGTCATTGCGCCGCCAACGCGTTCTTGAGCCGCTGTGCCAACCTGAGCGAGAGCGCGACTACGGTCAACGTGGGATTGGCCTGGCTCGATGTGGGAAATGTGGCGGCGCTCGCCACATGCAGGTTGTCGATGCCGTGAACGCGGCAATCGGCATTGACTACGCTTGTGCGCGGGTCCGACCCCATCCGCGCGGTGCCGAGATGGTGGCCGCCATAGGCGCCGTAGCGCGTCATTTCAGTCTCGACGGAAGCCGGATCGTAGCGGAGGCTGCCGATCCCGCTCCGGCTAAAATCCTCAGCTAGAAGTGCGATCGATCGGCTTACGGTATCCACATCGCCTTTGGTGTAGCGCCAGTCGATTCTCAAGCGAGGCATCCCGAGTGCATCTGCCCGCGCTTCGAGACTCACCCGACTGGCGGGTTGGGGCTGTTGTTCCGAGTGAAAATCCAAGCTGTACAGATTGGCCTTGGGTTTGATGATGACGGATGGAAACTTGCGTTCCGCCAGCTTGCGATCGCGCAGCATATGCCACGCGAACGCCACGGCGTCAAAGGGACCCGTCGAGACATTTCGCAAATGCTTCAACCACACCATCGCACCGGTCCGTTCATCGCCGTACAGGCGCTTCCCATATTCATAGGGGATGAAGGGCTTGGCGAGGTACAACAGGGAGAGGATCGAGTTGCGATGTGCCGGATCGGTAATGCGTGGGTGATGCAGCCGCGCGATGAAGTTACCAATGCGATACCGCCGCTGCGCCGCTGCAGTAAGCGCAATACGGCGCCGACAGTAGATTCCTTCATCCGACACGTCGTATCCATTCCAAACCTCTCCTAGGGGGCGGTTGACCGAGAGGGTGCCGATCGTGCCCGCAAGATGGCACATATAATAGCGTCCGACGACGTCGTATTCATTGCCGACGCCATTCGGCTGCACGTCGCGGCTGGCTAGCAGCAGCCGCGCCACCTCCAGGCCGCCGCTTGCCAATACGAAGTGTCTTGCCTGAACATTGAGCTGCTTTCCATTCAAGGTCCGCACCAGGGCCGAATTCATGGTCTTACCCGAGGCGTCGAGTTGAAGGGCGCTGACGTTGGCATGCAGCAGCACGCGAATGTTCCGGGCCGCTCTTAGATTGCGGCCGTAGCGAGCGCCGAAATCGGTCGGGCAGCTAAAGCGCTCCAAGGTGTCGGTGGTGAAGTTCTCGCTTTGAAAACCCTCAATCATCGGCCGATGCCGGTCCCGGAACGCCTCGCCAAAGAGATAACTGAAGTCGCCGGCTTCGCACAGCAGATTCGCCTTGGGGTAGTACGGCGTCAGGCTTTCTCGATCTATGGGCCAGCCGCTGTTGGGTACGTAGTCGCGAGTTTCGAAATCGATTGCATCGAATGGCACGCATCGGCCACCCCAGATTGTGGTGGTGCCGCCGAACCGACGCTGGCGGTACCGGTCAGGGGGGCTGTGGAGCCGCTCATCCGCGACCTCGCCTTGATAGAGAGCCTGAGTGGACTTTTCCGCCTTAAGACCACCGGACTCGAGTACCAGCACGTCCAGCGCCGTGTCGGCCAACGCCAAAGCCATGCTGATGCCCGCAGCGCCCGCACCGATGATGCACAGGTCGGCTGACAGCAGGTGCTTGTCCGGTAAATCGTTAGTATCGAGCATCATGCGGCGGCGGCACTGGCGGTATTCATAGAATCAGTATATTAACGGGATCGGACACATCATTTTCGTTGTTTCCAAGGATTCGCGCAGTTTCGGCCGCCATCCACAAGGGGGGTTAATTCGTGCCAGTGAACGTAAAAGTCGCCGCGGTACCGCTTTTGGCGGCCGTGCTATCGATTGTCGGATGCAGCAACCAAGCCGCGCACAGTGCCACGCCTGAACCCGAACCCGAACCCGACGCCGGCGCTGGCAGAAACATTGCTGTCAACCTTCACATTCTTGTTGATCAATTCGGCTACTTGCCGGACTCGAGCAAAGTCGCGGTGATTCGCGACCCACAGATTGGATACGACAAAAGCGACAACTTCGTCCCGGGGGCGAACTACCAAGTGCGCAGCGCAAAAACCGGCGACGTGGTATTCGACGGGTCTCCGCAGCCCTGGAGGTCCGGCACTACGGAGGAGTCGTCCGGCGATCGCGGATGGTGGTTCGATTTTTCCTCCGTCGCGGCGCCGGGGAAGTACTTCGTTTATGATGTCGCCAGAAATGTAAGATCACCCGCGTTTCTCGTCGACTCCCAGGTCTATGCCAAGGTTCTGAAGGCCGCGCTGCGCATGTACTTCTACCAGCGTAGCGGCTTTCCCAAGCTTGCGCCTCATGCGGAAGCATGTTGGACCGATACGGTCGCATACGCCGGAAAGGGCCAAGATCGCGAGGCCCACGACGTCACCGACCGCGACAATCGCAATAAAGTCAGGGACCTCAGCGGCGGCTGGTTCGACGCCGGCGATACCAATAAATACACAACTTTCGCCGTGCAGCCGGTTCACCAGCTGTTGACCGCCTACAGCGTCAACAAAGCCGCGTTTACCGACGACTTGAACATTCCCGAATCCGGCAACGGTATTCCGGATGTGTTGGACGAAGTGAAATGGGAGACGGACTGGCTGAAGAAAATGCAGAATCCCGACGGCAGCTTTCTGCTGAAAGTCGGCGATATCGTCCACGTGGGTGCCAGTCCGCCGAGTTCCGACAGCTCCCCCCGATACTACGTTCCCAGCTGCACCTCAGCGACCATCGCAGCGGCCGGAATGCTCGCGCATGCCGCCATTGTCTATGGCCAGTTTCCGTCGCTTGCGGCTGAAGCGGTCGATTTACAGCGCCGCGCCGGCATTGCATGGCGGAATTATCAGGGAATCGGCAAGAAGCAGACCGCGTGCGATTCGGGGGTGGTCAAGGCCGGCATTGCGGATTTGAGTGTCGAGGATCAAAACGGCTTGACGGTGGAAGCCGCGATTTACCTGTTTGCGCTGACGTCCGACCGGGCTTATGACGACTACCTCAAGGCGCACTACAAGGAAACCCGGTCTTATCGCGACGTGGGATGGTCCCGATATAATGCTGACCAGGGCGAGGCGCTGTTATTTTATACGTCGCTGCCAAATGCCGACGCGGCGCTCAAGCGAACCCTTCTGACGGACAAGCTCTCGGACGTCAAGGCCGGCAACAAGATTTACGGCTTCAATCCAGAAGACGATTTATACCGCGCCTATCTGCACGACGCTCAATATCATTGGGGAAGCAACAATCCGCGCGCAAATTACGGAAACACGAACCTCGATGCGCTGACGTACAACATCGCGCCGGAAAATGCATCGAGCTATCGCTCGCGCGCGCTCGAGACTCTGCATTATTTCCACGGCGTCAATCCGTTCGGCATGGTGTATCTCACAAACATGCATGAATACGGCGCAAACAATTCGGCGAACGAGATCTTCCATACCTGGTTTCAGCCAGACACCAAGTGGAGCGACGCCAAGACCTCCAGTTGCGGTCCGCCTCCCGGCTATGTGCCCGGCGGCCCCAATGCCAACGCAGCCAATGCGGGGGTCCCCGCGAATATATCGCCGCCCGTCGGTCAGCCTCCTCAAAAATCCTACAAGGACTGGAATAAGGGGTGGCCGGAGAACTCCTGGGCGGTGACAGAACCCGGAATATATTACCAATCGGCCTACATAAGACTTCTTTCCGCCTTCGTAAAATGAGGTATCGATCGTCAATATTGCCGAAACACGGCAAACCGATGCCACAGCGGCTGCACCGGCTGCCAATTCGCCGCCAAAATAGTCGCCAAAGCGATCAATCCCACGTCGGCCGGCGTTCTAATGATCCAACCGGCGCTGAGCGAGCGCCCGGCTGGCGAGACCAACCTCCCTTCATGGGATGGGCGTATCGCCGGGCTGAGGCTCAAAATGGTAGATTAACGACCAATTGTCAGAAATCCCGGACACGCTCCCGTTGCGTCGATGAACCAATTCGGACTTGAATTCCACCATTTTGGGCTTGCGGTGCGCGATCCTGCACAATCGTTTAAGTACCTGGCCGCGCTTGGCTATCGCGAAGGCTCGACCTGTTTCGATGGGCATCAGCGCGTCAATCTGGCCATGCGCCATCATGATGCCATGCCCGATGTCGAAATCATCTGGCCCGGCAGTGAACCTTCGCCCATCGATAAGATGCTGAAACACAGCGACAGCGTCATATACCATCTCTGCTACATGTCGAACGACGTGGATGGTTCCATTGCGGCCATCGAAGCCGCGGGCCTCGAAGTCTTGCCCATCAGCGATCCCGCACCCGCGCCTCTCTTCGGTGGTCTCGAGGTTTCGTTTTACAGTATCCTCGAATTCGGAATCATCGAGATTATCCAGGCGCCCCCGCGTCCTTGATTGCCCCAACGTCCCAACGTAGACTCTGACACAGTGTTCGCGTGCCATTGGCAGCGAGCGATGGCCTTGGTATCCCAATTTTTCATAAGCCCGTCAATTTCAGGTGTGCAGCGAATGGAAGGGAAAGACGTTTATGGAAGGCTGACACCTATATTTCACGATGTTTTCGGTGACGATTCAATCGTACTGCGACCCGATCTGACGGCTGATGATGTCGCCGAGTGGGACAGCCTGAGTCACATTCGACTGGTGCTGACGGTGCAAAAGGCATTCAAAGTGAAGTTCTCTGCGGCGGAAATCGGAAAACTCAAGAACGTTCAAGAGTTAGTCGATCTGATCTGCACAAAATCGAACTGACGCTATTTGGCGCGGCTTCATCCGGAATGAGCGATTGGTCATACAGAGACTTGCCTTGGCTGCTGCAGCCGCCGTCTGATTTCAATTCCCGTTGCCGCGCTCTCATGAATTCCGATATCGAATGCGGTCGGCGCATTCAGGCCCTTGCCTCTCACGCGCTCGACGAAAATCAGCTCAATCGGCTCGCGAAAGTGATCTCGACGGCTCGCCGATCGCCGGTGGCGCTGAAACCATTGACGCCGTTTCGATTGGGCGTACTGAGCAACTCGACGGTCGATTTCTTGCTTCCAGCGGCGGTGGCGACGGCAGCCCGCCATGGCATTGCCTTGGACTGCATCAATGCCAACTACGATCAAGTCATGCAGGAGGCGTTGTCGCCCGGTTCGGTGATCAATACGGCGAACGCGGATGCGGTCTTGATCGCCATCGACTATCGGGCGCTTCCGCTGCATGCAAAACTCTCCAGTCCGGAGGACTCCGACGCCGCCGTTGAGCGCGCGTCGTCTTATATCAACACCGTGCGCAACGGTCTGAAGGCCCGCGGCAATACCGTCTGTATCGTGCAAACCCTTGCGGCACCGCCGGAGCGCCTGTTTGGGAGTTTGGATCGGGTTCTACCGGGAACGCTGCGCAATACCATCGACCGTGTCAACGCGCGGCTCGCACAGAGCATTTCGGGTACGGGCGATCTACTGCTCGACGTCGCCGGAATCGCCGAAACAGTGGGTCTGGAAAACTGGCATTCGCCGACCGAATGGAATCTCGCAAAACTGCCCTTCTCCAACAGCTACCTGCCGCTCTATGCCGATCACCTGGCGCGTCTGATTGCGGCCCTTCGCGGAAAGAGTCGCCGCGTCCTGGTGCTCGACCTGGACAACACCCTCTGGGGCGGCGTCATCGGCGACGATGGACTGGAAGGCATCCTGTGCGCACAGGGCGACGCCACGGGCGAAGCTTACTTGAGCGTGCAACGTCTGGCTCTGGAATTGCGCGAGCGCGGCATTGCGCTTGCGGTCTCTTCCAAGAACAATGACGAGGTCGCCCGCTTGCCCTTCCGCGAGCATCGAGAAATGCTCCTCAAGGAGGAGCATATCGCGGTGTTCCAAGCGAACTGGAACGATAAGGCGACGAATATCCAAGCCATCGCCAAGGAATTGTCGCTCGGGACGGATGCGATGGTATTTCTGGACGACAATCCGATGGAGCGCAATCTCGTTCGGGAGATGCTTCCCGAAGTGGCCGTCCCTGAGCTTCCCGCCGACCCCGCGCTCTATGCCAGGACCCTGGCTGCTGCCGGGTACTTCGAGGCGGTTGCTTTTTCGGATGAAGATGTCAAGCGCGCCGGCTACTACCGGGACAACGCTAAGCGCGTTGAATTGGAGAAACAAGCGGGCGATATCGACGCTTACCTCAAGACGCTTCAGATGGAGATCACCTTCCAACCCTTCGATACGACCGGGCGGGCACGCATTACCCAACTCATCAACAAATCCAATCAGTTCAACTTGACGACCAAACGCTACACGGAGGCCGAAGTGGCCGCCGCGGAAAGCAATCCTGACTGCTTTACTCTGCAGGTCCGGCTCTCGGACGCCTTCGGCGACAACGGAATGATAAGTGTCGTCATATGCCGCCCGAAATGTCCGGCTGTGTGGGAGATTGACACATGGCTGATGAGTTGTAGGGTTCTCGGGCGGCGTGTGGAACACATGGTATTGAAACAGATCATCAGCCACGCCGTCGCCCGGGGCGTCCATCGGTTGGTGGGCGTCTATAAACCGACGGATCGCAACAAGTTGGTGGAGCATCATTATTCGAATCTCGGATTTTCGCCGATCGGATCGGGCGTCGATGGGTCGACAATTTGGGAACTCGATGTGGACAACGCGGTCATCGAGGGCGCAGCCATGACGGTGCACACCGTCGGTTTCGGTTAGCGGGCCGATGACGGAACCTCTAGGCACCAGCGCCAGCGGCATTTCAAAGCGCGATTACCTGCTGTTGCCTCTGGTCAGCGTTTTGACAGTTCTTGCGATGTTTTGCATCACCGAGGCCGTCACGCGCGTGATCTGGAATTCGCACGACGACACTAACTGTCTGATCGACGGCTACCATGTCAAAGCCAATTGCACGTCGCGGAGCAAGAGTCCCGAGGGGCCTTGGGCGACCTATCGGTTCAACGAGTGCGGATACCGCAGCAACACCTCGTGTGGTCCCGTCCCTTCTGGCACCGTGCGTATCGCCATCTTGGGTGCCTCCGTGAGCCAGGGACTGAACGTGCCTTATGAAGACACGTATTTCGCGCGTAGCGCCGACGAACTCGGCCGCCGCTGCGGTCTGCCGATCGACATTCAGAATCTCGGCAAACCGAATTCAAGTCCCATCTATGCGTATCGCCGCGTGGACGAAGCGCTGAAGCTCAAGCCCGACGTCGTGCTTTTCCTTCTTGCCCCATTTGATGTCGAGCAGCAAATCGATCCAAAGGAACTCGCCGAACGGAATGATCCTGCCCGGGTCATTGCGGCGAACGCAGTCCATGAACCGTTGAGTCTCATGCGCCGGCTGCAAATCTTGATCGTCGATAGCCGAACTATGGTCGTCGCGGAACACTTCCTGCTCAAGAACAGAGATACATACCTGCGTCTCTACCTGCATTACGGCGACAAGGCGGATTTCTTGCGGCAACCGTTCAGCTCCGCATGGGCGCGAAGATTCGCCGATATGGATCTTATCATCGGCGGCATGGCGGACAAGATGCGGGCGGCCGGTGTTCCGTTTATCGTGATTCCGGTGCCGTCTCGAGCGGAAGCTGCATTGCTCAGCATGCCCCAGCCACCTCCCGGCACCGATGGTGTGGCCTTCGGTAGAACTCTCGAGAAAATCGCGGCGGCGCACGGCGCAGGCTACCTGGATTTGATGGAGCCCTTCAGCGCCATTCCCGACTCGCAGAACATGTTTCTGGTCGTCGACGGACATGTCTCTCCGGACGGAGAAAAAGTAATTGCCAAGAGCCTCACGGAAAAATTGTTGGACGGCAGTATCCCTGCATTTGCACATTGCCCGGCGCCAGTTCCGCCGGCGGGGGGAGGCCTTAGTCCAAAATGATGGGTTCTGCATCCCTGCAGTTCATTGCATACGGTTTGGCGGTAGGTCTGCTCAGCAATCTCCGCCAATCGTCGGCATGGCGGCAAGGTGTTCTGCTCGTCGCGAGTCTGGGATTTCTCGCGTTCTTTTCATTGGACCTTGTGGCATTCCTGCCGCTTGCCTCTTTCCTGGCCTTCGGCTACTTGGGCATGCGCATGATGCAGAGTCAGTCCAAGCGTGCGTTCGTACCATTCTTGGTCGCCGGTATCCTCGCGTTCGTCTGGCTGAAGAAGTACGCATTCATTCCGTCGGCCCTGTTCATCACGCATCCTTACGTGACGCTGGGCCTGTCTTATATTTTCTTTCGTGTCATGCACCTCATCATCGATGCCCACAGCGAGAATTTGCCGAGCAACATCAGCGTGATTTCGTACCTCAATTATACGTTGAACTTCACCACCCTGGTGTCAGGCCCGATTCAGTCATATCAGGAATTCTCGGATATGCAGCTCGCTGCGGTGCCGAAAGCTTTGAACATCGTAGTGGCCGGTAATGCCGTCGCGAGAATCATCGTTGGATTCTTCAAGGTCAACGTGCTGTCGCTGTTTCTGTCCATGGTGCAGGCAAGCGCGCTCGATTCACTGGGCGTCAGAACCGGCGGCGATCGAGTTCTCAACGGAGCGATCATAGTCTCCGTTTACCCTCTGTACCTCTACGCCAACTTTTCGGGCTATATCGACATCGTGATCGGCGTCGCTCGATTCCTGCGCATCGAATTGCCGGAGAATTTCGATCGCCCGTTTTCGTCGAAGAACTTCCTTATTTTCTGGAATCGCTGGCATATGACGCTGTCGACGTGGCTGAAAACCTACGTCTACAATCCCTTGCTGATCGCCTGCATGCAGCGCTGGCCGTCGAGTGCTGCCGAGCCGTTCATCGTGGTGTTCGCGTTTTTCTTCACGTTCTTTCTGATCGGCGTGTGGCACGGGCAGACCAGCGCGTACATCTTCTACGGTGTCCTATTGGGTCTGGGAGTGAGCGTTGCGAAGCTGTACCAGATCCTGATGATGAAATGGATTGGGCGTGCCAAGTACAATTCGATCGCTCAGAACTGGTTCTACGGGTACGTCGCGCGAGGCCTCACGTTCACCTGGTTCTCATTTTCGCTGCTGTGGTTTTGGTCAAATTGGACGCAACTCGACGTGATGGTCGGTTCGCTCGATTCAATGCAGATCGCCGCCGTGTGGATCTCGATATTCGTGACGTCATCTGCCGTGCTCGCTGTATGGGAAGCCGCACGTGATGGATTGCTGTCGTTTCAGTTCGAAGGGCGTCCATTGGTACTGTCGCGCTATGCTCGCACCGTGTGGTGCACCGTATTGGTGGTAATTACGGTGACGACCGTCATGCTACTCAACGCGCCGGCTCCGGACATCGTCTACAAGGCGTTTTGAACTACCGCAGGGCGATGGCACCGACCTTGGGAACACCGGCGCCGAGGTCAACGACGGTTCATTGATTCTCTCGATCCGTGCGAACCCAGCCCGAGCTCCGCCGCCGCAACATCAGCAAAATCTTCCAAATCACGTAGCCCGGAGCCCGGACGAGATCCAGCAGACCCTGAGCGCCCATACCGCTTAACTGCCAGCCGCGCATGACGTAAACGACAAGACACAATGCGTAACCCAGCCCCACCCAGATCCATGCGCTCAGCGACGGCTCCCACCAGCAGGCGAGAACGGCGAGTAGGATCACGGCCGCGACATTGAGAACCACGTACGAAAGAGGAAGCACGATGAGATCGATGGCCAAATCAAAGCACACGGCGTCCCGCCGCAGAATCGCGGCCTTGAACAGCGGCAAGGTCTTGGTTCGAATCAGCTGAAATCGACCGTCTTCCCAGCGCTGGTGCTGCTTGCCTGCGATCTGCTCGCCTGAGACCATATCCGCATCAGAATGGGCCTCGTCCGCATACTCGACGCGAAACCCCGCGAGCCCCAATGCAATGCCGTATTCCAAGTCTTCCGTCAGCGAGAATGCGCGATAGGGTACCCGCTCCAGCAATTGATGCGTGACGCACCAGCCGTTGCCGTGGATACCGCAGGACACTCCCAACCTGCCGCGAGCCCGGGAGCGCACTGTATGGACCGACGCCGTCGCAATGGTCATGAGCCTTGTTCGCCAGGAATCGTGGGGATTGAGCACGCCGTAATGCGCCTGAACCGCGTGCGCTCCACGCTCGAGGCGTGCTGCAAACGCCTCAAGTAAATTGGCCGTCGCTACTGAGTCCGCGTCGATGACAACCACTGCATCGGCCCTGCCTTGCTGACGGCTGATTGCGAAGGCGTGCGCCAGTGCATATCCCTTGCCGCGAAACTCCAAATTGACCCGTTCCAGGACCTCGGCGCCAGCGGACCTCGCAATGCTTGCCGTTGTGTCACTGCAGTTATCGGCGACGACCAAGATTCGGAATAAATCAGCGGGCCAATCCAATTTGCGCAAGCTCGCGACCGTGCGCGCGATCACGGCAGCCTCGTTGTGGGCCGGTACGATCACATCGAATCGCAGGCGCCGCGATGGGCAAGATGGTGGCTGCCGGCGGCCGGACAATAGAGTTGCCCCCAGCAAGCAGACGCAAGGCACGAGCGCGGTGACCGCCAATACCAACAGCAGCAGCTTAATTGCCGTGATCATTTAGAAATGGTTCAGTACGGCGCCAAGGATCTTCGACTGAGTCGGCGCCAGCCGGCGCAGCATCTCCCGGATGTCCTTGTACGAGGTTCGTTGCGCTCGGCTCAACACGAGAACGCGGCCGGCGATGGTCGCAACCGCCAGGCCGTCGGCGCATTTCGAGACCGGGGGCGTATCGATCACCACGAATTCATAATAGTTGCGCCAATCCGACAGTAGTTTTTCAAAACGGCCGTCCGACAGCAATTCCAGCGGGTTCGGCGGAATCGGCCCCGCGGTCAATAGATGCATTTGCGAAAGACCTTTTACCGGGTGATAGTTCGGCCTCTCGTTTCGCGTCACCGCTTGAAACAGGCCAGTCTCGTTCGCAGCCGAAAAAAAGACATGCTGTTGAGGTTTACGCAAATCCGCATCCACCAGCAGGGTGCGGCGACCCAACTGCGCGAAGGAAATGGCCAACTCGGCGGATAACTGCGAACGCCCTTCGCCGGCGCCGGGACTCAATATGGGTATGACATTCGCGCGGCGCGTCTCTTCATTGAGCAGCAGCAACTCGGTTCGAAGCGCTCGAAGCCTTTCGCTGCGAGGATTATCGGGATCATGTACGAGAATCAAGCGTTCGCCGGGCTTTACTCGCTCACCTTCCTTCAGCACCACCTGCCGATCGAGCGACACTCTACGCAATGCGGTTTCGATCAACCCCGCTTCCTCGGGTTCAACCCCATCTCGGATAATTTTGGTCGCCGCCGCCACTTGCTCGGCCGTCACTAGCCCTAAGCGCATGGCCGCCTCACTGAAACTCAAATCGGTCGTTTCCATCGCCGCATAAATCTTGTCGATCGCGGCGGCCGATAGATTGAACTGCGAAATGAGTTCGGCCCGCAGATTCTTCTCCGCGTCGAGTGAGGACTCAAAAGGCGAGTCGGCGTTCACGCGGTACTTCGAGCGGCAGGGATGGGGTCGAACTCCATGAGGACGGGGACCGAGAAGCTGCGTTCGAAGTCGTCGCGGCACCGGACGCGACGATTGATGGTCAACTCATACCCGATCGGCCCAAAAATGCCCAGGAAGAGCCCCACCATCCCTCCTAGCAGCACGAGCTTGGGCTTGTTTGGCTTGCTCGCCTTCTGAGGAGGTACCGCCCGACTCACCAAGCTGACAATCGCCGAGTGTCCGCCGGCGGCGAACATGATTTGATCGTAGCCATCCAAGGCGCGTTTGTACACGGATTGAGCCGACTCCAGCTCCAGAACGAACTTGGTGCCCTCATCCTGCAGACGACTGATTGCGAGCACTTTTGCTCGTTGCTCTTCGACAGCGGCATGCAGCTTGTCCTCCAACTGCCGCGCCCCAGCCAGATCCGAGTGAGCGCCTGCCGAGAAAATGTTGATTTCCGCCGCGAGGTTGCGTTTGTTGGCGTCGATTTGATCCTGAAGCTCCAGGACCTTCGGGTGCTGCGCACCCAAGGTCGCGCGCAGTTGCGCCAATTGAGCCGTTTCGGTGTGCAGTTGTGTCTTCAGTGATTGGATCGTCGTCGACGCGGCAGCCACTGTACTCAAGTTTTGGTCCGTGCCGGACTTGACTTCCGCCGCGCGCCGGGCGTTCTGTGCCTCTTGCAACCGTGTTTCAAGACTGGCGAGCAGCTCCGCTTCGACGTTGCCTGCGTGGGTGGCGGAATCCGTTACGCCGGTACGTTGCCTGAACGCCGTTACTTGGTCTTGTGCAATGCGTACCTTGTCCTTGAGCTCGCCGAGTTCCTGCGAGTAACGCTTGGCTCGTTCGCTCGCAGGGCCCGCGATTCTCAGCCGCTCCTGATCAAGGTAAGTGTCGGCTACCGTATTGGCGAGTTGCGCCGCCAAATAAGGGTCTCGCGCAAGCGCGTTTAAATAAATCAATTGACTGGAGAAGGCACCCAACTCGATGTCCAAATCCTTGATCAAGTTCTCTTTGACCCACTCCCGAAGGTCACTGCCGTTGCCGTGATAACCGGCGATATAGTCCTTGTTCGAAGTCAGAGCGAGCTTGTCGATCACCGGGAGCAGTACTTCCGCGCTTTGCATCAGCTGCACTTCGGTGGACATGTAGCTGAAGAACTGGACGCCCGGCGCCTGTCCCGTGGCCAAAGGATCGTTGCTCTCGGTGTTGACCATGAGCGTTGCGGTCGCCATATAGGTTTTTGGAAGTATCTTTGTAAACAAGGCAGTGGCGAAGAGGAACACTCCTGCAATGAGGGCGGCATGGACTCGATATGCGCGCACGATCGAAAGTATCTGCGCTTGCGACAAACCCGGACTCGCAATTTCCTGCGGTATGCCGGGGGCCGGCGTACTCGGCACGGCACTGACGGCCAACACCGGTAAGTTTTTGGATGACCTCAAAAAATGCTCTCCTTGACGCGGATGACGTCGTCAGGTTGCACCGATTCGCCGAGTTTGGCCTTCGATGTCATATAGCTGCCGTCGGCCTTGTGACGCTTGATTTCCACCCGCCTCTGGCTGCCGCGCAACGTGACGCCCCCGGCACGCGCAATAGCTTGGATGATGGTCATTGCGGGTTCGACTTTATATTTTCCGGGCTGCGCCACTTCTCCATAAATATAGAACTGATCGGCGCGGGGAACGAACACGCTATCGCCGCCCTTGAGCCGCTCCGTCTGCGCGGGCCTGTCGCCGTTGACCATTTGTTTCAAATTGATGGGGTAGCGCGTCTCCTTGCCATCCTTGTCCGGTCGCAGCAGGTACACGATGTCCGCACCGTCTTCTTTTACCCCGCCGGCCTGTGCAAGCAGGTCAAAAATGGAAGTGTCCGATTCGATCGGGTATCTGCCCGGCGTGCCAACTTGCCCCAACACGGACACGCGCTGGCTGCGGGACTGGGTCACGATGAGAGTCACGTGCGGATCGACCAAAAATTTCCCATCACGCAGCGCTTTCTCGATGCGAAGACTGGCCTGTGCGGGAGATAAGCCCGCGACCTGGACGGGCCCCGCCAGTGCGACTGGGATGGAGCCGTCGTCCGATACGTAGACCGTTGCGCCCATGTCGGGCTGGCCATAGACCTGGATGGTGATGCTGTCTCCGGCACCCAATTGCAGCAATGGGCGCGCACCGACCACTGAATCAGCCGCCGCCGGCGAGCTGTCGGCCGCCGCACCCGACAATCGCGCAGCGCCCAGCGACGCGACGACCAATACCGCCACAAACACAAAGGGACCGGCAAGCCCGCGAGTCAACACGCTACCACCTTAATAAACACCTCGGCCCGCAGACACTTCGCTCAATATTATACCTTACAGCCTGATTACTATGAAGGAACTGAATGGGTTGCGCGAAGCATTCGTCTGTAAGTGAAGTCTGACAGCATCGGCCATTTGTCGGGGAAATCGCCTACGGTCCTGAATCTCAGCCGACAGCGGGTTTCCCGTCAGCTGCCAATGGCCGCTGCGACTCGATGGCCGACAGCACGATCAATCCGACGACGTTTAACAATTCGCCTGCGAGAATGCCGAGCAGCGCACCGATCACTCCAAAATACCGCATACAGACGTAGCTCACGCCGATCGAGAACAGCGCACTCACCAGCGTCAGCGTCGCCATCAACCGGAAACGCTGGCGCGCACTCAGCAGGTACAGGAGCTGATCGCGCAGCAGAGTCATCAAGCTTACCGCGAACCACAATAGCAGCAGGGCATCGCGTTGTGGGAAGTTCTTTTTGAGCACGTGCGTGAACAGCCAATCGCGCGTGAACCAGATGAGTGCGAAGTAGCAAAGCGAGGCAACCGCGAGGCCGAGCGCGAAGTACAGCAATCGGCGTAGAACCGTGGGCGCGCTGTGAATATTCAGCCACGCAGCCGTCGTCGGCAACATCATCGTCCCGATTCCGCTCGAGACCAACGTGACCGGCGTGATGGTCAGGCGTGTCGCGGCGAGCGCGGCGACGGCCGGCACATGCAGCACGGCGGCGACCAAGTAGTTGTAGCCAAAACTGAAGATCCAGTGTGCGGTGGCGCCCGTGGTGGCCCAGGCGCCGAGGGGAGCGATCGCCCATAGGATTCCCGGGGCGCCGCGGATATTCCACGGTTCGAAGCGCCACATCGCTCGGGCGCAAAGCAGACCGCCGATCAGTGACGCGAATGCGAGCGTCAGTCCGGCGACCGCGGCAGGTGCCGAAGTCATGGTCGCCAGCACGGCGCCGCCGAGAAGCAGCACAACGTACACGGCATCCGCGCCAAGTACTTCAAGCGGCTTGCGGTATCCCAGCAAGACCATCCGAAAGAACTCTCGATACAACGTGGTCAGCACGGCGGCGGCGGCGGCCAGGACAATGAAAAACGTCTGTGTTTGGAGGATTCCGGTAAGCCACAGCAATACCGAAATGAACACGATCAACGCGGCGGCCGAAGGCCACAGACGGCGCTGCTCTCTATAAAGTCCCCCGACCAGATCAGCGCGTTCGGAGGTATTCGCCCGGCTGACGCGAACCACGAATTGCGTTTGAATGAAGGATTGCTGCAAAATCGCGAGCAGCAGAATGCCATTGAGCATCAGCACGTAGGACCCGTACTGCAAATCGGGCGTGTTTCTGAGCAAAATCACGCCTACCAGCAGGCTTGAACCTGAAAGCAGGGCCTGCATCACGACCGCGCTGGCGAGCATGGGCAGCATGGCCAGCGCGCCTCGCGTCTCGATCACGAGTTTTCCCTTTGCGTTCGGACCCACCGGTGGTTGGCCCCTGCTGCGAGCCGCAACGCACTCAATCTACTGACATTATGTCGCAAGGGGCCTCGAGGCAATCGCAGATGGCGGCGTCCGCCCGCCAAAAATGGATGGATCATGGTTGGGTCACAAGTATACGACACCACCGACATCGTGTGCGCCGGACATGGGTCCGGGCCTCTCTGCGTCGGCGCGAATTCGCGCGAGTTCGCTCTTTTTCAATGTCTTCCGGTTTTGGTTAAACCGAAAAGCACGACCAATCACGGGCGAGGGACACAGTTCTAGTAGTAGATTTCGAAAATACAGATACAATCCGCGCAAAAAGGTTAACAATAATCCATGAGTTCCGCCTCCTCCAACCGGCTGCCGACCGCGCAGGAGCCCAGCCCGCCATTCCAGTCGAACGGTGCGCAGCCCGGTGGTTTGGGAAATGCGATCTATTTTGACTCGGATGGACACCGGCTGTTTGGCTGGTTTCATACACATGCAGCGCACACAACAGCCGATGTCGGGCTGGTGATCTGCAAGCCATTCGGCTACGAGGCGCTGTGCTCGCACCGCGGCCTCCGTGCCTTTGCTGAAGCGGCGGCAGCGCTCGGAGTGCCTACGTTGCGTCTTGACTATTTGGGGACCGGTGATTCGGCAGCGATTGATCCGCAAGCCAATCAACTGGAAGTGTGGACGCGGGACGTGAGAGCGGCTGTCGACGAGTTGCTTAGGCGCACCGGCGTCCGGCACGTGTGCCTGCTCGGGGTTCGGCTCGGGGCGCTGCTGGCTGCCTTGGCTGCCGGCGAATGCACGGGCCCGATCTCCCTCATTCTCATTGCGCCGATAGTGAGCGGACGGCGCTATCTGCGGGAGCTGCGCACCACTCGGCTGGCTGCAGCGATGGGCGGTGCGAAATTGCCGAGCGCCACACCCGCGCCTGCCGACACGGACATGAACGCCGGCTCGATCGAAGTGAGCGGCTTTTGGATGTCGGCGGCCACCCTGGATGCGCTCAAGAAGGTTGACCTGAGCACCTATACGGCGTCGACGATGTCTGACGTGCTCGTGATTGACGGCAAGGGGTTGCCCGGAGCGAGCGTGTGGGCGCAGCAACTCCTGGAGCTCGGAGTTCGGACCAAGTATCTCGTCTTGCCTGGCTTGATTCAAATGACCATGACCTCGCCCGAATTTGCCACCGTTCCCGAGGAAATGATTGCCGCGATGCGGGATTGGCTGCTTCAGTTTCCGCACGGTCCGTCGGTACCATCCGCGGGAATCGGTGGGGGACGGTACTTGGCCGCTGGTCCGGCTGCTCCGGCGTCCCAAACCATGGAGATGACTGTGCCCAGCCATGGGCCAGGGGGGCAGCAGACGCTGCTGACCGAGCGCCCGGTATTCTTCGGCTCCGAGCCCGTGTTGTTCGGCATCGTCACGGAGCCGCGCCAGGGTGAGATCAGGCGCCGCGGTGTCATCCTGCTGAACGCCGGGGCCGACTATCACATCGGGGCGAGTGGCATGCACGTCAGTTTCGCCCGCGACTGGGCCCGCCACGGTTACGTCGTGCTGCGCATGGACTTGGCCGGCCTCGGCGAGAGTGGTACTCGCCCCGGACAGGCGGACAACGAGGTTTTTCCGCCGGCCGTGCTCGACGATATACGCGCAGCCATCGCCTTTCTTCGAACTGACTATGAGGCGGCGGACATCACTCTATTCGGGCTGTGCTCCGGTGCGTACCACGCGCTGCGCGCAGCGGCTGCGGGAGTCCCGGTCAATCGCATTTTGATGGTGAATCCGCAGAACTATTTCTGGAATGAGGGGACGACTCTCAATGATCTGCAGCTGGCAGAAGTCGTTCAAAACCCGGGACTCTACCGCCGGCAGATCTTTTCCGCCGCTGCTTGGAAGAGGTTGCTCACCGGCCAGGTCGATACCTGGCGAATCGCAAAAATCTACTTCTATCGTCCTCTTCTGGACTTGGAATCCAAGCTGCGCGATATCGCCAGGCGCCTGCACATACGCTTGCCCAACGATCTGGGTACGGAACTCGAGGAAATACACAGGCGGGGAGTGAGGATCGTTTTCGTGTTCGCGCGCGGCGAGCCGGGAATCGATCTGCTCAAGATTAAAGCCGGATCATCGGTCAAGCGGCTCGGGGAGTCGTGCCGCATTCACTACATCGATGGCGGCGATCATATATTCAGCCAAAACGGTCCGAGAGCGATCTTGAAGAAAATCCTCAGTGACGAGCTGTTTGCAAGATCCTGAAAAACGTCGCGGTCGATCGATTCATGCGCGGTCGCCGCTCAAGGTTGCCGCAATTTGCTAGTATTCTCCGGCTGCAGGCGGAAAGGAGCCCAAGGATGTCGGTAAGATCCACAGTAATTTCGCAGTTCGAACAGGTCGCGGTCGAGCAGCACAGAAAGCTGTCGCGCCTGACCGACGATCTGAAGCTACTGGACTCCGGTCTGGACTCGCTGAGTTTTGCGCTCATCGTCGTGCGCTTGGAGGATGCCTTGGGCTTCGACCCGTTTGACGCCGCAGAAGACGTGAAATTCCCCGTGACCTTTGGCGAGTTCGTGGGGCTGTACGAAAATCATCCCCGTTAGTATGCATTGCGGTCGCAGATGACCGTCAACGCGGTTTTGGCGATGATCTTGAGATCCAGCCGCAAAGACCAATTCTTGAGGTAATCGAGGTCGTACTGAACCCGGCGATGCATCTGGTCGATCGTCGAGGTTTCTCCGCGCAGGCCGTTGATTTGAGCCCAGCCGGTGATGCCGGGGCGCACTTTGTGGCGAATCATGTAGCCGTTGATCAGTTTTCGGTACTCTTCGTTGTGGGCCACGGCATGAGGTCTCGGGCCCACGAAACTCATCTTTCCTTCGAGCACATTGAAAATCTGCGGCAACTCATCCAACGATGTGCGCCGCAAGAACGCGCCCAGCGGAGTGACGCGAGAGTCCCGCTTGGTCGCTTGAGCCACAACCGGTCCATCCTCGCAGACCGTCATGCTGCGGAATTTATATACCAGAATTTCGTCGCCGTTCAGGCCGTAGCGGCGCTGTTTGAACAGTATCGGTCCCAGCGAAGACTGCTTGATCGCCAGCGCGATCGAGAGCAACACGGGCAGCATCAGCAACAATGCGATCGCCGCGAGCACGACATCGAACACTCGCTTCCAAAGGCCGCTCATTCCCTGCAACGGCGAGTCGCAGATTGAGAATGCCGGCATCCCGTTGATTTCCACGCAGCGCGCCTGCACGAGATCGAAGGCAAAGAGGTTCGGCACGAAATAAACAGAAGCTGTCGTATCGCGCAGTTCCTGCAGCAGCTCTTCAATGCGCGGCGCGGTGGAAATCGGCAACGCCAGGTAGACCCTGCTGATCGCATGCTTGCGAACGAAATCGGCCACGTCGCGCGCCGCGCAATTGCCGGTGACCCCTTTATCGAGCGCATCCTTGACGCGCTCGGCGCTGCGGTAATCGAGAAAGCCGAAGAACTTCCCGCCCGCGTGGCCGTGTCCGATGCGCCGCGCCAGTTCCACGCCGACGTCGTTGGCGCCGATGATGATGTAGCGCTGCACCCTCTCGAGGTCCGACGACAGCCACTGTGCCAACGGACTCCTCAGCGAGTCGACCAGCAGCAACGCGATGGGGGTCACCAGAAACCAGCTCACGATGATGTCTCGTGAGAAGACGTGCGTGAGCTTGAACGACACCGACAGAAATACCAGCACCGCGGCCACGCAGCTCCACTCCAGCAAAATGCGCAACACCGTCTTGCGCAGGCGCACGGTCCCCCGGGCAATACCGAGGTCCAATGGGCTGAATAGCTGCGCCGCGATGACGAACGCGACGAGCCCCAGGGCATAGAATTCCACCGACAGGGGCCGGTTGCAGGCGAATTCGCAGATCGCCAGCATGACCACGACGACCACCGGCAGGAGATTTTGTTTCGCCAAAGTCACATGGGCGGGTTCCAAACTACCGAACCGCACCGCTTTATTTTGCAATGAGCCATTGCACAGCAGCTCGGAAGGCGCGGTGTCGGGCATGGTCATTCCTTCAGGGGCGGCAATCAAGTCGATTGCGTATGATTGAAATTGAGCAAATTGCGTGCCATCACCACGGGCAGGGTCGCCGGCGTTTCGCCCATTTCAGGTTTTTAGCTTGCAAAATCAGGGTGGTAGCGGGGTGTGTGAACGAAAAAGACTGGCCCGCGGTCGGCGCCGCTGTCCATTCCGCCGCCGCGGTCGGGCGACATCGCGGTGCAGCGCGCCATTTCGCGGCGCGCGATCGGTGCGGTCCGCGGCGAGCTCACTACGTCGTGACGTCCCAACCCATGTCGATCATGGTTCTGACGCAGTCCTCGGGCAAATACGACATCCACTGCAAGATGTTCTCTTCCGAGCGCGCTGCATCGCCGAAGGGCAGCGGCATGTCGCCCGGTGTTGCCGCATCCGCCGGCTCCGCTGGAAGCTCGAAAGCCGGCTGTGGCATTCGGGTGTTCGTTTCCACCGATCTGCTCCCGTTTTGATTGGCAATTGTAATAATTGCACACCGTGCAGGGTGAGCGCTGTACGGTACCGCGCTTAGGCGCAAAAACAGGATTGCCGGCTTCGAAGCGGCGGCGGTTGCCGGCCGTCGGTCACATCGAACCCTGTAGGGCTGCCTCGCCGAAGTCCAATGGCCGCAGCACTTGAGTATCCACCCCGCTGCCGCGCAACAGGTCGAAGAACTCCCCGCCCGCCAATAGCGGTCCAAGCGCTGCTCCCTGCGCCAAGGGTCTTCCATGTCGCAGCACGGTGGACAGCAACTCCTGTGAAGCTATGCCCGTGGCACACACCAATATGCCAAGACCGCGGGCCGCACCGATGATCCCGTCGAACAGCAGCGCCTCCGACGGCCCGTCATCGACCCTGAGAAGCAGGAAAGGATCCACACGCAGCTTCGAGATCGGCAGGATAGACAACAAGCGGAGATTGGAGTGAGCGGCATTGAATCCGTCGATCGCGATGGATATGCCGGCGTCGCGGACCTGGGTCACTGAGCGCAATGCAGCCGCGCTGGGCCCGAGCGCCGATTCCTCTACCTCGAGTTCGAGGAACGATGCTGCGAGCTCATTCTCCGCGAGAATTCGCCGCACCATGGGCAAAAACGCCGCATTTACCAGGGTGCGCTGAGAAACCGGGACTCCGATCGGGAATTCATGTCCAATGATTCTCAACCACGCACGTTGTTCGCGGCACGCGTCGTTGAGACGGCGCTCGACCAGTGCCAACCCGAGTCCCGACGCCTCGATTTCAGCCGCGAGTTCAATCGCCGGTCGAAACTCGTTCAGCCCTGGAACGCACAGGAGAGCCTCGACGCCGGCGACCTGGCCGGTCTGCAAATCGATTTGCGGCTGATACCGAAAGACGGCGTTGCTGGCGGCGAAGCGCCCCCGCAGCGGATCTCGCGTCATCGGTGAACTGAATGAGGTTGTGGTGGGTGCAACGGCAATTTCACTTGCACCGGAGCTCGCTGCTTCGCTTGCAGGCCGTACATCGCTCGCAAGCGGTGCGCCGCTCGCAGACTGAACTTCACTCGCGGGCAGTACATCGCTCGCAGGCAGCATATCGCTGGCAGGCAGCACATCGCTTGTGGACTGAACTTCGCCCGCCGGCTGTGCATTGCCGAGCCGCGGCGTCCTCCGCCACACAAATTTACGGCTCTGGCCAACCAAGCTTCCGACTGCGAGCAGTGCAACAAGAGCGGAAGTGATAACGACGACCAGGACAACCCACCGGGCGGATCGTGAAAACGATAACGAAGTGGCGACTGGTGCCGGTGCCGCCGCCGCGGCCGCCACCACCACCACCTCCGGCCGCACCAGAGAAACGCTGAATACTCTGAATGGCTTTCCTTCAAGGTCGGTCACGGCCATCAAACCGCGGATGTGCTTGGCCTCTACGCGTACGATGGGGGAGAGTGGTTCTTGGAGCGCCGCTTCGACGTCGCCGGGTGAATTCGTCGCGCGGGGGTCGACCAGTTGGACCGGGACGTGCGCAAATTCTTCATAGCGATGCCATTGACTGGCATCGAGGGCCCGCGTCGCAATGAGCCAGCCACGCGCATCGGACCCGCTTGGCGAATAAATCGGCATGGCCACCAAAAGTTTCGGGCCATGGACCAGAGTTACGGCCCCGGCGAGACTCGGCACTCCCGCGCCGCTGGTGGCCGGCAGGCGCGGCAGTTCGGCCAGGAACAACCGAGCGTCGGGGAAGCCGCGATTGTTGCCTTGGTTGACGCGGCGCCAAAAGAGCGGCTCTTTGTGGCGATTGACGATCAGAACGGTGTCGATTCGTTCGGCCGCCAGATCTTCCCGGTCAAAGTGAGCATAAACATACGGTATATTGGGCCTCTTCAGGAATTCATAGGTGTCATCAGCCACAGCGAGTTTGCGTGCGGTGTCGATCAATTCATCGAGCTGACTGAACCAGGCACGGCGAAGCTCTTGCAGTGCGAGAACCGCGGGTTGGGTGTCCGAAGTGTTGACGGCAAGATCGGTTGCGCGGGTAGCTGGAAATAACATCGAAAGACACGCAACTATCAAAACACTGCGTGCACGCATGGATGCAGACTCCTGGTTTCCGCCCGGAGCGGAGACTCCGAAATCGAGACTATCAAACCGAGGGCTACGGTCTGTCTGGCACCGTACACATAGCGGCGCGCAAGGTCGGATCGCGGCGCGGCGGGTGTCTCGCGGAACGTAAGCTGTTGTTTTGATGGGTTGGCGGCATGGTGTGCGTGCTGGCGCGGGGGTCCAAATTATCCATCCAGCGGCAATTGTTGGTTTTCGGTCTCGATGAACTTATTGTATTGCGGATGCAAAAAGTCATGGAAGACGAAGATCTGTTGATGCCACTTTTTGCGCTTTTTCCGATGATAAAACTGGTGACAATCTGCTATTTTTTTATTGGCATGGGCCTCATTGAATTCCTTTATTGCCCGACGCTGACCCACGTACTCATTTTGCAACACCAGATCCGTTCCGATGATGTCATCGAAATAGTGGAATACTCGTGGCAGAAATTGCTCTGACGCCGCGTCGAGCACCGTCAAGGCGTCTCGCGTCGATGAATAAAAATCGAGGTCGTGAAAGACGCAGCCAACGGGTGCGGGTTTGTACTGAGTAAAAAAAGTTCCGCCGGTATCCCTTACATTGCCGATGACGAGCTGACTGCCCTCTAAGCGCCGCTCGAGCGCGGGTCGATCCATTTTAAAAAAACCGGCTTTCCAGGCATAAGGAACATCCCGATAGTCTTCCGGCTCTGGTAATCCCTCGCCGGTATCGAAACCGTAGATTTCCAGCTTCACACCAAGCTCGCGTTGAATCCAACGAGCATGCTGCTCGATCACGACCAAACCGTTTCCTCCAGCAACTCCGAATTCCAGCGCACTGATTCGTGGAACCCCGAGTAGCTTGGCTAACCGTGCAGCTTGATACAAGCAATACGCGTAGTGCGGGCGAGGCACCAGACCCCAATGGATTTTGTGCTTGGCGGAGAAGAAGGGCCACAGTAGGGGATGCATGTTGAAAGTATGAACGCTGGTCGCGCCGGTAACAACGGCTTTATGGCCCATCGAACCAGAGCGTAGGGTAGACTTCGATCCTGAATCGGGAGCGATCCGCCAATGTCGCAAATTCTTATCTATCAAATTTTAAATCACTACACGAATCGTGACGCATTGGATCCAGGATTTCTAGTACTGGATAATTCATCAAATGAAAGGCCCGATTGGTTCGAGTATTGGCCAATCCGGAAATTCCTGCTCAATGAGCCGTTAGATGAAGATGCCTTCTATGGATTTTTGTCGCCTAAATTCAAACTGAAAACAAATTTGAGCGCAGCGGCAGCACATGCGTTTGTGAGCCAGGAGACCGAGACGACTGATGTGGTGCTCTTGAGTCAAAGCATCCACCAGGCAGCCTACTATTGGAACACGTTCAAGTACGGCGATAGCTTGCACCCAGGCCTGCTGGATGTCGCTGCACAATTTTTCAGGCGTATTGGGAAACCCACAAGCCTCGAGCAGCTCGTAACTCACTCGCGTAACGAGGTCTATTCCAACTTCATTATCGCCAAGCCCAAATTCTGGAGGGCGTGGCTCGATGTCACCGAACAACTTTTTGTCATCGCCGAATCGCCGGATGATCCACTCGGCGCCGATCTCCGGAAAGACACGTTTTATCGACGGACGAAAGACTTTCCGATGAAGATCTTTATCGTGGAGCGCATTGCTACATGGATTTTGTCCCGTAACCTCGAATTCGTGGCGCGTGTCAGAGATCCGTTCGCCGCGCGCTCTCGCATTTACAAATTGCCAACAGCGATCGTGTGTGACGCCTTGAAGGTTGCATACGTTACAAACGGCCGTAAAGAGGAGTACAAGGAATCATTCGAGTTGATCAGCAAATTCGCCAAGTTCTTCAACTGGCAAATCCGCATCGCAAACATTATTGGTTTCAAATACGTGCGGTCATGCTTGAAGTCCCTTTCATCTCATTGGGAAAAGGCCGGCCGAGCTTGACGCAATGGCAATTCCGATCTCATTCCACGGTCCGACGATATCTTTTCGAGCCTGGTAGGGGAGCTTTTCCCCTAAGGTCCAGAGTTCCGTGCCGAGCGGCAGGACTTACGTAAGTCTTTGATTTTATGGTGGGCGGTACAGGGATTGAACCTGTGACCCCTGCCGTGTGAAAGCAGTGCTCTACCGCTGAGCTAACCGCCCGCTGATGAGACAAAGTATGACATCGGCCCATCGTTAAAACAAACGGCGCGGTGCTCTCATGACGTGGTCCGCGCTCCTCGAGGGCCTCTGCTAAACTCTGCGCCCCGCAATTTTCTCAAGTCCAGGTCCATGACTGTCCGTACCCGATTTGCCCCCAGTCCAACCGGTTTTCTGCACATCGGAGGATTGCGGACCGCGTTGTTTTGCTGGCTGTACGCCCGACATCGCGGCGGCCAGCACATTTTACGGATCGAGGATACGGATCTGGAGCGCTCGACCCCCGAGGCCATCCAGCAGATTCTGGACGGTCTCGAATGGGCGGGACTCGATCACGAGGAAGGTCCCTTCTATCAAACGAAACGATTCGACCGCTACAAGGATGTCATCGAAGAATTGCTCGCCGTCGGCAAGGCCTATCGCTGCTACTGCAGCAGGGAAGAGCTCGATCAAATGCGCGCTCAGCAAATCGCGCGCGGCGAAAAGCCGAGATACGACGGCCGTTGGCGCGAACGCGGCGACTCGGTCGCAGGCGTCGCGCCCGTAGTGCGCTTCAAGAATCCCCTCACCGGCGAGGTCGTCGTCGATGACGTCGTGCACGGCCGCGTCGTATTTCAGAACAGCGAGCTCGACGATCTGATCATAGCGCGATCCGACGGCACGCCCACCTACAATTTTTGCGTCGTCGTGGACGACATGGACATGCAGATCACGCACGTGATTCGCGGTGATGATCACTTGAACAATACGCCGCGGCAATTGAACATGCTGCTCGCGCTGGGGCAACGGCCGCCGGTCTATGCCCACTTGCCAATGATTTTGGGTCCTGATGGCGCCAAGCTCTCGAAACGCCACGGGGCTGTCAGCGTATTGCAGTACCGCGATGACGGATTTCTGCCGGAAGCCGTCCTCAACTATCTGGTTCGTTTGGGATGGTCGCACGGCGATGAGGAGATTTTCTCGATCGAGGAGATGATTCGGCTGTTCGATATCGCCGATGTCAATAAATCAGCCTCGGCCTTCAACGTTGACAAGCTCACGTGGCTCAATCAACAGCACATGATGCGTGCCCCCGCGACCCGCATCGTGCCGGTCCTGCGCTGGCACTTGGATCGCGAAGGCATTCAGGCAACGGACGAGGCGCAGCTCGAGCAAATTGTCGTATCACAGCGCGAACGTGCGAAGACGGTGCGGGAAATGGCGCTCAATAGCCTGTTTTTCTTCCGGGCGCCCGCAGCCTACGACGAGAAGGCCGTTCGCAAACATGTGAATGCCGAGGTGCTGGTGCTGCTGGCCGAGGCCTCGATCGAGCTGGACCGATTGGCGGATTGGTCGGCGCCGGCCATTCACGAGGTCATCAGCGGTTTCGCGGCGGCAAAGGGCATATCGCTCGGCAAGCTTGCGCAACCCATTCGCCTGGCGGTATGCGGTGGAACCGTGTCGCCTCCCATCGACGCCACGTTGGCTATCTTGGGGAAAGCCGAGGCGTTGTCCCGATTGACCAGAGCGCGAGCCGTTTGGGCTGCGTAGCTCATTCATTTCCTTGACGAATTGGTGCCCGTCAGGTAACGTCCCGCGCCTCCATGTGGGGCCATAGCTCAGCTGGGAGAGCGCTTGCATGGCATGCAAGAGGTCGGCGGTTCGATCCCGCCTGGCTCCACCAGTCTTATTGTCGGTGACCGATCGATTTTTCAGGCCTGCGTCCCCATCGTCTAGAGGCCTAGGACACATCCCTTTCACGGATGCGACCGGGGTTCGAATCCCCGTGGGGACGCCACTTCCTGGGACGTTTGGCTGCTTGCGGCGTTGCGGCTAAAATACCGCTAGAGGTCTCTTACAGAATCAAAATATTGTGCGTCGTAGCGTTCCTGACGGCGGCAAGCGGAATGCCGGCATCGAAAGTAACGAGCCTTCCTTCGTGCTGAACCGCGAGAGCAAGCAGGTATATGTCGGTCAATTGCCGCGGTCCATGGATTCGCGTCGGATCCACGGCATCCGAATCCAATAGACTGACTTCATCCGGCCAGAATTCATGGATATTTTCGTCGCAGGCCGCGGCCAGGCGCTCGATGACAGCTTGGACTGGTAATGGGTTCGGGTAGCCCGGATTCGACATGACACGGATGCACCCGTTTTGCGTGATTGGACACGATGCCCAACCCTCCCGCGCATGCTTCGCAAACCAACGAATTGCCGAATCGTGAGATGCGTGGTCGGAGTCCAGCAACGCGATCAGCACGTTTACATCCAATAGTGCGCGCACTACTTAGAGTCCACCGTTCTCTAGTGCTGGTAGCGGAATGATGCGCACTAGTCCAGCCTGGGCGGACGCGGCGCGGCTAGTACGCGTCCTCGTCACGAAGCTTGTCGATCAACTCATTCGTGACGATACCGCCACGCCGCGCGAAAGGCTTGAGCCCATAAACTGCCTTAGGTTCCTTCGCGGAGAGCGGCTCTTGCGGAGTCGTCAGCGCGCGCCGAGCTAGCTCGGAGATCATTTCGCCGATGGTCTTCCGCTCCCTCTTTGCCCGCTCCTTGGCGGCCTGCAGCACATCGTCGGCAATGTCGAGTGTCGTTCTCATGCATCAGATGCTAGCGCATCTCGCATCACCCGTCCACTCTCGACGCGTCGGACGGCAACGCCTCTGCCGGGGACGCCATCGTCCCCGGCAGAGAGTCCGCGAGCGCTTGTTTAAATCAGTCCTCTCTCTCGTCGCGCGGCTTCTCGACTGGACGCAGGGTGTGCCGGAAGACCCAATTCGCGATATGGCGGCCTTGCGCTCCCGCGACACGGTCCGAGTTGCGGTAATGGATACCGACGTACACACGGGCGTCGATGACCTCCTGCTCCGCCTGAGAGAAGCGCGTGAAGGTGCGCGTCTTCTGCGGGGCCAGGCCGTTGGTAGTGCTCATCTGGAAGGTCACCTCATCCGTGCCGAAGAATAGGCGCAGCATGTGAGAGACCGCACCGCTGATGTCGGCGTGACCCGAGGGGTACTCGGGAAAGTTGGGCGTGTTAATGAGCGGCTGCCACTCAGTATCGACTGTTGTTGCCGGATTGCCGTCCTGGTCCCCCAGGCGGATTGCCGTGATCGGGCGCCAGAAGTTGTAGAAGTACTTGCTGTCCCAGCAGGCGATCTGAGCGTCGGCCATGGCGGCCTCGGCGAGTGCATACATGCGAGCGGAGTCGCCGGTGTTGTTCACGTAGTTCTGCGAGATGTAGCGCAGGGCGTTCTGCCATAACACCGGGCCGCTATCGGCCCAGAAATAGCCAATTTCGGTTTGCTCGGCGGTACGTGTGGCGCTGGTCAACGAACCCACGGCCTTCGTCTCGTTGTAGTTGTCCGCCCATAATTGGCTCGTCAGGTCAGGTGGCGGATCGACGCGGAACTGCGAGTCGCTTTGCATCGTGAAGGGCCTGACTGTGGCCACCCACGGAGTCAGCCCCGGCGCCAGGCTTGGCGGCGGCCCCGGCAACAGGGACGGTGTGGGCCTCCACTGACCGATGGTGGTGCTGCCAAGGAAGGGTGGCGGATTGAGAGGGAAGCGGCCGTCGTTCGCGCGCAGCGCAAGGATATTGGCAGCGGTCTGGGCTCCCACCGCCGTTCCTGGATCAAGAGGATCGACGCCGTTTGCTGCCAGAAAATCCGCATAGGCCACACCCAGGGCCGCCGTTTGCGCAGGGAAGAGCCCGACCAAGGTGTCATGGCCAGCCGCGGCCGCGGCCGCGCTCAGAGAGCCCGTCGCACCGGGTATGCGCGTGTAGTACGGCTCGTAGCGGCCGTCGATCGACTCCACCGCATCGTAGATCGCCAGTTGCACGATGGCGAAATCCAGAGCGGCCACCGGCGGTGGGTGGCCGGAGGTCTTTACGGCATTCTCACTGATCTGGTTCCAGGCTGCGACCGGGTCACCAGCCCGGGCGCTCGTTGCTCCAATGGTCGCGAGAACAGTTAAGGCGAGTCCCCATCGCAATGTCTTCTTCATGATGACTCCTTTCCCGCGGCGCGAATGTGGCCCGGGTGCACCCGAACCTCTTGCATCACCCTCGTCGATTCAATCGTCCGCAAGTGTTTTGTTCATGACTTTCTTGTATCCTGCCAAGCCTCTGATTCGTAACGGCGTAGCGATACTGGATAAGCCGGCCGAGCGGTTCTTGGATGGCCATTTCTTTGTCGGTAACATGCGGATTCCTCACAGCCGACCATGCCAACGACCAGTCCGCTCACCGGTATCCTTCAGTTCGGCGTCTTTCAACTCGACCTGAACGCGGGCGAGCTGCACAAGGCAGGCGTCAAGGTCAAATTGCAGGACCAGCCGTTTCGTGTGCTTGCCGTGCTAGTCGAGCACGCCGGACAGGTGGTAACGCGGGACGAGCTTCGGCAGAAGGTCTGGCCCAGCAATGTGTATGTCGATTTTGATCAGGGCCTGAACAACGCGATCAAGAAAGTCCGCGAAGCGCTGGGAGACTCAGCGGACACCCCTAGATTGATCGAGACCGTTGCCAGGCACGGTTATCGTTTCATTTCCCCGGTGAGAGCGGTGGCGGCGGCACCCGTTCAACCCCGGTTCTCCCTCGGATCACGCGCTTTCCGGAATGCAATTGCAATCGGCGTGACCGCGGTTCTCCTCGCCGCTTTCGGGTACTCGGTGTGGCATCAATCGGCCAAGCGCACCGCACCATCGTCCGATAGAGTCACTTTGGCGGTCTTGCCGTTTGACAACCTGAGCGGTGATCCGAACCAGGAATTCTTGAGCGATGGCTTGACTGAGGAGATGATCGCTCAACTGGGGAAGCTGAATCCGGACCAGCTCACAGTCATTGCGCGTGGCTCTGTTGCGAAATACAAACGCAGCACGCTCAGCGTAAACCAGATCGGCAGAGAGCTGCACACCGACTACCTTGTTGAAGGTAGCGTTCGCCGCGTGCCAGACCGCGTACGAATCACCGTTCACTTGATTCAGGTCTCGGATCAGACCGATCGGTGGGCCGAGAGCTATGATCGCGACGTCAAGGACATTCTGGCACTGCAGGATTCGGTCGCGCGAACGATCGCCAATCGGATCAACATCACCCTGGCGCCGGCCGAGGCATCCCGACTCGCGACTCCGCGCAGCGTCGACCCTGCCGCATATGAGGCTTATCTCAAGGGTCGCTACTACTGGAACAAGCGCACTGCAGAGAGCATGCAGAAGGCCGAAGTCTACTTCCAGCAAGCCATCGACAAGGACCCGAGCTACGGCGTCGCGTATTCCGGCCTGGCTGATTGCAATAGCGGACTCACCTGGCACGGCTTCACGTCTCCGTCAGAAACGCTTCCCCGGGCTCATGCGGCAGCGCTCAAGGCCATTGAAATCGACCCACAGTCCGCTGAAGCCCATGCTTCTCTGGGTCTGGTGCTGGACCACGAATGGGATTGGAGTGGAGCAGAGACGGAATTCAAGCATGCGCTGCAGTTGGACCGTCGCTATGCGAATGCCCACCATTGGTATGGAGATAACCTGTCGATACGAGGACGGCATGACGAGGCACTGCTCGAGGCGAGGAGGGCATCCGATCTTGATCCGCTCAACCTCATGATCGGCACGTGGCTAGGGCTGCGCTACTACCTCGCTCGCAATTATGAGAGCGCAATCGAACAGGGCGGCAATACCGTCGACCTGGACCCAAATTTTGCGGCTTCCCACCTCCTGCTCGGCGAGGCCTACGTGCAGAAGGGTTTCCGCGAGAAAGGTCTCGCTGAGCTACAGAGCGCGGCGAGCCTCTCGGGAACCAATCCGCTTTATCTCGCTCAGGTTGGGGTCGCCTACGCTTCAATGGGAAAGAGGACGGAAGCCCTTCAGATTGTTGAACAACTGCAGACGACTTCGGCTGGCCGATACGTGTCACCGTACGGACTCGCGCAAATCTACGCTGTTCTCGAAGACAAGGAGCAGACCTTCAAATGGCTTCAAGTGTCCTACGACGGCCGTGCGGTCTGGATGTCGTATCTCGCTGTCGATCCTGTATTCGACGGCTACCGCTCGGATCAGCGCTTCCAGGATCTATTGCGCCGCGTCCACCTGCTGCATTGATTGGGCCGAATTCGCACGGCAGCACGGCGCCCCTTCAGGAGAGCTTCAGGTACTCGTCGTAGGCTAACTGTGGGGCACGTAACCAATGCGTCTGCTTGTAGTGGAAGATGAACCTGAGATGGCCGAACTCCTCAAGAAGGGTCTCGAGGAGGAGAATCATCGCGTCGTTTTGGCAACTGACGGCGGTGAGGCGCTCGACGTGGCTAGAACCTATGATTTCGACGCCATAGTGCTCGACGTGATGCTGCCAGTGTTGGATGGATACACCCTAACTCGCAGGCTGCGGGAGAGCGGGCGGCAGACGCCGGCCTCATGTTGACGGCTCGCCGAAACAGAGCACCGCCGCCGGGAGTGCTCTCGACTGCCAATTGACACGTCGCGGCCAGCGCCCGCACCGGGAATGGCCGCTTCCTAGTGCGAGCATTCCGGTGCCCGTCGTTCTAGTGCGGCGACCGGAACTTCAGCGCATCTTAAGGATCGCGGTGTAGAAGTGCCGTGATGCTGGCGAATCGATCTACATGGTGAAAGCGGACTCCATTTCGACGGTCACCCTATTGGCGCTCGTGCCGATCGGGGTGCTGGCGGCACCTCCCGAGACTTCCTCGACAACCTTGGAGACCATCGTCGTCCAAGGTCAGAAGCTCAACGTCGAGTCGAAGATCGACCGCAAGATCTACAGCATCCCGGAGGAGGCGCAAAGCATGCTCGGTAACCTGAGCGACATTTTGACTGTGATTCCGTCGATCGATGTCGATCCTGACGGCGTCGTGTCGTTGCGCGGGGACAGCAACGTCCTCATCTTGATTGATGGCAAGCCGGCCAGTCAGCTCCGCGGAACGAAGGCCGGTGAGAACTTGCAGTCCATTTCTGCCCGGGACATCGAGCGCGTCGAAGTCCTAACTACACCGCCGGCGCAATTCAAAGCCGAGGGGGCCGCCGGCATCATCAACATCATTACGCGTAAGCGGAGCGCCAAGGAATCGGCCTTCGGATCCCTGCAGGGAAGTCTCGGCGACGGCGGACGGTGGCTCGTGGGCGCCAACGGCAGCTACGGGAGCAAGAAATTCACCGCATCCGTCAATGCAGGATTTCGGGAAGACTACCGCAGCCGAACGATTGACTCGCGGGTCATTGGGCCGGATCCCTCGACCGGCCAGCTGATCGAGAGCCGCGACCACGCTGACCAGCACATTCGGCGCAATGTCCCGAGCGTTGGGTTCTCGGCCGAGTACGATCCGAACGACCATCAGGCACTCTCGGCGTCGGGGAGTTGGCTCTCCCGCGGGGGACTTCGCACTTACACGCAGTTTGATGAGAGTGCGCTCGCCACCGGCGCCATGGCGAGCTCCACTCGGCGAATCACGAGTGGGCACGATCCGCAAGACGACTACAACGCGACGTTGCGATTCACCCACAACTTCAGCAAACCCGGGGAGAGCCTGGAGGTCTCCGCCCACCGCTCGATCTCGCATCAGCACGAACACTACGACTACGTGAACGATTCCTCCATACCGCCGGCTCCGACTCTCTACAACAACCTGAGCTTCACTGAGGACATCGGTGTCGCCGAGGGCGGCCTCGACTACGCGCTTCCGTTGTCGAAGACGCAATCGTTGAAACTCGGCTACGCGTTCGAGCAGGACGACTACGGATTCGACAACGTGGGTGAAAACGTCGATCCGGTAACCGGGGTGCAGACAATCAATCCCCTACTCACCAACAACTTCAAGTACCGGCAACGCATCCACGCCATTTACTTGAGCGATCAGGCGAGCGTCGGCGCCTGGACTGCGCTGGCGGGAGGGCGGACCGAATGGACGACCACCGATGCCTTGCTGCTCACCAATAACGTGTCGACGCCGAGTCGTTACGTAGAGGTGTATCCGAGCCTGCACGTCGATCGCAGTCTCTCGGAGCGCTCGACGCTGTCCTTCGGCGCGAGCCGCCGCGTGAGCCGGCCGGATCCGGACAACTTCAACCCCTACGTCGATCGCGAGTACCCGCCGAACTTCAACGCTGGAAATCCCCATCTCAAACCGCAACTCACGCAGTCCTACGAACTCGGCTATGGATACGAGGGGCGCGGTTCCAGCTATGGACTGACCGGCTATTATCGCCGCAACAAGGACAGCGTCACGGAAGTGACCGAGTATCTGGGCGGCGGCTTTTCGCTGACCACCAAGACCAATCTCCCGAAAAGCGATGCTGCGGGGCTCGAGTTCTCGGCAAGCGGGCATCTCTCGCCAAAGCTCTCGTACAATCTGAGCGGCAATGTGTTCTACACCGAGTTCGATGCCACCGCCCTCGGTACTCCGGGCCTGAAATCGACCACCGGAGTCAATCTCAAGGCGAAGTTGGATTACCGTCCGACTGCCGCCGACTCAGCGCAGATCACCTTCACCCGCACCGACAAACGCCTGACTCCGCAGGGGAGCCTCGGCGCCATCAATGTTGTCAATCTAGGCTATAAGCGCGCACTGACTCCCGCTCTTTCGGTGGTGGCGACCGTCTCGGATCTCTTCAATGGTCAGCGCTATGAGCGGATTGCATCCACCCCGACGCTGACCCAGGTCTATCAGCGCAACGTTGCGGGCCGGATTGCGTTTTTCGGTCTCGTTTACACGATCGGGGTGACGAAGACGGAGAAGCAGCCGAACTTCGAATACGACTCGGGAGGCGTTCGCTAGGGCGCTAATCGGCCGCAGACTTGAGACGCAGCGCGTTCCCGATCACCGAGACGGAAGAGAGGCTCATGGCGAGCGCCGCAATGAGCGGGCTTAACAACCAGCCGGTGAGCGGATACAGCACGCCGGCCGCGAGGGGAATGCCTAGCGCGTTGTAACCGAAGGCGAACAGCAGATTTTGGCGGATATTGCGCAGGCAGAGGCTGGATACCCCTCTCCACCGGGCTCGTTGCAGCAAGATAACGCGTCGGATCCTCCAAGAACTTTGCGCGACAACGCGCGGAGCGAAACTTGAATTGCCGGCCGGCATGCTCCACCCGATGCGGCGATGCGCGCCTTCACATCCAGCAGGAATTGGCGAGTGTACTCCCGTCTTCGAGCTAGTGAGGCACAGTGATGGCAATGCCCGTAGCGGGTGCGAGAGCGTCGAAGTACACCTGATATTCGTCATTCAGGGCGCGCACGGAAATGTCATGCGCGAGATCGTTCAGAAAAAGACCGACTGTGGACTTCGCCCAGACCACTCCATCCGGCCCGAGCCCATGGGTGGCATCTGCCGTTTTGCCGTGCATGGACTCACTGCGCGATAGCTTCGCACTATATTCATATCGCGATATTCTTTGGCCGTTGACATATAGCTCGTAGTGCATGGTGTGTTCGCCGCTCATGATCACCGGCGAAAGCCCCAGGGTGCCCACCGCTAACAACCCGCTGAAGAAATTTTTTGCGTCTACGTTCGCTGGGTGCACCGAATGATAAATCCGCAGTTGAATCGGGGAGCCGGGGGCTTCCTTGGACAGGTGGGCAAAGAGGTGAGCGGATTACAGCGAATCGAAAAGATCATCCCCCGAAGCATCGGCGCGAAACGAGACGGTAGGGAGCAGCACGGCCGCCTGAGCGCCGGCCTGGCTTGCGGGTAACGAGAGGGCGCTTGGCGTCGTGTTGTCGGCCACGACCGGCCGTGAAAGCAGGCAAAGCATCACTATAACCGGAGGTGCGAAAGTGCCGGCAAGAGCTCGATCCATGGCGGTTTGCCTTACTCGTAGCATCTGACACCCACTACGGCGGGCAGCACGTTGTCGATGGGGACGTCGGGGGAGCCATGCGGGTCGGCGGCCCCTTCGGTGAAAGCCACGGCCTTGTTATGCAGGAATTTCTGAACGTACTGTGCTTCGAGCGCAAAATTGACGTTCTGCGGTAACACGCCTTGCTTGAGCAGTTCCTGGGCATTTAGAGTGCCCACGGCCACTCCGACGACATCCCCACGCGCGCCGATCACCGGGCCGCCACTGGCGCCAGGTTGGATGGGTGCTGAGAATTGGAACTGACCCAAGGAACCGTTCAGGCCTGCTCGAGAGCTCAGGGTGCCGCGAGTGACGGTCGGTGCGTCGGTCATCAGGGATTGCAGCGGGAATCCGATGTTGACGACGTTCTCACCCAGTTCCAGGCGGCCCTCGTGACGCAGCGGGAGGAAATGCTCGCTGCTCATGTGGGTGTCGAGCACGGCCACATCCAATAGCGCACTGCTCGCCGTCACGGTCGCCGGGAGGGAATTACTCCCATAGCGCACGTCGATAACCGCGCATTCATGCACGACATGCGCTGCCGTGAGTAGCTGGCCCGTGCTATTTACGAAAAAGCCGGTTCCGCTCATTGCGGCGTGGTCTTTATCGACCAGCGTATCCAGGTTGAGGGGGGTCTTCTCTCCCGTGGGGAATTTATCGGCGGTCGGACGCAATTGGGCGACGATATCGGTCAGCGTCCGACTGGTCACTTGCTCCATCAAGCGACCCATGACATCGGAATTATACCCTCCAAATCCCGGGGCCCAGCGGACCACCGAATCTCCCTTTAATACTGAACCGCCGGCGGAATTGAAAACTGCGTAATGCGCCGTGGCGACCAGCTGTCGATCTTCGCTCTTCACGTTCGGATGCATGGCGATCAGCAACCCATATCCGGGCGTGCCTGCTGCTTCGTACATGAAACTCGAATTGAAGAAGTGGCGGGCCGATTGGAGCGTCGTTTCCTCAAACGTGTTTCCCAGCTGCACGGAGTCGGTGGTTTGAAAGCCGCTCGCGGAACGGAAAACGCTGAGAAATTC
>Ga0210410_10000371_pt1 | contig 53308 bp, 48 predicted proteins | sample IncBWC4MmetaG_FD_161058 | JGI IMG/M metagenome (GOLD analysis project Ga0210410, IMG submission 161058) | Forest soil microbial communities from Barre Woods Harvard Forest LTER site, Petersham, Massachusetts, United States - Inc-BW-C-4-M | ecosystem: Environmental > Terrestrial > Soil >...
CAACCAGAACCCGAAGTCTCCTTGCCCCCCACAGATCCCGCAGACGCTGTGTCCGTGAAAGATTTGGCCATTCCCGAACCCGCCCGCCTGGAATTCAGCAAGGGCGAAGAGGCCATGCGCGCGAAAAATACCGATGAGAGCGTGAAGCACTTCCAGAAAGCCATCAAGCTTTATCAAGCCTATCCGCAGGCCTACCGAATGCTCGGCGATGCCTTCGTTGAAAAGCAGCAATGGCCGGAAGCGGAAACCGCCCTGAAAAAGAGCATCGAGTTGCAGCCGGATCTGGCCCCGGCCTACTTCGATCTGGGCGCCCTTCGCAACCAGACCAAGAACTATCCCGGCGCGGAAGAAGCCCTGAAGAAGGGACTCGAGTTAACTCCCGAAGCAACCGTCGGCAAATACGAACTGGCAAAAACCTATTGGGCTATGGGCCGCTGGCAGGACGCCGCGCCTCTTGCGGCGGATACAGTGAAAGCTGTTCCGGATCTCGCAGCCGCCCACGTGCTTCTCGCCAATATCAGGCTGAAGCAGCGCGACGGCCCGGGCGCCCTCCACGAATACCAGGAATATCTCCGCCTTGAGCCGCAGGGCACAATGGCGCCCCAGGTCCGCGACATGGTGGACAAGCTCCAGAAAGCCCTGTCTCTCTAACCGCTATTCCCTTTACCGCCGATCGCTTCCCCGTTTCCAGGGAATGTCATCCTGAGGACATCCGACAAGGATGTCCGCAGGACCTCAACTCAGGAATTATGGGGCAAGCAAGGGAAACGTTGCGTCTGACGAGACTTGCGAGCTAACTCGCCACTTTGGCAGGCACCGCCCCAGCCAGTCTCGGGAGCGACTCCGTATACGGCGCCTTAGCCACGCCGCGCTCCGTAAAAATAGCCGCAATGTAGCGATGCGGCGTCACGTCAAACGCCGGGTGCGCGGCCGCTACATCCGCCGGGGCAATCCGCACGCCCTGGATATGCGTCACTTCCGCGGCAGTCCTCTCTTCGATGGGAATCTGCTCGCCCGAAGAAATCGCCAGATCAAACGTCGAAATGGGCGCCGCAATATAGAAAGGCACATTGTTCTCTTTTGCCAGCACCGCCATCGAGTACGTCCCGATCTTGTTCGCCGTATCGCCGTTCGCGGCGATGCGGTCCGCACCCGTCACAATCGCTCCCACCTTCCCAGTCTTCAGAAAGTGGCCCACCATATTGTCCGTAATCACCGTCAGCGGAATTCCCCCGCGATGCAACTCCCACGCCGTCAGCCGCGCTCCCTGCAGATACGGCCGTGTCTCCGGCACCAGCACGTGTAATTTCCTCCCCTGCTCGTACGCAACGCGAATCACTCCGAGCGCCGTCCCGATGCCGCCCGTAGCCAGAGCTCCGGCGTTGCACTGCGTCATCACCTGCCCTTCTGTCGGCATGAACTCGGCGCCAAACCGCCCAATGGCCTCATCCGTCGCCTTCTTTTCCGCGTGAACCTCTTGCGCCTCCCGGATCAGCGCCTGCCGGATTCCCGCAAGATCCAGATGCGACCGCGTCAGCTCCGCAAATCGCGCCTTCATCCGCTCCAGCGCCCAGAACAAATCCACTGCCGTCGGCCGCGTCTTTCCGAGCGCCTCGCAAATCACCGCAAATTCACCCCTAAGCTCTTCAACCGTTTTAGCGGCGGATTTCTGCACTCCGAGCGCAACACCCATTGCCGCGGCCACGCCAATCGCCGGCGCCCCGCGAATCACCATCTCGCGAATCGCTTTCGCAACTTCCCGGTAATCCGTATAGGTGTAGCTGATCTCTTCGGCGGGCAATTTGCGCTGGTCCAGCATCACCACGCCGCGTTCTGTCCATTCAATCGGGTGAGCAACGTACATTTCTTCGCTTTTCCTCTCTCTTTATTTTAGCGAATATGGGCTGGGAAGCGAATCGGCTACTTGCCGGCGGGCATCTTCGTAAACCAGTGCGTACTCAAACCGGCTGCCAGCGAAATCAGCAGGTTATACCCCAGATGCATCAGGAAACTCGCGAACACAGTTCCCGTTCGCGCTCGCACCAGCGTAAAAACAATTCCCACCATCGTCAGCATCGCCACCAGACCCCACGTCCAGCCCAATTGGGCCCCATGCATCAATCCAAACAGCACACCTGTCAGCAAAATCGCCGGCGTCACTCCGAACGAGCGCGCGAACATCGGATAAAGATACCCGCGGAAAAGTGTCTCCTCCACCAGCGGCGCCACAAATACCGCCATCGCCACAAACATCATCGCCGTATGCGGATACTTGAACAACTCCTCCATCGGCGTGCTTTCCGGCGTCTTCATGCTCGCCGTCATAAGCGCCACGAACAAAGACAATCCGCACCCCGCGAAAAAATATGCCAGTGGATTTTTCGGCAATCTCTGATTAGCCGGAAGCAGCTTGCGCCAGCCCAGCGTGCGCCAAAAAGGGTGTCCGCGCAGCACCGACAAGGTCACATACAGAAAGAAAAATATCGTCGCATACCAGATCAGCATACTGCCGATGGCAAACTGCGGCTTGGAGATCAGATATTCTTCCAGTTGCTTCGTGTTCAGTCTCTGCTGCGGCGCGTATATCACCGCAAGCGCCCCTTGAATAATCACCAGGCTGCCGAATCCGAACACCACAAAAAGGATCAGATGCGGCCACGACCAGCTGATCTGCAGATCTTCCGGGTACGTTTTTGGTGGCGGATAGGGCGCCACCTCTGTCGCCGCGGTGACGTCAGTTCCCTCGCTTCCCCAGTTCGGAAAAGGCTCAGGAGAGCTGATCTCTGGCATCTCCGGTGAATTGGGGTTTCCCGCCTCGGGCGCGGACTCGCCCGGCGTGGGCCGCTTCTCCTCATGCAGGCTCATGATTTCGCGCGCCTCGTTCCGGACGGCCACCCGGACGCCAGCGCCGCTGCCACCAGTGGCAATAGCAATTCATGATGTCCCGTGATGGCAAAGCCTCTGGAAATTTCTCCAGTTTTCTTCCCCGTCCCCGCCGTCGGCCGCTTCACAACATTCTGCAGCGGCCGGTAGTGCTGGATGAAATCAAAGTTTGCGGTGGTAATCGGATCGAGCCCCAAGCCCGTGTTCCGTGCCACAGACACCGCCTTCAAGAACACCTCCGGTAGAATCACCGCCGACCCCCAGTTCAGAAACGCGCCGCCTCCGTCCATTCCCTGCACCAGCGCGCAGAACAGCCGAAAATCCATGAAACTCGCCGCGCCCAGAGCCGCTCCATCGGCCGCCGGATGCATGTGCGGAATATCCGTTCCAATCGCCAAGTGCACGGTCACGGGAATTCTCAATTTGTAGGCCGCCGCTAGAACACTCGAATCCAGATGCTTCGTCGGCAGGATCCCGCTGTGCAGATATTGTCCCGCGGCCTCTCCATAACCAATGTGAATCCGTTGCGCAAGTTTCGCGATCTCGTTAATTCCCTGGCCCGTCTCCTGGGCCATCCCGAATTTCCCTTCGCCCAGCGAAGCATCCACATCTTCCGAAGTCTCGCCGGCCAGCGCAATTTCAAAATCATGAATCAGCGCCGCGCCATTCATCGCAATCCCACTCACAAATCCCGCGCGCATCAACTCGACGAGCAGCGGGCCAAGCCCTACCTTGATGACATGGCCCCCAATCCCCCAAAGCACTGCCCGCTTCCGTGCCCGGGCCCGATGGACCGCCGCCAGCACATTCCGCAAATCATTTCCTGCCAGAATTTCCGGCAACGTCTCCAGAAACTTCTTCAAGGAAGGATTTTTCCCCGCGGGCCGCGCAAATTCCCGAACGCTCACTTTGCTCCGTCGGCCGGCAATCGGGTACGTCTCGACGCCACCCAGCGCCACAGGTTGGATTTCGTAAATGCTCATTTGAATCCCATCACTCTACGAGGAACCGGCACACCACGCAAGTGAAACGCTGCATTTCTCCAACTCTCACGACGCCTTCTGATTTCCATTTCCTGAAAATGTGCCCGCACCGTTCATTCCCAGATGCCGCGCCAGTGCTTGCCCTGTATAAGACTTCTTTGTCTTCGCCACCAGCTCCGGCGTCCCCTGGGCAACAATCCGCCCGCCGCCCGCGCCGCCCTCCGGCCCCAAATCAATAATCCAGTCCGCCTGTTTGATCACGTCCAGATTGTGCTCGATGATCAGCACGGTATTGCCCAAATCCACCAGCCGCTGCAGCACATCCAGCAGTTTCCGCACATCGTCGAAGTGCAGCCCCGTCGTCGGCTCATCCAGGATGTACATCGTCCTGCCCGTCTGCCGTTTCGAAAGCTCGCGCGCCAGCTTGATCCGCTGCGCCTCACCGCCCGATAGCGTCGTCGCCGATTGCCCCAGTTGCACGTAACCAAGCCCCACTTCCACAATCGTTCCGAGCTTCTGCTGAATTTGCGGAATGTTTTCCAGCAACTTCAGCGCATCGCTCGCCGGCAGGTTCAGCACGTCATTGATACTGTGTCCTTTGTAGCGCACTGCCAGCGTCTCCGCGTTATACCGCCGCCCACGGCAAACCTCGCAAGTCACGTACACATCCGGCAGAAAATTCATCTCGATGCGCCGCAGCCCCTCTCCCTGGCACGCCTCGCATCGCCCGCCCTTCACGTTGAAACTGAATCGCCCCGGCTTGTAGCCGCGCTCGCGCGACTCCGGCAGCATCGCAAACAGCTCCCGAATCGGCGCGAATACGCCCGTATACGTTGCGGGATTCGATCGCGGCGTCCTTCCAATCGGCGCCTGGTCGATCTCAATCACCTTATCAATGTGCTCCACGCCCAGCAGCATCCGGTGCGCACCAGGCTGCTCCATCGATCGGTACAACTTCTGCGCAAGTACGCGGTACAGAATATCGTTTACCAGCGTGGATTTTCCCGACCCCGAAACTCCCGTCACCACCGTCAGCAAGCCCAGCGGCACCGAAACATCCACATCTTTCAAATTATTCGCGCGCGCGCCAAGAATCTGAATCGCCTTCCCATTCGGGCTGCGTCGCTTCGCAGGCACAGGTATTTCCGCCGCCCCCGAAAGATATCGCCCGGTCAGTGACTCCGCCGACGCCGCAATCTCCGCCGGTTTACCCTGCGCAACCAGGTAGCCGCCGGCATTCCCCGCGCCGGGGCCGAGGTCCACCACAAAATCCGCGCGCCGAATCGTATCTTCGTCGTGCTCCACAACCAGCACGGTGTTGCCGAGGTTGCGTAGCTGCTCCAGTGAATGCAGCAGCCGATCGTTGTCCCGCGCATGCAAACCAATCGACGGCTCATCCAGCACATACAGAACGCCGCGCAAACGCGACCCAATCTGCGTCGCCAGCCGGATGCGCTGCGCTTCGCCCCCTGAAAGCGTCGCCGCCGAGCGGTCCAGGCTCAAATAGCCCAGCCCCACGGCGAGCAGAAAATCCAGCCGTTCGGCAATCTCACCCAACGGCCTTCCCGCCACTTCCTTCTGCCGTGGCGTCAATTCCACCAGAATTTTGTCCACCGCCGGCCGCGCATCGCTGATCGCCAGCGCCGTGAAATCCGCGACCGACCACCCAGCCAGCTTCACCGCCAGCGATTCGGGCCGCAAACGCTTCCCGTGGCAAGCGCTGCATAGCGTCGCCGACATGTACTGCGTCATCCACTCGCGATAAGAGTCGGAATTCGACTCCTCGAAATTCCGCTCCAGAAATTTCAAGATTCCCTGGAACCGGAATCCCTTTTCGCCCGCGCCGGAACGTCCGCCCGCTCCCCGCTTCGTATCTCCATTCGGATACCCGTACAGCAACAGGTTCTGCACCTTCGCCGGATATTTCTCGAAAGGCGTATCCAGGTGAAATCCATGCGCGTAAGCCCCAAGCTCGAGCGTCCGTTTCAGAATGGCCGATCCAGACCCGGGCCCAAGTCCCCCGTCAAACAGCGGCCGCGTCCAATCCGCAATCACCTTGGCCGGATCAAAATCATATTTCGAGCCCAACCCGTTGCACGCAGGACAAGCCCCATAAGGTGAATTGAAGCTGAACGACCTCGGCTCCAGCTGCGGCACCGACAATCCGCAGTCCGGGCAAGCCAGCTTTTCGGAAAAAACGTATTCCTTCCCGCCCACCACCGCCACGGTCACCAGTCCCTGCGCCAGCCGCAACGCCGCCAGAATCGACTGCTCCAGCCGCGAGGCCACTCCCTGCTTCACCAGTAGCCGGTCAATCACCACTTCAATCGTGTGATTCTTCCGCTTGTCCAGCACCGGCGTTTCATCGAGCGGCAGCAACTCCCCATTGATCCTCACGCGAACGAATCCGTCCTGCGCCAGTTTCTCCAGCTCTTTCCGGTACGCGCCCTTCCTGCCGCGCACAATCGGCGCCAGGATCATGATGCGGTCGTCGGCTTTGCACAGTTCCCCGTGCAGGATCGCCTGCACAATCTGTTCGCTCGATTGCCGCGTGATCGGCTTCCCGCAATTTGGGCAATGCGGCACACCCACGGCGCTATAAACCACGCGCAGGTAATCGTAAATTTCCGTGATGGTTCCGACCGTCGATCGCGGCGACCGCGTGGTGGTTTTCTGTTCGATCGCAATCGAGGGAGACAGCCCCTCGATCACGTCCACTTCCGGCCGCTCCATCTGATCCAGGAATTGCCGCGCGTAAGCCGAGAGTGATTCGACATAACGCCGCTGCCCTTCGGCATAAATTGTGTCGAACGCCAGTGACGACTTCCCCGATCCCGATAGCCCGGTGATCACCGTGAGCGTATTCCGCGGGATCTCCAGACTGATGTTCTTCAGGTTGTGCTGGCGCGCTCCCCGCACAACCAGTTTCGTTATCCCCATATTTCGAAAGCGCTCCCTCCACAGGAGCCCTGGCACTCGAGTAGGTACACTGAGCCCAGCATAGTCTTTCAACATAGCAACTCGTGTGAGCAGCGGTCAAGTTGACCCGCCCCGTTGGATGCGCGATCAGGGAAAACTCTTGCCGCCAGGCGCGGCCGGCCAATTCCCAGAGTAAAAATTTCCCCGGGGGTAGTGCTTTTTTACCCGGCCCCAGACTTTAATATATTGAAAATACACGAGTTACGAATGGTCAGCCGTTTGCACTTTGGACACCCGTGGGGGAGGCGAGCCGAGGATCCCTTTAGGGGATTGAGGGCTGGGCCGGTTCGCACTTCCCCTCACTTCTGCCGAGAGCTGCAACTCTATCAGCCGCCTAAGCGGCTGGCCCCCAACACATCCCAGGATTGCATCTGACCAACCGGCGGAAGTGTGTCTTCTCGGCCATTCCCTTGAGGACGCTCTTGGTACCAATGAAAAAGGAGGCCGGAGGGCCTCCTCTTTCGGACTGAAATTCCCTACAAACCAGCAACGTCTCGGGCTTCAGCCCCGCTGCTCGATCGTGTTTGAAATAATTTGTGTCATCGGATAGCGCACACCGCGATAGTCCACGCGCGAAGCGTAATCGCTCAGCGTCATGAACAGCAGCAGCGCCAGCCAGAAAACTCCAGCGATAATCACCAACTTTGTCCGCTCTGGCGCATACTTCGCGTGCATGAAGATGAGCACGACCAGTGTCGCTTTCACGGTTGCAATCAAGAGCGCAACAACAATGTTGAATCGGCCCAGATTGACAAACGCCGCACCAACGGTCAGCCCTGTAAGAATCAGGAGAGTGGTAATGATCGCCAAGTACATACCCGGCGATACGATGTGTTCCGTATGTTCGTGTTCAGACACGCGTTGCTCCCTACTTATGCCGGTCGATCAGATATAACAGCGGAAAAAGATAAATCCACACAATGTCCACGAAGTGCCAGTACAATCCCACAATATCCACCGGGTTGTTCCACTCGGCGTTAAATTTCCCAGCCACAGACTCCTTCAGCAGCCAGAATAGCAATCCCGCGCCAATCACCATGTGAAGCGCGTGCAGCCCGGTCATCCCGAAATACGCGGAGTAGTAAAGCTGCGCGTGCGCGTTCAAGTCCGGGTCCGCCTTGGCCGCCGCCTCGATCTCTTCCTTTTCCTTGGCCATGTCGGCCGCGTCAATGTCGTCGCACTTCGCAGGATTGTTCACGCAGTAAAAAATGTCGAAGTTCTTGCCGGGCACCAGGTGGTGGTGGAATTTCTGCGCGTACTCCACATACTTCACGCCAAAAAACACAAAGCCCAGCAGAATCGTCAGGCTCAGGAACAAAGTGATCAGTTTCTTCCTGCTGGTCTGCGCCGACCACACCGCCATCGCCATCGTGAAGCTGCTGGCCAGCAGCACCACGGTGTTGAACCCGCCCAGCCCCAGGCTTAGCGTGTTGCTGCCCATCGCAAACGCGTGGAAATATGTGTGCCGGTTGATCGTGTACGCCAGCATGATCCCACCGAAGAACATCACTTCGGTGACCAGGAAAATCCACATGCCGAGCGTGGCAGTATCCTTCTGCTGCTCCAGCGTCTTGAACTGCCCGTACAGTGCTCCGGTGCGATGCACTCCGCACTCCTCTAATCGACAAGTTCAGGCGCCGACTGCTCGCCTGTCTCCGGGCCAGAGCCCGGCCATTCTTTAGTCGTCCCCGTGGGCGGGTGCCACCACTGGCGAACCCTTCCCGCTGGGAACATCCAGCCCCAGGTCCGGCCGGTTGTGGAAGTCGTAGGCTTCCCACGTCACAACCGGTGTCTCCTCGAAATTCTCCGTCAGCGGAGGTGATTGCGTCTTCCACTCGAGGCCGGTAGAAGGCCACGGATTTTCGCCCGCCACTTTTCCATAGAACGCCGCCCAGGTGAGGTACACCATCGGCAGCAGGTAGCCGATCGCGAGAATAGACGCCCCGGCCGTGGACATCACGTTGTAAATCTGAAATTCAGGCGGATACATGTGATAACGCCGCGGCATGCCCATGATTCCCAGGATAAACTGCGGAAAGAACGTGAAATTGAAGCCGATGAACAGAATAAATGCCGCAATCCGCGCCAGCCATTCCGGATACATGCGCCCGGTTATTTTCGGCCACCAGAAATGCAATCCACCGAGATACCCCATCACCGCGCCGCCCACCATGATGTAGTGGAAGTGCGCCACGACGAAGTACGTGTCGTGAATGTTGATGTCTACGCCCAGGGCGCCGAGGAACAGCCCTGTCAGCCCGCCGATCAGAAACAACCCCAGAAAGCCGAACGCGTACAGCATCGGCGTATCGAACGAAATCGATCCGCCAAACAGCGTCGCCGTCCAGTTAAATGTTTTTATGGCCGACGGTATCGCAACGATAAAGGTCAAGAACGAAAATGCCACCGCCGCGTACGTGGACTGCCCAGTCAGGAACATGTGGTGCGTCCAGACCAGGAAGCCGATCACCGCAATCGCCAGGCTGGCGGCGGCCACAAAGTGATATCCGAATAGCCGCTTGCGCGCGAACGTCGGAATCAGTTCGCTGATCACCCCCATCGCCGGCAGAATCATGATGTAGACAGCCGGGTGCGAGTAGAACCAGAACAGATGCTGGAACAGAATCGGATCCCCGCCCATCGCTGGATTGAAGAATCCCAAGCCAAACACCCGCTCCATTGCCGCCAGTCCGAGGGTAATCGCAATCACCGGCGTCCCCAGGATCATCACGATGGACGTCGCATAGTGCGCCCACACAAACAGCGGCAGCCGGAACCACGTCATTCCCGGCGCACGCATGGTGTGCACCGTCACCAGGAAATTCAAGCCCGTAAGGATCGACGAAAATCCAGTAATGAACACGCCGACCACTGCCGGCGCCACCGCCGAATTGGAGTACAAGGTGCTGAACGGCGTGTAGAACGTCCAGCCGGTATCCAGGCCTCCGTTCACCATGGACCACAACGTGAACAGCCCGCCCACCACGTAGATATACCAGCTCAGCAGATTGATCTTCGGAAACGCCAGGTCCTTCGCCCCAACCATCAGCGGAATCAGGAAATTCCCCAACACTGCCGGGATTGAAGGAATCAGAAAAAAGAAAACCATCGCCACGCCGTGCATTGTGAACATGCGGTTATACATATCCGGCGTAAGCAGCAAACCGTTCGGCGTCAGCAGGTGCAGGCGGATCATCATCGCGAAGAAGCCGCCGATGAAAAAGAAAAAGGTGACCGAAGCCAGATAGAGGAGCGCAATCCGCTTGTGGTCTGTGGTCAGCAGCCACGAGCGGATTCCGTACGTGGCATTCAGGTAGTGTTTTTCCGGCAGTTGCAGCGCCGGACCCGTGGTTTGCGTTCTCATACTATTTCTTCCCCGCCGACGCCGGCGCAATTCCCGCGCCCTTCGCCGGCACCGGCTGCGATTGCAGAGACTTGATGTAGGCCGTCAGGTTCATGATCTGCTCTTCCGTCACCAGGCCCTGGAACGTGGGCATCACCGGCTGGTACCCGGCCACAATTTTCGCCTTCGGCTGAAGAATGGATTCGCGGATATACGCTTCGTCCGCAACAACTATGGAACCGTCCGCAAGCAGCACATTCGCGCCGAAGACGCCATTGAGCGAAGGCGCGCGCCCGGTCCCATTCGAGAGGTGGCAGGTAACACACGCAAGCTGCGTGAATAGGTGCTCACCCGCTGAAACCGGATTCACGTCGCCGCTCTCCCCGGAGAGCCACGCCGCGTATTCAGCCGGATCCATCACCGTCACCCACCCGCCCATCACTGCGTGATTCGTTCCGCAATACTGCGAGCAGAAAAAGTGGTATTTGCCGGTCTTGGTCGGCCGGAACCACATCGTATTGTAGCGCCCCGGCACCACGTCCATCTTCACGCGGAAAGCCGGCACGTAAAAATCGTGAATCACGTCCTCGCTGCCCATGATCAGCTTCACGTTGCGGTTCACGGGAATGTGCAGCTCGTTGATCTCTTTCCGCCCGTTCGGCTGCTGCAGCTTCCACATCCACTGCTTCCCGACCAGGTAAATGTCCAGCGTGTCCTTAGGCGCAATCCGGTAATTCACGTAAATCGCCGCGCCCCACGCGAAAATCCCGATCGCAATGATCGTCGGAATCAGTGTCCAGCCGACTTCCAGCACGTTGTTTCCGTGGACGTCGTCGCCCACTTCCTTTTCGCTCTGCCGCCGGAACTTGAACGCCGCGAAAATAATCAGCACCGTCACCAGCACCGCGAAAAACAGCGTGGTCATCAGGATGAAGGAGAACAACGCGTCGACGTTGCTCGCGAAATTGGACGCTTGCTCTGGAAAAGTTGGAAGCGATGACTGCACGGCTCTAGTGTGCTCCTTGTGTCGGCATATCCTGATGCGAATGCTCGTTCCGGTGCTCGCGGCGCCGGAAAATCACGAAGCCCAGCACCATGCAGAACAGCGTGACCACTCCGCCCATGCGGATCACGGTCATGATCGTGGCGCTATACCGCGCCCGCGTCGGGTCATACTGGTAACAAAACAGCAGCAGGTGGTCGACCGGCGTGCCGATCTTTCCCGCCGACGCGTCCACCAGCCCCAGCCGTACGTTGCTCGCCGGGTATTCCACGCCGAAAAAGTACCGCGAAATTCTTCCGTCCGGCGTCAGCAGCAGGATCCCGCTCGCATGCCCGTACGTTTTGCTCTTTTCGTCATAGCTGTAGCTGAAATTCGCCGCCTGCGTCACCGCGTCAATCGACTCGCGTGTTCCCGTCAGAAAGTGCCAGCCTCCGTCCGTCGTCGGCCGCGCAAACCTACGCAACGCTTCATGCTTCTTCTTCAGCGCCGCCTCCGGCGTGTCCGAGGTGTCGAAGCTGACGAACACCACGTCGTAGTCCGCCCCCGGATTAAACGAAATCATCTTCAGCGTCCCGACCACCGCCTGCTCCACCTGGCTGCACAGCATCGGGCACGTGTAATACGCAAAAACCAGCACCACCGGTCGCTTGCCGAAATACTGGCCCAGAGTCACCGGCGCGCCCATCTCGTCCACAAACGAAGCATCCGCCGGGATCTGCGCGTTCAGTTGCGGATCGAATCTCACGTTCACCAGCGCCGGCGGCAATCCTTTCGAGGACTGGCCAACGTTGTCCGGAATCATCTGCGCGCTGCCCGCAACAGCAGTGAGCAAGAGAAGCGCGGTTCCCGAAATTGTACGCAACACGTTCATCCTTACTTCTTCTCCGCCGGCGCGCTCACAGCCGGCAAACCCTTCTCCACAATCAATTTCATCGCGTCTTTCACCGGAATCTGCGCGATCCCTGCGTTCTTGTCCACCCAGCCCAGTTCGTTGTTCGCCTTGGTGTCCGCCTCCACCTTTTCCCGCATATCGTGCTGCGGATCTGTCAAATGTCCCGGCATCCCCTGCATTCTCGGCTCCGGCGGAAAGTGCGGGCCCGCATCACGCATCGGTGCCGGCGCTTCATACGAGCCCGTCCAGTAGTTCTTCAGCCCTTTGTAAATGCCGATGGAAAGAAGGAACGACGCAATCACGGTAATTCCGAGATAGGTCAGAAATTTAAAAATCGGCGACGACCGGACGTCCGTCGCTTCAAACGACACGTCCGCGTGCTGCGGCCGTTCGCCGTTCGTCTGCCCGTGGCTGTGATGCTCAGTGCTCATTCTGCGCAAGCACCTCCGAAAGATTTGGGTCGCCCACGGGCAACAGCGGCCGCTGCTTCAGGTTCATCGCAAAAAAACCCATCCACAAACCGATCAGCGCCACCGGCACCACGATGTCCAGCCACGTCGGCACCGCCCGCGAAGTAAACTCCGGCCGCGTCATCCAGTACAAATCCACCAGCCGCATGAAGATCATCCACACCGCGATCTTCGAAATCACGCTCGCAGTGCGTTTCACGTCCCGCGACAACAGCAGCAGGAACGGAATCGCGAAGCTGAACAGCAGTACCATCACCGCCACCACGCCCCATTGCCCGTTCAGCCGCGAGCGGTAAAACGTAATCTCCTCCGGTTGGTTTCCCGACCAGATGATCAGCAACTGCGAAAACTCGAAGTACGCCCACAACATGTTGAATGCAAACAGCAACTTCGCCAGGTCGTGCAGGTGCCGTTTCTTGATGACCTCACGGAACGGCTCCGAGCTGGCCAGAAGCACAATCACCGCGATCATTAACGCCATCGCGGCAATCGCCTGCCCAGCCACAAATATGAATCCGTAAATCGTGGAAGCCCACCGCGGTGACAGCGACATCACCCAGTCAATCGCAGCAAACGTCATCGCCAGGATGTACAGAATCACCCCGGGTGCAGCCAAACTCTTCATGCGCAGCTTCAATCCCTCTCCGCTCGACGCCTGGTCCTGCTGCTTCGACCAGTTGTTGAACACCACCATCAGCACGATCCAGATTGCAAAGTAAACGACCGCGCGCGTCAGGAATCCTCCTTGCGTCAGGTAGCCCTGTTGCCACGAAGTCAGCGCGTGCTCGCCTTCTTTCGGGGCATTCAGCCAGCCGGTTTCGCTGTCGTTCCCCGAGTAGAGATACTTCATTCCCATCACGATGGGAGCAAACAGAAATAGCATCAGCCACAGATTCCGCGAAGCCGCTTCCAGGGGGCGCCGGATGACCATCCCCCAAATCCCGCCGGTCAGGTGTTGCAGCATCAGCAGTCCCAGAGAGCCGACCGTCAGTCCCAAGATCAGCATGTAGCTGAAAATATAGGAGTGATAAAAATCCGCCGGCGATTTCATGGCGCCGAAAATCGCCACCAGCAGCGCAACGCCGCCGACGACAATGCCGCCGCTCTGCAACCGGTCTACGCTTGCTGGCGCTTTGAACTCTTGCGCGCTCACTTCGCGGTTCCTCCCGCCATCAATTTCTCCCGTAACTCTGCCGGCAACTGTCCGACCGGCGCATTCCGGCTCAGCTGCAGCGCCCGCAGGTACGCCACAATCGCCCAACGATCCCGTGGCGGAATCTGCGCCGAGTAGCCGTACATCGCGCCAAATCCGTTGGTGACCACGTCGTACAAATAACCGTTCGGCACGTTCCGCAGCCGCTCCTGGTGATAGCTCGGCGGATGCTTCATCCCGCGCATCGCCACCATTCCCATCCCGTCGCCCTGAATTCCGTGGCACGGCGTACAGAAAATTCCATACCGCTGCTGGCCGCGCTGCAGCAACTCCTCGTTGATCGGCAGCGGAAACGCATTCGATTCCTTTGGCACAGACAGCGAATCGTCCTGTAGAGACCCGCGCGCCACTGTGTTCTCCACCGCCGGCCGTTCCGAACGCCCGTCCGCAAAAAACTCGCTGGGCGACAGCGGATTCTGCCGCGGCTGGTTGGCCATGTCTTGCCGCAGGGTGTTCTCGCAGCCCGCCAAACCAAGCGCGCACAATGCCGCAATCGCAAACAGGGAAGGTTTATTCTTCATCCTTCACCTCGTTGACGTGCTGCGCGTGCAGGCTCTGCAGGAATTTCGACGTTTCCACCAGGTCAAACTTCGGATCCCGCGCCTCGATGCACAGAAAGAATTTGTCCGTGGACGCCTGCGCGAACCGCGCCACATTGAACACCGGGTGATACGGCTGCGGCAGTTTGTTCAGCGCCAGCATTCCAAACACTGCGAAAATCGAAGCGCCCAATACTGTCAGTTCGAAAGTCACCGGAATAAATGCAGGCCAGCTGTTCAGCGGCCGCCCGCCGATATTGATCGGGTACGTAATCGCGGCAACCCAGTATTGCAGGCCGAAACCCGTCAGCCCGCCGCCCACGCCTCCGATCAGCGTCAATAGAGCCACAAGGTTGCTGCGAAAGCCCCGGAAACCCACCGCGTCCGACAATCCTTCGATCGGAAATGGCGTGTACGCTTCGATATGCTTGTAGCCCGCTTCGCGCGCCTTGTTCGTCGCGGCCAGCAAGTCTTCGGGCGTCGAAAATTCGCCCATCATGCCAAAAAGTAGGGAACGCCGTTCACTCATTGGTGTCCCTCACTGCCATGCGAATCCTCGTGCACCAGTTCGCGCATTTCCGAAATTGCAATCGCCGGAAGCCCGCGCACGAACAAGAAAATGAGCATCGTGAAGAGTCCCAGCGTCCCGACGAAAGTCGCGTAATCCCAGACCGTCGGCGAATAGCGGCCCCATGCCGACGGCATGAAGTCCCGCGTCAGCGAAATCACCACGATTACGAAGCGCTCCAGCCACATCCCCGTGTTGATAATCAGCGAGATCACAAACAGCGCCGGAATGTTGCGCCGCACCTTCTTGAACCACAACAATTGCGGCGTCAGAATGTTGCACAAAATCAGGGCATAGTAAAACGGCGCGTACGGCCCATGCAGCCGCTGCTTCGCCAGAAACACGTCAAACTTGTTCCCGCTGTAAAACGCCATGAAAAATTCAATGAAGTAGCCATACGCCACGATCAGCCCTGTAGCCAGCATCACCTTGGCCATCTGCTCCAGGTGTCGCAGCGTGATGAAGCCTTCCATGCCATACGCCTTGCGCATCGGAATCGCCAGCGTCAGAACCATCGCGAATCCGGAATAAATCGCGCCGGCAACGAAGTAAGGAGGAAAGATGGTCGTGTGCCAGCCGGGAACGATGCCCGTCGCGAAGTCGAAGCTCACCACGGTATGCACCGAAAGCACCAGGGGCGTCGCAAGACCCGCCAAAAGCAAATAGGCAACCTGATATCGGTGCCAGTGCCGCGCCGACCCGCGCCATCCCATGGACAGCATCCCGAAAATCACCTGTTGCCAGCGGCTCTTCGCCCGGTCGCGCAGCGTCGCCAGGTCCGGCAACAATCCCACGAACCAGAACAACAGCGAAACCGTTCCATAGGTGGACACCGCGAAAACGTCCCAGATCAGCGGGCTGCGAAACTGCGGCCAGATTCCCATCGTGCTTGGGTACGGGAACATGTAGTATGCCATCCACGGCCGCCCGGTATGGATCAGCGGGAACAAGCCCGCGCAAGCCACCGCAAATAGCGTCATCGCTTCCGCAAACCGGTTGATCGAAGTGCGCCACTTCTGATTCAGCAGGTACAGAATTGCCGAAATCAGTGTCCCTGCGTGGCCGATTCCGATCCACCACACGAAGTTGACGATCGCGAAACCCCAGCCGATCGGGATGTTGATGCCCCAGATTCCCGTGCCCTTCACGATTAGGTAACCAATCGCCAGGTTCAGCACCATTACAATGCCGAACAGGAAGGCAAAGCCCAGAAGCCATCCGATGCCCAGCGGCCGTGTCAGCACCACAGATGAAATCTTGTCGGTGACCGACGCGTAGGTATGTCCCGGTTCGAGCCACGGTTCCGGCTCGTGCCCTTCCGGCAAATTCTGCGTTACGCTGCTCATGCCTTTTCCAGCTCCGAGTTCGGATTGCGAACAGCGCCGAGATACGTGGTCCTCGGCCGCGAATTCAGTTCGCCCAGCAGCGTATAATTCCGCTGCTGCGCCTTCAATTTGGCCACCTTGCTATTCGGATCGTTGATGTTACCGAAGGCAATCGCTTCCGAGGGGCACGCCGATTCGCAAGCGGTCACAATTTCGCCATCGCGGATCGGCCGGTTCTGCTTTTCCGCGTCAATGCGCGCGTTGTTGATCCGTTGCACGCAATACGTGCACTTTTCCATCACACCGCGGCTGCGCACCGTCACTTCCGGATTCCGCAGCAGCTTCAACTGAGGCGTCTCCCAATCCTGGAAGCGCAGAAAATTGAACCGCCGCACCTTGTAAGGACAGTTGTTCGAGCAGTAGCGCGTCCCGACGCAGCGGTTGTACACCATGTCGTTCAGGCCTTCCGCGCTGTGCGTCGTCGCGCCCACCGGGCAAACCTGTTCGCAGGGCGCGTTTTCGCACTGCATGCAAGGTACTGGCTGGAAGAAAGTCTCTGGATTATCCAGCGCCGGACTGTATTGGCTCGGGTCGCCCGTGCTGCCGCCCCCATCCATGGACGCGGGAGAATTCGTGTAGTAGCGGTCAATCCGGATCCAGTGCATCTCGCGCCCGCGCATCACCTGGTCCTTGCCGACCACCGGAATGTTGTTTTCCGACTGGCAAGCCACCACGCAGGCATTGCACCCATTACACTTGTTCAGATCAATCGCCATGCCCCACGCGTAACCGGGATAGGCAAATTCCTTGTACAGCGAATCATCTTTCGCGACTTCTTCGTGCTTTTCGTGTGGAAACGCGGGATTTTTCTTGTACTCCTCCAGCGTCGCCGTGCTCAGAATCTGCCGGCCTTCCATGTTGAAGTGATACTGCGTGCAAGCCAGCGAATATCCGTCGCCGGTCGCGGTCATCTTGCCGCCCGCGGCGCTCCACATCGCGCTCGAAGTTCGCACCGCGTACGCGTTGAATCCCTTGTTCGTTCCGGCAAACCCCGAACGCGAGCGCCCGTAGCCCAGCGGCAGGACCACCGTGTTTTCCGCTTGCCCTGGCAAAGTCCACGTTGCTGCGGTCACCTTGCTGCCGTTCAACTCGATGTCCACCACGGCCGACCGAATCTGCCCGTGCTCGCCGCCGCGCGAAATCACTTTGTGCGCCAGGTCGTTCTTCTGCGCGAATTTCGGACTGACCAGCGCCGCGTTATCCCACGTCAGCTTGGTCACCGGCTTCGGCAATTCCTGCAGCCAGCCGTTGTTCGCAAAGCGCCCGTCGTAGATCGTCGGGTCCGGCCGGAAAATGTATTCCACCTGATCCGCTGGCATTCCCTTAAACGCAGGCAAGCTCGCCGGATTAAATTTCAGCTCCGGAGTAATCGGCGGCAGTTTTGTTCCGGGAATTACGCCGTCGTTCAGCCATTTCCGCCAGCCGGCCTCCATCGAGGATTCGAGATGCGTGGACGCTTCCGCCCAATACGCGCGCACTGTATCGTAAGGAGGCTGCCCCGGTTTGTCGCCGAATGCCGCCACCAGGTCGTGCGCCGACTTCGTGTAATAGAGCGGCGAAATCAGCGGCTGGACTATGCTTGCGGACCCGTCGTAAGCGCGCGCGTCGCTCCAGGATTCCAGGTAATGCGACTCCGAAACGTGCCACTGGCAGTAAGCCGAAGTCTCGTCGAAATAAGGGCTCAGGTGCACCGAGGTGTGCACTTTCTTCAGCTTCGTAACGAAATCGAAATCGTGCGGCGCGTCGTACACCGGATTGCCGCCCAGAATCACCAGCAAATCCACTTTGCCGGCATCCATGTCCGCGCAAAGATCCCGCAGCGATTCCAACTGGTTGACCGGCTCCGCTTCCACCGGCTCGGTGTAGTAAACCGTCGTGCCCACATTTCCAAGCACCGCGTTAATCGCATGCGCCAGCGCATGCACCGTCGCCGACTGTTGCTCTCCCGCAATCACCAGCGAACTGCCGTGCGACTTCTGCAAATCCGCGACAACCGTGTTCAACCACTTTTCCGCGTCGCTTGGCAGGCTAACCGCATTGCCGCGTCCCAGTTTCGCCGCCAGCGCCCGCGCAAACAATTCAATGTCGCACGCCCGCATCGGCAACTTGTGATCCGCGGCGGATCCTGTCACCGTCGGCGTCGGCTCCACGACATACAGCCGGTTCATCGAATCATTCGTGCCATCAAGCTTGCGCCGCCGCGACCACTGCTTCGCATATGCAATATGCCCCGGCCCGCTGGCCAGAAAATCCGCGTCCAGCGACAAAATCACGTCTGCCTTGCCCGGTACGCAAACCGTGTTCACCGAGCGGCCAAACGCCAGCTTCGCGCCCTCGCGCGCTCCGTCGCTTACCGCCGGCTCCCACTGGTGCCACTTCGCCTGCGGATAGAGCGCCAGCAACTTGCGCAACTGTGACGCAAGCGTCGGTGAAGTCACTGTCCCGGTCAGAATGCGGAAACCCGCTCCACCAGCGGCTTTCGCGCCCGTGGCCGACTCCTGCGCCGCGTCCACGAAACTCGACCAGGCCCGAATCTCGCCGCCCTGCAGCACGGTCTGCGCCCGGTCCGGATCGTACAGATTCAAAATCGAAGCCTGCACCATCGCGCTCGTCGCGCCCAGGCTCGACGGGTGATCCGGATTCCCTTCAATTTTCGTCGGCCGCCCTTCGTGGCTTTCCACCAGCACGCCAACGGCGTCCGCGCCAAACGGCATCACAGTCGCATAATAATTCGGTTTCCCCAGCACCATGCCGTCCGGCTGCTTCACATACGGCACGATGTGCGATTCATCCGGCCGCCCGCACCCCGCGAGTCCCGCCAGCGCCAGCGAAGCGCCCATCAGTTTCAGGAAATCGCGGCGGTCCACCGCGTCATCCCACTCCGAAGCGTGCCGCGGAAATTCCCGGTGCAGCAATTCCTCGAAATGCGGATCTTCGGAAAGCTCTTCCAGCGTCCGCCAGTACTGCTTTCCGCTCTTGCCCATCAGCTTTTCGCGGACCGTGGAAAGTTCCAGCCGGTGCTCCCGCAGCGTGTCGTCTACGATCTCTTCGCTGTCATGATCGTGCCCCTCGTGCAATGCAGGTTTCGGGGACACCGGGCCTTGCAGAATGCGCAGTTGCTTGTCGTGTTCGTGATCGCTCATAGCATCCATTAACGGTGACAGGTCGAGCAGCTCGTCAGCTCGGCCGTGGTTCGCAGCTTGTACTCCGCCGCAAGTTGCCGCCCCACTTGTTCCTGGTTCGCGGGCGCCTTCCAGTCCATGTTGAAAATCTGATCCTTCGGTCGGAGATTCTGTTGCGGGTTCCGGTGGCACTCCAGGCACCAGTTCATGTTCAGGGGCGAGGCCTGCAGCATCAGCGGCATCTGGTTCACGCTGCCGTGGCAAGAAGAGCAGCCGATGCCCTTGTTGATATGAATGCTGTGATTGAAATAAACATAGTCCGCCAGCCGGTGCACTTTGTTCCAGCGAATCGATTCGTCCGTGCGGTAGCTCTCGCGCACCGGCTCCAGGTATCCGACATTGTTGAACAGAACCGAGTGACAGTTCATGCAGGTTTTGGTTGGCGGAATTCCGGCGAAAGCAGAGGTTTCCACACTGGTGTGGCAATACCGGCAATCGATCCCGTCATCCCCGACGTGGTGCTTGTGGCTGAATTGAATCGGCTGATTCCGTGAAACGCGTTGGTTGGTGATGTAGGGCGATCTTGCGACGACCAGAACCGCCGTCAATGCAACTCCCCCAAGTACGGCCACTCCCAGCAAGCTGGCTCGAGCGATAAAGTTCGCACTGCGGTGAAAGATTTGTGCCATGTCAGAGTTGCGCTTGAGCGAAGTTCTTCCCCATGAGCGTTGATCCCTCGAAGTTGTCCACTCTTAATACCGGACAGCGCATGTCCGGGTCAATCAGCGACCGATTAGTGTCCAATAATTTTTCCGGGAATGCAACTCATATCCATTTTTCTGCCTTTGAATTTTTCAAAACGTAAGATCGACGCAACGTACGGGCTTTTTGAATATTCCGGAACAATTCAAAATCCCATGTCACCCTGGTAATTCTTCCCAAAAAGAACCGCTCTTCCTCCGATAAACTTTCCTTATGAATACCCTCAGCCTATTCCGCTCTTGCTGATAGCACGCTCCATGCTATGCTTTTTATGTTCTCCATCGATTTGCAGGCTTTGCCTGCATGCTCCGGCCCTCCCCGGAGCAGCCATGCAAACCCCGCTGGGGCGTGGTCCAACTGGTAGGACACCTCACTGTTAATGAGGACGGTGAAGGTTCGAATCCTTCCGCCCCAGCCAATTTTCCCTGTAAAACCGCTGTGAAAATTGCGTCGGGCGGTTTAATACCAATTCCTCCGTCTGAAAAGCTGGTGTTTCCCAACGACATTTCGGAACCGCGTCGCCGTGGAGCTCCAGCCGAGCGGCGTCACGGAACTCGATGCGGTTCTCGGTGGCGGATTTTCCCGTGGATCTCAAATCTGTCGCTTGATGCGCGGTGTCGAGCGCGAGCGCAAACTGGAAGGGAAACCGCCGCTGGTGCAGTTTCTTCCCCGGAGCAAGCGCACGAAGAAAACACCCAAAAAAGCCGAAGGAGTCCACTCCACGCGCAAAGTAAATGGTTCGCCGACACCTGCTTCGGGCGTCAAGAGCACTGTGCCGGAGGACGCTCATGCCGAAGAAGAAAAGACCCAAGGCCGTGACGGTGGAAGGTATTCCCATAGAGCCGATCAGCCCGGCAGAACACAGGCGGCTCGAGAGGCGAATCATCGAAGAAGTACGGAAAGCTGCGGCGACGTTCAACCCCGCAGTTTTGGCCATATCAATTGATGGGGTGAACCGGCGTTCCTAGGGTTCGTGTCTATCTATCTATCCTATTATAAGCACCTTACGGAATATGACAGCGATCGCTGACATTTCTCTGTTGTCAGCGATCGCTGACTTTGCTACCCTGTCAGCGAACGCTGACATGAGGAGTAGTTATGCACATTCGTACGCCACTCGAACTCGGCGCATTCTTGCGCGATCTGCGTAGCAAACGAGGAATCGACCAGGGAACCCTGGCCCGTCAAGTCGGCGTCAGTCGTCAATGGATTGTCGCCATCGAAAAGGGGAAACCGCGCGCGCCGATTGGCCTCGTGCTTCGCACACTCAACACGCTCGGTGTTTCACTTGACGTCGCGGAAACGCTCGGCCCGCGTGCTCCTGCTAACAAAGGTTCTGGCAAAAAGACGATCGACCTTGTCGATCAGGTGCTGAACCGTCTGAAGGATAAGAAGCCATGAGCAAAGAACTCTACGTCCTCATGGACAACCAACGAATGGGCCGTGTACGCCAGGGGGACAACGGAAAACTCAGCTTTGTCTACGACGAACAATGGCGCAACTCCGAAACGAGTTATCCCTTGTCTCTCTCAATGCCTTTAGCCCTTTCCGAGCATCCCCACGATAAGATCGATGGGTTTCTCTGGGGATTGCTGCCTGACAACGAAGGAACCCTCAACCGTCTGGGCCGCGACCATCATGTTTCACCGCGCAGCGCCTTCGCTCTCATCTCGGCGGTGGGCGAAGATTGCGCTGGTGGCGAGCAATTCATCCGGCCGGAACGCCTGGACGCCCTAAACGCTGCCGCCCCAGCCGACATCCAGTGGCTCACCGAAGAGGAGATCGCCGAGCGGCTGCGCATTCTTCGCAGAAATTATGCTGCGGGACGTCTTCCCGGCGACGAAGGACAGTTCAGTCTTGCTGGAGCACAGCCGAAAACAGCTTTCCTGTTCGAAGGCGGCAAATGGGGCGTTCCCTCGGGACGTATACCCACAACGCGCATCCTCAAACCGCCCACCGGCGAATTCGAAGGCCACGCTGAGAACGAGCACTATTGCCTTCAACTAGCCCGCGCGCTCCGTCTCACTGTCCCTGATTCGCAAATCCTCACGTTCGAAGGCCAGATCACCATCGTCGTTGATCGTTATGACCGCATTCAAATTGACGGTATCTGGCACCGTGTGCATCAGGAAGACATGTGCCAGGGACTCGGATTTCCGCCCACCAAGAAATATCAAAACGAGGGGGGGCCCAGTGTGGCCGATATTGTCGGCTTGCTCCGAGACTACTCGCGCACTCCTGCTGCCGATGTACAAACCTTCGTGGAAGCGCTCGCCTTCAATTGGCTCATCGCTGGGACGGACGGCCATTCGAAGAACTATAGCGTCCTCATCGGCGCTGGAGGAAATGTCCGGCTCGCTCCGCTCTACGATCTCGCCAGCATCCTGCCGTACGCCGACAAGGGGCTTCACAAGGCCAAACTTGCTATGAAACTCGGCGGAGAATATCTCATCCGCGAAATCCGCCTTTACCACTGGAAGAAGATGGCGAAGGAGCTCCGGCTCGATACCGACCAGTTAGTGCAGAGAGTCGACAGCTTCGCCGAACAACTACCCGAACTCGCGAATAAGATTCATCAACAACTCGAGAAAGAAGGGCTTAAACACCACATACTCACGCGGCTGACGGAAACCATTACCGAGCGCTCCAAGCTCTGCAGGAAGATTCTTGGCACAGTCTAACAACCAAACACAACAAAGAACGACGAACACGGCACCACAGCGGGAGAAAGAGAAGTCGAAGTAGGAGTGGGTGCACCAGTGCGAACAATCTTCGAATCCTTCCGCCCCAGCCAATTTTCTCCTTCTCAAATCTCAGCACCGGCGATGCAGCTCGTCTCTACAAGCCCCCCCTTTCGTTGACACCATTTCGCGATAGGACTACGCTTTCGCTGGTCTGGAGCGTGCCATGAGAATCATATGTGTCGTTGCTCTTCTTACCGTCCTTGTTTTCGCGCCAACCTGCTTCGCTCAAAACGAACCCCACCACCATCACGACGCCACCGAAAAACTCGGCACCGTGTCCTTCCCGATCTCCTGCGCTCCCGCCACGCAAGCGCAGTTTGAGCGCGGCATGGCTCTTCTGTATTCGTTCGAATACGAAACCGCCAGCAATCAGTTTGAAGAAATCCAGAAGAAGGACCCCGCCTGCGCCATGGCGTACTGGGGCCAGGCCATGAGCCTGTATCACCAACTCTGGGATCGCCCGTCCAAAGCCGATCTCCAACGCGGCGCGGAATTGCTTGCCAAAGCGAGCGCGCTCCATCCCCCCACTGCGCGTGAACGCGACTACATCCAGGCTCTCAACGTCTTTTACACCGACACCGAGAAAATTGATCACGAAAAACGCGCTGAGGCCTACGCGAAGGCCATGAACGGCGTATACCAGCGCAATCCCCAGGATCGCGAGGCCGCCGTTTTGTATGCCCTCGCTCTGCTCGCCTCGGCGCCCGAGCGCGATCCGGACCTAGCCAACGCCAAAGCCGCCGTCGCCATCCTCAACAAACTCTACGACGAACAACCGGACCATCCCGGCATCGCCCACTACATCATTCACAGCTGCGACAATCCCTCCATGGCCAGCCTCGCTCTTCCCGCGGCCCGCAAATACGCCGGCATCGCGCCTGCCTCGGCCCACGCGGTGCACATGCCGTCGCACATCTTTGCGCGCCTGGGCCTCTGGCAGGACGACATCAATTCCAATCTCGCCGCCATCCAAATCACCGATCAAATGGCCGCCATGCACGTGCATGTCATGCATCACAAAATGCATTCCATGGACTTCCTCGAGTACGCTTATCTCCAAATTGGCGACGACGCCCGTGCCAAGGCGGAGGTCGACGCCTTCGCCGCCATTCCAGAGTCCAGCGCGGATCCCCAATTTAAGGACTACTTCCAGTTTCACAAGGCGATGGCTCCGGCCACCTACGCCATCGAGCGGCGTCAATGGAAGGAAGCCCTCAATCAGCAACCCGCTGCCAACACGCCGCCTCACGTGCAACTCGTCGCCTATTGGAGCCGCGCCATCGCCGCCGGTCACCTTCGCGACTCCGCCACTGCGCAAGACGCCCTGAAGCACGGCGACGAACTCATCGAAGCCACCCGCAAAGGTGACAAGCCCTACCTCGCCGAATCTCTAAAAGATACTCACGACGTCATGCAGGCCTGGGCCGATTACGCCGCCGGCGAGACCGTCGAGGCTCTGGCACTCCTCCGCACCGTCGCCGACACGGAAGATAAAGTCGGCAAGGGCGAAACGGATCTCCCGGTCCGTGAAATGCTGGCGGACATGCTCCTAGAAATGCACAAGCCCCAGGAAGCGCTCGCCGAATATGAAACTTCGCTTCGCACCGACCCGAATCGTTTCAACGGCCTTTATGGCGCCGCTGAAGCCGCGGAGATGACCCAGCAAAAAGAGAAGGCTGCGGGATATTACGCGCAACTCCTCAAGAACTGTGACGGTGTCCGCTCCGACCGCCCCGAGCTGTCACAGGCCAAAACCCTGCTCGCCGCTAAATAGTCCATCGCCGCGTTTGGCGCTACTTGGCCTTGCCGGCCAACTTGTTCAGCTCTTGATATATACCGTGGTCAATTTCTACCGACGCCGTCGCCACGTTTTCTTCCAGGTGCTCCACGCGCGAAGTGCCGGGAATCGGCAGCATCACCGGCGAATGCCGCAGCAGCCATGCCAGCGCCAACTGCGAAGGCGTGATCTTCGCCTGTTCCGCGAACTTCGCCAACTTGCTGCCCGCCGCTGACAGCTGCCCTGCTCCCAACGGGAACCACGGGATAAACCCAATCTTCGCGCGTTCAGAATACTCCAGCACGTCCTCTGCCCCACGATCCAGCACGCTATAGCGGTTCTGCACCGTAACAACGGGCACGAGCTTCCGCGCATGTTCAATTTGCGCAACGCTCACTTCAGACAGCCCGATATGCTTGATTTTTCCTTCCGTCTGCAAATCCTTGAGCAACCCCAACTGATCTTCGGCCGGCACCTTGTCGTCAATGCGGTGCAACTGGAAAAGATCGATCCGCTCCACGCGCAACCGGCGAAGGCTCCCCTCGCACGCCTTGCGCAAGTGTTCCGGCTTGCCGTTCGGCACCCACTGGTCCGGGCCCGGCCGTTCTAGTCCGGCCTTCGTGGCGATCACCAATTCTTTCGGATACGGGTAAAGCGCCTCGGCGATAATTTCCTCGCTGACCGACGGCCCGTAAGAATCCGCGGTGTCGATAAAATCAATTCCAAGCTCAACCGCCTTCCGAAGCACTCGAATCGCTTCGGCGCGATCCTTCGGCTCTCCCCAAATCCCCTTGCCCGTAATTCTCATCGCCCCAAAGCCCAGCCGGTGAACCCGAAGGTCTCCTCCGATCACAAAATCTCCGGCCTTCGCCGCCGGCCGCTCTGCACTTGATTGCACTGCGCTTGTGCTCTTCATCTTTGCCCTTCTTTCTGTCCGTCGTCGCACACCAGGAAGCGCGAGCCGTTACCCCCACTGATCCGGTGGTTCGCGCAGACTCCCGCCGCTTCCGGCATTTTTTCGGGCGGTCCAGGCCTGCCTATTTCAGATGAACAAATCCCCTCGGTTGTTGCAGCTTTTTTTGATTCGTGGGTCGGATTTGGCCGCTATTCCCGGCGGTCAGCCGTGGTTCGTTCTCCGCATCCCGGCGCCATGCCGCGGGAACACGTGCAATTTAGCTTTACCCTTTTTGCGTGGGAAGCCCCGCGCCGGTCCAGCCTTTCCATCCGCCATCCATCGATTCCACGTTTGTGTAGCCCATCTTCTGCAGATTGTCCGCCGTGAGCGCGGAACGAAAACCTCCGCCGCAATAAAGAATGATCTTCGCGCCGGTGTCCGGCACGCGCTGCTCGACGTCCCGCTCGATAATTCCTTTGCCCAGGTGAATCGCTCCGGGCAAATGGCCCTGCGCCCATTCGCTCTCTTCCCGCACGTCCACCAGCACGAATTTCTCGCCCGCATCCATGCGGCGCTTCACGTCCGCTACGTTCGTTTCTCTGATTCGCTTCTTGGCATCATTCACCAGCGCAAGAAATTTTTCCGCGTGTGCCATCTGAGCCTCCATCTCCTTTGGAATTGTGAACTCCATCATAACGCCGCATCCCCAAAGAAAAAGGGCGTCTCGCATTGTTGCGGACGCCCTCTCATCGCAAACCCTTCCAACTACCGACAGCTAGGGTTTCACCGTCTCTACCTCCGCTGGCGGAATCGGAGTCGGCGTTTCGGCCCCTTGCGGATCTATGCTCTTATTCGTCACTTTTTCTGACGGCACTTTGCATCCTTGCTCCTGCTCTTGCCCCCGGCGACCCGCCGTAAACCGGCTCGTCTCTCTCACGCGCGTCCGCACGCCGTCAATCACTGCGGGAATCGCGTTATGCTTTTCCCCGCGAATCAGGTAAATCATCAACGCGGCTTCTCCCGGCGCGTCGGCACTCGACGTAATCCCCACTCCCTGGACGCCCTGCTGCTTCATCAGTTCGGCCACGCGCGCCGCGTGAACCGCCGTCGCGCGCTCCACTTCCGTTTTTTCCAGCGCGCTCACGGTAAACACGTCTTGTGCCGGAACGATTCGCGATGCCGCCTCATATTCGAGAATTCCATGCGGCGTCGGCTCGTCCATCGCCACGATTCGCGTTGCCACTCCCTCAATCGTCGTCGGCAGCTGCGTTGGCTTCTGCCGCGGATTCACCACGATCAGCACCGCGGCCTCTCCCGGGCGATCCGTGCTCGCCACCACGCCTACCGCATTGATATAAGGATTCGCCAGCAGTTCCGGCGCGTGCAAATCGCGCGCCCGTTGCGCCAGCGCTATGGAAGCAGCATCCGGGGAAATCGCGGCCCGCGCCACCGCTGACTTCACGGCCGCGCCCGCCAGCGTGCACCCGATCACCTGGTGCGTCGATGCGGTTCCCACGAACGAAGGCTGGTTCCCCTGCTGATCCGCCAACGCCGCCAGCACATCCTTAACGGGATTTCCCACCGTGTCCGTATCTGACCCCGCGTAGAGAAGCGCCACGGGGTCGGCCGTGACTCGGTCCACGATCAGCGACCCTGAGTCTCCTCCAGCGCTGAAAGTTCCGCCGGACACTGAAATCTGATTACTGTAAGTGACATTGAAACTCGTTCCGCCATTGCACTGCGTCTGGTAGGTGACCGATGTGTTCAATCCAATCGCGGCAACCGTCGAGCATGTCAGCCCGGTAGTCCGGCCGCTCTTAGCCACCGCCTCACCGACTGCAGCAGGAATTCCTATCCCTTGATGAGGTGGCCCGGGATCCGCGGCACTTCCCGTGGCTGTTGCACCCAATGAAAGAATGTTCCCCGTCAAATCCACCGCGCCCGGCACGATCAGCGCAATCGCGGCATCCACGTTGGTGCCCGCAGCCTGCAGATTCACAAACGACGTCAGATTCGCCACCGTATTCGTTCCCGTGGTCGAGCAGTTCGTTTCAATAATCGCCGGCTGCGAGATCGGCTCTCCCGGCGATGCTTGATCGCTCCTCGCCAGCACGTGGTTGTTGCTCAAAATGTAGAAACTGCCGTTGCGAATCAGGAGCGCGCCCAGCGTCCCACCGCAGCAAAACTGGCCGCTCTTGTCGTCAGCGTCGCCCCCGGACGTTCCGAGCTTTATGGGCAAGCTCTGCGCATTCTGATTCGGGTTCGACTGAAACACCTGAACGCGGCCCGTTCCCGACTTTGTCGTGTCCGCCTGCGAAACCGCCGTCACCACTACTGTGGAAGGATTTGGCACTACCGACGGCGCCGTGTACAGACCGCTGCCGGTTATCGTTCCAACCGTCGCATTTCCTCCCGCCACTCCGGCCACTTCCCAGTTCACGGCCGTGTTCGTCGTACCCGTCACGGTCGCGCTGAATGGCACCGTCTGCCCAACCACCACCGAGGTCGCGCTGGGAGACACCGTCACGGCAATTGGCGTTGGGTTTCCGCCACCTCCGCCGCCACCATTCTTCACATCCGACAACCCGCTGCATCCGGCGAACCATAAAACGCACATCAATAAGAGTAGTTTCTGGCTTCGTCCCATCGGTATCCCCCGGCGCTTATCCATAGCAAGGCTAGCATGTACCTGCAGAGCCAACAGGAATCTGGAATATCCCGGTGACCTATCTGTCGCCTGCCCTTCAGGACAGGTCGGTTGAGGTTTCTTAACGCTCTCGACTTCCTGGGCTGGAAGGTGCTAAGTCGTCAATCCAAGTCACGCCAGTTCGGGCCGGTTCCGATCTCCACCACCAGCGGCACCGCCAGTTTGTGGACGTTCTCCATCTCTTCCTTCACCAGTTTTTCCAGCTTGCTTTTTTCCTTCACCGGCAGCTCAAACAGCAATTCGTCATGCACCTGCAAAATCATCTTCGCGGCCAGCTTCTCTTTCTTCAACCGGGCATCGATCGAAATCATCGCCATCTTGATCAGGTCCGCCGCCGTCCCCTGCAACGGCGAATTCAGTGCCGTGCGTTCAGCAAAATTCCGCAGTTGCACTTGCGGTGAATTGATTTCTGGGATCGGCCGGATCCTTCCAAACAACGTCTTCGCTACTCCCGTCTTCCGCGTCTCCACCAGCACGTTATCCAAATACTGTTTCACCCCTCGATACCTTGTGAAATACGCGTTGATGAATTGCGACGCCTCTTTCTGCTCGATTCCCAACTGCTGCGCCAGGCCGAACGCCGAAAGCCCGTAAATAATTCCAAAATTGATTGCTTTGGCCGCGCGGCGGTGTTCTCCCGTCTGCGCCATCGGCCCCACGCCAAACACTTCCTGTGCCGTTCGCGCGTGGATGTCCTCGCCGTTCCGGAACGCCTCAGTCAGCACAGGGTCCTTCGAAAAATGCGCCATGATGCGCAGCTCAATCTGCGAATAATCCGCCGACAGCAGGATTTGCCCCTTCTGCGCCACGAAGGCCGCGCGGATCTCCCGCCCCAACTCGCTGCGAATGGGAATGTTCTGCAAATTCGGATCGCTTGAGCTCAGCCGTCCCGTCGCCGTCCCCGTTTGCGAAAAACTCGTGTGCAGCCGCTTCGTCTCCGGATGAATCAGCTTCGGCAGCGCATCCACGTAGGTCGACTTCAGTTTCGCAATCTCACGATACTCGATCACCTTCCCTGGCAGTTCGTGCTGCTCCTTCATCTCTTCCAGAATGTCCGCCGCCGTCGAACGCACTTTTCCTTTGCCACGCCGCGCGGGCGGTTGCAGGTTCAGCTTATCGAAGAGAATTTCCGCCAGTTGCGTCGGCGAATTCACGTTGAATTCCGATCCGGCCAGCTTCCAGATCTCCTTCTCCAGCCGCCGCACCTCTTTCTCCATCGAGTGCGACATCTTCGCCAGCGCATCCGGATCCACCAGGATTCCCGTCCGTTCCATATCCGCCAGCACTCCCGCGAGCGGCAGGTCAATCTTTTCGTAAACGCTGTCGAGGCCCTGCGCCTCCACCTCTTTCCGCAAAACCGGCGCCAGCTTCTGCAGATAATCTGCCCGCTCCCCTCGACCTCCGCCGATCGGCACATTAAACTGCCGGAAAATCACGTCCGTGAAATTGTGGTTCGCGGTCGTTGGCCGCACGAGATAAGAATAAAGTTGTGTCGCGTGTTCGATCTTTTCTCCGCCGCCCGCCAAAAGTTGAAATAATTTCGGGTCGTGCACTATCTTTCGCCGCTTCCCATCCTGCACCGCCTCGGTCAGCGCTTTCATCGCTTCGCCCTTTTCGTCCGCCCAAACCGCCCGCCCCTCTCCCTCCTTCTGCGAAACCTCAATCCCCGCCACCCGCGTCCCGAACCCCTCCGCCTCGCGTTCCCCCGCCTCTAGATTCAGCCATACTGCCAGCTCAGTCTTCACCGGCAGTTTTTTCAGATACGTCTTGAATTCCTCTACATTCCCAAATTGCGCGTAATCCTTCTTCTCTCCCGTATCCGTCGCTTGCGATTCCTCGCTGGCTTTCCCGGCCTCGATGCTCGTCTCGTTCGCCAGCAACTCCTTGAGCAGCGAATTAAATCCCAGCTCCCGGTAAAGCTCTGCCAGCGCCGCCGGATCCCCCGCGCGGACCTGCAACTTCTCCAGATCCACCTCCAGCGGCACCTCCAAGTTGATCGTCGCCAGCTGCTTGCTCATCATCACTTGCTCTCGCTGCTGCTGCAGCGCCTCGCGGTACCTCTTGTTCGTCACCTCATCCGCATGATCCAGCGCGCTCTCCACGCTCCCGTACTTCTGTATCAGCTCCGTCGCGCCCTTTTCTCCAATCCCTTTCGCGCCCGGAATATTGTCCACCGTGTCGCCCAGCAGCGCCATCAGGTCGATCACTTTCCCCGGCGGCACTCCCAGGATTTCCGTCACCTTCGCCGCATCTACAATCGTGTCGGCCTTCGCGCCGCCCGATCCCGTCCGCAAAATCCGCACCCCGGAATTCACCAGCTGCATCATATCCTTGTCGTTCGATACCACCAGCACGTCCAGCTTGTTCGCCGCCTTCTTCGCCATCGTGCCGATCACGTCGTCCGCTTCGTACCCGTCGAGCTCCAGGATCGGCAGCCGCATCGCCTCGCACAACCGCCGCACATACGGTAACTGCACGCTCATCTCATCCGGCATCGGCGGCCGCTGCGCCTTGTACTTCTCAAACAATTTGTCGCGAAACGTCGGCTGACGCGTATCAAAGACAATCGCCACGTACTCCGGCTGGTAATCCTTCAACAGCCTTCTCACGATATTCGCGAACAGGAACGGCACCTTCGTCGGCATGCCGCTCGGCGCGTTCATCCGCACCATTGGCGCGTAAAACGCCCGGTAGATGTGCGCCATCGCGTCCACAAGAAACAGTTTTTTCGCTGCAGAAGGCATGCGGGCGAGTATAGCAAAGCCCCACGTCCCCGGACGCCCACCATAAAGTGAAAGGGCGCACTCGCGTGCGCCCTTTCACTCGTCCATTTTGCAGCTCGCTTACGGCTTCGGAGTTTCCGCCGAACCCGCCGCCTGCGTCACCAGCAGCATTTGCGTGCCGCTAGCCAAGTGCAGATTCTTTCCCGCGGAAGTGATGACCGACCCTTGCGCAGCGCTCGATGTCGCTGAACTCAGGTTCACTCCCTGCATGCCGAAAACTCCCCGGCTGCTCGACATCAATTGGCCCGTAGCATTCAGTCCGCCCGTCGCTCCCTGTCCGGGCGTCGCCGAATGCACAGTCGAATTCAGCGCTCCGCCCGCTCCGCCCGCGGTGTTGCCCGCGCTAGCGGCCGTATTCGTCACCGTGCCCGCGGCTCCGCCCGCCGTAGAGGTCACTCCCCCCAGCGCGCCGCCACCCACGGCCCTGCCCGATCCACCGGCATACGCTCCCGCGCCTCCCGCTGCGGCCAGGTCCTCGCCGGCATTCGCGGTTGCGGCCGATTGCGCGGATGCCAACGCCTGGATCGCCACGTTCAACGGCATCTCCTGCCCGTTTTTCAGAATCGCTTTGTCAAACACAATGCCCAGTGCAGATTCCGAAGCTCCGTTTGCCCGAGCTGAAGCTTGGGTCACGTGACCTACAAGTTTCGATCCCTTCGGGATGACTGTCTTGCCGTTTGATTTTGTCGGCTCGGTCGTGCGCGCCGCCACCGGATCGCCCGGCTTCGCTTTCTTCGCTTCGACCGGCGCTGTCAACTCCGCATTGATCGCCACCCCAGTTCCAAGCGAAGCGTTGGTCTGCCCATTCTGAGCCGACGCAGCCGAAGCCGCCGAAGCGGATCCTGAACCCTGCGCCTGCGTCTTCCCGGCCTCGACGGATGTCTGGCCCCCCGCTTGAGCTCCCGCCTGCGCGTCCGCTTGCGTTTGTGCAACAGCGAGGCCGCCAAACAGGATCCCGGCCACAAATACTAACCCAGTGCGTTTCATATGCGAATCCTCCTCAATTCAACCGTCATTAAGCAGGCTGGGCTTGCCCGACAAGACATAAGGGTAGCGACGGTGTGATTTGATAGTCGCAAGCCACGTGCCACTGCTAGATCCTTCATTATCAATAAGTTATGGATTGACGATGCGAAAAAAACCTGGCAAAACCTGTGAAAAACGCCCTCGCAAAGGAAAGAATTACATGCACTGGGCGAGCAATAGGCGGGATCCCCGGCAAGGCCTCAAACAATCCCCAACGGCTTCGCCACTTCCGCCAAAATCTCCGCCGCCTTCAGCAGGTGCTCCCGCTTATGCGCCGCGCTCACCATCGCCCGCAGCCGCGCCTTGCCCTCCGCCACCGTCGGATACGCTACGGCCGGCGCGAACACCCCCGCCTCGAAGAGTTTCCGCGAAAACTCATACGCTTTCGCCCCATCACCAACGTGAATCGGAACGATCGGCGTCTCGCTCGTCATAAACTGAAACCCGCGCTTCTTCAATTCCCTCTTGAAAAATTTCGTGTTTGCCCAAAGCTTCTTCACCAGCTTCTCGCCGTCCGGTGAATCGAGCAGCGCAAACGCCGCCTGGCACGCAGCCGCCGTAGCCGGCGGGTGCGAAGTCGAAAACAAAAACGGCCGCGCCCGCAAATACAAATAGTCAATCAGGTCCCGCGAACCGCAGACATACCCACCCATCGACCCGATCGCCTTGCTCAGCGTCCCCACCTGGATGTGCACGCGGCCGTGGCACTGGTGATGATCCACGGTCCCGCGCCCGCCGCGCCCGAGCACCCCGCTCGCATGCGCGTCGTCCACCATCATGATGCAGCCATATTTCTCCGCCAGTTCGCAAAGCTCCGGCAGCGGCGCGATATCCCCGTCCATCGAAAACACGCCATCGGTAATAATCAGTTTCTTCCCCGGAAACGCCGCGTGCTCCTGCAGGATACGCTCGCAGTCCTTCACATCCTTGTGCTTGAACACCTTAATCGTGGCCTTCGAAAGCCGCGCCCCATCAATAATCGAAGCGTGGTTCAGCTCGTCCGAAATGATCAGGTCCTCTTTCCCGAGCACCGCCGAAACCGTTCCCGCATTCGCCGTGAATCCCGACTGGAACACTACGCAAGCTTCCACGTTCTTGAATTTCGCGATCTGCTCTTCCAGCTCCATGTGCAGCTTCATCGTCCCCGCAATCGTCCGCACCGCGCCCGCCCCCACTCCCAATTTCCGCACCGCCTCAATCGACGCCTTCCGCAGCCTTTTGTCCGACGTCAGTCCCAAATAATTGTTCGACGCCAGGTTGATCACTTCGCGCCCGTCAAACACGCACACCGGCCTCTGCTCGCCTTCCAGCACACGCAACTTCGGCGCCACGCCCTTCGTCCGCAAATCATTCAACGTCTCCGTCACATACAACAACGGATTCCGCTTCGTGGCCATCGTTCCCGTTTCACTCATCTCTTCTTCTCCGGCTTCTGCGCTCTCTGTGTCCCCGGTGGTGAAATCCCGATTCCTAACTCTTCAACCCATTCGGATAAATCAAAATCTTCCCCGCCAATCCATTCTGCAATTTACTAAACGCATCCTCGAATTTCTCCAGCGCAATCTTCTCCCCAAACAGCGGCTCCAGGTTCAACCGCCCCGCCTTCAGCAGCGCCGTCATCTGTACCCAAGTCTGATACATCCTTCGCCCGTAAATCCCCTGCACCGTCGCGCCCTTGAAAATCACGTCATTCACCAAATCCAGCGGCACATTCTCCGTCGGAATCCCCAGCAGCGAAGCGCGCCCTCCTGCTCGCAGCGCCTTGAAGCCCTGCTGGATCGCCGACGGCACCCCGCTCATCTCCAGCAGCACATCCACTCCCGTTCCGCCCGTCTCCGCCAAAATCTTTTTCAGCGCATCTTCCGCCGCCGGATTGATCACCACGTCCGCGCCCATCTGCTTCGCCATCTCCCTCCGGGGCGCGTTCGTCTCCGTCGCAAACACCGTCGAGCTCCCACATGCCTTCGCCACCGCAATCGACATCAATCCAATCGGCCCGCAACCCGTCACCAGCGCCGTCTGCCCCGCAATCGTTCCCGCCAACACCGTGTGCACCGCGTTCCCCAGCGGATCCAGAATCGCTCCATACCGCTCCGGAATTGCCGGGTCCAATATCCAGATATTCGTCGCCGGAATCTTCACAAACTCCGCGAACGCCCCATCCTGATCAATCCCGATCACCTTAACGTTCGGGCAGATGTGCGCTTCGCCCAGCCGGCACTGGTGGCAATGCCCGCAATTCACGTGCATCTCCGCGCTGACGAAATCGCCCGCCCGCACCGCCGTCACGTCCGCGCCGACGCGTTCCACCACGCCGCAGAATTCATGCCCCAGCGTCACCGGAGGCTTGATCCGCCCCTGCGACCACCGGTCCCACCCATAAATATGCAAATCCGTCCCGCAAATCGAAGCCGCCTTCACCCGCACCAGCACGTCCCCGTGCCCCACCTCCGGCACCGGCACGCTCTCAATCTGCAACCCTCTCGCCGCGTCCATCTTCCGCAGCGCCTTCATCGTGGCAGGCATTCCAACAAGCTCCTCACTACTTCCCCAACTAATCAACGCACAATCTCAAATCCTAGCACCCTTTGGAGCGCGGTGCGCGCAGCCGCCGCTTCCCCGCCGTAATCCGCACTACCAAACTCTCCTCCCGCAGGCCTCCAAAATTTCCGATTACACGCCAGGTCTCGAAGTACTTGAGGGTGCCCCATATCTGGCGATCGCGGGGCAATGCCTTCTTCTCTTCTGCTTTCTCTTTCGTTACTTCGTTACTTCTTTACTTCCTTACTTCCTTACTTCTTCTTTCTCCTCATCCCCCCGATCGGCTCCCTCCGGTTCATCTTCGCCGCCGCCACAATCAACTTTTTTAACGCCGGCCTCTTCAAATCCTCCACCGTCCGCAGTTTCACATGCAGGAGATTCTTCCCCGTGCCCTCCAGCAGCTTCTCCGGATCCGGCAGCGATGTCCCCCGCAAAAATCCGAACGTCACATGATTCTTCCCCACCATGAAAAAAGACATCGGCCCATTCGACTCGAACGTCGGGATCCTCCACGGATTCACCGACTCCATGCTCCCGCTAACCGACTTCTTCACCAGCCGCCGTAACCCCTCCGCCACGGCAATCAGCTTCGGCCCTTTCTTCTCGACATAATCATCAATCCACGCCCGCGCCTGTTTTCCCGAAATCCCCGGCATCACTCACCTCCGTTCGCAATCCGGCCACATTCTATTCCTTTTTTCCCGTCGTCCCGGTTTTCCCGCTTTCCCCATCGCACCTTACTCCCTTTACCTCCTTTACTTCCCATCTCCCCCACGCATCCAACCTAAAATGAAATCTTTCTCTTCTCCCCCGCGTATCATGGTCTGACGCCACCTCCATGCCCACCGCCGATCCCGCCATCCGACTCGACCGTGTCTCCCGCCACTACACCATGGGCGAAACCTCCGTCCGCGCCGTCAGCGAACTCTCTCTCTCCGTCGCCAACAACGAATTCCTCGCTCTCCTCGGCTCCTCCGGCTCTGGTAAATCCACGCTCCTAAATCTCATCGCCGGTCTCGACCGCCCCACTTCCGGCTCCATCTACGCGCACGGGCAGAACATCGCCTCCCTCAACTCGCTCGATCTTGCCCGCTACCGCTCGAACACCATCGGCATGATCTTCCAGTCCTTCAACCTTCTGCCGCGCATGACTCTCGAAGAAAATATCGAGCTTCCTCTTCGCCTCGCCGAAGTCGATCGCGCCGAACGTCCCGCACGCGTCCGCGAAGCCCTCGAGCGCGTTCGCCTCACCCATCGCCTCGGCCACCGCCCCACCGAACTTTCCGGCGGCGAACAGCAGCGCGTCGCCATCGCCCGCGCCCTCGTCAATCGCCCGAAAATTCTTCTCGCCGACGAGCCCACCGGCAATCTCGACTCCGCCACCGGCGAAGCTATCCTCACGCTTCTCCGCGAACTGCAATCTCAACTCGGCATGACCATCGTCATGGTCACTCACGAACGCCCCCTCGCCGAAGCCTTCGCCGACCGCCTCGCCATCATGGGCGACGGCAGGCTCCTTTCTAGCACTTCTCTGAAAGGCCTCCCGCAATGAAGCCCCGCGACCTCACCGATCTCGCCCTCCGCAATCTGCGCGAAGCCATCCTTCGTAACGCCCTCACCACGCTCGGCGTTGCCGTCGGTGTCGCATCACTCGTCGCCATGCTTTCCCTCGGGGTCGGCCTGCAGCAACTCGCTGCCAAGCGCCTTTCCCAAAGCGGCCTCTTCGACACCATCCTCGTCACTCCCAAAAACGCTTTCCGCATGGGCCGCCCGCAACGCGAACCAGACTCCGGCAAGCCTCCGCGCGTTTTGGACGATGATGCCCGCAAGGAAATGGAAAAGCTTCCCAACGTCATCGAGGTCTATCCGCAAGTGCGTTTCTTCACCGAAGTTCGCTTCAACAACAAGCCGTTCGCCACCGTCGTCGCCGGAATGCCCGACTCCGCTCGAAACTCCGGCTCCTTCGACGGCATGCAGGGTACTTTCTTTTCTTCCACCACTGCCAACGAAGCCGTCCTCCAAATCGAATTCGCGAAAGAACTCTCTGAGAAAACTTCTTCGCTCATCGGTCAGGAACTCGTCCTACGCTACGCCGAACGCCAATCTCTTCCATCCTCCGCAACAAACACCGATCCGTCTGCGAATCCCCAAGATGCATCGGGCGGCGGCTTCTCCGTCGTTCCCAAAGAGCTCCGCCTCAAAATTGTCGGCATCGTCGAAACCGAACCCGCGGCCGGCTATGGAGGCTACGGCAACGCGCGCCTCCTCATGCCTCTCCTAACCGCCTCCACGCTCCGGGCCGCCCAAGTCAACGACCTCCGCGACATCGTCCGCGATTCCAACGCCGGCAAAACCACCTATGCCTCGCTCTCCGTTCGCGCCAAATCCCCTTCGCAGGTCGACGCCCTGGAAACCTCCATCAAAAAAATGGGCTTCAACGCCTTCTCTCTCCTGGACGCCTCGAAATCCTTGCGCACCTTCTTCACGGTCTTCGATAGCCTCCTCGGCATCTTCGGCTGTCTCGCTCTCGCCGTCGCCACTCTCGGCATCGTCAACACGCTGGTCATGGCCATCCTCGAACGCCGCCGCGAAATCGGCGTATTGAAAGCCCTCGGCGCAGCCGATTCCGACGTCCAGCAACTCTTCTTCCTCGAAGCCGGCGTGATGGGCTTTTTCGGCGGCATCTTCGGCGTTCTGTTCGGCTGGCTCCTCGGTCGCGCCGTCACCTTCGGCACCAACGTTTATCTTGCGCGCCAGAATCTCAATCCCATCGAACTCTCTTCCGTTCCATGGTGGCTCGTCGTCAGCGCGCTCGTCTTCGCCATCCTTGTCAGTCTCGCCGCCGGCCTCTATCCTGCTTCTCGTGCCGCCAAGCTCAATCCTGTCGACGCCCTCCGCTATGAGTAGTCCGGCATCTTCCTCCCCTATTTCCGTAGCAACGCAGAAACTCCAAGTGCTTGAGGGTGCCCCACCCTTTGCGTTGTTGGCAAAGGGTGGGCTCTCACGATCAAACGCAACGACCTTCCGCTCTTTCCTTTACTTCCTCTTCCTCCTCAACCTCCTCTTCCTCCCCCTCTTCGCATCTACCGGCCGCGTCGAATGCAACTCCCTCCCCAGTAAAATCCTTACGCGCAGCGTTCCTTACTGCATCGTTCTTCCTCCATCTTTCGACGCCGACAAAACAAAGCACTTCCCCATCCTCTATTCCCTCCACGGCCTCGGCGACAACGAACAGTTCTTCGTCCACTCCGGCGCGTGGAATCTCGTCGAAGACCTGCGCGAAAAAGGTGAGCTGAAAAGTTTTCTGATCGCCACGCCGGACGGCGGTGCAAACTTCTACATCAATTCAAAGGACGGCAAGAACCGCTACGAAGATTTCCTTCTGCAGGAATTTTTCCCTTTCATCGAAAAACGCTACCGCGTCACGCCTGGCCGAGCCAACCGCGCCATCTCCGGCGTCTCCATGGGCGGCTACGGCGCCCTGCATCTCGCCTTTCGCCACCCGCAACTTTTCGGGGCCGTCAGCGCCCACAGCGCCGCGCTCATCGAAAAACTTCCCAGCTTTCTTGGCGCCTCTCCCAGTTCTCCCCGAGCCCGCGTGCTCGGCGGCGTTTTCGGCAATCCGCCCGATCCCGTTTTCTGGGACCAGAACAGCCCCCTCGTCCTCGCCCGCACAGCCAACCTCGCCGGCCTCAAAATCTATTTCGACTGCGGCGACAACGACGACTACGGTTTCTACGCCGGCGCCACCGCCCTCGATAAAATCCTCACCGCGCGCCACATCTCCCACGAATTTCATCTCTATCCCGGCCGCCACGACGCTGCCTACTTCGCCGAACATCTTCCCGCTTCGCTCCAGTTTCACTCCCAACTCTTTCCCAACCCCTGATCCGCCCGCATCAATCCGCATCCCAATAATTTCCGCAATCTTCTCCACGACATTCTCAATTCCGTTGTAGAATCCTCCCCGTTTGCCGCGCACAAAACTCTGGAGGTCTTATGTATCGTCTCGCCAATGCAATTCTTCTTGCCATCTGCGCTTCCACGCTTCTCCCGCATTGCGCCGCGGCTCAAGACAAGCCTGCTGCCTCTCTTGCTCCCGCCGTCACCGGCGCCCGCGGCGAATTTCTCGCCGAAGTCGCCTACTACGAGCAGCGCTACACCCGCCTGGCCGAAGCCCTTCCCGCCGAAAAATATTCCTGGCGCCCCGCCGAAGGCGTCCGCTCGATCGGCGAGGTCTACACCCACATCGCCGCCGCCAATTACGGCGTCGCCCGCGCGCTCGGCACTCCTCCCCCAGCCGGCTTCGATCCCAAAGCCCTCAACGCCCTCGCGGCCGACAAAGCCAAAACCGTGCAAGCCCTTAAGGATTCCTTCGTGCATTTCCGTGGCGCGATTCTCGCCATCAAGGATGCAGACCTGAACAACGCGCAAAAATTGTTTGGCCAGGACACCACCGTCCGCGGCGCCTTCTTCATGATCACTGGCCACTTCGGCGAACATCTCGGCCAATCCATCGCCTACGCCCGCCAAAACGGCATCGTTCCTCCCTGGACCGAAGAGCGCCAGAAGCAGGAAGCCACCAAGCCCAAGCCGTAATCCTCCTTGGCCCTAATCCTTCTCGCATGAAGGGGCACGATAAATAAATCGTGCCCTCTTCTCCGCGCCCGTCTTTTCCGTGTCCTCTATGGCGCCTCCGTGTTCTAGTGTGTTATTCCTTTCCTCTCTCCCCGGAGGCCCCATGGAAAAAGTTCTCGGCATCGGCGGACTCTTCTTCCGCTCGCGCGACCCGCAAGCTCTCGCCGACTGGTACGCCACCCATCTCGGCGTTTCTCCCGTCCCCGCCAACTACGACGACCCTCCCTGGCGCCAACAAGCCGGTCCCACCGCGTTCGCTCCCTTTCCCGGCAACACGCGCTATTTCGGCGACCCCTCCTCGCCGCAACCTCTCCAATGGATGGTCAATTTCCGCGTCGCCAATCTCGACGCCATGCTCTCCCAACTCCGCGCCGCCGGTATCGAAGTCAGCCTCGACCCCGAAACCTATCCCAACGGCCGCTTCGCCCGTCTCCACGACCCCGAAGGCAACCCCATCGAACTGTGGCAACCCACAGGCCGCGACGCCTGAACAACAAACAATTTGCCTCCTCTTTATACACAAAGCCGCTGGCGCGGACTGCCATCTGCGCCGGCGGCTGATTTTGCTTTGCAATTAACTGTCTATGCGGCTAGGGCTTCTTCTTGTCTGGTTCCTTGGCGACGACGGGTTCCATCGTGCTGGTCTTGGTCGCCGTCTTGGGTTTGGCTGTGGCGGCCATCACTGCTTTCGGCTGCCAGAAGTCCATTGCCACTTTGGCGACTTCCTCAGGTGGATTGCTAAGATCCGGCGAGAAGCGATAAAGAGTGGACTCCGCGATCTCCACGGAATCGGCGTTGACTTGCTGGAATTTCTTGTACCCTTCCTCGCCGAGCATGTCCTTCATGGTGGGATTGTGGTCGAAGCCGCCCATGGATGAGCGCAGGCTAGTCACATAGAAAGTGGTGCCTTTACTGCCTTCGATCACTTGCGATACGAAAACCGGCTGCGCGTCGGGATTGTTTTCGCCGGCTTCCTTCATATTCTTCAGAAGGGCCTCGAAATCGTCCACGTGGCCGGGGCGAATATGCACGGCCGTCGTACGCAAGACGCGGGACTCACCAACCAGTTTGACGTAAGCATCGGCGTCTTTCGGAGCTTTGCGGCTCAGGTCCCAACGGCGGCGGCGCAGTTCGCTGCGGGACGACACCAGACAGTTGTTGAAGTCCTGCCCCATTTTTTGGGCAGCTTCTTTGCCGAAAGCCTTGTTGGCGGCGGCCATCACGGCTTCGTTCATTTTGTCGATTTCGGCGTAGTCTTTGCGGATGCTGGTGAACTGGTACACGTTGTTTTCACCGTAGAGGGCTTCCATGGCGAGCCAACGGTCGCCACCGAAGCGGCGGTTGGCATCGGCCCACTTTTTGGTGAGGGCCTGGAAATCGGCCACTTTTTCCGGTTTCACTTTGGCAATGAAAACGTCGAGATAGTCTCCCTGCGCGTGGACAGCGGCAGGCGCGGCCAGGCACACGGCTACTGCGAAGGCCCCAAGGGCTCTGCGGAAAGACATACGTACCTCCTTGTACGGGGACTGCTGGGAAGGAACCTAGTGCGCGGACTCTACACCCAGGCGCAGGACGGGTCAAGAACCAGGTCGTGACAGAACCAGGTCGTTCGTTTACCCTGAGACTGCCGAAGTACTTTTCTCTTCACTCTTCTCTGCCCCCTCAGCGCCTCCACCTAAACTCTTTTTCTTTGCTTCTCCCCTCTGCTACCGTTCTCTTATGTCTACGCCATTTGTGGATCGAAATGCGGACCCCGCCATTCACGGCTTCATCCACCAACCCGCGCGCGCGAATGGCGACGCCATCGTCCTCACGCATGGCGCTGGCGCAAATTGCGATTCCAAGCTGCTGCTGGAAATGGCCGCCGCCTTCGCGGCCTCCGGCTTCCGTGTCTTGCGCTTCGATCTGCCCTTCCGCACCATGCACCCGCACGGTCCGCCCGGTCCCGGCAGCGCCCTAAAAGATCGCCAAGGCCTGCGCCGGGCTGTAGCCATCATGCGGGAGATGATGCGGGAGACCACCAAGGGGCGCGTGTTTCTCGGCGGGCATTCCTATGGAGGACGCCAAACAACCATCCTGGCCTCCGAAGAGCCCGGCTTGTTCGACGGCTTGCTCCTGCTCTCCTACCCCCTGCATCCTCCGCGAAAACCCGCTGAACTGCGCACCAGTCATTTCCCGAAGCTGGCCACCCCTGCCTTCTTCGTTCACGGCACACGCGATCCTTTCGGCGCCATCGCGGAAATGCAATCGGCCCTGAAGCTGATCCCCGCCCCGCACGCCCTTTATGAAGTGGACGGAGCCGGCCACGAGCTTCTGTCGCCCAAAATCACCGCCGAATTGCCCGCTCGCGTCGCCACCGAATTTCAACTCTTCCTGAAGTAGCGCCGGTCCGATTGGGCCGTCGTCACGAAAATCTTCCTCCTCCATTCGAATCTCGTCCCCCAACCCCTCCGCGTACCCGTTCGGTATTTTTTGCTCTCAACGATTCGTCAGCGTCCGCTCTCTTGTCGCGGATTGCAACCGGCATGAAGAAGGTCTCTCTAGTCTCTGAACTGTCAACTTTCAACTTTTGACTCTGAACTACCTGCTGCGAACTATCCCCCCTCAACTGGTCGCTGGCCACCGGTCGCTGGCCACTGCTATCATTCCCGGCTTGCACGCACTGGAGGTGGCATGGGGTTCGACGAGCGTCTGGCGGAGGTACGCACTGGCTTCGAGCGGTCCTTCTGGGTCGCGAACGTCAGCGAACTCTTTGAGCGCCTTTCCTATTACGCCGCCTTCGCTTCGCTGGCGCGGTATCTGCACGAGGCGTTGGACTTCCCCACCGAGCGTGCGGCCGATCTTTCCGGACTTTTTGGCGGGCTGGTGTGGTTCCTGGCGATTTTTGGCGGCGCGATCGCCGACCGGCTGGGGTTTCGGCGGGCACTGGCGATCGCCTATCTCATCCTCGCCGGCTCGTATTTCCTACTAGGCTCGCTAGGCGCGCCATGGCTGGCGCCCCTGCGCAACGCAGTGCCACTGGTGGCGCTGGTAACGTTTGTGTTGATGCTGCCGGCGCTGGGCGTGGCGATGGTGAAGCCGAGTGTGGTTGGCACGACGGCGCGCGCGTCCAATGAAAATGTACGCTCGATCGGGTATTCGATTTACTACACGCTGGTGAATATTGGCGGGGCGCTCGGCCCCTTTGTCGCGTCGTGGGTGCACCGGCATTTGAGCGTTGAAAATGTTTTCCGCGTGGCGGCGGCCAGTGTGTTCCTCATGTTCTTTGCGGTGCTGGCCTTTTTCAAGGAGCCAGAAAAGTCGGGCGACGCCAAGACCGCCAGCCTCGACGAAACGCTGCGCAACTTCGTCAAGGTGCTGGGCAATCCGAAATTCATGATTTTTCTGCTGATTTTTTCCGGCTACTGGATTGTCTACTGGCAGGAATTCATTACGCTACCGATTTACATTCACGATTACGTGGATCCGAAGGCGGACACGGAGAGGATGCTCTCAACGGGGCCGCTGGTGGTGATTGCGTTCACGGTGGCATTCAGTGTGCTGACGCAGAGAATTTCGGCGTTCCGCGCGGTGCTGGTGGGGACGCTGGTTTCGATGGTGGCGTTCGCGATTCTGGCGCTCCACTCCAGCATCTATGCGGCGTACGCCACGCTCGTCGTGATCGCCGTCGGAGAACTCATCCAGCAGCCGCGGTATTATGATTATATTTCGCGGCTGGCGCCGGCGGGGCAGCAGGGGACATACATGGGCTTCGCGTTTTTGCCGCTTGGCATTGGCTCGTTTCTGGCCGGACGCATCGGCGGCGCGCTGCTGCACCGCTTTGGCGAAGTGGAGCACCGGCCGCAGCTTTTTCTCTGGGCGCTTACGGCCATCGGACTGGGCACAACCTTGCTGTTGTGGATTTACGACAGAATTGTGAAACCGTCAGAAGTAGAAACAGGAAAATAGAAAGTAATCCAGGAAATCAATTGACCATGCGGCGAAGCGATTCCAGCGCTTGCCGAGCCAGCGAGTAGCGCGGCTCGATATGGATCGCTTCCTGGAAACAGCGCATCGCCTGGCCATACATTTCCTTTCCCAGATAGGCGCGGCCCAGATTGTAGTGCGGAAAATGCCGCGGCTCGTAGCGCCGGGATTCGACGGCCTGCTGCAGCCAGGGAATGGCTTCGTCAAACTGGCCGAGTTCGATCAGGTAGGCGCCAATGTCGTTGTAGGGATTGCCAAAATCGGGGTCGAGTTCGATGGCGCGCTTGCATTCGGCGATGGCGTCCATCAGCCTGCCCTGATAATGATAGGTCCAGCCGAGAAAAGTGTGCGCCTCGGCGGTCGGATGCAGCTCGAGCGAAGACTGGTAGAGCTCGGCGGCGCGATCATAGTCGCCTTCCATCTGCGCCTGATAGGCATCCTGTAATACTTCCCACGCCCGCGTGAGGGTCTCTTGGCTCATGGGGGGATTTTGAACGTAAAAAGCGAGTCCCGTCAAAGGTACGAAAGTTCTAGCTGTGCAAAATCGGCACCCTGTCCTGTGGACGGGGCGGAGGTGGAAATTTGAGACGAGAACGGGGAAAATAAAGGAGTCTCATTTTGAGCAGGCTTGAAATTGAGGGGGGAAGCGTGAATCTTCTTGGGAAAAGTGTACTGATTGCGGCGGGTTTTGCGGGATTGCTCGGCGCGGGGGCTCTGCTTGTGCAGGCGTCGACCACAAAAACGGCGGCTCCGAACGCGGCGGCGGTGGCGCGCGGGAAAACCGTGTTCCAGCAGAAGTGCTCGGTTTGCCACTACGACAACAGCGACCAGAAGAAAATCGGACCGGGATTGAAGGGCCTTTCCAAGCGCGGCACGTTCAGCGTGAACGGCAACAAAATTACCGATGACAGTCTGAAGGCGTGGATCGAGAACGGCGACCAGCTGATGCCGCCGTTCAAAGACGTGCTGGAGCCCGGGCAAATCAAGGATGTGATCGCGTACGTGAGGACGTTGTAGGTTCACGCGCGGAAATTCTGGCGCAACAAAAGAGAAACCCCCGCAAGCCTGCACGAAGCGGGCCGCGGGGGTATTCAATTTCGCTCGCTCCCAGGCGGGAGGAAGAGCTACTTCAGAACGGCGTCCTTCAGGACCTTGGCCGGACGCAGACGGACAACCGTCTTGGCCTTGATCTTGATCGCTTCGCCGGTCTGGGGGTTGCGGCCCATGCGGGCTTTGCGATGAGCCTTTACGACGCGGCCGATACCCGGGATAACAAACTTCCCCGCAGCGCCCTTGGCTTCCTTGACGGCCAACTTGTGGAGCTCATCAAAGAAAGTGACGACTGTCTTCTTCGCGGTGCCGGCTTTCTCGGCGAGATGCGAAACGATTTTGGTTTTGCTCAGTGGCTTAGCTGCCATTTCTTCTGCCTATCCTCCTGATTTTCTATCCACCTCGAGACAATCGAGGCCAGCCACGAGCAGGAAAAACCCCTATTTCCCTGCGAAAAACTCGGGCCGAACCGGACTATAGCGAAGGAAGAAAAAGAACGCAAGGGCAAATGAGCAAAAAAGGCCGAAAAACAGCGATTTTTTTACGAGCATGTGCAAAACGTGCTGATTTCATGCGGTAAAACGCGATTCGGGGGCGAATTCGGGCGTGAGTTGGGGATGTTATCCTGCCTAATTCCAACTTAATCAAGGAGAAGCACCGTGAGCACGAGCAGAAACTGGCGAGAGCTGGAGTAAGAGATATGGAAGGTAATCAGGACCGGCGTGCGTCCCGTGGCGGTGGCGTTGCTTGACGCGGAGCCCGCGGGAGTGAAGAAATTTGAAGGCCCGCGGCCTTCCGGGTGCAGTTGCTGGCGGCTGGCTGCGGAAGGGCGGACGTTTTACACGATTCCCGAGATGCAGAATGGTGCGATGGCGAGCTTGGGCTGCATCGGGAACCGGGTTTATACCGGACCGGATGAGGATGAGATGTACGTGGTTTTGCGGGGCAAGGATCTGTCGATCGACTAAGAGTTTGACGGAAGATAGCGGATAGAAGCCTCTGACGTAATTTGGGAAAATCTGCCTCGCAAGAAAGAGCGAGGTGAATTATGAGTTCGTTTCGAGTCGTTGCTATTCCCAGTGAAGTGGCCGAGCAAGTCAGGAATACGGGGAAATCTCCCAACTATGGTTTCCCGGCGCATCGCGAGGTGGCGGCGGGACGTGCGCCTTGCCGCCATTGCCTGAAGTTAATCCGTAAAGATGAAGAAGAATTGCTGTTATTTACCCACGACCCTTTCCGGGAAATGGGCGAGCCGCCGCTTCCCGGGCCGGTCTATATCCATGCGGAAAACTGCGCCCGTCATCCAGAGAGTGATGCCATCCCGGAAGAGTACCGCGGGCGTCTGTTGACGCTGGAGGGATACGGGCAGAACCGCGCGCTGGTGAAGGAAATTCGCGTGTCCGATGGCGAAGAGGATCGCGCGGCGGAGCAACTGCTCAGCGACGGGCGGATTCGCTATGTGAATGTCCGAAGCACGGAAGCAGGTTGCTTCTTGTTTCGACTAGAGCGCAGCTGAGATTCCCGCAGCCTGCGGCAAAGCGTAAGCTACAATTCGGCGAGGTCTTCATAGAGATGAGCAATGGCCTTGATGCCGCCGTAATAGTTTTCGAGCGCGAGATGCTCGTCGGGAGCGTGGGCATTTTCGTCGGGAAGTCCGAAGCCGATTAGGACGCACGGCACCTTGAACGTGTCGTGCATCTGGGTGACGAACGGGATGGAGCCGCCTTCGCGAATGAAGACCGCCTTTTTACCAAACCCTTTTTGCAGCGCGGACTGGGCCACCTGAAAAATGGGCGCCTTGTACGCCGCGACCCAGGGCTTGCCGGTGCTCAGCACTTCAAAGCGGCAGTGCACGCCCTTGGGGAGAAGTTTGCGGATATGCTTCTCGACGAGCTTGGCAATTTTTTGCGGATTCTGATTCGGCACCAGGCGCGTGGAGAACTTTGCGTAGGCTTTTGAGGGAATGACGGTCTTCGCGCCTTCTCCCTGATAACCGCCCCAGATTCCATTGATTTCAAGTGTGGGACGAATCCACAGCCGCTCGACCGTGGTGAATCCCTTTTCACCGTGGTAACTGGGCGCTCCCACGGCGTGCTTGAAATCCTTCTCTTTCCACGGCAATGCATTCAGCGCCTTGCGTTCCGCGGCGGGAACGGCAGCGACGTCGTCATAGAAACCGGGAACGGCGACGCGGAAATTTTTGTCGTGCAGCTTGGCGAATAGTTCCGCAAGCACGGTGAGCGGATTGGGCACGGCGCCGCCGTATACGCCGGAGTGGAGATCGCGTGCGGGCCCGGTCAGTTCGATCTCGTAGTAGTTCAAGCCGCGCAGGCCGTAGGTGATGGACGGAACGCCTTTGCCGAGCATCGACGTGTCCGAAACCAGCAGGGCATCCGCTTTCAGCTTTTCTTTGTGGCTCTGCACGTAATCCCACAGGCTGACACTGCCAACCTCTTCCTCGCCTTCAATCAGGACTTTGATGTTAACGGGGAATTTACCGTGCAGTTGATGAAGCGATTCGAGCGCCTTCAAATGGATATGAACCTGTCCTTTATCGTCGGCGGTGCCGCGGCCATAGATATTTCCATTGCGCACTTCCGGCTGGAAAGCCGGCGAGGTCCAGAGTTCCAGAGGCTCGGCGGGCTGGACATCATAGTGGCCGTAGAAAAGAACCGTGGGCTTGCCAGGAGCTTCGAGCGATTCAGCGTAAACAAGGGGATGAAGGCTTGTGGGAACGATTTCGACGGTCTTGAAACCTGCGGTGCGCAAACGATCGGCAACCCATTTTGAAGCGCGGTCGATGTCCGGCTTGTGCTCGCTCTTGGCGCTGACGGAGGGGATCCGGAGAAATTCGTAAAGCTCTCCGAGATGCTGCTCGCGACGACTTTCTATAAATTCAGCAAGGTTCATAGGACGCCCCCAGGCGCAATGATAATGAGTCAGTTCTACTCTGCGACTTCCCCAAAATGATGAAGAAAAGCACGGCAGCGGTTTGGTCTTGAATGCGCCCGGCATGATGCCGTAGCCGCTTAGAACATTCTACGGCCAGCCGATTGGGGCTTACAAGTTGCCGGGCAAAATAGCATGGCGATTGGGCACACCTGTCCGAAAGGGCAATTGACGCTTCCCGGAGCCAGACCGATGATGGGCACACTATGCAAGAAACCGCTTTCGCGACAAACCGGCGCAGCCAGCGCATCTTTCACCGGATGAAGCTGCAAGCCCTGGGCCGCAGCCATGCGGGGAAGAAGTTTCGTGAGGTGTGCGAAACCCTGGTGGTGAACTCCCACGGGGGCTTGCTGATGCTGAAGCATGAAGTGGATAACGACGAAATGCTGGTGCTGGTGAATCCGGAAACTCAAGAAGAGCAGGAGTGCCGAATCGTGTTTACCGGGGAGAGCGGCGCAAGAGGCATACGCGTCGGAGTGGAATTTCTGACCCCCGCGCCACACTTCTGGGGAATTGATTTTGATGCGCCCCGCCAGAGCTCCGGGCGGCAGGACCAACCGAACTGAACGAGCTGCCAGTCCAAACAGAGGCTGAGGTGGGCCCTGGCCGGATGCCCCGTCGTCGGCGTTGCGGCGTCATAACAGCGGGAAGCAGCGGAAGAAACCGCAAAACACCTTCAATAAAATGACCCCGCTGGAGGGGTTTCGCACTTCCCGTTTTGCTGCGGCTTACATTTTCCTCGCTTCAAGGGACCGGGCTGATCTATCGCACAGCCAGCACTGCCAATTCGAGATTTGTATTTCGACTGGGGTGCGAGTAGAATCTGCGCCTTCGCGAGGTGTTCGTTGTGCAAAACAATTGTCCGCCCTTTATTGATCCTTGTCTTTCTAATTGCAGCTAGTTGCGTCGTGACCGGGCAAGGATCCATTCTTGCAATCACCCATGTAAACCTGATTGACGCCACTGGTGCGCCCGTCCAGACAGACATGACGGTGATCGTTCAAGGCAAACAGATTTTGCAGCTTGGCAAAAGTGACTCGACAACCATACCGAAGGCAGCGAGAGTGGTCGATGGCCGCGATAAATATCTGATCCCGGGACTCTGGGATATGCATGTTCATGAGATTTTCGGCGCCTGGTTGCCTGAGGACGAAAAAATAACTCCTCTGTTGTTTGTCGCGAATGGCGTTACCGGCGTGCGCGATATGGGAGGCGACCTGGAGGCGCTGAAAAAGTGGCGAGCCAGGATTGCGGAAGGAACGCTGCTGGGGCCTCGGATGATTATTTCCGGCCCCATGCTGGATGGGCCGGTTCCACAATTCCCGAGTTCCGCACCGGTGAAGGATGCCGCGGATGGCCGGCGAATTGTGGACGAACTGCAGAAGAACGGGGCGGACTTCATCAAAATTCAGTCGCTGGTTCCGCGCGACGGATATTTCGCGGCCGCGGATGAGGCGAAGAATGTTGGCATCGTATTTGCCGGACACGTGCCGGATAAAGTGCGTGCGACGGAGGCGTCGAATGCCGGGCAGAAAAGTATTGAGCATTTGACCGGGGTTTTCGAGGGGTGTTCGACGGTCGAGGATGAGTTGATGGCTGCCCCGCGAGGGCCCGGGAGAGGCAAATTCCTTTCAACCTATGATCCAGCCCGGGCAAAAGTGTTAATCGCGCTTTTCGTAAAGAATCAGACGTGGCAGGTGCCAACGCTTTATTGGGAGCGGGGTGAATGGTTGATTGAACAGACAAGCGCGGGCCCGGACCCGCTGGCGAAGTATGCTCCGGCGGCGTGGAGAGTGCGGGCGTGGCCGATGTTTACGACCGGAATAGAAAAGGACTGGTCGACAGATCCTTTTGCGGATCGAGAAAAGTTTTTCCAAGCTGAACTGAAAATGGTGGGAGAGATGAATCGCGCGGGCGTACCCATCCTTGCAGGAACTGATACGGCAGCAGGGGTGCGCGTGTATCCCGGTTTCAGTTTGCACGAAGAATTGGAATTATTGGTGCGAGCGGGATTAACGCCGATGGAAGCATTGCAAGCCGCGACACTGAACGCAGGAAAGTATTTGGGCCTTGCGGATACGGGGACGATCGAAAAGGGAAAGCGAGCCGATCTGGTCCTTTTGGACGCCAATCCGCTGCAGGACATTAAGAACACGCGAAAGATCCAAAGCGTGGTGCTGGCTGGCCGTTATTTCTCTCGAGTCGATCTCGATCACTTGTTGCACGAAGTAGAAGAAGAAGCGGCCAAATCGAAATAAATTAAACTACAGCGAAAGCATCCAGGCTTTACCCAGCTGGGAGCGGGCGGCGCCATCTGGCCTGGGTCCGAAACAGAATTCCACCAAACCAAAAAACAGCGTGACGGGCAACGGAAGAGGCAAGGCGCTTCGGCCGAACTCGCACAGAGACTATTCGGACGGAATCCTCGCTAGGGCGGCCTTAATCCTTGGTGGAGTAAGAGGGGCTTGACGGACGCGAGCGGCAGTAGCGTCGAAAATGGCGTTGGCAATCGACGCAGCGGTCGGACGGCTTGCCGGTTCGCCAGCTCCAGCAGCAGGTAGCTCCGGATGATTGAGGAGCACAATATCAACCTGCTCCGGAATGTCCAAAGACCTCGCAACAGGATAAGTTTGCCAATCCACGCTTGTGACGGTATCTCGGTTAAACATCACTTCTTCTTTCAAGCTGCGACTCATGGATTGGATCAGATTCGCTTCGATGGTTCCACGTAGCCCGTCGGGATTGATAATGAGGCCGCAATCGTGAGCGCAAACGAGGCGCCGCACCCGAACCGCCCCTGTTCGTCGATTGACTTCCACTTCCGCAACAGTGGCCACATAAGTTCCCCGGCGCGTGCCAAACGCGACGCCGCGTCCGGTGACAATATCTCCAGTTTCACCATTCGCCTTTGGCGACGCGCGGCGATCCCAACCGGCGCGTTCGGCGACAGAGGCAAGAGCAGCTTTGGCTCTCGGATCATCCAGATAGGCGATGCGGAAGTCGATGGGATCGACTCGGGCTGCGGCGGCGACTTCGTCGAGAAACGATTCCACCGCAAAAGTCACGGCAGGGCCTTCCGGATCTCGCAGATGAGTCGTGCGAAGCGGGGAGGCCGAGGGAAAGAGGGCGGGGACAACGTGGGCGACCGCATGGATGTTCGCGAAGTTATACGAGGCGGAGTGTTCGCCGAATTCCGCAAACTCGTCCTTGCCGGTGGAGTTGGGAACACCCATCAGTTGCGCGGCGAGGAAGTTACCCGCGGTATCTGGATGATAAAAAATCTCCCCGCCGGAAAAAGCGCGCGAGGTGAACTCGAAACCAGTGACTCGCCCGTGGGCGTCGAGGCCCGCACGAAGGTCACAAGTTACGGCGGGGCCCTTCGTCCCCCAGCCGCTCATGTCCGATCGCATCCACTGCACTCGCACAGGCTTGCCAACGGCCTGCGAAAGCACAGCGGCATCCGCAGCCGCATCCTCGAACCCGGGACGCCCGTAGGAACCGGCGTCTTCTACCCAGTTCACCTGCACAGCATCCACCGGGAGTTTCACTAAATCCGCTATTCCCTTGCGCAAGGCGTGCGGCTTCTGGCACCCGGACCAAATTGTTGTCACTCCGTCCAAGCGAACGTCCGCGACCGCGCAGCCAGGTCCCATGGTCGAGTGCGATTGAAACGGCCATTCGTAAGTTGCCTTGACAAGCCGCGCTGCGCCGGCGAAGCCAGCGACGGCGTCGCCGGAAGTTGTGCCCGCCTTGCTTGCCTTGGCAGGAGTGTTTCGCATGCGCTGATACAGTTCGTTCTGTTCGGGGAAGGCATGCGCAGGTTTCGTCCAAGTAATCTTCAGGGCCTCCGCCGCGCGGACAGCGGACCACTCGCTTTCAGCGACAACGCCGACAAAGTTGCCGCGCACCACGATCCGGATCAGACCCGGAATACTTTTGATCGAAGTCTCATCCACGTGGACCAGCGTTGCCCCGGCTCCAGGCGGCCTGACCACGCGGCCATGCAGCATTCCCGTTACACGCACTTCCGTTACGTAGCGGAATTGGCCTAGCACCTTGGGCGGAATATCCACGCGCGGAATCGACTGCCCCACGACCGTATAGCTTGCGGGAGCCTTCGGTTTGCCGAGCCCTTCGACATTGAGCGCAAATCCTTGGCCGGAAACGGTGAGTTCGTCTTTCAGTTGGCTCTCCGCCGCGAGAATGCCGTAGGCAACACTTTTGCCGGCGTCACCCCGAACGCTGACAATGCCATTTTTTGCCTGGAGTTGCTCTACCGGAACGTCAAAGCGGCTGGATGCGAGACGCAGCAGCAAGAACCGCGCGATGGCCGCGGCATTGCGGAGCGGCTTCGATCCCAACATGACGGATGTGCTTCCACCCACGCCGCCCTGATCCACGGTCATTCCGGTGTCACCCATAACGAAGGAGACACTTTGCGGAGAGACATCAAGCTCTTCGGCCACAATTTGAATCAGTGCCGTTTGGACGCCCATTCCGATGTCCGTCTTGCCGGTGAATACACGAATGGTTCCATCCCGTTCGATGCGCAGCCACGAATCCAGGCTGGCGGCGGGTGGTGTGTGGATGGTTTCCGGCGGGGCAGGTATTCCAATCATGCGCGGAAGAGTTGCAGGATTGCCGAGGCTGAACCCGATCAGCAGGCCGCCGGCATCCTTTACGAACTGTCTTCTGGAAAAAGGATTTTGCGGAGCCATCCGTATCAGTCGCTCCTTCCCGCCGCCCGGCGCACGGCCCGAAGCATCCGCACATGGCTGCCGCACCGGCAAACTAAACCCGCCAGCGCGCCCCTGATCTCGTCGCCCGTCGGATTGGGATTCTTGTCCAGCAGTGCCTTGGTGGACATGATCCAGCCGTTCAAGCAATATCCACACTGCGCCGCTTGCTCATCGATGAAGGCCTGCTGAATTCGATGAGGACTCTCGGGCGCGCCCAAACCATCGAGAGTCACGATTTGCTTGCCAACCGCGCTGCCAACCGGATAGACACACGAGCGGACGGCGTGATTATCGATGAGCACAGTGCATGCACCGCATTGCCCCAGCCCGCAGCCGAACTGGGGATTGTTGAGAGCAAGAGTGTCTCGAAGCACGTAGAGAAGGGGGCATTGGGGATCAACATCAAGGAGGTGGGCTTTGCCGTTCACCTTTATTGAAATGCTGGCAATCATAGGCTCACATTTCTAATGCGGGACGCATTCCATCCCCACTCGGGAGTCTTACTGCTTCTCAAAAATCAGAAAGTAGTGATAGGGAAGGAACTGGAAATCCTTGATGAACTTGAACCCCGCCTGCTCTGCCTCGCTGATGACCTGCGAACGCGGCACCAGTTGCTCTGGTTTATGCGGGGCATGCGGGCTGTCCGGAGGATAGTCGATAATGGCCATCCGGCCGTGCGCTTTGACCGCGGGGGAAAGTTTGCGATAAAACTCAACGCGGTGGTCAATGTGGTGCGTGGTATCGCAGAAGAAGGCCAAGTCGACGGAATTTGCGGGCAACAGGGGATCTTCCGGGCGGGAGACGATCGTAACAATATTGTGGATGTTCTCGCGGTCGGCCCGCTCTTTCAGATACGCCAGGATGTCGGCGGCGACATCCACGGCATAAACCTTTCCGTCCGGCGCCACGGCTCGAGCCAGGCGGCGGCTGAAGTAACCGGTTCCTGCGCCGATGTCGGCCACGACCTCGTGGTTTTTCAAATCCAGAACTTTGATCACTCCGTCCGGCTTTTGCCACGCGTCGCGCTCGGCGCGTTCCATGGAAGCGATGCGATCTTGGAGCGGGCGATCCTCGGTCTTGGGCGGCATGCTGGATTGCTGCGCGCACGCCATCGCAGAGAACGCGAGCAGCGGCAGCAGCGAAGCGACCATCCCGGCCAAGAGTTGTTTGTAGCCCATGAAATTTTCTCCCATTAAGCGCGTGCGCCCGCAGCGCGTTACTTCGCCAGAATCTTCTCTACATCGGTGCAAGCCATGTGCAAGGATTTGAGTTTCACGCCGTATTCGGTGAGGCCGAGTTTCCCGGGCGTGATTTTATGGCACGTGGTGCAACCAAACTCCTGGAATCGCGC